>Ga0187892_10011484_pt1 | contig 10844 bp, 13 predicted proteins | sample MA1701073metaG_FD_139345 | JGI IMG/M metagenome (GOLD analysis project Ga0187892, IMG submission 139345) | Bio-ooze microbial communities from a basaltic lava cave in the Kipuka Kanohina Cave System on the Island of Hawaii, USA - MA170107-3 metaG ... | reverse complement strand
GGTCCAACTGCTCGACAATGTCCACCACAAAGCGCGCTAAGTGGTCCTTCGGTAGCCACTCATCGACCGACGGCGGCAGCAGGTAGGGTGTGTCACGATCGCATTGACGGAAGTGGCTCATACCATACACGCTCGCTCATTGAAGCCGTTGCCGATCCGATCGGTTTGCACATCAAAAGTTCCGCCTTAAGTCCGACAGGCTGCTAGCGTCACCTCGACCACATCCTCAAGAGCCGCTCGATCGGTACGGATCTTTCCAATGACGAGAAGCCCCTGCAGGCTGCTGGTGAGATAGCGGGCGAGCGCACGAGGATCGCGCCCTTGGTCAAGCTCGCCTGCGCCCTGAGCGCGCAGCAAGGTCTTATAGAAACCCTCCTCGAGCTGCGTGAGGCACAAGCGGACCTTCTTCGCCGTTTCCGGATCGCTCAGCCCCCGTTCTACGGCCGAATTCGTAACTAGGCATCCGCGCAGCGGCCCGCCCGTGACCACATGCTCGATCACGGCCGCGAAGAACTGCCGGATGGCCGTCTTGCCCGAGGAGTCACTCTCGAGGATGTCGAGTAGTTTGCCCACCACCACCTTGCGGTAGCGATCAAGGACGCTCAGAAAGAGACCCTGCTTGTCCTCAAAGGCGGCATACAAGCTGCCGCGATGGATGCCCATGCTCTCCACCAAGTCTTGGATCGAGGTGGCTTCGTAGCCCCTGGACCAAAACGTCTCCACGGCCTTGTCTAGGACCTCCTCTAAGTTGAATTCTCTTGGTCTAGCCACATGCCCTGTGTTGGTACCTCGATTGTCGGCAATAAATATAAACGAACTTCGAAAAATCTCATCCGTGGAGTCTTTCGATCGCAAAGCAAAGCACCATTTTTCTGAAACCCGTGCGTTACATCCCCTATACCGCACAGCATAGATATTCGAGACCGAATAGTCAAGAACCATGGGCAAAAGCAGAGCTTATGCCTTGCATGCTGGTAGCAGAATGGCTAAGGGTGTCGTGGGATTGCCGCCTATTCCATCCGCATCGAACGTGCGAGATCTCCATCAAAAAAACAGACTCTTCAGCTTCTTGCCGGGATCGGGTGCGGCCATAAACGCCTCTCCGACCAAAAACGTATTGACCCCGTGACGCCTGAGAAGCGCGACATCCGCCGGCGAGTGGATCCCGCTTTCCGCGACCACCGTACGATCGGGATACACATCGACCAGCAGGCGCAGGGTCGTGTGGAGATCCGTCTCAAACGTGCACAAGTCTCGATTGTTGATCCCAATGAGCGGGGTACGCAGCCTCAAACCGCGCTCTAACTGTTCCCGATCGTGAACCTCGACCAGCACGTCCAACCCCAGCTCCCCCGCCAGCCCGGATAGCTCTTGCATGAGCGTGTCTTCCAGGGCGGCTACGATCAAGAGAAGGCAATCCGCGCCCAAAACCCTGGCTTCGTAAACCTGGTACGGATCGATGATGAAATCCTTGCGCAAAACCGGCAGTTGGCAGGCCGCGCGTGCCAGCACCAGGTGCTCATCGCATCCCTGGAAATATTTCTGATCGGTCAGCACGGATAGGCAGGCCGCACCCGCTTGCTGGTAAGAGCGCGCTATCTCTTGCGGGGCATAATCCTCTCTGATCACGCCCTTGCTGGGCGAAGCTCGCTTTAGTTCCGCGATCACCGCTGGCTTACCGCCGGTTATGCACTGCTGGAGGGCGGCGGAAAAACCGCGGGTGGGGGCGCTGTCTTGAGCGCGCGATTTCATCCCAGCAAGGGAACAGGCTGCTTGGCGTTGTTCAAGCTCCGCACGCTTGTGTTCTAGTATTTCGGCGAGGATGTCGGGGATATAACCCATAAGCTAAGCAGATCCCTTAACCAGTTGTTGCGTCAATGCGGTGAAGGCCCGCAAACGCTCCTGCGCTTTACCCGATCCGACCGCCTCCCGCCCATAGGCGATTCCCTGTGTGAGGTTCTCGGCGAGCCCGGCAAGGTAAACTGCCGCCCCCGCGTTCAGCAATACGATGTCGAGCGCTGGGCCTGGTTCCCCCCGCAACACCGTCTGCATCAAACGCAGGCTCTCGGCGGCATCTCGTGCGCGGATGCGGGCGAGACCCGCGCGCGCAAAACCGAATTGCTCTGGGGTGATGGCATAGCTCATGACCTCGCCGTTCTTGAGCTCCGCTACCCTGGTCGGCGCCCCGATGCTGATTTCATCCATTCCGTCATCCGCGTGCACCACCATCGCCCGCACGCTACCCAGCCGCCTTAGGACTTGGGCCATCGGCTCTAACCACCGCGGGCTGTAGATCCCCAGGAGTTGAACGGGCGCCCGGGCGGGGTTGCAGAGCGGACCGAGCAGGTTGAAGAGGGTACGGGTGCCGAGCTCCCGGCGCGGTCCTATCGCGTGCTTCATGGCACCGTGGTGAGCGGGTGCGAACAGAAAACCGACGCCGACGGAATCGACACACTGGGCAATCTGCGCGGGCGAGAGCTCAAGCGCAACCCCCGCCGCTTCCAACACGTCTGCGCTGCCCGAGCGGCTAGAGACGGAACGGTTACCGTGCTTGGCCACACGAGCACCGGCGGCCGCCGCCACAAAAGCGGCTGTGGTCGATATGTTAAATGTTTGGATCCCATCCCCGCCGGTGCCGCAGGTGTCAATCAAGTGTGTTGACGAGACCTCAACCGGAACCGCCAGCTCGCGCATCACTTGTGCCGCCGCCGTCATCTCGTTCACGGTTTCGCCCTTCATACGCAGTCCCACCAGAAACCCACCGATCTGGGCCGGCGTGGCTCCCCCCTCCATGATGCTGTGCATTACCTCAGTCATGGCCTGCGGTGACAAGTCGCGGCCCTCGATCACCTGATTGATAGCCCTTTGCAGGTCCATGAATAAGCAGGCCCGATCAGGCCTGCACGAGGAAATTTCTGAGTAGGTCGTGACCCTGGCTGGTCAGAATCGACTCCGGATGAAACTGCACTCCGAATATCGGGTATTCTCCATGCCGCACGCCCATGATCTCGTCCACCTCGTGCCCTTGCGCCTGCGTCCAAGCCGTCACCTCCAAGCATGCCGGCAGCGTTTCCTTTTCTATAACCAGAGAATGATAACGGGTGGCCATGAAAGGGCTGATCAAGTCCTGAAACAGTCCCTCGCCGCTATGAAAGATAGGCGAGGTCTTGCCGTGCATGATGCGTCCGGCGTGAACGATGTTTCCGCCAAACGCTTGGCCAATGCATTGGTGCCCCAAACACACCCCCAGGATCGGCTTGCTGGCGCCAAAGCGCTTGATCACGTCCACCGAGATCCCGGCCTCATTCGGCGTACAAGGGCCCGGCGAGATCACGATGCGCTCGGGGTCCATTTCTGCTATCGCTTGTGGCGTGACCTGATCGTTGCGCACCACGCGCACATCAGCCCCCAGCTCACCTAAGTACTGCACCAGGTTGTAGGTGAAGGAATCGTAGTTGTCGATCATCAGCAACATATCGATTGTCACCCATTCATTTGCATGCAGTCTTATCGTAGGGCCCGCGTCCCCACGGTCAACGAATTCGTCGAAGTCCCCAGACCAGAGCGAACGCCTTGTTTTCGGCTAAGCAAAGCACAGCCGCCCTTACGGAACCACCTCGTCGATCATCACCGCAATCATTTCCTGCCCGACGATTTTAACGGGTCCGGTGGTCCCTTGTAGATCCCCGCTCTGGGCTTGGGCAGTACCACTTCGGGACACCCGTGCCCCCACCATCACTTCCTCAAACCGCGATAGGCGCAGCTCGGGGACCATAGCCATAGAATCATCCAGACTCACCGTGAGTGGCAATGACCGGGCTTGCGCTCGGGTGACGGCTAAGGGCATCGGGGGTCCGTTTAGAGCCTTGGCGAAAACGAACACGGAAGCACCGGAACCGACGCGGCCATTCAGTTTGGGATCAAGCTGCACCCGAACCTGCAGCGAAGCACGAGGGGCGGCGTTCGCCGCGGCGGCCTGATCGTTCGAACCCGCCTCGGCACGGGCGATCAAAGATTGTATCAAGCTATGCTCGGGCGAGCCTTGCTGAGTGGTCTCGAGCGCGCTCTGCCAATGCCGGCGCGCGAGATCGTAATCCCCTTTCTGGAACGCTGCAAAACCGGCTAGAGACAATCCTTTTTTGTGCTTTGGATCTAAGGTGATGGCTTTGTCGAGCAGCTCTTCCGGGCGGCCGCCTAGCTGGTTTCCGTGGGAACGCGCAAGCGCATCGGCAAGCGATATCAAGAGATCCGGGTTGGAGCCTGACAGCGCCACTGCCTGTTCGTAGGCCTGGACGGCCTCGGTGTAGCGCCCGTGTGCACGGTGGACCTCGCCCAACATCGCCCAGGCGTTGGCGTTGCGTGGATCTTTTTCCAGCACCATTTCGATCGCGGTGACCATGGACTTGAGGCGCTCGCCTTCGCTTGGCACCTCCTCGGCCGTGCGCAAAGCTTGGGGATTGCCGATGGCGAGGTATACGCTGGCGGCGAGCGCGGGAATGCCGATCACCAAGGTGAGCGCTATCCATCCTCCCCGGCTCTGTGTGGGCGTCGAGGGATGCTGGATCAAATCCTCTAACAATGAGGCTTCCAGCTCGGCCCGGGCGCGCTGAAAATCGGCATCAGCCAACTGTCCCGCGCGCTGTTCTACTTTAAGCTCGCCCAAGCGCTCCTTGGCGATAGCCACATTGACCCAATCGCGATCCGGGCTCACCGTTTGGCGCCGGCGCCACAGAGGGGGAAGCAACAACGCGAGCCCAACAACAACCATCACGCCCGCGAGGATCCAGAACGCAACCATGGGCTCGTGCTTTGTCTACCTCATTTTGATGGATCTGCAAGCCACCCCGCCGTCAGCCGCGAGGCGCTGTTCCGCAGGAATAGCTCGACCGATTTTAAGGAACAGCAACAAAGCGGATAACGGCGGGGCGGTCTACAGAGCACTAGTCTTGGTCGAGGAGACGCCTGACTTGCTCCGCCTGGGGGCCGCACGGAGCAATGACTGGCGTCTTGGCGCGCCGCCTGATCAGAATAAGCAGCGCCAAGGCGCCGAGCAGCAACAGCGCGGCGGGGCCATACCAAAGCACATAGGTCGCCGGTTTGATTCGCGGCTTATAGAGCACGAACTCCCCATAGCGCTGGACCAGAAAATCGATGATCCCCTGATCGCTCGCCCCTTCTTTAAGCAGTCGAAACACTTCCTTGCGCAGGTCATCGGCCAAACCCGCTTGGGAATCGGCCAGCGATTGGTTTTGGCACACCAGACAGCGCAACTCCTTGGTCAATTCAAGAAAACGGTGCTCTTGGGTGGAGTCGGCGAAGGGAAACTCGGGGTGCTCAGAAAGCGCGACGCCTGAGAAGACCATGAGACAGCCAAGCAGGCCGGTACCAAGCAGAAACTTCATCCTTTTTCCGCCTTTAGCTCTCGAACCAACGGCAGGAGAGTCCGGTTCCAGTCTTCCCAAGACAGCGGGCCGATGTGCTTATAACGCACGGTGCCGGCTTTATCGATGAGAAAGGTCTCGGGCGTTCCATAAACGCCCCAATCGATACCGACTCTCCCGTCTTCGTCAAAGGCAGAACCCAGGTAAGGATCACCCAATTCGCCCAGCCACGCCAGCGCATCCTCGCGCTTATCCTTGTAATCGAGACCATAGAGCGCGACTTCCCCGATGGTTGCGATTTTCATTAACACGGGGTGCTCTTGCATGCAGGCGGTGCACCAAGTGGCCCATACGTTGAGCAGGCTTACCTTGCCCGCCAGATCGGCGGCCGTGATGCGCTGTTCGGGTCGGGTGAGGTTAGGAAGCTCGAACGGCGGCGCCGGGCGTCCGATCAGAGGGGAGGGCAAGCGGGTAGGATCGGTTCGCAATCCAAAGGCGAAAAACCCGACCAAAACCAAAAAGATCCCGAGCGGGAGCAACAATACCACTCGTTTCATTACGTTAACGCAGGGCTCGTCAAAACAGGTGTTTCTTTCTCCAAGCGCCTTCTCGCGGTCGCGAGATAGCGTCTATCGGATGCGGCCAGAAAGCCGCCCAGGCCCATCAGCGCACCACCCCACCAGATCCAGCTTACGAAGGGTTTGTGATAGAGTCGCACCGCCCACGCGCTTCCCTTCTCGTCCAAGGGCTCCCCTAAGGACACATAGAGATCTCGGGTGAACCCGCTATCGATAGCGGCCTCCGTCATGACGTCTTTGCGCACCTTGTATAAGCGCTTTTCGGGGTACAAGACCCTCAACTCACGCCCATCCTCGCTCACCCGCATGTGCCCCACGGTAGCCCGGTAATTCGGGCCTTCCTGGGTTTTCACGTCGATCAGTTGGAAGCTAAAATCGCCCAGGATTTGGGTGTCTCCCGGCGCCATGCGTACATCTCGCTGCTGGCTTAAAGCGCTGGATAAGGCGACCCCGAGCACGCTCACGGCGACACCCATATGGGCGATGCACATCCCCCAGGAGCCCCTCGACACCGACCCTACGCCCCCGCCAAGGCGCCTGCGGGTTTCGATCTGGGAACGCAAATACCCGATGCTGGAAGCGATCACCCAAACCGCCAGCGCTAATGCCGTAAAGGTGACCAGGAAGCGGGGGTTCGGCAGGGCGAATGACAGCATGCCCGAAACCAGCACGGAGAGAAAAAATAGTGGGCACAGTTGCCGCGCCAGAGCCGCCCAGCCCTGTCGGCGCCACTGGGCCGCCGGCCCGATCCCGATCACCAACAACAGCGGCAAAACCAGTGCCACAAACACCGTATTGAAATAGGGTGGCCCCACCGAGATCTTGCCTAGCCCGAGTGCGTCCAGGACCAGGGGATATATCGTGCCGAGCAAGATGGAGGCGCTCGCGACCACCAGGAACACATTGTTCACCAACAACAAGGTCTCGCGAGACAGCCCGGAAAACGCACCGCTTGGTCGCAGCTTCGCCGTGCGCCAAGCATAAAGCGTGAGCGATCCGCCCACCACGATGGCGAGAAAGGCGAGGATGAAAACGCCACGCAGGGGATCGGAGGCGAAGGCGTGCACCGAGGTCAACACCCCCGAGCGTACCAGGAAAGTACCCAGGAGACTGAGCGAAAAGGTCATGATGGCGAGCAGCACCGTCCAGCCACGGAACAAACCGCGTTTCTCCGTTACCGCGAGCGAGTGGAGCAGCGCGGTGCCGGCCAGCCACGGCATGAAGGAGGCGTTTTCTACCGGGTCCCAAAACCACCAGCCCCCCCAGCCAAGCTCATAATAGGCCCACCAGCTTCCGAGCGTGATCCCTAAGCCTAAGAAAGCCCAAGCCGCTGCTGTCCAGGGTCTGGACCAACGCGCCCAAGCCGAGTCGAGGCGCCCTCCCAACAAGGCCGCGATGGCGAAGGCAAACGGAACCGAAAACCCGACGTAGCCCATATACAACATGGGGGATGAACGGCCATCCCGGGGTCTTGCAACAGGGGATTGAGATCGGCGCCGTCTGGGGGATAGGGGAAATGGCGCACGAAGGGGTTGGAGGTGAACAGAGCAAACGCCAGAAAGCCCACGCTTATCACGCCCATGGTTCCCAGCACGAGCGCCCGCATTTCCAGCGACAGGCTGCGGCTGAAGCTCGCCACCGCTACTGTCCAAATGTTCAGGATCAACACCCAAAGCATGAGTGATCCTTCGTGGGCGCCCCACACGCCCGAGATGCGATACACCAGCGGCAGTTCCCGGTTGGAGTTGCTCGCCACATACACCAGGCTGAAATCGTGGTTGATAAACGCATGAGTCAGGACGGCATAGGCCGTTGCCACGAACAGAAACTGTGCCCAGGCAGCCGGCGCCGCTACAGCCATCCAATTGGCATTACTTAGCGCGGCGCCCACCAATGGCAACACGGCGAGCACCAGCGCCATGCAAAACGCCAGGATCAACGCGAAGTGTCCGAGCTCCGGGATCACATCTGCACCTCGCCGAGCTTAGCGCTGACCGCGGTCTTGATCGCGTGATCGACTTCGGGGGGCATGTAGCTCTCATCGTGCTTAGCCAAGACCTCATCCGCTACAAAGACCCGCTGCCCATCGAGCCGCCCCTGTGCCACGATGCCCTGGCCTTCGCGAAATAGATCCGGCAGAATGCCGGTGTAGCTGACCGGGATGCGCTCGACCGTATCGGTCAAGACGAAGCGCACCGTTAAGCCGCCGGGATCACGCTCGACACTGTGTGCTTCCACCAAGCCGCCCAGCCGGAAGGTATGATCGAGCGGCGCCTCTCCGGCCGTCACTTGACTGGGGCTGAAGAACAGATTGATGTTGCGGCTTAAGGCCACCAGCGCCAGCCCCGTCGCGCAGGCAACGCCGGCGACCAGCGTCACCACCATGATCAGTCGTTGCCGGCGTATGGCTCTCATGGTCACCGTTCTCGCCCCGGGCGCGCACTCAGCCGGCGCCGTAAGCGTCGGTTACGAAACATCGGGATCAGGAGATTGAGAACGAGCACGATCAGAGCTACCGTGTAGGCGCTCCACACGTAGAAGCCATAGCCGCCCATGTCAAAAAACGCATTCATTTCGCCAGCTCTCTCACCCATTGCGCGCCGCGCTCTTGAGCGAGCAATTCGCAGCGCGCGCGGGCAAACACCGCCGTTGCGTAATATAGCATGAAGGCGGCCACCATCATCAGCTAAGGCGCCAGCATGCTCGGGTGGATAGAGGGTTTATCCAGCTTGCTGATGGTCGCCGGTTGATGCAAGGTGTTCCACCATTCCACGGAAAAATGAATGATGGGGATATTGACGCTGCCGACCAAAGCGAGGATGGCGCAAGCGCGTGCCGCGGTGCCTCTATCCACGATCGCGGAATCCAAGCCCATATAACCGAAATAGATAAAGAGCAGCAGGAGCTCTGAGGTCAGCCTCGCATCCCAAACCCACCAAGTCCCCCACATCGGCTTGCCCCAAAGCGAGCCCGTGACCAGCGCCAGGAAAGTAAAGGATGCGCCTAAGGGCGCGCTGCATTGAGCCAGTATGGCGGCCAGCTTAACGCGCCAAACCAGTACCACCACGCTGGCCACAGCCATGACCATATACACGAACATAGACATCCATGCCGAAGGAACGTGGATATAGATGATACGATAGCTCTCGCCTTGTTCATGGTCGGGGGGCGCCAATACCAAGCCACCGTAAAGCCCCGCGAGCATCAACAGCAGACAACTGCCCCCTAACCACTTCATGGCGCGGCTCGCAAAATCATAAAAATACCTGGGAGAGCCGAACCGATGGAACCAAACCCAAGCGCTCACTGACAACGCCCCTCCGCTTGCATGCTGTTGTTTGTGTCCTCGACCCACTCCCACATCGCCTCGGCCCGGCGCACGACTCTCGGCCAGTCCTCTCTTAACAAAAATCCCTTCTGGATCAACTGCCCTGCCGCCTCATTGACCTGTGCTAAGTAGGTTTTCCGTCCTCCGTAGCGCTCTATCACGCTCGGGCGGGGATCGCCGCTTACCCGTCGCTGCTGCGCCGTCCAGGAAAAAGGCACGACCGTGCCCCAAAAATCCATCAACTCATCTCGCGCCCAGGACTGATCCCCGCGCAGGCTCCAAGGAAAGTAACTGGCAAGCGGAACGCGCAGCTCCACACCCTGGACACCACCCGATTCATTGCCGAGCCCATCGACTTGGGGCAGCCGCAGCGGAAACGCTTGGCCTATTTCGGGCGGCTCCTTGTCGATGATCCCCTCGGCCCAGCGCGGGCCGTAATCAACCCGATAAGCTTCATGTGCCACTTGGGGGAAAGTCATCCCCGGCAGTTTGGGCCGGCGCAGCTCACGGAGTGACACCAGTGTACCATCATCCAGACGCGGGTAGAGGCTCACGGGCGGCTCCCGCTCGTGCGCGACCCATTCCGTCAAGCGCAATAACAGCGCGCGCAGGGCAACCAGAAAATCGAGCGGGTTGCCGCGGTAGCTTGCACTGCATTGGCCGAGACGCTCCCAGGGTGGAAAATCGCTCATGAAGTGCTGGGCTCCGGCAAGATGATAAAGGCGCTCATTCGGCAGCGCTTGGATATCGCTGGCCCCATTCACCGCGATATGGATCAAGCTCGCCCCCCGTCCCCAATACTCATAACCGGTATTGGTGTACATGATCTTTGGCCAATCGCTCGCTTTGCCGGCAAGCAGCCCCTCGCGCTCGCCGCTTCGGGGATCTCCTTGCACCCGCCCGGAGAAGGGAAACAGATCCGTGGGGTAAAAAAAAGCAGAGAATCGATGGGCATCGCGCGATGGCTGGGCAAAACGATGATTGAAGCTGCCGCGTCCGGCACCGGCGGCGTGGATCAACATGCCGTCAAACACCTTGCGCCCGCGTTCATCGATATTAAAGCCCTGATAGAGGAAATGGCGCAGAAAACGACCGCTCTGTGAGACGCCGAAGGCTATCGCGAAATCGACCTGCCAATCGATATCGGGGCCGTATTTAGCGTACGATGCCAAATCTCGGATGGCGGCCAAGCCCAATCCGACCACCGGCGGATCGCGAGCAGCATAGACCAGTTCGTAAATGCGCCCTGCAGGAAATCCACTCGGCATGAATAAAGACCCGCTATCGGACACAACGCCAATGTCCGCTGGGCTCGCGAAACGCCAGCGATCGCGCGGGAGAGAATGGCGGGGTGTCAGGCGGCCCGTGCGCTCCGTGAGCACGTTTCTTGGATCTTCAGGATCGGCAACAGCATAAGCGGTATGCCCTCTGTGCCCTAAGGGGCTGTGCAAAAATAACTTGAACAATGAGCGGGTAATTCGATATACTTGAGGTAGCTTATAGACATAGATCGTACACTGTTATCCCCTATCTTTCATTTTGGATATTGTTCATGGC
>Ga0187892_10011483_pt1 | contig 10849 bp, 12 predicted proteins | sample MA1701073metaG_FD_139345 | JGI IMG/M metagenome (GOLD analysis project Ga0187892, IMG submission 139345) | Bio-ooze microbial communities from a basaltic lava cave in the Kipuka Kanohina Cave System on the Island of Hawaii, USA - MA170107-3 metaG ... | reverse complement strand
GCGGGCGCCGCGCCATGCGGCACCGGCGCGCTCTGCACGTTCGGCGCCGGTGGTGAGGGCGGAACGGTCGGGCGTGGCGTCGGGGCCGAGCGCGCGGCGGCATCGGGCGGCGCGGCCTGGCGCGATCCCTTGTCCACGCCACTGCGGGCTCGCTCGCGCGGCGGACCGTCCTCCGGGGCAGTGCGCCCGGCACCCGCGGGGCCACGCGCGGGCGACCCGGGCGGAGGGACCGCGGGCTGCGTCACCGCCGCGCGCGCGGGCGCGGGTACGATGCGCTGCTGCGGCTGCGGGACGGCCGCCGGCGTGGCCGGCGCGGCGGGGAGGCCCTGCGCGCGCAGAGCCGGCGACGGATCCTGGGGCGCGCGCGTCGCGACGACCGCGCGGGAGCGCGCCGCGTCGGGCGGTCGCGCGGCGGCGGCGCCACCACCGGGAGTCAGGCTCGCGGCCACCGGACGCACGTCGGGAGCGCCGCGCACCGGCGAGAGCTGGCGCGCCACGCTCGGATCGGCGAGGCGCGTCGGCCGCACCGCGCCGTGGCCGAAGCGATCGGCCGGCACGCCCACCACCGCATTCGTCACGTTGACGTTGCGGTACACCGTGATGTTGGTGACGTTCACGGTGGTGGTGCGGCTGACGACGACGTTGTTCACCACGCGTGGCCCACCCCAGCCGCCCCACCAGGCCACGCCCACGAAGCGCGGATGGCCCCACCACCGGATGACGGGCTCGCCCCAGCCGAGCGGCGCCCAGTAGAGCGGCCGACCCACCACGACGGGCCCGCCCAGGAAGACGACGAGCGCGGGAGCGTAGACCGGGCGCACTATGACGGGGCCCGGCGCCCACGCCCAATACGGGCCGACGAAGACCCAGCGCCCGTAGTGGTACGGCGCCCAGCCCCACGGCGCATCGTCGAGCCAGGTCCATCCGAAGCGCGGATCCCAGATCCACCGGCCGGTGCTGTAGGGCACCCAGCCCGCCGACACGCCTCCGGGAACCCACACGCTGCCGTAGGTCTCGACGGTGCGCCAGCTTCCGTGCTGATCGAGCGCCTCCGTGCCGTAGACGCCGGACGAGACGTACTTCGCGCTCGCCGGCTGGGCGAGGTAGTCGCTGCGCTGATAGTTCCACCGATCCCACGCGCTGAGCGGCGCCGCCGTCGCCGTTTCCACCCGTGGCGCGTCGCCGCCCGTGATCATCACCTGCTGATTGCTGGCGACGGGCGTGGCGGTGCCGCCCGACGGGGTCATGGTCGCGATGCCGCCACGGTGGGTCCGGAAGATCGTGGCGTCGGGCCCGACCTCGGCGTGGTAGTACCCGGCGCGCTCCATGGTGAACGCGCCGCCGGGCGTGGCGAGCTCCACGGAGTGCCCGGCCGCCAGCTCGCGGAGATCCACGGCGGCGTAGCCGGAGGTGACCCGGAACTGGACGAAGTCGGGCTCCTGGTTGTCGAGGCCGAGCTGGGCGCCATAAGCGGCGCGCACGAAGGCGCGCGGACCGACCTGGATCTCCACGTTGCCGGCCGGCCCCGCGTAGAGGACATCGCCCGGAGCCAGCGGCATGTTCAGCGTGGCCGGCGCCCAGTCCTGGGCCCCCGGACGCCACAACGACACCTCCCCGTGGATGTAGCTGACGCGGGGCGGGGTCGCCTCCGCCGAATCCTCCGGGGCCGGTGCCTCGGCCGCGCCAGGCGCCGCGGAGGGCGCGGCCGGGGCGGGGGGCGCCGCGCCCCCTGCCCATCCGGGCGCAACCCCGCTCGCGACGATCACGAACGCCAGTAATCCCGCAGAGATCCGGGGCAGGATCCGCATCGTAGAAATCATCGTATCAGATGGCGCCATGAGCCCGGGGGCGATATGCTGGAGTGGCACGTAAATGATGTGGGCTCAGCGCCCGTCAGAGTGAGGCACCGATGAAAAAGACACTCGTGGTGTTGCTCCTGGTCGTTGGCGTTCTCGCGTTGACGGTCACGTCCGGCGATGCGCACGGTCGCTTTCGCGGGGGTGTCTTCATCGGGGTCGGTCCTTACTGGGGGCCGTACCCGTACTGGTGGTATCCGCCGCCGTACTACGCCTACCCGACTTACGTCTATCCCCCACCCACCGTGGTGGTCGAGCAGCCGCCCGTGTACGTCGAGCAGCAGCCGGCGGCCCCGGCCCCTCCCGCGGCGCCCCCTGCCTACTGGTACTACTGCGCGAGCGCCAAGGCTTACTACCCCACCGCGCCGAGCTGTCCGGAGGAGTGGGTGAGGGTCCCGGAGCGGCCCCGGTAATGGCCAGGTCCGTGATGAGCGGCGCGGCTCCGGCAACGATCGTCGGGCTGCTGCTCGTCACCGGCTGCGCGACGATTCCGAGTGGCCCGAGCGTCATGGTCCTGCCCGGCACCGGCAAGAACTTCGAGCAGTTCCAGACGGACGACGCGGTGTGCCGCCAGTGGGCCTCCCAGCAAACTGGCACCACCGCCGAGAAGGCCTCCACGCAGAGCACGGTCGGCGGGGCCGCGATCGGGACGCTCGTGGGCGCCGCGGCCGGGGCTGCCCTCGGGGCGGCGGCCGGCAACCCGGGCGTCGGAGCGGCCGCGGGCGCCGGTGTCGGCCTGCTCGGGGGAACCGCAGTCGGCGCGAGCCGCGCCGAGGCCTATGGCGGCTCGGTGCAGCGCCGTTACGACCAGAGCTACATCCAGTGCATGTACGCCAAGGGCCATCAGGTCCCAGTTGCTCGTGGGTCGCGCGTGCAGCAGCCGGCGGCTCCCGCGCCGCCGCCACCGCCGCCACCACCGGCTGCCGTCCCTCCGGGCACGCCACCGCCACCGCCCGGGCCGCCGCCACCCCCGCCGACCCGCTAGGTCATCGAAGCGGGCCTCGAAGCCGGCGGTCCGCCTCCGGCTGAAGGGCACGCCGCTCGTCGGCGCTATGGGCGCCGCGGCGGAGGCGGCGGAGCGATCACGGTCGCGCCAGCGGGCACCCACACGTAGTAGTACGGCGACGCCGATGTTCCGTCTCCGTAGAGCTGATAGCGCCCCTCAGATGCCGCAGCCGCGACGCGACCCGGTGGGAGCGGGGGCGGAACCGGGGGCGTCGCGCCCGTGGGGATCCACACCCAGTAGTACGGTGACGACGTCGTGCCCTCGCCGTAGAGCTGATATCGACCTGCGGGATACTCGACCGTTCGCGAGCTGCCCGAGCCGCCGAGGACCGCACCCGTGGTCGGAGGGTACGGATCCTGCCACGCACAGCCGCCGAGCAGGGCGACGGCCAGCGAGGCGGGAATCAGATAGCGCGTCGAGTGACGGATTGCGTAACGCATGGCCAGATCCTCCTGGCCCCTGCCTGGTGGCATTCCCTGTGCCATGCAGACGAAGCTCACGGAATCACGTGAATACCGGCGGTTCCTCTCGCCGGCCGGGCAGGATCTACCCGGCAAGCCTTACCGCGTACCGCTGGCCCGCTCCTTGCTTCCGCAGTGCGGCAAGGAGATCACCATGATTCTGATATGGATCGAGAATCACCTGATCCTGCTCGGACTGCTCGCCGTGCTCTCCGGGCTCGGCCTAGGCGCGCTGTTTAGCCGCCCTCGGCGGAACGCGGGCAGCGCGATCGTCTCGGGGCGGCGCTCGTCGACGCCGCCCGGCCCGGAGGGTAGCAGCACCACCGGCACCGGGAGCGTGCGGGCCAGGTACCAGGCGCGGAGCTGGTGAGCGAGCCGCGGCCGCCCCGGCGCGGCCAGGCCGATCAGGTCCGGGCCGAACGCCTGTGCCTGATCACCATCAGCACTCGCTTCGCTACCACCCGCTCGTTTGCGCCACCGCGCTCACCCACGGTGGACCACCAGCTCATAGTTGCGGGGGAGCCGGTTGATCACCGCGCCCGAGACACTCCAGATCAGGAACTCGTAGCCGCCCGGCGCCGAGAGATGCACGCGCCCGGGGCGCCAGGCGATCGCGGGCTCCACGCGCACCGCCAGCACCGACTCGCCGCCGAGCAGGCGATTCGCGGTCGCGGTGATGTCGGCGCGCACGCCGTTGGCCCGATTGCGGAACCGATCTCGAAGATTACTCCATAGCAGCGCGGCCACGATGGGACCGAGGCCGATCTGCACTCCCATCACGTCGTTCACGTTGTCGCCTCCTCGTAAAAGAGAAAAGCGCCGTCGCATCAGCTCAAGCGACGGCGCTCGATCGGAACCGGCCCTGCGCTCCCGGCGAGAGATTTTGCAGCGATCGTGCCAGCGGCGCCCGCCCCTCGTCCACGGCCACATTCGCCGTTGAGTGATGACGAGCTACCGCCGGCCCGGTCGGGCGGCGCGAAAGAGCTGCGCACGGGTCCCGGCGCTCACCGCGCGGGCAGATCAGCGCGGCAGCGCCTAATTTTTTCTCACCTTGGCGAGGCATGGCCGAATCGGCTAGCATCCTCCTGCCATGACCAGGGACGAGCTGAAGCGGCGGGTGTTCGCGGCGATCGACCGGCGCGCCGAGGAGATCATCGGCATCGGCGAGCGCATCCGGACGCAACCCGAGATGGGCTTCAAGGAGGTCAAGACCGCGGGGCTCGTGCAGGAGACGCTCGGCCGCCTCGGCCTGTCGCCCAAGACCGGGCTCGCGATGACGGGCGTCCGCGCGGAGGCGCGCGGGCGCGCGGGAGACGGTCCGACCTTCGCCCTGATCGGTGAGCTCGACGGCCTGCGCGTCACCGGCCACCCGGAGGCCGATCCCCAGACCGGCGCGGCACACGCCTGCGGCCACAACGCGCAGGTGGCGGGCATGCTCGGAGCGGCCATGGGTCTCCTCGACGCGGGGGCCTTCGACCACCTGGCCGGCCGCGTTGTCTTCTTCGCGGTCCCCGCCGAGGAGGGCGGCGACATCGAGTGGCGGCAGGAGCAGATCCGGGCCGGGCGCCTCGAGTTCCCGTGCGGCAAGCAGGAGCTGATGCGCCTCGGCCACTTCGACGACGTGGATCTGGCCATGATGATCCACACCAACTGGCGCGCGGAGGACGGCAAGGCGGGCGTGCCCGTGTCGAACAATGGCCGCGTGGGAAAGACCGCCCGCTTCATCGGGCGCGCCGCGCACGCGGGGGGCGCCCCGCATCTCGGGGTGAACGCGCTCTACGCGGCGCAGATCGCGCTGGCCGGGATCAACGCGGTGCGCGAGACCTTCCGCGACGAGGACTCGATCCGGGTGCATCCGATCCTCACCCACGGGGGCTCGCAGGTGAACGTGATCCCGGGCGAGGCGCGCCTGGAGATGTACGTGCGCGGCAAGACCGCGGAGGGCGTGGCCGACGCGAGCCGCAGAGTCGACCGCGCGCTGCGGGCCGGCGCCCTCGCGATGGGCGCGCGGGTGGAGATCGACACGCTGCCGGGGCCGATGCCGCTCCTCTGCGACCGCGCGATGGCGCGCCTCTTCGAGACGACCGCGCGCGGGCTGGTCGGCGACCCGCACTACCGAGATATCCCGCATCGCTCGGGCTCCACCGACATGGGCGACCTGAGCCAGGTGATGCCGGTCCTGCATCCTTATATGGGTGGCGCCCGGGGCCCGGGCCACTCCGCCGACTTCGCCATCGTGGATCGCGACCTCGGCTACGTGCAGCCGGCCAAGGCCCTCGCCGCGATGGCGGTCGACCTTCTCGCCGACGGCGCCGCGGGCGCCCGCGAGGTGCTGGCGGGCCCGCGGCCACCCATGAGCCGGGAGGGCTATCTCGCTTTCCAGCGCGGCATCGCCCGCCGAGAGCTCTACGACGGAGGAGATACGGCATGAGCCTGTTCAAGATCATGAGCCACGTGAGCGTCACCGTCACCGATGTCGCCAAGGCGCGCGACTTCTACACCGGCGTGCTGGGATTCCAGGAGATCCCGCGCCCCGCCTTCGACTTCCCCGGCATCTGGTACAGCCTGGGGGGCGATCTGCAGCTGCACCTCATCCTGAACGATCAGCTCGTGCGCGAGGCTTCCGAGCGGGAGAAGATCATCGCGCGCTATCCGCACTTCGCCCTGTGGACGGACGACGCCGACGCCACCGCGTGCCGGATCCAGGAGCGGGGGCTGCCGTGCCGCGATGTGATCTCGGGGCCGACCGGGCTGCGCCAGCTCTTCGTCAAGGATCCGGACGGCAACATGATCGAGTTCCTCGGGCCGAGCGCCTCCGCGGGCGAGCGCCGCATGGAGCCGAGCCCCGCTCGATGAAGTTCGGGGTCAACCTGATCAGCTTCGGCCCCGGCGCGAGCCCGGAGTCGCTGGCGCGCTGGGCCGCCTTCGCCGAGAACGTGGGCTACCACTTCGTGATGGTCGGTGACCACGTGGCGATCACGCCGGACGTGCAGGGCCGCTATCCGGCCCCGTTCTACGATCCGTTCACCACGCTCGGCTGGCTGGCCGGCATCACGCGCCGGGTGGAGCTGGGCTTCACGGTGATCGTGCTGCCCTACCGCCATCCGCTCGAGACCGCGCGCATGGCCGCCAACCTGGACCGGTTGAGTGGCGGCCGCCTGATCTTCGGCATCGGGGTGGGCTGGGCGCGACAGGAGTTCGAGGTGCTGGGCCTGCCCTTCGGGCGTCGCGGCGCCATGACCGACGACTACCTCGGCGCCCTCAAGGCGGCCTGGACGCAGGACGTCGCCAGTTATCAGGGGCGCTTCGTCTCGTTCAAGGACGTCTACACCGCGCCGCGGCCGCTGCGGCACCCGCACCCGCCCATCTGGGTGGGCGGCTCGAGCGAGGCCGCGCTCCGGCGCGCGGTGCGCCACGGCGACGCCTGGCACCCGATCCGGAGCCGCGTCGCCTACCTGCGCGACGAGGGGATGCCCCAGCTGCGCGCCATCGCTTCGAGCGAAGGCCGGCCCGTCCCCGCCCTCTGCCCGCGCATCCGCCTCCGCATCACCGAGCGGGCGATGCCCGAGGAGACGCGGCTGGCCGGGGAGGGCACGCTCGATCAGGTTCGCCGGGATCTGGGCGCGCTCGAGCAGCTCGGGACGCAGTACGTCTGCTTCGACACCTTCGCCGACGACATCGAGGGCTCGCGCAACCACGAGGCGGCCTGGCGCATGCTGACGAGCCTGGCCGAGCGCGCGCTCGACTTGGAGCGCGGGGTCCTGCGCTAGACGGTTCGCATGGACGCCGTCGACTTCTGGCTGCTCCGCTACGAGACCCTGCACGGCTTCCTCGCCGACGATCTGGTCGCCGAGCTCTCCGAGGCGCAGGTCCGGGGCCGGCCCGTCCCGCACGTGAACACGATCGCGTGGCTCCTCTGGCACGCGATGCGGGTCGAGGACGTCTGCATCAACCGTTTCGTGACCGACCGGCCGCAGGTGCTGGACGGTGGGTGGCTCGAGCGCCTGGCCGTCCCGCGTCGTGACGTGGGCACCGGAATGGACGACGCGCAGGTGGACGACCTCTCCGCCCGCATCGACCTCGATGCCCTCCGGGGCTACTGCCGGGCGGTCACGCGCGCCACCCTCGACGCGGTGCCCGTGTTGAGAAGCCTCGACCTCGAGGTGATCGTGCCGGCCGAGCGGGTCAAGCAGGTGTGCGCCGCCGAGGGCGCGGTGGCTCCCGGCGCGTCGTGGCTCACCGAGTTCTGGGCGGGCGGGCGGAGCCGCGCGTGGGTGCTGGCCCAGACGTCGCTGCTGCACGTCTACGGCCACTACTTCGAGGGGCTCGCGACGAAGGGGCTCTGGGGAGCCCGCAGCCGATGACCTCGGAAGGGGGGCTGCGCCCCCCTTCCGAACCTCCCCCCAGAAACAGGATTGCGCGGGCGGAGCCCGCGCTCGAAGCGGAACCTGTCCTGCTAGAGTTTCGCCACCACCTCGTCGGCGAAGAGGCGTAGGACTTGTTCCCGCTCCACGAAGGCCTGGCCGGGCACCTGCGGCAGCAGGATGATCCGCCCGATGCCCGCGACGCCCTTGATCGCGCGCACCTGCTCGCGTACCTCCTCGGGGCGGCCCGCGAGCGCCATCAGGTCCACGAAGCGGTCGGTGACCAGCAGCCGATGCTTCGACGTGGCGCGGGCGTGCTCGTAGGAGTCGTAGGCGGCGCGGACCTGATCGATGACGGCCTGATCCTCGGGGCTCCACGTCACCGGGAAGGCGTGACGGAGCGCGGAGGCCACGCGGCCCCGCACGTGATCGCGGGCGAGCGCGCGGTCGCCCGCGATGGAGGTCGGGGCCCAGATGGCGACGTCCAGCTCGCCGGGTTGCCCGCCGGGCGAGCGCCCGCGCGCGCGCGCGCCGGCCGCCACACAGGCGAGCGCGGCCTCCACCAGCCACGGGGCCACCCCCGAGTACATGATGGCGCCGTCACCCAGGCGGCCGGCGGCGTCCAGCATGCGCGGGCCCGACCCGGCGAGGTACAGCGGGATGGCGGCCGGGTGCTCGAGCCAGGCCAGCCGCGCGTCGGTCCCGTTCTCGAGCCGGATCGAGTCGCCGGCGAGCAGCCGCCGCAGGGCCGTGGCCATGCCTTCGAGGGTGGCGACGCGCGCCACCTTGGCGACGGACAGGCCCATGGTCTCGGCCGCGCTGCCGCCGGTGCCGATGCCGAGCACCAGGCGCCCCTCGGCCAGCTCGTGCAGGGTGGCGATGGCGCTCGCGGTCACCGAGACGTGGCGCGTGTGGGGGACGGTGATGCCGGGACCGAGGCGGATGCGCGACGTCTGCTGGGCGCAAGCGGCTAGGGTCACCCACAGCTCGCGACAGACGAGATGAGTGTCGGTGATCCACGCGGTGTCGAAGCCGAGCGACTCGGCCAGGCGCACCTGGCGCACGATGACGGGCAGGGGCTGGCTCGCCAGGATGCCGATGTCGAACTTCATGGCCCGCGGCCGAGAATCGATCCAAAGCGTCGTCGCGTCAAGGAGTATCCTGGGGAACCGAGATGGGACTCGAGGCGACGGGCGCGCGGCGGTTCGACGTGGCGGTCATCGGCGGAGGCCCCGGCGGCTCCAGCACCGCCACCGCGCTGGCCCGTCGCGGGCGGAGCGTGCTCTTGCTCGAGCGCGACCGCTTCCCGCGCTTTCACATCGGCGAATCGCAGCTGCCCTGGATCAACGGGGTGCTGGAGACCCTGGGAGCCCACGACGCGGTGGCCAAGGCCGGCTTCGTCGAGAAGTGGGGCGCGAGCTTCTGGGAGATCGACGGCACGCCCGCCGCGTACGTCGACTTCACGGCGGCGGTCGAGACGCCGGCGCCCCAGACCTTCCAGGTCCCGCGGGCGCGGTTCGACGAATTGCTGCTGCGCCACGCGGAGCGCTCGGGGGTGATGGCTTGCGAGGGGCACCGCGCGGTAGACGCGACCTTCGACGCCGCCGGCGTGACGCTGCGTTACGCGGGGCCCGACGGCCTCGAGCAGATCGCGCGCGTGGCGGCGGTGGTAGACGCCTCCGGCCGCGCCGGCTTCCTGGCCCGCAAGATCGGCCGCTACGAGACCGACGCGATGCTCCAGCACGTCGCGGTGCACGCCCAGTACGAGGGCATCCCGCGGGCCGAGGGCCGCGCCGCGGGTGACATCCGCGTGCTCACGCGCGCGGACGTCGGCTGGATCTGGCTGATCCCGCTCTCGGAGACGGTCACGAGCGTGGGCGCGGTCGTGCCGCAGGCGCTTCACCGGCGGGAGTCGAAGGCCACCGCGGGCGAGAGCCTCGATTACTATCTTCAGAGCACTCCGGCCGCGCCGGACCTGCTGCGGGAGGCCCGGCGCGTGTCATCCGCGCGCTTCGACGCCGACTACTCGTATCTCGCCACGAAGATGGCGGGCGATCGCTGGGTCGCGGTGGGGGATTCGGGCTCGTTCCTCGACCCCATCTTCTCCACCGGGGTGCTCCTGGCGATGCAGGGCGGGCTCGAGGCCGCGGAGGCCATCGACGCGGGGCTCCGGGCGGGCGATCTCTCCGCCCGCCGCTTCGCGCGCTATGAGCGGGTGGTGCGGCGGCGCTACCACTACTTCCGCCGCTTCGTGGTGGGCTTCTACGACCCCTACTTCCGCCGGCTCTTGTTCCGGCGCTCGCGGCGGCTCGGAATCTACGAGGCGGTGCTCTCCGCGCTCGCCGGCAACTGGCGCCCCTCGCTCGGCACCCGCCTGCGCATCCAGCTCTTCTTCGCGATCGTCGGCATCAAGCGCCTCTTCCGCGTCGCCCCGCCCGGCGACGCGGTCTGGCGTCGCTAGGGCAGGTAGACGGGGTCAGGTCTTGAATTACGACATTTTCTTGCGCTCAGAGACTCGCTCCCGGCCTGAAAATGTCGTAATTCAAGACCTGACCCCAATGTACCAAAGTAGCGGCGCGAGGCGTCCGACTGGTTCTCGTAGATCGAGCCCTGGTGGAGCGCGGGGGGCAGCGGCATGCGCACCGGGGCCGGGACCACGCGCGGCTCGATGGTGGGCGCGCCGGCGACCAGGCGCGCGTCGAAGTCGTGGAGGTCCTTCACGCCCAGGAGGGGCCAGGCGTCCGCGGCACCGTACTCGTAGAGCAGGAGCGTGCGGGGCAGGCTCGAGACGTTCTGAGCCGAGCCGTGGACGAGCCGCACGTGGTGGAAGCTCATGGAGCCGGCGCGCCCGGTGAGCGGCACCGCGCGCGCGATCTCGTCTTGGATCGCAGCGGGATCGATGGCCCCGCAGAAGTAGCCGCCCGCGTGGTGGTCGAACATCGGCCCACGGTGACTGCCCGGCACCACCAGCAGCGGGCCGTTGTCGCTCGTGCAATCGTCGAGCATCACGCCCACCGCGAGGAGATCGTCGTTGGTGTGGGGGTAGAAGGCCCAGTCCTGATGCCATTCCACCGGCGAGCCGTAGCGCGGCGACTTGAGATTGATCTTGGAGCTGTGTAGGCGGACGGCCTCTCCGAGGAAATCTCGGAGAATCACCACGAG
>Ga0187892_10011482_pt1 | contig 10850 bp, 15 predicted proteins | sample MA1701073metaG_FD_139345 | JGI IMG/M metagenome (GOLD analysis project Ga0187892, IMG submission 139345) | Bio-ooze microbial communities from a basaltic lava cave in the Kipuka Kanohina Cave System on the Island of Hawaii, USA - MA170107-3 metaG ... | reverse complement strand
TGCAGTTGGATGCTGCAGTGGCGGGATCAGTGGACGCGGATCGTGCGTGACGAGGCGCTCCAACCTTCGGAGGACCCCTCCGGGGCCGAACCATTTCAAGCACGAGGCAGTATCGCCCACATGTTCGGTTCGAACGGCAGGGACCGGCACTGCGCGGCACCCCGACCCGGGGCCGATGCTGCACCTGATGCTGCAGTGCCGTGACGATGACCACCTCCCGTCCAGGCACCGAGGAGGTCTCCGCCCGAGAGCTCGAGGTCCTCGCCGCGTGGTGCGTCGAGGAAGGCACGAAAGGCGCCGCCACGAGGCTCGGCATCACTCGCTCGACCGTCCGGAGCCACCTAGATCGGATCCGCGCGAAGCTCGGAGTGAGCACGACATCGGCCGCGGTCTACGCCCTCCGGGATCGATTACCACCCGCCGATTGACCTAGTGACTGCGGAGGTCGCTGACAGCTACGGTGCGTAGCTGTGACGGGTACGACTCTGGCCGGGCGGTATCCCTCCTCCTTCCGCCCGGCCGTTCGCCTTGCGGAGCGGGTTGGAGCAGAGGCAGCTCGCCGGCCTCATAAGCCGGAGGCCGTCGGTTCGAGTCCGACACCCGCGACCACGCTCGATCCGTGACCGATGATCGGCGCGACAGCTCGGCCTTCATCAGCGCGATCGAGGGGCTGCGCACGGAGATCAGTGGCCTGCGCGACGACGTCCGGGAGGACATCAAGGAGATCCGCGAGGACCTCGAGCGTGCTGTGACGAACTACGCGATCACCCACGGCCACGAGCACCAGGCCGAGCGCGACGACAGCCGCGCCGCGCACGACCGCTTCGACACGTTTATCCGCAATGCCGAGCTGGCCCAGGCGCGCCGCGACGGCGCCATCGGGATCTTCCGCTTCGTGATCGAGACGCTGGCCCGGTACGCTCGCCCGATCGCGACCGTGCTCCTCGGGCTCGCCGCCCTGATAGCGGCCGGCTCGGGCGCGATCCAGATCCAGGTCGGCCAGTGAAGCGCCGGACGCTCTTCGAACTTGGCCTCGCCGTTGTCGCCGTCGTCTCCCTCCTATCCGGTCCGGGCAGCCAGATCACGGCCGCCGAACCGCCGGCGGTCCACGTCGTCACGGACGGCGAGACGATCTACGTACCGGAGGGGGTGACCGGATGGAAGATCATCAGTGGGACCCCGGAGCCGAGCGCATCGGCGACGCCATCGGCGAGTGCGTCGCCTACGCCATCGCCTTCGCCATCGTCGAGTCCGTCACCGACTCCGACACCTTCACCGACGGCATCTCCGACCCCGTCACCTACGCCGAGTCCTACGCCCACGCCTTCGCCATCGCCGACGCCGAACCCGAGCGATCCGTGGAGCGTTGCCTTCGGGACGAGGCCGAGTAGCCCGGCGCTCTCGTACAACGGCAACTGTCCGGCCGTCATCGAGGGCAAGACCTTCCGCAACCTCGGGGCCAACGTCATCGCCGTCCGCATCCAGGGCTGCAACGGCGTCACTGTCCGGGCCAACGACTTCATCGACGTGTCCGAGGGCATCTACGTCGTCAACTCGCAGAACGTCACGATCCTCGACAACCGCTACCAGAACATCACCGGGCCGTTCGAGCGGGTCGGGCTGAACCGGGCCAACTTCGTCCAGCTCAACAACGTGACGGGCGCGCTCATCGATCACAACAAGGGCAGGTGCGGCGACACCGAGGACATCGTGTCGGTCTACTCGTCATCCAACGTGACGGTCGAGGACAACCATTTCGAGGGCGTGTCGGTCACGACCGCCGGTTGCCTGCGCTGGCGGTCCGGGTCGGGCTCGGGCATCGCCCTCGGCGACTCGGGCAACTCGGCCAATAACATCGCCCGCCGGAACACCCTGCTCAACGTCGGCCAGGTCGGCGTGTTCATCGCCGGCGGCAAGAACCACAAGATCGAGGACAACACGGTCATCGGTCAGCAGATCCCGGGCTCCAACGTCGGCGCCTACGTGTGGCTCCAGGGCGGTGGCCCGTGCGGCGGCCACAGCGTGGCGCGCAACGTCATCCGCTGGACGAACGCCGGCGGCACGGCCAACCCGTTCTGGAACGCGGGGAACTGCGGCACGGTGTCGGGCCTGAGCCCGCAGACCAACACCTTCGCCGGCCAGCCGACGACGATCGATCCGTCATGGAGGGTCACGCTCTGATGCCACCCACCCCCGTCGCCCCGTTCGAGGCCCAGCTCCCCCAGAAGTACGGTGCCACGATCTGCACCGCCGTGTCCGCTTCGCGGGTCGCCTTCGAGGCGACCAACGGCAGGGTCCGGACGACGGGCGCGGCCATCCGCGCCAGGACCAACGAGCCGAAGCCCGACCCGAAGTCGCCGGGGCTCAACCTACCGCAAGTCGTCGCCGTCCTTGAGAACGTCCACAAGATCCAGATGGACGTCTTCATCGGGTCGCGGGCGTTGCCGTGGACGGAGTACGAGGCCAAGCGGAAGACGGGCCGCCCGTCCATCATCCAGGTCGGCTACGGACCCATCGCGGCGAGCATGTTCGACGCCGGGCGGGGCTTCCGGGGCGGTCACGCCATGGCCGAGACGGAGTCAGACACCAAGGACTCGCTGGCCGACGGGCGGGCCCGGGGCGTCTGGAAGTACGACGGCCGCCTATACACCCGGGCGGTCATCCAGCAGGCGGCCGCGGCGCTTGACATCGGCGGCGGGCGCTATCCCGCGGGCGTCGTGTGGTGCGCGTTCGGCGCCGACGTGGTGCCCGAGTATCGGGTCGAGGTCATGCCGCTGCGCGGCAAGACGACCCGGCCGTTCCGCTCGTTCGTCATCCGCAACGGGCTGATCGTCGACACCAAGGCCAACCGGACGGGCGGCTTCCGGGCGAGGGCGCACCTGCGCTGCGTCCCGTGGCCGGCCCGCCGGTCGAGCGTGTACGTCCTCGAGCTGCTGAAGCCATCCAGCCGAGCGGGGTTGTTCATCCCGCTGCATTGGGGAGAACCGGCATGACCGATGACATCGAGCGCGAAGTCGACGACGAGGACCCGATCGACGAGGTCCCCGACGTGCCCAACGACCCCGTCGAGGAAGGAGAGGAATAGGTGGACATCACCTTCGGATCGTTCCTGCTGCCAGCCGGACTGCTGGTCGCGGCTGGCCTCATCACCACGCTCATCGAGGTCCTCAAGACGGCCATCCCGCCACTCAACGCCAGGGTGTCGGGGGCGACGATGGCGTTCGTCCTGAGCGCCCTGCTGTACATCGCAACGGGTCTGGCCGTCGGCGTCGCGTCAGCCGATGCGGGGCTCCAGGTGTTCGCCGCTTGGCTGGCCTGCGCAGTGGCAGCGATGGGCATCAAGTCAGGCTACTCGCACGCCCGCAACGGCAAGTCGTGAGCATCGAGACGTACACCTTCGTGGTCGAGGAGGTTCCGGTCGCGCTGGCCGTCGGGCCGTGCGTCTCGTGGCTCTTTGGTGACGGGCGGGACTGTGATCATGGTCGGCGGGCAGCCGGTCCTCAAGGAGGGCGACAGCCTGTGGGGCGTCTCGTTCCCAAGCGAGCCGTCGCGTGTCTACGTCCTGACGACCGGCACGTGACCTCCAGGATGGCACGATGACCGACCCAGTTGCCAAGGCTGTCGCCGCGGTCGAGGCCGAGCCGACCCCGGTCCCCATGGCCAACCTGACGCTGACGCTCAAGAGCACCGGGCGCCAGGTGGGCCTGATTGTGCCCGTCGACCTGGCGCTCACCGAGGCGATGGACCTCGTCGGCTACGTCGCGACGGCGCTCGGCACGAAGCTCGGCGAGCTCGCGAATACCGAGACGCCGCGGCCGATCCTCGTCCCGACACGTCAGCTCGTCCGGCCCTGACCGAATGGGTCGCCCCCCCCTCCGCGTGTGCGGCACGTCCGGCTGCCCGACGCTGACCGACAGCAGGTACTGCGCGCACCACCTACCACTCTCGGACCCTCGATCGAGCCGCAACCACTTTGGTGTGCCCAGGCAGGCTCGGGGCCATGGCGCTGACTACGAGCGTGCACGTGCGCCGCTCATCGGTCAGCCCTGCGCCCTGCGCCTCCCTGGCTGCACCGAGGTGGCGACGACCGCTGACTACCGTGTGCCAGTCAGTCAGGGCGGGACGCTCGCTGACGGTCTCGATCCGGCCTGTGCTCACTGCAACTACGCCCGTGGCGCGCGCGCTGTCCGAGGAGTCGGTGGGGGGGGTCAAATCCTCGACTCGGCCGTCCGTGTAGGACCGCTAAGGCAGCCATCTTTTCGGCTGTACACATCCACCCCTTTTCGGCCCGGCCGGGCCCCGGGATGCGTACAGGCGGGCTCGGGCTGATGCCGCCGCCCCCGAAGCCAGCCCGGACGCGGCAGCGCCGGAACAAGACCACCACGGCGGCGACCCTCGAGGCGCCGCCTGTCACGCGTCCGGAGCTACCCACGCGGCTCTCGATGAAGAGGTGCGCGGCCGAGGTCGATCGCAAGTCGGGCTGCCCGCTGGTCGCGGACGCTCACGACCTCGATCACTTCGCGAAGTACATGGTCGAGCCGCACGCCTTCGTGGCCACGAACATCGGCTGGCACGAGCTCACCCTCGCCTGGTGGACCGCCATCTGGCGCTCGCCGATGGTCGAGGAGTGGGTCGATGCCGACAACAGCGGCCTGATCGCGCTCGCGTTCCTGTGGGACGAGTTCTATCGATCGGGTGATCCACGGCTCCACGCCGAGGCCCGGCTGGCGACTCGCGAGTTCGGCCTGTCGCCGCTGTCACGGCGGAGCCTGCAGTGGGAGATCAAGCGGGTCGAGGGCGACTCGCCCGTGAAGCCGCCGGCCGTTCAGAAGCCACCGACCCGCCCGCGCAAGGCCCGCCTGCGGGTCCTCACGGCATGAGCACGTTCATCGTCCCCCCGATCGAGGGCGACGGCGAGTGGCCGACCCTCGGCGGCGAACTCGCGGCCTGGCAAGAGGCGACTCTCGCCTTCGGCCCGGGCGACCTGCTGGGCCGGCCGTATCGCGTCGACGAAGAGGGCCACGCGCTCCTCGAGATGCTCTACCAGGTCTACCCGCCCCAGCACCGCGGCCGCTGCCGGTTCGACTCCGACGGCGCCTCCTGGCGCTGCACGGTCGGCAACGGGCGCTGTGGCCGGCGCCGGTTCCAGACCGGCGCGCTGGTGCAGCGGAAGGGCTCGCTGAAATCAGAGCGCCTCGCGGCGGTGGCCTCGGGCGAGCTCGCGCCCGATGCCCCGGTCCGCTGTGATGGCTTCCGCCGTGAGGGCCGCACCTGGATCCCGATCGGGCGTCCGGTGGTGAGCCCGTTCGTGTTCATCTTCGCGTTCGCCAAGGAGCAGGCCGAGGACACCTCGTTCGACGCGATGCGGGCGATGATCGAGCAGGGCCCCGGCGCCGATCGCTTCGAGGTCTACGAGGAGCGGATCCTGCGCCGCGGCGGCGACGGTGAGGCGAAGGCGATGGCCACCGCGCCCGACTCGAAGGACGGCGGCAAGACGACGTTCCAGGGCAAGGAGGAGACCCACCGCTGGGTGCTGCCGCGCCAGAAGGAGGCCCACCAGACCACCCGCGCGAACCTCTCGAAGCGCCCGCTCGCTGAGCCCTGGGAGCTGCACGCCACGACGATGTACGCGCCCGGTGAGCAGTCGGTCCTCGAGGACATGCACGACGGCGTGCGCAAGCTGACCGGCGAGCAGCGGCGCGGGAGCCGGATCTTCTTCTTCTACCGCTTCGCCGATCCGAAGATCCAGATCCGCGACAAGGACGACAGGTTCATCGAGGCCGAGCTGCGCCGGGCGATCGTCGACGCGTCGGGCCCGGTGATTGCGTCCTGGTCGGATGTCGATGACATCGCGACCCGCCAGTTCCTGTCGGACGAGGCCGACCCCGACTACGCCGAGCGAGTCTGGCTCAACCGCTCGAAGCAGCGGACCGAGGTGGCGTTCGACAGCGAGGCCTGGAAGAGCAAGGCCAACCGACGGGCGGGCCAGGAGATCCCGAAGGGTGCCCAGGTCGTGGGCGGCTTCGACGGCAGCCGGGGGACCACCGTGCCCGGGCGGAGCCCGGACCACACCGGCCTGATCGTGACCGAGATCGCGACCGGCCTGCAGGTGAAGTTCGGCCACTGGGATCCGCAGCTCTACCCGGATGGCCAGATCCAGCGCGACCAGGTCGACGTCGCCGTGGACGAGATGTTCACGACCTTCGACGTCTGGCGGCTCTATGCCGACCCGCCCGACTGGGACAGCGAGATCTCGGCCTGGGTCGGCAAGTACGGCAAGGAGCGGGTGATCCCCTGGTACACCTGGCGCGAGCGGGCGATGGGCTTCGCCACCGGGAACTACGCCCAGGCGATCACTGCCGGCGACGTGCTCAACGACGGCGATGCCGACCTCGAAGCCCACATCGGCCACGCTCGGCGGCGCTTCGTCACCGCCCGGAACGACAAGGGCGAGAAGCTCTGGACGGTCCAGAAGGAGCGCCCGGGCTCGCTGCTCAAGATCGACCTCGCCGTGGCTGGGATCATCTCGTGGGAGGCGCGCAACGATGCGATCGCCGCGGGGATCCTCAACGCCGATCCAGAGGCGTATGCCGGCCTGACGACCGACGAGGTCCTCGAGAGGATGCGGCTATGAAGCGCATCCGGGGAGCGGCCCTGTCGGTGCGCTCATCGCTGGCGGGCCTGGCGGCGGCGTTCCGGCCGGCTCCGGGCACCACCGAGGGCGTGGTCATGCTCGGGCTGCTGTTGCTCGCGCTCGGCTTCCTGACGGCCGGCCTCGTGCCCTGGGCGCTCGGCGTCCCGGGTGCGGTCTTGACCATCGTCGGGCTCCTGCCGGCTCTGCGGAGGAACGACTGATGGGCATGCTCGCCCCGGCCCTGGCCGTCGAGCCGCGCTCCGCGTTCGACGACTACTGGTACCAGCCGGCGTCGGCAGTCGGTTCGGTCGTGGGCCCCGTCGATCCGAACGCGGCGATGACCCTTCCGGCGTTCTACGCCGCGGTGACCTACGTCTCGGAAGACACCGGCAAGACGTCGCTCTCGATGTTCGAGGACCAGGGCGAGATCGGGAACCGCCCGGCGGCCGAGCATGAGCTGCAGACGCTGCTGCACAACCAGCCGAACCGCCACCAGGACGCGATCGAGTGGCGCGAGATGGTGACGGCCTGGGCGATGCTCCGGGGCAAGGGCGTGAACGAGGAGATCTACGGCTCGCCGACGAGCTACCCGGGCGTCCCGACCCGCCCCGGCCGGCTGGCTCAGATCGTGCCGCTGCACCCCGACCTGGTCAGGGAAGAGACCTCGTCGGCGGACGGCACCCGGGTCTACATCTACCGCGACCCGATGAAGAAGGGACAGGAGCGCAAGCTCCTCGAGGACGAGGTGTTCGTCGTCCGCGGCCGCCAGTCGCGCTCGGTCCTCGACTTCGCGTCGGTGAACCTCGGCACCGAGATCGCCAAGGAGCGCTACGCGGCATTCATGTTCACCCGCGGCGCCAAGCACCAGGGCGTCGTCGAGAGCCCGAAGCGTCTGCCGGATCCGGTCAAGGAGGCGCTGCGTTTTGCACTCGACGAGTACGCCATCGGCGGGCCCCGCGCCGGTCGACCGCTCCTCCTCGAGGACGGCCTGACCTGGAAGCAGGTCTCGATGTCGATGAAGGACGCCGAGCTGCTCGCCGCGCAGCAGTTCACGGTCAGCCAGGTCTGTCGCTGGATCCGCGTCCCGCCGCACAAGGTCTTCGACCTGACCCGCTCGACGAACAACAACATCGAGACCCAGGGCGTGGACTACGTGACCGACTGCCTGCTCGCCTGGGCGATCCGCTGGGAGCAGGCCATCTGGCGCGACCTGATCACCGACAAGCGCTTCTTCGCCAAGCACAATCTCGACATCTTCCTGCGCGGCGACACCGAGGCTCGCTTCAAGGCGTACGCGCTGGCCGTGATGTGGGGCTGGATGACCCGCAACGAGATCCGCGCCAAGGAGGACCTCAACCGGATCGAGGGTCTCGACAAGCCGCTCACCCCCGAGAACATGACGACCAACCCCAACGGCGATACGACCGTGAACTACCCGGTCGACCAGCCTCGTGCCGGGTTCCTGCAGTTGACCGCCGGCGACGTTGGCCGGCTCAAGCTCATCGCCTCGGATGCGGCATCGCGCGTCGTCCGCCGGGAGGTGGCCGCCATGACGAAGCTCGCCGACCGCGTCGGCGTGGCTGGTGCGGCCTGGCAGGCAGGTGTCGAAGCCCACTACTCGGACTTCGCCACGCACGTCGTCGAGACGCTCCACGTCCCCGATCACATCGCCCGGCAGTACGTCGCTGAGCAGCAGGCCGCGCTCATCGAGGGTGGCCCCGCGGTTATGGACGACTGGTTGATCGATCGGGCCGCTCATCTGGCCCGGCTGGCCGCCGAGGACAAGCTCGAGATGGAGGCCGCGGCATGACGTTCGACGTCAGGAAGATCGCCGGCTTGTACGCCGTCCCGATCGAGATGCTGATCGACATGGGCTATCCGCCACCCGACGGCTGGTGGGAGCTCGAGCTCGCAAAGCGGATCCGCGAGCGTTCGCTCACGCGGCGGCTCAGCGTGCGCGCGTATGGGGCGCGCTGGCTCCTTGCCTCCATCCCGCGGCGCGCTGCGCACGTCCGCGGCGCCCTCCTGGACCGACCCTGCTGCGAAGAGGACCGATCATGCCGAAGCTGAGTCACGTCATCGCCGCGGTCTTCGACAGGCCGTGGTTCATCCGTCAGAGCGAACTCTCGATGATGGCCGAGCTCGTCAGGCTGCACGCCGCTGGTGGCGGGCTCAGCCAGGCCGAGATCCGCGACAGGCTCGACAGGGCCGTAGCCACGAACGGGCCGCGTCGGGGAGCACGGACGGCCGGGGCGGTGGCGGTCATCCCGGTCTACGGCCTGATCTCGCCGCGAGCGACCATCATGACCGAGTTCTCGGGCGGCACGACGATCGATCAGATCCGCAGCACTTTCCGAGAGGTCATGGCTGACGAGGCGGTCGGGTCGGTCCTGTTCGACTTCGATTCGCCCGGCGGCTACGTCGACGGCATCGAGGAGCTCGCCACCGAGATTCGTGAGGCACGCGGGCAGGGCAAGCCGATCGTGGCGATCGCCGACTACACGATGGCCAGCGCCGCGTACTACCTCGGCGCTCAGGCCGACGAGGTCGTGGCCAGCCCGTCGTCCGATGTCGGCTGGATCGGCACCGTGCTCGTCCACCGCGAGTTCTCCAAGATGGACGAGGCCGCCGGCATCACGACCACCATCTTTCGGGATCCGCCCGGCAAGTACGGCGGCAATGAGTTCGAGCCGCTCAGCGACAAGGCGCGCGAGGAGCTGCAGCAGTCCGTCGACGACTACTCGCGCCAGTTCCACAACGCGGTCGCCAAGGCCCGTGGTGTGCCCGTGGCGACCGTCAAGGCCGACTTCGGCCAGGGCGGCGGGATGACCGCCGCTCGGGCAAAGGCCGCCGGCCTGGTCGATCGGGTCGAGACGATCGACGAAACGATCCGGCGTCTGGCCACCGGCAAGGGCCCGGCGTCCCGAGGCCCCTCGTCCGTAGGTCTCGTTGACGCGCCTGACGGCGCCGCACCCGCGGTTGCGGCGGCCGAGCCATCTTCGCCACTCGACAGATCCAAGGAAGCCGAAGCGGCCCTGGCACTCGCCCGGGCGCGAGTCCGACGCTAGGAGGTTCCAGTCATGGCATTCGAGACCGAGACCGTCACGTGCACCGAGTGCGGCAGCAGCGGCATGGTGGCCGGCGAGCGCTGCCAGGCCTGCAACGGCCAGGGCCTCCAACGCCGACCAGCGGCAGTCCCGACCGAGGAGGAGGCCGCCGTGCCCTCGCTCACGAGCCTCAAGAAGGCCGACCTGATCGCGATCGCCGAGGAGCGCGGGCTCGACACGTCGGGCACCGTGGCCGACCTGATCGAGCGCATCGAGGCCGCGCCGGCGGTCTAACCAGAGGGTGGCGATGCTACGCCGGCTGACGACTCGGAGGCCTCGGCCACCGACGAGGCCGGCACGCCGCCCGAGACGGAGACGACACCGGCACCAGGGGCTTGACAGCGTCGAATCCTCGCAGCTACGCTGGCGGCCTCTCGAACTGAATCAGGCCCGCTGAACAGGTCGACTCCGACGAGCATCGGCCAGCGGCGGGTGACACGGGAAAGCGACACCCGACGGTGCGCGCGCTCGGTCCCAGATCCATCCCGATCTGGGCGCCGGTCGCGCGCCTCTGTGTTTCCGGGCCCAGACGCCACGGAGACACGATCCGATGCGACACATCCCGGGCCTCCTGTCCCAGGCCTTCCAGGGTGCCGCGCCCCAGCCGACGCCGATCTACCGGCCCGGCAATGTGTTCGGCGGCGGCGACATCGTCCCCTCGACGCTCGGCGTGGCGTTCTACAGCGCCCTCGAGCTCCTCGAACAGCAGTACGAGTCTCTCGCGACGCGGCACGACGCCCTCGTGGCCAAGGCCGAGAGCGAGAAGGATCCGGAGGCGGCCCTGGCCGCGCTCGCAGAGTCCGCCGATGAACGCACGTCGATCGAGGCCGAGCGGACCGGCCTGATCACATCGATCGCCGCCGAGCGGTCGCGCCGCGACAACGTCCGCAAGGCGGAGCCGGTGAAGGACGAGCGCGTCGACCCGGCGGCCGCGGGCGAGGACTGGACCGACGGCGCACCGACCCCCTTCAAGACCCTTGGCTCCCAGCTCCAGGCCGTCGTTGGGGCGGCGAGCGGCGGCGTCCAGGTCCACAGCGGGCTCGTAACGCTGCAGACCTTCGCGGCGGCGCAGGGGCTGAACGAGACCGTTCCCTCCGATGGCGGGTTCC
>Ga0187892_10011481_pt1 | contig 10851 bp, 7 predicted proteins | sample MA1701073metaG_FD_139345 | JGI IMG/M metagenome (GOLD analysis project Ga0187892, IMG submission 139345) | Bio-ooze microbial communities from a basaltic lava cave in the Kipuka Kanohina Cave System on the Island of Hawaii, USA - MA170107-3 metaG ... | reverse complement strand
GATCGCGGACATGATGCTGAGTGCTATTACGACGGCAAAGGCCGGCAATCCCCTAAATGAGACGACATATGCAGTCAGCAGGATTATTGCTGGATGGATCAAAAAGAGTGCATAGGTCAGATTGCCAAGGTATTTATCGATCTTCTCGTACTGTCGAAAACGTTGTGTGTGGCGTAATGGAATAAATAGCAGCACCACGCCTATGAATAGGAAAAGAGAACCATAGACATATCCATAGGTATTGATAGCTGGATTTCTGGTTAGGTAGGCATAGTAGGCATGTAAAGACATAAGAGCGGTCACTGACACTAACACGCTCGCCAACAGACCAGACCTGATACGTTTCTCGAGAACACAATAAATAGCCGCTCCGAGGATGAAATAGGGCGCAAATTGGAGCATACCAAAAACTCTGGTATATGACTTGGTTTCAAAGACATAGAGATAGCCTAAACTACTCAAGCCATAAGATAGGGTTCCAACGGCTAACGCAAAAATATAAGATTGATTGCGAGCCAGCACGAAAAACACCAGAGCGATAATGATATAGAATTGCATTTCGACTACGACGGCCCATGCCACTGATATAAAACTAAACGTAGTAATATTGAGAAATTGTCCGACGAGAATAATATTGCCGATCATGTCCTTCCATGACAGCAACTGAAACTCCGTGTGCTTGCAGGCATAATAAATCGCAGCCGTCACGATCAGCGCAGCTATGTACGTCGGATACAATCTTAATAAGCGATTCATCAAAAACCGGCCCGGGCGCCCGAAGTAAAATTTATGCATCGACTCAGATACGACAAATCCGGAAAGTATAAAAAATGAAAACACACCGATATTCCCAAGGGAGAGCCGAATGAGTGAGTCGCTACCCGGAATGAGAGATAGTGCATGGCTGACCATGACCAGCGTTGCCAGAAAAAACCTGTAGCAACCGAAAAACCGATAATTGCTTCCTGCAACCGGACCGCTGGTGTACGAATCGGCTGGCATAGAGAAATTTAGGAACATGACCGCGATGATCCATCACGGCTAGTCCCAGCGCATCATTTAGATATCGTCAGAGAGCGATGCTCAGGCTGAGCAACGAGGACAGCCTGCTTTCAGGAAGAGGTGTAGAAATGGTCGTTTCTGATGAATTTCAGAGATCCCGCCATGAGAAGCTTGGCGCTTCTGTGAGGCGTTCTTCGATGAAGAGCAGATGCCAGAGTTGAAACATCAGGGCGGTCCAGACCTGAGCGTGATAGTCCGCGCGACCTTCTAAGTGAGGTCGAACGTACCGGCTATAAAACTCTGGCCGGAAGAGCCCCTGAGTCGCGAGCCGTCCCGGGGCCAGCATCCGCTCCGCGAGCGGACGCAACCGCCCCCGCAACCACGGCGCAATGGGAATCACAAACCCCCGTTTTCTCGCGTGCAAGAGTTCAGGCGGAAGCAGCTCACCCACTGACTGCTTGAGGAGGTATTTCAAATCTCCCCGCCTGGTTCTGACCTCGGCCGGAATGCGGCACATCAGCTTTACGAAGGCCTGATCAAGAAACGGGACCCGCGCTTCCAGTGAATGCGCCATGGAGAACCGGTCTGTCATCAGCAGAAATTCCTCTGGCAACTGTGTCGTGAGCCCCACGTATGCCAAAGCATCCCTGGCTGCTATCGCACCGGATGCTTCGTAACGTGCCTGCAGCATGCGGGACGTGTCTGGGATTTCGTCGGTTGCCATGCTGAAGACAGATTCTCGCTTGGTCTCGTCGGGAAAGTAATAATAAGCGTTGAAATAGTACCAGCGAAAGGGATCCCGATCGAGACTGGGCCAGTGCATCCACTCACGCTTACGCCGTGGGCCCAACCAACCATCAGGGAGGCAACTCACCAGCGCGGCAACAGGCTGCCATGCAGCCTTCCGCAATATACCCCACTCTGATCTATTGTCGGAAACCGATGCCAGCGCGCCAGGTGCATGGGCTTCGAAGCGGGAAAAGCGTCCATAATCTCCGAATAGCTCATCCCCGCCGGTACCGGTCAAAGCCACCGTGACATGCTGACGCATGAATTCGAAAATATACCAGGAGGGAAGACCGCCTCCATACGGCTCATCGAGATGCCATACCATCTTGAGAAGATCCCGCAGGAGGTCTTCCGGCTCAAGGAGCAGTTCGTGATGCTCCGTGCCCCAGCGCTCTGCGACCTTCCTCGCGAGAGGCAACTCATTCCATTCTTCCTCCCCCGCGCCAGCAAAGCCGAGCGAATAGGTTCGAATCGGGCTATACCCTGTTTCAGCCAACAGCCCCACAATCGCCGATGAGTCGAGGCCGCCCGACAAGGAACACCCTACCGGAACGTCACTCAGGACCCAACGGCGGACGGCCGCCCGCAGCTCGTGCCGGACCATCTCTTGCCATTCAGCGGGCTCGCGGGATTCTTGATGCTGAAAATCAAGACGCCAGTACGGCTGGATTTCCAACGTGGACTTTTGAAGATCGTACCGGAACCAATGTCCGGGCGGCAGGCGATGGACATCCCGGAGAATCGACGATACTCCCGGCACAAACCGCAAGCTCATATAATGAAACAGGCTCTCCCGGTTGACTTCGCGGTCCACCCACGGCAGCGTGAAAAGAGACTTCAACTCTGAGGCAAACGCGAAGCGCGAGGGCCGCTGCGTGTAATACAGAGGCTTGATTCCCATGGGATCCCGTGCCCCGAACAGCAGACCTCTTTTCCGGTCGTAGAGGACGAAGGCAAACATCCCATTGAGACACCCGAGCATGTTTTCCTGTTTTTCTTCATAGAGGCGCAGGAGAACTTCCGTGTCGGAATTCGAACTGGCGAAGCGGTGGCCTCGCATCTCCAGTTCGCGCCTGAGCTCCGGAGCATTGAAGATTTCTCCGTTATGAACGATCCAGGCCGTCTCCGTCTCGTTCGCCATCGGCTGGTGCCCACCGGAAAGATCGAGAATGCTTAACCGGTGCATCGCAAGTCCCACACCTCTCTCGGCATCCCAATACTCCCCCGAATCATCCGGTCCTCGATGGCGGAGCGTCATGTTCATTCCTGACAACCACTGAGCCTGCTGCACACCAACGACTCCAGCAATGCCACACATGATACAACCTATCCCCCGAAGCTCCGACCATGGTCACCCGTCAGGAAGTCGACCTGTGCGGGGTCGGCGACCCAGTCCGCAAAAGCTTTGAGATCGGGGGCGTTCAGCCAGTCCTCGCGCGTGAGCGCATTAATCCGAGCCCGAGGAGTTGCCTTGGAATCACGCTGGTATTCGAGCGTGACCGTCTGCAGAGAGAGCGGCCTTAGCACAAACACGGCGTAGGCAAAGCGCTCGGCGAGCGCCCGCTGAACCGGAGACAGCGGCGGGATCTCATGGATGTCGGCAATCCGTGCAAGATACTCTGCACGAGACTCAGAGTCGATGGTGAAGCCTCTATGATCATACCGACCGGTCCCCGCCGTGAGAACCGGGATTCCAAAGCTCGCCGCCTCGACCCCGACGGTTCCGCGGACCGTCAAGCAGTAGCCCATCAGGCTGAACAGCGAGAAGGTGTTGACATCGCTGTCGGCAGGGATAATGACAACGTGATCGGGAAGATGCCCGATGCGCTCACGGATCACTTTGATTTCTGAGTGTTCGCCGTGAAATCCGTCCCGCAAGCTTTTGACGATGTTGGCCGGGTGGACCTTGATCAGCCAGTTCACCCGATCGTTGACGCAGGCTGCCCGAACTGTCTCAACGAACCATTCTTCGTAGCTTCCAAACAGATCGCGCCCCCAAAAGAAGGTCCCATCCCAGAGGATATGCGGGAAGATGACTGCGGTTTTCTTTTCCGGTTTGAGACCGAACCGCTTATGGATCTCGTCAGCCTTAAGGAGGCGGGTATTGAACTGCGTGCCGACCTCGCTATACCACTCACCGCTTGCGTAGCAACTAGACAGTTCATTGTGCAAGTGCTGCCGATGACCATCGGTCCATTCCATACCACGTATCCCTTGCCACGACGCCTCGGCCAGGGACGCAGGGTGCTCGTCTCTGTTCTCCAAAGTATAGCGTTTGACCATAATAGCGTTATTCTTATGAGCGGCGTTCCATGTAATCACATCAATTCCGTTGGCCAGACAGATATCGAAGAGTTCCCCGACGGGGGTGTATCCTCGATCCACAAACAAGACGAGTTTCGGCCTGACTGTCCGAATGATCTCTTGCGCCCCGACCGTATGGTTCATGGATGATGCCACGAACGGCATGAGCCGTTCTCGAATCTCGCGCGACCCAAAATCTAGCGATCCGACACGGAATTTCCGGAGCGCTGTCGAGGCCGCGAATCTCCCAACGCGGACGCCGGCGTACTCACATGCAAGAAGATCTTCAAGAGATCGCACGCCACTCACAACTGCCCCAACCTGACTCGAATCAACTTGACCGAGGTAATCCTCGCGGAACAAACAGCTATCAACCCTCGCCAGTTCGTAGTATTTGATGAGCCACCGGTCCTGCGGAGTCAACACAACAGGGGTGAATCCAGCAAGTTCCAAACCTTTGATCAAGCCAAGTTCGGTCTTGACGCCATCTACCGATCCGATGCTGACCACCATTGCCTTGGGTCTCCCACACAATTCGTTTAGGCGACGGGAAAATCCTTCGGCGTGCCGTTCTTTCACCTGTGTAAACTCCAGCCGACGTGCGTACTCTTGATTGCGAAAGGCGGCACTGATTGCCAGCATCATCCATCGCCTGACCTCGCGAGCGGCTGACAACAAAGATACTCGCTTCAAGAGTGACTTCGCTCGTGACCGCAAATTATCCAAGCTACCCTCCGTCATGTCATCTCATCGACAACGTATGGTAATTCCGTGCTTTCCCACTTCTCAAAGACACTATGGGATTCAACAATCCGGCGGATGCCCTCCTCAAGCGAGACCCTGCATTCAAATCCCAGCAGCCGCTTCGCCTTCTCTCCCGTGCAGTATCGTCGATGAATCTCCCGTTCCGCGCTCCGGTCGGTCCCACGAAAATCTTCCGCGTGTTTGATCTCGACATTGTGCGTGCCGACCAGCGACACCACCAGTTGGGCCAATTCCTTCAGGGAGATGGGATGATCCCCGTTGCCCAAGTTGATGGTTTCATTATTTGCTTGATCTTGCACTAGGGCTTCAACAACGCCGCGAGCGGTATCTTCGCTATAGCTGTACGACCGAATTTGCTCCCCGCTTCCGTTGATGACGAGCGGTTTCCCTTTGATCGCGTTCAGAATAAATCGCGGGAGGACGAATTGCGCGGCTTGATAGGGTCCGTAGGCGTTGAAGAATCGAAGAATTATTGGATGAAACTCCGGGTAACGTTGCGCGTACCCTTTGCAGAGTTCTTCCCCTGCCAGTTTGCTGATAGCATAAACAGTCTTCCCCTGCGTCATGAACTCCTCGGTGATGGGATTCTCCAGCGGTTCTCCATACACTTCCGACGAAGAAGCAAAAATGAATTTTTTGATCCTGTGTTGGATCGCACAATCGAGAACCCGTTTGGTTCCATCCACGTTGATCTCCAAACACCGCAGCCGGTTGATCTCCGTCCGACGCACACCCAGCAGCGCAGCCAGATGGATGACGGACCCGCAGCCGTCCATCGCTTCACGAATCGAGGAGACGTCCAAAATGGACCCGTAGAAGACCTTGACACCTGCAGGCACAACAGGCCTGACACGCGCGATTTGTTCGCCAAGATCCAACAGATGAACTTCGATTCCGCGATTGACCAGCTCGCGGCAGACCTGAATCCCTATGCAGCCGGCACCGCCGGTCACTAAGACTGGCTTTTTCACCTGGACATCGCCTCCATGCTAGTACGTCATTCGCTTATCCAAAATATGCGCAAGGTCAATTTCTTCCAGGACCTTGCAGATCCGTTCTGAACTCCGGCCCTTCCCATATGGGTTCGTACATTTCATCAGGCTGCCGCGGAAGCCCGGATCATCCAAGGCTTTCCTGATTCCAGCTAAAATCAGCGAGCGATCAAACTCCGGCACGGTGATGACGTTGCACGCGCGCATGCGCCCACTCTGCCGGTTCCCGATGTCCAATGCTGGAAGCTTAAAGGACGGAGCCTCCAGGATGCCCACGCTTGAGTTCCCTAACAGCACGGAGACATGACTCAGCAGACTCAAAAAGATGTTCCGGTCGAGATTCCGAAACGCTTTGATGGTGGGCACTGCTTCGTATTCTTGAATGACGGCGATGATCTCCTGCCCTGCCGCATCCACATTCGGATAAATCACGACGGTGCGATACCCGCTGGCCTTCGCCGCCTCCATCGTTTCCTGCATTTGCTTCCTGGCAAGGTGGACCTCGGCCAACACAGGATGCTGGATGACAAGGAGTACCGGGTGGGAGAAATCCAGCCCCAACATCTTAGCCAAGACCTCCCGCTTCAATTTCTCTCCCTGCACCACCTCATCAAGCTGGGGAGCGCCGACATTGAAGATCCGTGATGGCTCCTCGCCCATCTTGCGAACGCGTTCTGCCGAATCCTCGCACGCCGGGAAGTGGATATGCGCCAGCTTGGTAATGGCGTGCCTGGCCGACCCATCGATGTGTCCGGACAAATCCCCCGACTGGATATGGGCCACCGGGATATTCATGTAGGCGGCCGTGACGGTCGCCGCCAACACCTCGGCGCGGTCTCCGCTGACTAACACCACGTCTGGCTTCAACATCGCGAACACTTGAGCCAGCCCCTGGATCTCCACGCCGAGAGATTTAGCCCAGGCCGTCGGCGTATCCCCGCCGACATACATGTCGACTTGAGCGGCCGGCCGGAAGCCGTCCCTCAAAATTTCCTCCAAGGACAAGCCATATTCTTTGAGCAAGTGCATGCCTGTTACAATCAACTGAAGCTCCAAGCGCTCTGACCGCTCGATGAGCTGCATCAGCCTCTTGACGTAGCCGTAGGTCGCGCGCGCCTCGGAAACGACGGCGATCTTCCGCTTTGTCATGCGCTCAGGTGCTCCCAGCGGATCTGAACATCCCTCGGGATATCCACGACCGCCTTTTTGCCGATCACTTTGGCCAAGTCTTTCGCCGGAATGACGCCGGGCCCAGGACTCGGCCGTTTGACCCAGACCATCTCTTTGGTGATCACGCTGCCGCGCGGGATCGCGACTTCGGACACCACACTCTCACGAGCCCAGGCGACAATCGGCTTCTCCTCGTCAAAAATACGCTTCTCCTCGCCGAGTGCGAGATGGACCGCATTGGCGCCTTTGACGAGCTCCGCCAGCTCAAACGGCTCGATCGATGAGGCATGGTCGGGCCCCTTTTGCAGCCTGTCCAGCGTGAAATGCTTCTCGATGAGGCAGGCACCCAGAGCCACCGCTCCGAGCGAGGTATAGACCCCCCTGGTGTGGTCGGAAAGCCCGACCGGAGCGCCAAACAGCTCCATGTACTTGGGGATCATTTTCAAGTTGACGATATGATACGGGGCCGGGTATGCCGAGACGCAATGCGTAAGAATGAACGGCGTTCCGCACCGTCGGACCACCTCCACCGTCTGCGCAATCTCCTCGACCGTGCTCATGCCGGTTGAAAAGATCACCGGTTTCCCCTTGCGCGCGATGTGTTCCTGAAGCGGAAGATTGGTCAGCTCCCCAGACCCCACCTTGTACGCGCACACCCCCATCTCCTCAAGAAGATCCGCCCCTATGCGGCTGAAGGGCGTACAGAGATAGAGAATCCCCAGACGCTCACAGAGCTTCTGCAGCCGGCGGTGCTCATCTACTGTCAAGTTTGTCTTATCCAAGGTGTCGTAGAGCGGCTCGTCGAAATTCGCCGACTGCGGCGCTTCGCGCAGCATCTCGTTATCCAGCACGTGAATCTGGAACTTGATTGCATCGGCGCCCAGCGCATGCGCGGTATAGACCATCTGCTCGGCAATGGCATATTCCCCCTGATGGTTAATACAAGCCTCTGCGATAATAAAGGGAGGATGCCCGGGCCCGACCAGGCGGTTTCCGACCTTAACTGGTTCAATCATGGCGATGCGCTCCTTCATGCTTCCAACGCAGGACGGCTTCGGCGATCACCAAGTCCAACGGCGTGTTGATATCGACCGCCTCTTCATCGCTGACTACCACAGCTTTGAGCCGATCTCCCAAGACGGATCGGCGTCGCAACAGCGTGTCGGTTTTGGTCACATAGACTGTGCTGCTTTCCTGATACAGCGGTTCGCGATCTTGCCGCCTTCTAGGCTGATTCTTGATGAGAAATTCGAACTGCCGGTTGGAGATTCGCCCCATGCAGGCGCGGACTTCTTTAACCGTGAGCACGGAGTCAGCATTTCCTTGAAGGACAGCTTCGATGCATTGGTCGATCAGCCGGGCCGTCCGGAGCGGCGACGTCGGCTCCAGCGTCACAACTATGTCAGGACAGTAGCCGTCCTTTTCTAATACCTCTAGCACATGAAGCAAGGTCCATTCCGTGGGCGCTTCATCGGTCGCCAAATCAGCCGGCCGCGTATAGACTTCAGCTCCATATTCTGACGCAACCTTGGCGATCTCGGCATGATCGGTCGACACCACGCACCGGTCTAGGTACCGCGATTGCTTGGCAGCTTCGATGGTATAGGCCAACAGCGGTTTCCCACCCAAAGGACGAATATTTTTCAGGGGAATGGACTTCGATCCACCACGGGCCGGAATGATTGCTAAGCAACGAGAACCTCCCATGCGCATGGACACCCTATAGTCGATCTTCCTTGAGGACCTCAACCTGCATCATCTGAAGTCCTTCCACATGACCGACTAGCGCAGTGCCGAAAGGCGCAACCTGTGTTCTGGGTTGGGAACCAAACGCTGAAAAATCATAGTTTTTCAGCGCATTCCCTCCAATATAACGTGAAACCTCCAAGTTAACAGAAACCAAGCTACCTTCTCTTCGCAACTTGCGAAACATAAGCTGAAGATAATGATTGACCGTTAACATATCCATTTCCTGAAAGGATGACATGTTAAAGCAAAAATCGATACTGCCGTCTGGAATCGTGTCCGTCTGAGTTGGTAACAGAAACACGACGTCAGACTGAATGTCGGTGATGGGTCTATCTACCTCGTGCGGCAAGGTGATTCTAATCGCGGGGAGTACTGCCTTCAAGAAGCTATACCCGACGAAGACGGTCTCCGGAAGGTCAACAACAACCGTGCGCATCAAGGGATTGAGGCCGTGGCAGAACGCCACATTCACGCACGCCCCGGCACCAACTTCCAGCATTCTCTCAGGAAGAGATCTCTGAGCTCGGAGGAGATGGGATTCTAAAGACCCAAAGTACGGATTGGGGTGTAATGAGAACCATGTTGCATGTTCAGGATACACGGTGGCGTGAGGGTAGAATCCTTTAAAGAGCATCTTCAGATACTCGGGATCCCTCCCCAAACGCATCTGGTCTGTGCGAAATGCGTTCAGCATGGCCCCCAATGCTCGTCTCGCCTTCGTGAACCGATCAACGGGGCCTTCCGCTAACCCGACCTCAACGGAACTGGAGAAGGCATGTCCGCCTTGAACAAGCAGTTTTTCCAATGAAAACCCAAGAAATGTTTCGCTTGCCCATTTCTTCCACAGCAGTGAAGGAGCAAACAGCGGATGGCTACAAATCTGGTCTGCAACGCGCTCAGCATGCAAATACCGAAAGTAGTCCAGGAGAGACAGATTCTCATCCCGTGAGCAAGAGAAGACAGTCTGGAACATTATTTTCTCACGGGAGGAAAAATTCATCGCTTTCCATCAAAGGAATGAGGAATTGGCCTGCGCTATGATGAAGACAGCAGCAGTTTCTTGCAGAGGTATAGCCTTCTCTCAACTAAGGCTCGGACCAGCCGCAACTTCGGACGAGCATTCATGTATTCCCATTGGTCAGGGACCATCCATTGTCGGAACAGTTCGAACTTGTTCGGCAAGTTTGCTTGTTCCTCCGGTGCGAAATACCCCAGTCGACACCCCAACTCGAATGTTCTGAGCAGGATCAATCCTCGCTCACGATCAGTCAGCACGTCGTCGTAACCAAACATCTCGGCCATGTTGGCCACGACGCGCTCCGGCGTCTTCACTCCTTCCTTGCTCGAATTGATGGGCAGTTCCTTCATCTGTCTTCCACCTAACACGGTCTGCAAGGTGGGATCAGCCGGCGAGGGCACCCCGAGCCAGCGGCAGATTCCGCGCACGATCTCTGTCGGATTCGCACACAGGTCTTCATACCGCACCAGATGATGCTGGAAAGGCTCGGCCTTCTGAGCGTCCAAAACGAACTGCACGTGCGGGATCCATCGATCCTCCAGTTGCATTCTGAGGATATCGCCACCCTGAAACCAGAAGGGCTTGCGCTTCAGGACAAGGTCTGTACGTTTCAACGACCCGTAGTTTGTGTGGGGATGACGAACGATGTGCAAGAACTTCATTTTCGGGAACAGTTGCCGATACCGTTGAAGATCCCGCACTTCGATAGACTTGAATGCGAGAAGTGGTGGTTCCGCCAACGCACGCCTGTCATAAGCCAGGCGAACGGTGTCCAGAAAGACCGCAAGGTCGTCGGAAAGCGATCCTATAAGCCGCTCTCGCATTTCCTCGATCGGATTGCATTGCGTCTGAATCGGGTCCGCCAGTTTGACAACGAAATCCCGTGCTAGATCGTCTAGTTGCCAGGTGGCCCATCGCATGAAGGACCTGAAGTACGCCTCTCGTCCTATACTCTCTCCCACCGCGGGCAGGCGCAGCAGAGCCTGTTTCGCGAGAGACTTAACCCTCCCCTGCCAGGATCTCGGGGCAAAGGCGGAAAAAATATTCATCTCTAGCGGATAG
>Ga0187892_10011480_pt1 | contig 10851 bp, 8 predicted proteins | sample MA1701073metaG_FD_139345 | JGI IMG/M metagenome (GOLD analysis project Ga0187892, IMG submission 139345) | Bio-ooze microbial communities from a basaltic lava cave in the Kipuka Kanohina Cave System on the Island of Hawaii, USA - MA170107-3 metaG ... | reverse complement strand
CATATGATCCCAGCGAGCATGGGTCTCTGGCCTACACGGTGGGGTTCGACCGTGGCGTTGCCGCCCACGCGCATGCGGCCTGGTGTCACTCGTTCCTTGGCCATCTCGATCGGGCGTTGGCTGTGAGCGAGGAGGCGGTGGCGCTGGCGAACCGCGTGGAACATCCGCTCAGTCTGGCGAACGCTCTGTTCCAGGCTGGAGCTGTCCATGTCCAGCGCGGCGAACTCGACCGGGGGCGTGAACGCGCCGGAGAGGTTGTCAGTCTCTGCGAACGGCTCGGGTTTCCGTTGTACCTGGGAGTGGGAAGGGTTTTGCGAGGCTGGGCGCGGGTCGAATTGGGGGAGGGCGAGGCGGGCATCGCGGAGATGGAGCAGGCGATGGTCGAGCTGGCTGGGATCGGGAGCGGGATTGCAGCGCCTCAGATCCTCTTCGCGCTGGCCAATGGCCTCCGGAAGGTCGGACGCCACAATGACGCACTGGGCACAGTCAGACTCGGCCTCGCACAAGCCGAGCAACAGGCGCAGCACTTCTACGATGCCCAGCTGAATCGACTACGGGCGGAGATTCTGCTCGACATGAACGGCAGCGCGGCCGAGGAAGCGGAGGCGCTCTTCGGCCAAGCGTTGGAGATCGCCCGACGGCAGGACGCCAAGCTGTTCGAGCTGCGCGCCGCCACTAGCCTGGCGCGGCTCTGGCAGCGCCAGGGCAAGCGCGACGCCGCCCGCGCCTTACTCGCCCCCCTCTACGCCTGGTTCACCGAAGGCTTCGACACGCGCGACTTAGTAGAAGCCAAAGCGTTGCTGGCGAAGCTCGGATGAAGCGAGTCGAGACGAACTGAACACACTGCAACGGAGACGCGGTGGTGAGGGTTTATCTCGATGCTAGCGCATTGAACCGCCCTTTCGACGATCAGCGATTGTCACGCAATCGGCTGGAGGCAGCCGCCGTGCTTGCGGTGCTGGAAGGGATCGAGCGTGGGGAGATCAAGTTGGTGAGCTCTTCTGCGCTCGTCTACGAGAACCTCATGAGCCCACTTGTCGACCGCCGGGAGTACGTCGCGACGTATCTCTCTCTGGCAGCCACCTTCGTGGCGACCGACGCCGCGCTGTTGAAGCGCGCAACCGAGATTAAGGCGCAGGGAATGAGATCGCTCGACGCCCCTCCACCTGGCGAGTGCGGAACGTGGCGCCGCCAAGTGGTTCGTTACGTGCGACGATAGAATCCTCAAGAAGGCACGCCGGGGTAAGCTCGACACTGGTCTCAAGATTGGTACGCCCGTCGAGTTTGTGGCAATAAGGAAAAGGTCCAATGGCCAAAGCTAGAGCCTTGCGCAAGCGCGATCTTTGGGAGCTCGGGTGGAAAGCTCTCGTTGCCGAGCTCGGCGTCGCCAACGCCACTCGGTTCGTCACGGAGTTGCACGAGAGCAAGCAAGACTATTCGAAGCTCCGCGGAAAGCTCTTCGGGAAGAAGAGTCTCGACGAGCTGTACGCTGAGATTCAACGGGTGGAGCGGCGGCACGGCCCGGATCGGTAATCAAGGAACGCGCGCGCCATCAGCTCCCTGTCTCTTGAGCGCCTGCAGTCCGGTTCGCCGAGGCGAAAGTGGTGACCTTGGATGCTGGGTCATCACTTTGGATGCGAAAACTCTGAGGAAAGTAAGTGGTCCCAAGGGGATTCGAACCCCTGCTACCGACGTGAGAGGCCGGCGTCCTAACCACTAGACGATGGGACCCAAGAGAATTGCCGATTGAGTCATTGACGATTGATCCATTGGGGAGCAATGAGCCAATCCGCCAATGAACCAATCGTCAATTCCAACTGAGGAGGTAGGACTCGAACCTACAATCGCCTGATCCAGAGTCAGGTGGCTTACCAATTAGCCGACTCCTCACCGCTGCAAAGCAGCGCTCAGACTAGGGAGCGCTTGGCGTGAAGTCAACTGGAGGATGTCCCGACCCAGGTCACACGACGGTGAGTCTTCAAAACCGGATGCAGGCGCGCACCGACCGATCGAAACAGGCAGCCTGGCCACAGTCACAGACACTCACCTCGGTGCTCAAGTCCGGTGCGCACCCACAGGGGCCGATGGAGCAGGTGTCGGGAAATTGAGGCGCGCCCGTACAGCAACGTATCGTCGACAGCGTACCGCCCGAGGCAAGGCATCCCTGCTGCTCGGCACTCGCCGCGCACTCGCCCAGCGCGTTGGTCACCGATATCAGGATCTCCTCGATCGTCACCTGTCCATCCAGGTTGAAGTCTCCCTGACATTCGGAGTTGCATTGCGCGTCGACGCGGTCGACATCCAACGCCGTCGCAATCACAAGCGCGAACCCGATCACACGAATCATGACGGTCATGGCCCCCTCCTCAATCAAAAGCATACCGCAATGACACGGCTTGTGGCACGGGCTGTACGGCGGCAGGCGCGGGCGCTGATGCTCGAGTCACGGCGCGGTGGTCTCGGCCGGCGGCAACGGGCGTGACGCGTTGGCTGAGACCTCGTATTCGTTCAACCAGAAGACCAACGATTGGGGCGACCACGCGGACCGATCGCGGGTGCGTAGGTCGGTGATCACGGTTCCCCCGAGTCGCGCGCTCTCCTCGCTGACCTTGGCCACCAGGCCTTCAATCGTCACTTGATTGCTGAACAACGCCGGCCACGCCGGCACGCCGGGGCGATCGAGGCTGCCCGTGATGATCGGGACATACTTGAACAGATACCAACCCCAATTTGCCGCATATATGTGACCGACAGGTTCCGTGTTGGGCGCAAGTTGTTGCCCGTGCAAATCGTCCGGTGACACGACCTCCAAGGTCGCACAACCCGAGCCGATCGTGAGCAGTACCGCAAGCACCGCCCGAGGGAAGCCTCGGATCAACTGCCCACATTCCCGTCGACGCGCATGGTGGATCATCCTCGCACCTCCGGTTCTCCGATTGCCGCCGTGTCTAGCACATGGTTGGGCCCGTCGACGCATGCCGCGGCCATCCGGTGACGTACTCAGCTCTAGCGAGGCGCGCCTCCGACCAACTGCAGCATGCGCGCCTCGCGCATATGGCTGATCGCGTATGGCATATCGTCGGAGCGAACCACGATCAGCGATACGCCATAGGCGATATGCGCGCTTGAGGTAACGAAACTTGACTCGCCGGCAACGACTTTCCAACCTCAAGCGCACTAGCGTTGCACGGACGAGGAAAGCTGTTATCCATCCTCGGTGTTTTTCGGAACAGGAGACGCGCCTCGATGACAGATGGTCGCCCACACACCGAAACGACACCCGCCTCAGCGGGGACAGACTTCATTCGCCAAATCGTCACGGCCGACTTGAAGAGCGGTAAGCACACCTCGGTCGGCACCCGGTTCCCTCCTGAGCCAAATGGCTATCTGCATATCGGTCACGCAAAGTCGATCTGTCTGAATTTCGGAATCGCGCGTGACTTCCACGGCATCTGCAATCTGCGCTTCGACGATACCAACCCGGTCAAGGAAGACGTCGAGTATGTCGACTCGATCCAGGCCGACGTGCGCTGGCTCGGCTTCGCGTGGAAGGGTGATGCGCTGTATGCATCCGACTACTTCGGCCGTCTTCACGAGTTCGCCATCGAGCTGATCACCAAAGGGAAGGCGTATGTCTGCCACCTCAGCGCGGAAGAAACCCGCGCCTATCGCGGCACGCTCACCGAACCGGGGCGCGACAGCCCCTACCGAAATCGTTCGGTGCAGGAAAATCTCGACCTCTTCGAGCAAATGCGTCGTGGCGATCTCGAGGAAGGGACGTGCGTGTTGCGCGCCAAGATCGACATGGCGTCCCCCAACATCAACCTGCGCGACCCCGCGATCTACCGCATCAAGAAAGCGCACCACCATCGAACCGGCGACACCTGGTGCATCTACCCGATGTATGATTTCGCCCACGGCCTGTCCGACGCCATCGAAGGCATTACACACTCGATCTGCACCCTGGAGTTCGAGGACCACCGGCCGCTCTACGACTGGTTTCTCGACAATCTCGACGTCCCGTGCCACCCGCAGCAGATCGAGTTCGCACGTCTGAACCTGAACTACACGGTGCTCAGCAAGCGCAAGCTCCTGCAGCTCGTGCGTGACAGGCACGTCGACGGCTGGGACGATCCGCGCATGCCCACACTGGCAGGCTATCGCCGGCGCGGCTACACGCCGGAATCGATCCGCAACTTTTGTGAGCGTATCGGCGTTGCCAAGGCCAACAGCACCGTGGACGTCGCCATGCTGGAGCACAGCATCCGCGAAGATCTCAACAAGCTGGCGCCCCGCGCGATGGGGGTGCTCAAGCCATTGCGGCTGGTCATCGACAACTACCCGGAAGACCTGGTGGAGCACCTCGAGGCGGTCAACAACCCGGAGGACGCGTCCGCCGGGACCCGCCAGGTGCCGTTCTCCAAGGTGCTCTACATCGAGCAGGACGACTTTCGCGAAATCCCGCCACCCAAGTACTTCCGCCTGTCGCCCGGCAAGGAGGTCCGCCTGCGCTACGCCTACTTCGTCACCTGCCAGAGCGTCGTGAAGGACGCGCAGACGGGCGAGGTGATGGAGGTGCATTGCACCTATGATCCGGCTACTCGCGGTGGCGATGCGCCCGATGGACGCAAGGTGAAGAGTACGCTGCACTGGGTGTCGGCACGGCAGGCCGTCCAAGCCGAAGTACGGCTGTACGACCGTTTGTTTGCCGCGGAGTTTCCGGATCGAGAGGACAATTTTCTCAATGCGCTCAATCCCAACTCGTTGGAGATTCTGCAGGGCTGCCAGCTCGAGCCATCGCTGGCCGCGGCGCGGCCTGGCGATCGCGTTCAATTCGAGCGCCAGGGGTACTTCTGCGTCGATCCGAAGCTGTCGACAGCCGATGCGCCGGTCTTCAACCGCATCGTCGGGTTGAAGGACACCTGGGCGAAGATCGAAAAGCGCAGCGCGTAACACCTCAGAGCACCAGCGGCGACCACGCCTGCTCGCGAAACAGAGAGCGTTAGCCACGCTTCAACGCAAACCAGTCGCACCGACTTCGAGGGTGCGCGGCGTCGCGCCGTCGGCATAACCGCCATGGAGTGGCTTCGTCGCCGGCTCGCGCTGTACGCGCTTGACGGGCGCATTGCGTGCGCCGTATACCGGGCACACACGGTTAGATAGGGAGCGCGTCCTATAGGAGGCGTGGCTGACTCCCGCTTGGCTTCCTCGGCGCGCACTGCGGGTGGGGCGGATGAGGCGGATCCAGATTAGGGGGCAGTCATGCGAACCGCATCTGTAGTGGTCGGATTCATTTGGACTGCTGTCGGGTTGCTGCCAACCGCCAGTCAGGCACAAGACGCTCCGATGGTGGCCCTTCCAACTGCGACTGTCAGCGCCGTCGGCGAAGGCAACCCAGTTGACACAACAGTCTGCGTCAGTATCTCGTTCCCCGACGACAGACTATTGATCCCGGGCAGCGTCTACCTGTTTCGTGTCGGCGCCACCGGCACGGCCATTTCTTCACCTCTCCTGACGCTGCGGGACAACGGTATGAGCGGCGACCAGACGGCTGGCGACTTGCTTTTCTGCGGCAGGTTGATGCTTCCCGCGGGTCCCGCTGGGATGATCCGATTGCAGGCGTCCGCCGCTTTTTACCGAACGGTGCGCAGAGTTTTTTCTCCGATCGCCACCATTGAAGTGCTCCCTGCCGGGGTTCCGTCGAGAATCCAACCCTCCGATCTGGAGGGGAATGGCCGATGCGTCGATGCGTCGAGCGGGACGCGATTCGTCGGCAATGAATTGCTCATGTTCTTCGAGCCCGGTACGAGCTACGGGGTCGTCTCGCAGGCGGCCAGCAGCGTGGGTGGCACCGTGATCGGGTTTCAGAGCTTTCCGACGTTCAATATCTGGCAGGTTCAGATACCCTGCTCGACCGCATCCTGCGTCGAAGCGGCGGTCGCTTCGTTAGCGAACGATCCGAACGCATTGCGGGCCGAGCCCAACTTTTGTGTCGATGTCGCTGGCGTACAGCCGAACGATCCACAATTCGCCGCCGCCGGCGGGCAGTATGGGCCGCAACGAATCGAAGCTGACAAAGCGTGGGCAATAACCAAGGGCACCCTTGTGACCGACAGGACGATTGTCCCCATCATCGCGATCGTGGACTCTGGAATCGATGACACGCATCCGGATCTTGCCGGCAAAGTGCAACGCGTCATGAACTTCACCAACATCGCTTTCAGCGATGATTGTGATCATGGCACTCCAGTCGCCGGCGTGGCTGCAGCCATCGGTGACAACAATGCAGCGATCGCGGGTATTTCGTGGTACGCGCGGCTGCTCGATCTGAAGGTCTCGCGATTTGTAACGAATCCGTTGAGTGGGCGAGTCAGGTGCGAGTCCACTGCGGCGTCGAGTGCCTCGGCCATGCGTCAGGGGGTGGATCAGGGAGCCACCGTAGTCAACTACAGCTCGAGCAATCCGGCCAGATCCAAGGCACTGGCGTTGGCCGCCGACTACATCAACAAGTCCGACCGCCTCCTCGTGTCGGCAGCCGGCAACGACGGCGTGAGTACCAAAGAGTATCCGGCGGGCTTTGGTCTCAAGGAGTGCTTTGGCTTTTTCGATTGCCACAACACTACCAATGTCTCCGTGGGTGCGACGAACAGCAATGACATGCGGTGGCAGAACTCGAACTTTGGCACCTGGGTGCTCTTCTATGCGCCGGGAGAGAATATCGTGACGGCGGCCGTTGGCGGTGGAACAGTCGTTACGAGCGGGACCTCGCTCGCGGCGCCGCATGTGGCGGGAACGGCCTCACTCGCCAAGGCCGCCGACCCGACGCGTTCGATGGCCAGCGTTTATATCAACCTGGAGGAAGACCGGGTGGGGAATGACCCGAGCGGCAACATCATGAGTCGTATCAACGCATTCAAAACCGTCTTGCGGGTGAGCGCCAAAAACTGCGGCAGCTGTCCCGGCGCCGCCTCAGTTCAGAAGATCAGGCACAGAATCGTAACGATGGGGATCGACGGAAGGCCGAGGCACACGACCCAGGCCGTCAGCGTGCACGGCGTCGCCGTGCCGTTGGAGGCCGCTACGAGCTACGCGGTAGAATTCGAGGGCGATCTGAGCTCGTGGGACGCGTGCGACGCGATGGCCGGATTCCGGGACTGCTTTACGGTTAGCACGTCCGCGCAACCGTTCTGGATGATCGCACGCGACAACCGCGATCCGATGCTCAACCCGAACCTGTCGGTCGGTTTCGAATGGGGAGGAACCATCCGCGGTAGCGCCAGCGTCCAGGGGTTCAGCTTCGTTCCGCGGACGAGGGTGATGCGCGGTCACGGTGCGAGCAACTTCCTGAACGTCGTGCTTGATACCGCGGCCGGGACGAACCCGGACAATCTCTTTCCCTCGTGGGGCACGATCCAGATTCGCGACATCACCCCACAGTGAGTGTCCGCCGGTCCAGCAAGCGGGAACCGCGCCAGAAAAAGCCCCCGACGTCAGCCCGTGCCCAGCGACGAGCTGTCGGGTTTACCAATCTGTTCGATGGCGTGATCTAGCCGCTCGATCGTCCGATTCTTCCCCAGCACATCGAGCACCTCGAAGATACCCGGGCTCGATGTGCCGCCGGTGACGGCTACACGCACTGGTTGCGCGAGTTGCCCCAGCGATAGTCCGAAACGGCCGGTCACCGCCTCAAAGCCTCCCCGGATCGTGTCCACATCCCACTGCTTCATGTCGACGAATCGGGCACGCAGCGCTTGCAACGGTTCCAGAACCTCCGGCGTCAAGAACTTACGCTCCGCGGTTGGCGCGATGCTGATGGTTGGGGTGAAATAGAACTGCCCCAAATCGACCAGCTCGACCAGAGTTTTCGCGCGTTCCTGCAAGGTGGCAACGACACGTGCCAGCCACTCGTCGTCAGGTATCGCGTGTCCCTTCGCCGCAACGTACGGCTTAACGACCTCTGCAAGCGCTGCCGGAGTCAATGCCTTCAGGTGCTGAAAGTTCACCCACTCGGCCTTCTCGGCGTTGTAGACACCGGCCGCCTTGCCGACATTCTCGAGCGAGAACTTCTCGACCAGCTCCGCGCGGCTGAAGATCTCCTGGTCGCCGTACGACCAGCCGAGCCGCGCCAGGTAGTTGACCAGCGCATCAGGGAGGTAGCCCATGTCGCGATACGCCGTGACCGAGGTCGCTCCGTGACGTTTGCTGAGCCGCGAGCGATCGAGTCCCAGGATCAAAGGAACATGCGCGAACGCCGGCACCTCATAGCCCAGGGCGCGATAGAGCTGGATCTGCTTGGGGGTATTCGTCAGATGGTCGTCGCCGCGAATGATGTGCGAGATCTGCATGAGCGCATCGTCGACGACGGCGCAGAAGTTGTATACCGGCGTACCGTCGGAGCGGATGATGACCAGGTCGTCGAGCTCGCGATTTTGGAAGGCGACATGCCCTTTCACCAAATCGGCGACGATCGTCTCGCCGTCCAATGGTGCTTTAAAACGAATCGTGAACGCACCCGTTGGCGGTGCACCGCTGCGCTCACGACAGGTGCGGTCGTACATCGCCTTGCGACCGGCCGCCATGGCTGCCCGGCGTCGCGCCTCGAGCTCCTCGGGCGTGCAGTAGCATCGATACGCATGGCCGCTCCGCAACAGCCGTTCGGCATGCTCGCGATACAGGTCGCCGCGCTGGCTTTGGAAGAAAGGGCCCTCGTCCCACTGCAGGCCCAGCCAGGTCATCGCATCCAGAATGGCCTGCGTCGATTCGTCGGTAGAGCGCTCGCGATCGGTGTCCTCAATGCGCAGCACGAACGTGCCATTGTGATGCCGGGCATAGAGATAGTTGAAGAGCGCCGTACGTGCCCCTCCGATGTGAAGGTACCCGGTCGGGCTCGGCGGAAAACGTGTGCGAATCTGCGTCATGGCAAGTAGGTTGCGACTAACAGGGCACCGGAACCCTGTCAACGAAACGGGTGCGAGATGGGCACCTCGCTCAACTCAGGACTTCCGCCGCGACGCCACGCGTCGCCAGCGCCTCCACCAGTGCGTCTCGAAAGGTGTGATACGACTCATCGTAAGCCTCCCACCATTCGTCCGTCGCGTCCGCGGCCAGGATGACCGTAAACGGACCCGAGAGGCGCGGTGTGTAGATCCGGTATAGGGGTTCGCCGGGAGCGCCGAACACTGCGACCCCTGCCGTTGCCCCGTCGAGCCGAAACCCGATCGGGCTCTCGAGCCCGCCGGGCGCATCGGTACACTCGAGTGAGGGCAAGTCACGTTCCCACCATTCGCCGTCGCCAGCTTCCGGCACCATGCCGTCTCGCTGTGTCGCCAGCAGACGGTCGGCGCACTCGCCGGCGCTGAGAAACGGACTGTGCCCGGGGCGGCGGCGACCGCTCGTGGCGGAGAACGAGAAGTACAAGGGCGAGCGCATCTCGCGAAGCGCGAGGTCCGTGAAGATCTTGGGGATGACCTCCGCCAAAATCGTCTGATCGTCCGCGGCAAAGGCGCGCAGGGCTGACTCGTACACTGGGGCGCTGCGCACTCCGTCGAGCGCGGCACGCCACTGCGCCCGCTGCGACAGAATCTCCCGCGACGCGGCATCGATATCGGCCGGCGTCGGCCCACCGTGGCGGACGAGCGCGCGAAGCCTTTGGCCGAGGTGCAGCACCTGAGGCAACAGCTCCGCTTCGGCACGTTCGCGCAGGGCCGTGAACGACCGCGCCACGACGTAGAGGGTGCCGAGCTCCGCAACGGCGGCCTCCAGCGCGATCAGTTGCTCGACAGACATTCGCACTCAATTGTGACGCCACGGCGACACGCGTGCAACGTCGTGGAAATCGCGGGCCTGTCCCTGGCTCCATCGATTTGCTACCAAACTGCTCGCCATGTCTTCGCGATTCTCGCGGCCGATCATCGGTACCATGCGCGCCTATGTCCCCGGCGAGCAACCCCAGGATCGCCGCTACATCAAGCTCAATACCAACGAGAACCCCTACCCGCCCTCGCCGCGGGTCGTCGCGGCAGTCCAAGCGGCGGCGAATGAAGACCTACGCTTGTATCCCAACCCGATGGCGAATGCGCTGCGGGAGCGCGCCGCAGCCGTCTATAGCGTCGGCCGGGACAATATCCTGGTCGGGAACGGTTCGGACGATCTGTTGAACCTCGTCATCCGTGCCTGCATCGGCCCCGGTGATCGAGTCGTCTTTCCCCATCCGACGTACAGCCTCTACGACACACTGGTTACCATCCAGGAAGGCGAGACGGTCCACATCCCGTATCCAAGGGACTTCGCCCTCCCCGCTGGATTGGCGGAGGCCAAGGGCCGCGTGACCTTCGTCTGTAACCCGAACGCACCGTCCGGCACACCGGTCCGCAACGAGTCCATCGAGGATCTGGCCCGCCGTGTGGCGGGAATCCTTGTCGTCGACGAAGCCTACGTCGATTTTGCCGAGACGACGGCCCTGCCGCTCGTACACCGCTACGATAATGTCATCGTGCTGCGCACGTTCTCGAAGTCCTTCTCCCTTGCCGGGATACGCATCGGATTAGCGTTTGCGTCGGAGGCGATCATTGCGGAGCTGTCCAAGGTCAAGGATTCTTACAACGTGAGCCGGCTCAGCATAGTCGCCGCCACCGCCGCACTGGAGGACTATGCATGGATGGAGCAGAACCGCGCGCGCATCTGCCAGACGCGCGAACGGCTCACGGGCGCGTTGCGTGAGTTGGGATTCCAAGTCCTGACCAGTCAGACCAACTTCGTCCTGGCACGACAGCCCAATCGGAGTCTTGCCCCGATGTATCAAGCACTGAAGGACCACGGAATTCTCGTGCGCTACTTCGACACGCCTGAGCT
>Ga0187892_10011479_pt1 | contig 10853 bp, 7 predicted proteins | sample MA1701073metaG_FD_139345 | JGI IMG/M metagenome (GOLD analysis project Ga0187892, IMG submission 139345) | Bio-ooze microbial communities from a basaltic lava cave in the Kipuka Kanohina Cave System on the Island of Hawaii, USA - MA170107-3 metaG ... | reverse complement strand
GGCAGCGCGCCCACGACGTCGAGCGCGATCGCGGCGAGGTGATAGGGCGGCAGCGCCGGTGCCACCGGCTGGAGCCAATCCGGGAACGCGGGCAGCGGGATCCAGAGTCCCGACAGCATCGCCATCGGCAGGTAGACGAGGTTCACGACCGCGGGCGCGGCATTGGCATTGAGCCAGAGTCCGCCCGCGAGCCCCATGGCGCAGAAGGGCAGGGCGCCCAGCGTCAGCGTTGCGGCGAGCAGCAGCCACCGCACGCGCGGCAGCGCGACGCCGCCGAACTGCGCTGCGAGCGCCGCCAGAATTGCGAACACGAGGAAGGCGAAGATCATGGCCATCAGGGCGCGTGCGGCGAGTGGCACCAGCGGCGAGACGGGCGCAACGCGCTTGAGGCGCAGCCAGCCTTCGCCCTTCTCGACCGCAATGCCGACGCCGAAGCCGAACAGCGCCGGCGCCATGACGCCGAGCGTGCCAAAGGTCGCGAGCAGCCAGGTCGGCATGTGCATCGAGCGGCTCTTCGCGAACACCAGCCCGAACAACACGTAGAAGATGACCGGGAACAGCAGCGTCGGCAAGGCGAACGCCGGCTGGCGCAGGACGTTCAGGAACTCGGCGCGGGTTTCGCGCAGGATGACGGCGGGGCTCATGCGGCCTCCTTGTGGTCGTCGGTCAGGGCCAGGAAGGCCTCGTCCAGGCCGATGTCGGCGACCTCCAGGCCGGACAGCCGCGGATCGAGCGCCAGGAGCCTGCGCAGAAGTTCCTCGGCGGCCGTCGTCGCGATTTCGACCCGCGTGCCGCTCTCGCGCACTCCGGTGACGCCCGGCAGCGCCGCCACCGCTTCGCGCGGCAGCGCGGTGATGCAACGCACGACGCGTCCACCCACGCGCGCCTTGATCTCCTGCGGCGAGCCCTCCGCGACCAGCCGGCCGCGGTGCAGCACGCCGATGCGGTCCGCCAGCGCGTCCGCCTCCTCGAGGTAATGCGTGGTCAGCACGACGGTACGGCCGGCCGCCGACAGCTCGCGGATCACCTGCCACAGGCGCCGGCGCGACTCGACGTCGAGGCCGACGGTCGGCTCGTCGAGGAACAGGAGCTCGGGATCGCCGCAGAGCGCCAGTGCGAACAGCACGCGCTGCTTCTCGCCGCCCGAGAGGCGGTCGTAGCGCCGCTCCTCGAGGCCCTGCAGCCCCGCGAGCGCGGCCACGCGCGCGATCGGCAGCGGCTTCGCGTAGTAGCCGGAAAACAGCTCGATATGCTCACGCACCCGGAGCGTTGCCGGCACACCGCCGATCTGCAGCATCGCCCCGATGGCGCGGCGCGCGTCCATCTCGCCCGGCCGGCGGCCGAGCACGGTGATCCGGCCGCTGTCCGGCCGCAGCAGTCCGAGCAGCATGCTGATGGTCGTGGTCTTGCCGGCGCCGTTGGGGCCGAGCAGGGCGTAGACGCCGCCGCGCGGAATCGCGAGGTCGAGGTCATCCACAGCCAGCTGGCGGCCGAAGCGCCGCGTGACCGATTCAAGTCTTGACACCGGATCCATGCTGCCTCCCATGCGACTTGCCGCGCGCATCCGCGGCATGGGGAAAGTTTGGCAGCGGGGGTGGCTTCGGCGGCAGTGCCCTTGGTCAGGACTTCGGGGTGACAGTTGTCATGGCCGCGGCGGGCTTCACCAGCGCGTCCAGGCCAGGGCGTACTGACGCCAGCCGCGCTGCATGTCCTCGAGCAGGTCGCGCACTTCCGGCGAGGTCTCCCAGGCGATCCAGAACAGGAGCACCGCGAAGCCGACCCAGAGGAGTCCGTCGGCGGCCGCGATCCAGCCGTGGCGCGGACCCGCGGTCGCCTCATAGGAGGCACGGCTGGCCGCGCGCAGCGGGATCAACACTGCGTGGTAGGCGAGCACGACCACGAGCACCGCGGCCCAAACCGGGACGTCGCCGGGCAGCGTCCAGTCCAGGATGCCGCCGGTCATCACGAGCGACAGCACCATCAGCACCATGACGACGAACAGGAAGGCGCTCAGCGCGGTGAACACCGGGACCAGGAATCCCGCCGCCACGCGCGTTCCGTAATCTTGGTATTCGAGCTCGCTTGCGCTGCGCCAGAATTCGCGCTCACGCTCGGCCGCGCGCTGCCGGCGCCTGGCCCGCCGCCGCCGCCGCCAGTCGTCCTGCCAGCGGCTGCCCTGTTCGCGCAGCTCCGCGTAATGCTGCTTGGCGCGATCGACCAGCTCCTGGGCATTGAACGGCAGCCCGTGCGCGGCCGCCCGCTCCTCATCTGTCTCCGCCTTGGGCACGACGAACATCATGATGATGTAAGCGAGGATCCAGAAGCCGCCGGTCAGCAGCGTCGCCGCGACGAAGCCGATGCGCACGAACGCGACGTCGATGTTGAAATAGGCTGCAAGCCCCGTGCAGACGCCGCCGATCATGGCACCCTCGCGGATCAGGTACAGGCGGCGTGGTGTTGCTTCCGGCTGCGCCCGGTTGTCGCGCGGCGGTGCGGTCTGCGCATCGGCGGCCGGCTCCGCTTCGACCGGGCCCATGTCCTCGAGGATCGCGCTCATCTCCGCGCTGCCGACCACGTTCTTCTGCGGGCCGAGGTGGCGCCGGCACTTGTCCGCGATCGCCTGCTCCAGGTCCGCCATGATCTCGGCGCGGTCCGGATTCCCGTTGAGCCGCGCATTCGCGCCGTCGAGATAAGCACGCAACGCCTCGTAGGCCGGCTCCTCCAGCGCGAAGGCGTTGCCATTGAGGTTGACGGTGACGACCTTGTTCATGCGGATTGCCCCAATTCTTCGACGGTGGCGTTGATTTGCTTCCAATGGCGGTTGAGCTCGGCGAGTTGCGCGCGGCCCTTCGCGGTCAGCTTGTAATACTTGCGCGGCGGGCCGGCGTCCGACTCGCGCCACTCGTAGTCCAGAAGCTCCTCGCGCCGCAGCTTGCTGAGCAGCGGATAGAGCGTGCCTTCCTGGGTCGCGAACGGCGTCTCGGCCAGGCGCGTGAGCATGTCCGCGACGTACACCTTGTCGGCCGCGATGATCCGCAGGATCAGGAACTCCAGCAGGCCCTTGCGGATGGAACTGAGCTTCTCTTCGTTCGGCATCGGCGGCGATAACAGTACCTTGTGTGGAAAAGGTACCGTAATCGGAAAAGGAATGCAAGGCCGGGAGACGGGGCGGGCGCGCGCCCCGGTGCCGCCGTAGAATGAACCCTCTTCGCGGCAGGGGAGCGTGGCGATGCGCGGCGCAACGGGGGGATTCCTGGCCTATCTCGTGCCGGCGCTCGCGTTCGCTGCGCCGCCACCGGTCGCGAGTTTCACCGATTTCCCGAAGTACGGGACCCTCAAGATCTCGCCGGGCGGAACCTATCTCGCGTTCACGCAGGAGACCGCAGATTACGAGGCGATCGTCGTCGTCGGCCTGCAGGACCTGAAGCCCACGGCGCATACCGCGTTCGGCAGTCTGGCCGGCATTCAGTCGTTCGAATGGGCGAACGATTCGCGGCACCTGATCTCGCCGACGCGCCGCTTCCCCGGGTTTACCGCGTCGCAGGTTCCGACCGGCGAAATCCTCGGCATCGACGCCAACGGCAAGCCGGCGGAGCTCCTGTTCGGTTTCGCAGCCGCCGAGGAGGGCATGGGTCGACTGCAGCGGCGCCAGTCGGTCTATGCCGCCGCCGAAGTCATCGACACGAAGCCGGGCGAAGCGGGCAGGGTGCTGATCCAGACTTACGGCTACGGCATCGAAGGCGAGCACAACTCGGTGTACAGCATGGATATCAGGAGCGGCCTGCTCCGGAAGCTCGCGACCTCGCCGCTGCGCAATGGCGTCTTCATGACCGATGCCGACCACCGCGTGGCGCTGGTATCGGGCCAGAACCCGCAGGGAAACGCCCAGGTCCACTATCGCGGCCCGGGTAACCGCGACTGGGAGCTGAAGTTCGATTCGGCCATGGACCAGGGCAATGTGTGGCCGGTCGCCCGCGCCGTTGCACCCGGCAGCTTCTACATGCTCGACGATCGCGATGCACCGACGCGCGGCGTGTTCCTGTGGACGCCGGAGACCGGCGAGCATCGGCTGCTGTTCCGGCATCCGGTCGGCGATCTCGAGCCGGCGGGCCTGGATTCTGGCGGGCGAGCCTGGGGATTCCGCTACGTCGACCACTTCCCGGAATACTGGTACCCGGATCCCGAACATCCGCTCGCGCGCGTGCATCAATGGCTGCGCAAGCGCTTCCCGGACCATGACGTCGGGATCACGAGCCAAACGGAAGATCTGAAACTCGCCGTGGCGCGTGTTTCCGGCCCGCGCACGCCGGACATCTTTTTCGTCGTGGACGTCGGGGCGCAGAAGCTCATGCACCGGCTCGAATCCCGTCCTGACCTCAAGCATGCCGATCTGGCGGCGGTGGACCCGATCGAGATCACCGCACGCGATGGTCTCAAGATACGCGGCTACCTGACCCTGCCGAACGGGACCGATGGCAAGAAGCTCCCGATGGTCGTCCTGGTGCATGGCGGGCCGCACGGACCCTACGACAGTTACGGTTTCGACTACGAGGCGCAGCTGTTCGCATCGCGCGGCTACATCGTGCTGCAGCTGAACTTCCGCGGTTCGGGCGGGCGCGGCCGCGCCTTCGAAAGCGCCGGTTTCTGGAAATGGGGTCGCGAGATGCAGGACGACGTGACCGACGCGGTGCACTGGGCGATCCAGGACGGCGTGGCGGACCCGCAGCGGATCTGCATCTACGGCGGCAGCTACGGCGCTTACTCCGCGCTGACCGGCGTATTCCGGGAGCCCGAACTGTTCCGATGCACGGTCGGCATGGCCGGCGTCTATGATTTGCCATTGATGTTCGAGCGCGGCGACATCCAGACCGTCGAGCGCGGCGTGAAGTTTCTTAGGATGGCGATCGGCACCGACGTGGAAGAGTTGAAGCGGCGCTCGCCGGTCTATAATGCCGACAGGATTCGCGTGCCGGTCCTGCTGCTGCACGGCAAGGAAGACGAGCGCGCGCCCTTCGAGCATGCCAAACGCATGCGCGAAGCGCTGGAGCGAGCCGGCAATCCGCCCGAGTGGTCTTCCGAGTGGGGCGAGTTTCACGGCTTCTTCGACGAAGCCAATCGCAAGGCGGCCTACGAATTGATGCTGGATTTCTTCGCCCGGCACCTGCGAAAACAGGGAGAATCGTCATGAACGCACGCGTCGCCTGGCTGCTGGCGCTTTGTATTCCCCTCGCCGCCGCAGCGCAGGCGCCGCCCGTGACCTTGTTCACGAACTTTCCGAAATACGAGTCGATGAAGATCTCGCCGGACGGGAAATTCCTCGCCTTTTCGCGTCATGCGACCGAGCACGAAATCATCACCGTGATGCACTATCCCGCGCTCAAGCTGTCGGGCCAGGCGCATTTCGGCGACCGCATCGACATCGATGATTTCATGTGGGCCAACAACACGCGGCTCCTGATCTCGCCGACGCGCCGCTTCCCGGGGCTGATGGACTTCAAGGCGCCTACCGGCGAGATCATCGGCATCAACGCCGACGGCCGCGCCGACGAAATGCTGTTCGGCTGGGCCGCGGGCCAGGACCAGCGCGATACCCGCATCGCGCGCCGCCAGTCCACCTACTCGGCGGCCGAAATCGTGGCGCGCCTGCCGGCGACGCCGGACGAAGTGCTGATCCAAACCCAAGGCTATAGCGCGGAAGGCGAGTTCAATTCGGTCTACCGCATGAACGTGAACAACGGCAAGCTGCGCAGACTGGTCGGCTCGCCGTTGCGCAATGGCAATTTTCTGGTGGACGAGAACCGCGAGGTCGCCTACGTCTGGGGCAACGATCGCGCGGGCGATCCGCAAGTCTATTGGCGCAAGCCGCAGGATGCGGAGTGGACGCTGTTCGAAAGCGGCAAGATGGGAGAAGGCTGGCTGCTGCCGGTCGCGCCCAGCGGGCGCGGCGGCGAGTTCTACGGGCTGGGCGACCGCGATGCGCCGACGGACGGCGTGTTCGCCATCACGCCGGCGACTGGCGAGAAGAAGCTGCTGTACCGCCATCCCATCGCGAACCTCAAGCTTGCAGGCGTCGATCCCTCGGGCCGGGCCTGGGGTTTCAGCTACGAGGACCACATTCCGCGCTACTGGTATCCCGACGAGACGCATCCGCTCGCGGCGCTGCACCAGTGGCTGCGCGGCGCATTCCGCGGCCATGAAGTCGGCATCACGAGTGTGACCGACGACCTGTCACTCGCGGTGGTCACGGTTTCCGCTCCGCAGTCGCCGCGCACGTACTACGTCGCGGACATCCCGGGCCGCAAGCTGCTGGTCGCGCTGGCTTCACGCCCGGACCTGAAAGCCGACCAGCTCGCAAGGGTCGAACCCATCGAGTTCACGGCCCGCGACGGCCTCAAGATTCGCGGCTATCTGACGACGCCCAAGGGTGCGCCGGACAAGGGCCTGCCCATGGTCGTGGTCGTGCACGGGGGACCGCACGGCGTTTACGACAGCTACGGCTTCGACTGGGAGACGCAGCTATTCGCCTCGCGCGGCTACGCGGTGCTGCAGGTCAACTACCGCGGTTCCGGCGGCCGCGGACGCGAGTTCCTGAGAGCCGGCTACGGGCGCTGGGGCCGCGAGATGCAGGACGACATCACCGACGGCGTGCGCTGGGCGATCGGCGACGGGGTCGCCGACCCGAAGCGCATCTGCATCTATGGCGGCAGCTACGGCGCCTATGCCGCGCTCACCGGCGCGTTTCGCGAGCCCGACATGTTTCGCTGCGCCATCGGCATGGCGGGCCTGTACGACCTGCCGCTGCTGTTCGAAAAGGGCTTCATCGAGTCGCGCGAAATCGAATTGAACTTCCTCGAGATGGCGGTCGGCACCGACAAGGAGGAGCTGAAACGCCGCTCACCGGTCTACAACGCGGATAAGATTAAGGCTAGGGTGCTGCTGCTGCACGGCAAGCTCGACGAGCGCACGCCCTTCGAGCACGCCAAGCGCATGCGCGAGGCGCTCGAGAAGGCGGGCAACCCGCCCGAATGGTCCACCGAATGGGGCGAAGGCCACGGCTTCTTCGACGAAGCCAACCGAGCGGCGGCCTACGAAAAGATCCTGCAGTTCCTGGCCGCCAACCTCGGCAGTAGCGCGGGCTGAGGCAGGCTCGCGCGGATCGCAGGTGGGCGCCGCTCAGAGCAGCGGCACCAGCAGCAAGGCCACGATATTGATGATCTTGATCAGCGGGTTGATCGCCGGGCCTGCGGTGTCCTTGTAGGGATCGCCCACGGTGTCGCCGGTCACGGCCGCCTTGTGCGTGTCCGAGCCCTTGCCGCCGAAGTTGCCTTCCTCGACGTACTTCTTGGCGTTGTCCCAGGCGCCGCCGCCGGTGCACATCGAGATCGCGACGAACAGGCCGGTCACGATCGTGCCGATCAGCACGCCGCCGAGCGCGCGGATGCCGGCGCCGGGGCCGAGCAGCCAGTTCATGCCGAAGCCGACCACCACCGGGATCAGGATCGGCAGCAGCGAGGGCACGATCATCTCCTTGATCGCGGCGCGCGTCAGCATGTCCACAGCGCGCGAGTAATCGGGCTTGGCGCTGCCCTGCATGATCCCCTTGATCTCGCGGAACTGGCGCCGCACCTCGATCACCACCGCGCTCGCGGCGCGCTGCACCGCCTCCATCGCCATCGCGCCGAACAGGTAGGGCACCAGGCCGCCGATGAACAGCCCGATGATGACCGCGGGATCCGACAGGCTGAAGTCCTGGAGCTTGCCCACGATCTCGAGGTTGTGCGTGTAGTCCGCGAACAGCACCAGCGCGGCGAGGCCGGCCGAGCCGATCGCATAGCCCTTGGTCACGGCCTTGGTGGTGTTGCCGACCGCGTCCAGCGCATCGGTGATCTTGCGCACGTCCTTCGGCAGGCCGCTCATCTGGGCGATGCCGCCGCCGTTGTCGGTGATGGGGCCATAGGCGTCGAGCGCCACGATCAGGCCGGTCATCGACAGCATGGCGGTCGCCGCGATCGCGATGCCGTACAGGCCCTGGAGCTGATAGGCGCCCCAGATCGCGGCGCAGATCGCGAGCACCGGCAATGCGGTCGACTTCATCGATACTGCGAGTCCCGCGATCACGTTGGTGCCATGTCCGGTCGTCGAGGCCTCGGCAATGTGGCGCACGGGCTGGTACTGAGTCGCGGTGTAGTACTCGGTGATCCAGATCATCGCTGCGGTCAGCGCGAGGCCGATCAGTGCGCAGAAGTACAGCGGCAGCGCGGCTTCGCCGAGCATCATCTTCGTGATCGGGTAGTAGGCCGCGGCCGCGATCACGCCCGAGACGATCACGCCGCGGTACAGCGCGCCCATGATCTTGCCGCCTTCCGAGGCCTTTACGAAGAAAGTGCCGACGATCGACGCCACGATGGAAACCGCACCGAGCACGAGCGGATAGAGCACGGCGGCCTCGCCGAGAGTCTTCATCATGAGGCCCGCGAGCAGCATGGTGGCGACCACCGTGACCGCGTAGGTCTCGAACAGGTCGGCCGCCATGCCGGCGCAGTCGCCGACGTTGTCGCCGACGTTGTCCGCGATCACCGCGGGATTGCGCGGATCGTCCTCCGGTATCCCGGCCTCGACCTTGCCCACCAGATCGGCTCCGACATCCGCTCCCTTGGTGAAGATGCCGCCGCCGAGGCGCGCGAAGATCGAGATCAGCGAGCCGCCGAAGGCGAGGCCGACGAGCGCATGCAGCGCCTGGTCGCTGTTGCCCGTGAGCCGCATCATGATCGCGTAGTAGGCCGCGACACCGACGAGCCCGAGTCCGACGACCAGCAGGCCGGTGATCGCGCCGCCGCGGAACGCGACCTGAAGCGCCGGGTTCAGCCCGATACCGGCCGCGTGCGCCGTGCGCACGTTCGCGCGCACCGAGACGTTCATGCCGATGTAGCCCGCCGCGCCGGAGAGCAGCGCACCGATCGAGAAGCCGATCGCCGTGTACCAGTCGAGCGCAAAGCCGAGCACGACGAAGAGGACGACGCCTACCAGCGCGATGGTCGTGTACTGGCGGTTCAGGTAGGCGCGGGCGCCCTGCTGGATTGCCGCGGCGATCTCCTGCATGCGCGCGCTGCCGGCCGGCTGCGCGAGAATCCAGCGCACCGACAGTGCGCCGTAGAGAATGGCGACCACGCCGGCCCCGATCGCGAGCCAGAGGGCTGCTTGCATCGACATGACTAACTCCCTTGGAAGCCTTGCATCATACCGTGAAACCGCTGGCCAGCCGCTTCTTCACGCGCACGCCCTTGAGCGTCGCGTAGCGCGGGATGCCGCGCTCGAACGGCGGATAGGCCTCGCCCGCGATCAGCGGCTCGAGGTAGCGGCGGCAGGCGGGCGTGATGCCGAAGCCGTCTTCGGTGATGAATTCGCGCGGCACCTTCTTCTCCTGGTTCGCGACCGCGCGGATTTCGACTGAGGACACGTCCCAGCGATAGGGCTTCGACGACCGGCGCCGGATCACCGGCATCACCGCGTTGCTGCCGGCGAGCGCGAGCTCGACTGCCGCGCGGCCGACGGCGTAAGCCTGATCGGCGTCCACCCGCGAGGCGATATGCCGTGCGGAGCGCTGCAGGTAGTCGGCGAGCGCCCAGTGATACTTGAAGCCGTGCGCCTGCTTGATCATCGCGGCGAGCGTCGGCGCCACGCCGCCGAGCTGCACGTGGCCGAAGGCGTCGCGCGTGCCCATGTCGGAGAGGAATTTGCCGCCGGCCTCCTGCGTGCCCTCGGAGGCGACGATCACGCAGTAGCCTTTCTGCGCGACGGTCTCCTTGACGCGGGCGAGGAATCGCTCGCGGTCGAAGGCAATCTCCGGGAACAGGATGAGATGCGGCGGGTCGCCGGCTCTGCGCGCTGCGAGCCCGCCCGCGGCCGCGATCCATCCGGCGTGCCTCCCCATCACTTCGAGGATGAAGACGCGCGTGGAGGTGCGCGCCATGGAGGCGACGTCGAGCGAGGCCTCGAGCGTCGAGACGGCGACGTACTTGGCCACCGAGCCGAAGCCCGGGCAGCAGTCGGTGACCGGCAGGTCGTTGTCCACGGTCTTCGGGATGCCGATGCACGCGAGCGGGTAGCCGAGCTGCGCGCCGAGCTCGCTGAGCTTCAACGCGGTGTCCATGGAATCGTTGCCGCCGTTGTAGAAGAAGTAGCCGATGTCGTGCGCGCGGAACACCTCGATCAGCCGCTCGTACTTGGCGCGGTCCTTGTCGAGGTCCCTGAGCTTGTAGCGCGCGGAGCCGAAAGCGCCCGCGGGTGTGTGCCGCAGGGCCCGGATCGTCGCCGGGCTCTCGCGCGACACGTCGATCAGGTCCTCGGTCAGCGCGCCGACGATGCCGTCGCGCCCGGCGTAGAGCCTGCCGATGCGGCTGCGGTGGCGGCGGCAGGCGTCGATGACGCCGCAGGCCGAGGCATTGATGACGGCGGTGACGCCGCCGGATTGCGCGTACAGGGCATTGCGTCGGGCGGGCTTCGCGGTCCGTTTGCCGGGCATCTCGGTGTCCATCTGCCGGGCGGCGGCTCCGCCCCGCGGGGGGCGAAGCATAGCCGATTCGTCCCGGTTTGACGCGCCAGCATGCCGCGGGCAGGATGGGCGCCCCTCGCAGGGGACCGTTCCGGGGGAGCTTGTTCAGATGAGGCTGGTTCTGCTGGGCGCGCCCGGCTCGGGGAAGGGCACGCAGGCCCAGCGTATGCAATCGCGGCATGGCGTGCCGCAGGTGTCGACCGGCGACCTGCTGCGCGCAGCCATTGCCGCCGGCACGCCGCTCGGCCGCGCCGCCAAGGTGGTCATGGATGCCGGTCACCTGGTCGCCGATGACACCATG
>Ga0187892_10011478_pt1 | contig 10854 bp, 11 predicted proteins | sample MA1701073metaG_FD_139345 | JGI IMG/M metagenome (GOLD analysis project Ga0187892, IMG submission 139345) | Bio-ooze microbial communities from a basaltic lava cave in the Kipuka Kanohina Cave System on the Island of Hawaii, USA - MA170107-3 metaG ... | reverse complement strand
TTCCCCATTTTGATTCAGAAGATTGACGCAGAGCGAGTTGGAGGGTCACGCTCCGTCGTGACCGTCCCGCGAAGCGGGAGACGCGACAGAGCGCGTCCCTCCAATTTGGGGAATTTCTGTGCGCTCCCCTCAATGCTTGCGCCTCCTTGCGCGCTCTGATACTTTGCGCGCCATGAGTTCGCCGACGCTCGAACGCCTCCGAAAAATTTATCAGCAGCCGTTGTTCGACCTGATTCAACAGGGGCGCAACGCGTATCTGGCGAATTGGCGCGACAACGAAGTGCAGCTTTGCACGTTGTTGAGCATCAAGACGGGCGGGTGCAGCGAGGATTGCTCGTATTGTTCGCAGAGCGCGCGGTATGAGACGGGGCTGGAGACGGAGCGGTTATTGCCGACAGAGGAGGTTTTGGAGGTTGCGCGGCGCGCGAGGGAAAACGGCTCGACACGATTTTGCATGGGTGCGGCGTGGCGAGGCGTGCGCGAAGGGACGGCGCAATTTGAGTCCGTGCTGGAAACGGTGCGGGAGGTGAGCAAACTGGGGATGGAAGTGTGCGTGACGCTCGGTGAACTCACGGCAGGCGCGGCGGCGCAACTCAAGGAAGCGGGCGTCACCGCCTATAATCATAATATAGATACCAGCCCCGAGTTTTATCCGAACATCGTGACGACGCATTCGTTCGATGACCGCCTGAGCACGATTCAGCACGTGCAACACGCGGGGATGTCGGTGTGCTGCGGCGGCATCATCGGGATGGGCGAGAGCGTGGACGACCGTTTGCGGATGCTGGAAGTGCTGACAACGTTCAATCCGCCGCCAGAAAGCGTCCCGATAAACTGCCTGATGCCGATGTTGGGGACGCCGCTCGAAGAGCAATCGCCCGTGGATATTTTTGAATTGGTGCGGCTCATCGCGACGACGCGCATCACGTTTCCAAAAGCAAAAGTGCGTCTCTCGGCGGGACGCACGCGGCTTTCGCGCGAGGCGCAGGCGTTGTGTTTCTTTGCGGGCGCGAATTCGATTTTTTATGGAGGCAAATTGCTGACCGCGAAAAATCCCGAAGCCGACGAAGACCGTAAATTGCTCGCGGAGCTGGGATTGATTCCGCAGCCGCCGCGTCCAGAAGTTGCAGCGACCCAAGCTGTGTCGTAATTTGAGCGCCCGTCCGACGACTTTGAATGAAACTTTCCATCATCGTCCCAGTCTTCAACGAGGAAAAGACGCTCAAGAACATCATTGACCGCGTCAAAGCCGTGGAGATGCCCGTCGAAAAGGAAATCGTCATCGTGGACGACTGCTCGACGGATGACACGCCGACGATTCTCGACATTCTCGCCAGCCGCGACCCGACGATGAAAGTCCAGCGGCACACGGTCAACCAAGGCAAGGGCGCCGCCATCCGCACGGCGCAGGCGATGGTGACGGGAGATTTTGTGGTGATTCAGGACGCCGACCTCGAATACGACCCGCATGAAATCCCCAAATTACTAAAACCGCTGATGGACGGCGTGGCGGACGCGGTCTACGGCTCGCGGTTTCTCGGCGGTCCGCATCGCGTGTTGTATTACTGGCATTACGTCGGCAACCAGTTTCTCACGTGGCTCACCAACATCCTCTACAACGTGAACCTCTCCGACATGGAGACGTGCTACAAAGTGATGCGCGCCGATTTGTTCAGAAAACTGAGCCTCACGAGCAACCGTTTCGGCATCGAGCCGCAAATCACCGCGCAGATTATCAAGCGCAACGCGCGACTCTACGAAGCGCCCATCAGTTATTACGGGCGCACGTATGAGGAGGGAAAGAAAATCCGCGCCAGCGACGCGTTCACCGCCGTGTGGGTGTTGATCCAGGAGAGATTTCAACCGTAACCGCCGAAACATCACAGCAACTTCCATGACTAAAAGTAATCGGAAAGAAATTCGCGGACCCGTCGCGGTCGTTGGGTTGGGCTACGTTGGGCTGCCGCTTGCCGTTGCGTTCGCCAAGGAAATGCCCGTCGTTGGCTTCGACATCAAGGAAAGCCGCGTGAAGGAATTGCTGCGTGGATTCGATGCAACAGGCGAAATCGCGTCCGCCGAATTGAAGAATGGCAACCTCACCTTCACCACCGACGCGAAAAAGCTGCGGCGATGCGAATTCATCATCGTCTGCGTCCCCACGCCGATTGACGACGCGAAGATTCCCGACCTGCGCCCCGTGCGCGGCGCGAGCGAAATCGTTGGCGCGCAATTGCAGCGCGGGCAGACCGTCATCTACGAGAGCACTGTTTATCCTGGCGTCACCGAGGAAGTCGCGCTGCCAATCCTTGAAGCGAAGAGCGAGCTGAAACTCGGACAGTTCAAAATCGGCTATTCGCCCGAGCGCATCAATCCAGGCGACAAACAGCACACCATTGACCGCATCATCAAAGTGGTGAGCGGTTGCGACGCCGAGACGCTCGACCGAGTCGCCGCACTTTACTCGCTCGTCGCAAAAGCGGGCGTGCATCGCGCGCCGAACATCAAGACCGCCGAAGCCGCCAAGGTCATCGAAAACATCCAGCGCGACCTCAACATCGCGTTGATGAACGAGTTGGCGCAGATTTTCGCGCGCCTCGGCATTCGCACCGACGAAGTCCTCGCCGCGGCGGGCACGAAATGGAATTTCCACAAATATTTCCCAGGGCTTGTCGGCGGCCATTGCATCGGCGTTGACCCGTATTACCTCACGCACCGCGCACTCGAACTCGGCTACCACCCGCAGGTGATTTTGTCGGGACGCGGCGTCAACGACACCATCCCGCGCTACGTCGGCGAACTCGTCATCCGCGAACTCAACCGCGCGGGCAAAGTCATCAAAGGCAGCAAAGTCCTTGTGATGGGGCTGACGTTCAAGGAAGACGTGCCCGACACGCGCAACAGCAAAGTCGCCGACACCATCCGTTACCTACGCGAGTTCGGCGTCGAAGTCATCGGTCACGACCCCATCCTCGCCGAGATGGAGGTGGATTTGGAGCATTGCGTCGTGAGCAACGTTCCATTCAAGAAAGTCGGCGCGGTGGACGCCATCCTTATCGCCAACAAGCACGAGCCATTCAAGAAACTCACGCTCGCCGACCTCAAAAAGAAAATGCCCAGGCACCCCATCCTCGTGGACATCAAAAATCTTTTCCCGCGCGCCGAGGCGCTGAAGGCGGGATTCGCGTTTCAGAGCTTGTAGTCAACATGGCGTCACGCCTGACGTTTCTTCGTCCACAGCATCCCCGTGCGCTCCCAGTTGGCGAGCTTGAACTGAACGAAGCTGGCGACCGTCAGGCGGCGGATTTCGCGTTCCAACACCAGCAACGTGCGCCTGACCACGCCGTCGCGCTCGACAGGGTCGGTTTTCTTGCTCCCCAACGCGCTGTCGAAAACGGAAAATTCGCCCGCGATATAGACTGTGCCGTTGATCACGTCCACGTCGAGCCGCTGGGTGTTCACGTAATTGCGCACGAGAATGGTCTGTACCGTGCGCAAAGTTGTTACGTCTTCAGGTCGCATGACTTTCGATGTCGAAAGTCAGCAATGCTCATACCACAAACGACGGCGTCACCTTGTCCTGCGCGGCAACTTCCACCGTCACGCCCTGCGTCCCAACAGTTGAGAGCGCGGCGGTGACGGCGGCTTGCGCCAGTTCGGGGCGGTTGCAATCGCGGCTCAGATGCGCGAGGCAGATACGCTTCAAATTCTCACTCGCGATTTCCCGCACAAAATTCGCCGCGGCATCGTTGGACAAATGCCCGTGACGACTGCCGATGCGCTGCTTCAACGCCCACGGACGATACGGGTCATCGCGCAACAACCGCAAATCGTGGTTCGATTCCACAACCAGCGCGTTCACGTTGCGCACGCGGTCGGTCGCCACCCGTGTCACGTGCCCCAAGTCCGTGAGAAACCCGACGCTCGATCCGTTGCAGCGAAATACGAACCCGACGGGGTCCTGCGCGTCGTGCGGCACGGTGAACGTTTCCACACGCAAATCACCCACTTCAAACGTCTGTCCCGTCTCAAAAATCCTCCACGCGCCGTATGTTACGGGCAGCCCGCGCGCCACTTCGTCCGCCGTCAACCGATTCGCGTAAATCGGGATCGCGTGACGGCGGCAAAACACGTTGAGCGCCTGCGCGTGGTCGGCGTGTTCGTGCGTCAGCACAATCGCGTCAATCTCCGCCACCGCGCGTCCGAGGGACGCCAGCCGTTCCGTGATTTGGCGCGCGCTCAAGCCCGCGTCCACCAGCACGCGCGCTTGCGGCGTTTCCAGAAGCGCACAATTGCCCGCGCTGCCGCTGCCCAGTATTGTCAGAGTCACCCCCACGACGCGCGCAGTATAACCAGTCGCGCGCGATGGAGATAGAATTTTTTTCCGGAAACGATGACGGATTGTTCCCAACAAGGGCGCCCCGAACTCGTCGCCATCATCCGCGACGAAATCCGCGCGCGCGGCGCGATGACGTTCGCGCGGTTCATGGAGCTGGCGCTCTACCATCCGCGTTTCGGCTATTACACTTCGGAGCCAACGCGCATCGGGATGCGGGGCGATTTTTTCACGAGCGTCAGCGTCGGCTCGCTGTTCGGGAAACTGCTCGCGAAACAGTTCCTGCAATTCCGCGACACGCTCGGCAATCCGCCCGAATTTGAAGTGGTCGAGTTCGGCGGGCACCGCGGACAATTGCGCGACGACGTGCTCGCCGCTGCCCCCGATTTGCGGTATCGCGTGGTCGAGATTGGCGGCGTGTTGCCCGAAACCATCATCGGCTGTGTTTTCTCCAACGAGTTGCTCGACGCGATGCCCGTGCATCGGGTGCGTGTTGTCAATGGAGGGTGGAAAGAGATTTTTGTCGCATTCGACGAGACGCGCTCCATCTTCCTTGAAGTCCTTAAGCCGCTTTCCGCTCCGCGAATCGCCGACGTGTTGCGCGCTCTTCCCGCCTCCCTGATGGACGGTTACACGACGGAAATCAACCTGGGCGCGTTGGACTGGCTCGATGACATTTCGCGTCGGCTGAAACGCGGGTTTGTGATGACGATTGATTACGGGTTCGAGCGGGAGGAATTTTTCGCGCCGCATCGCCGCGAGGGAACCTTGCAGTGTTACCACCGCCACACGAAAAACCGCGACCCGTGGTCGCGCGTCGGCGAACAGGACATCACCACGCACGTGGAGTTCACGTCGTTCATCGAACACGGGAAAAAGCTGGGGCTTGAGCCTGTGACGTTCACCGACCAGTCGCGCCACCTGCTGCAACTCGGCGAGAAGGAGATTGCGGAAATCGTCGAGCGCACGGCGGGACAATTCAGCAAGGAACGCGCGGCACTCCATCAACTCACTCATCCCGCGTTGATGGGGCGCGCGTTCAAGGTGCTCATCCAAAAGAAAACAGAGTAGGACAACCAGGATGGTTGTCCCCAAAAGTTCAGCGGACAAGCTGGAGGCTGGTCCTACCTTCGACTCGGCATGGATTGCGCGACGGGCAACAGTTTCATCAACACGCGCCCGACCGTGTGCAGGCTTTCGGCGCTGACCTTGTCGAGCGTGTCGTGGGGCGTGTGCCAGTAATCGTTGAGCCGCGGACGCGACCCGAACTCAAAATCCATCAGATTCACGGCGGGTATCCCCTCCGCCTTGAACAGCGTATGGTCGTCGTTGATCAACCCCGCGCCGCTCAACTTGACTTTGTGACGCAGCCCCAATTCCTGCGCCGCATCCAGCGCCGCCGTCGCCAGGTGCTGGTCGTCATCCAGCGACAACGTCATCGTCAAATCCCTGTCGCCCACCATGTCCATGTGCACCATCGCCTTGACGCGCCCCAGCGTCCCGTTCCGCATCCAATCCGCGATGAGCCGACGGCTGCCGTAAAACCCGTCGGTCTCCGTGTAGCGCACATAACATTCCTCACCGTCGAAAAACACCAGCGCCACCGTGTCGCGCAACGCGCCCTTGTTCGCCGCCAGCACCCGCGCCGCCTCCAGCAACGCGCCCGTGCTCGACCCCGCGTCGTTCGCGCCCACGAACACGAACTCATCATACCATTTCGTGTCGTAATGCGAGCCGAGCAACAGGATGTCGCGCCCCGCGTCGAGCCACGCGATGATGTTGTTGAACTCCACCTTCCCGCGCGGCGTGTCGGCGGTGAACTTGTGTTCCTCCACGCGCAGCCCGAGTTTCTTCAATTCCTCCACGAGGTAAACCTGCATCTTGCGGTGCGTCTCCGTTCCTGGCGGACGCGCCCCAAACGCGACGAGTTTTTCGACATGCGCGTAAGCCTTCTGCCCGTCGAACTGCTTCCACAAATCCAACGCCTCCTGGCTCGGCGGCGGCGACGGCTTGGGCTTGCAGCCGAACAGGGAAAGAAAGGTGAGGAAAATTCCAAGCGATAGCATCAGAAAGTGCGACGCCGTCGCACTGAAGACTCTTCTTTGATTCGCCGCGTGAATCATCGCCGCAGCTTACCGCAATCGTCCAGAGAAACGGAGTTTTTTAGCCACGAATACTCACGAATTGTCACGAATATAAGTTCTGCATTTCAAATCATTCGCGCTGATTCGTGCCCATTCGTGGCTAGAAATCAGCCGTGCTTCAAACTCCAATCGTAAGGGATGTCTTTAGTGAACGGGTCGAGGCGCTGGATTTCGGCGGGGTCGTGCGGGTGCGTGGCGCAGTTGGCGACGATTGCCATTTTGTCGCCGATGCCTTTGAAACCGTTGACGACCAGCGGCGGGACGCGAACAAGGCAGTAATTTTGTTCGCCGAGGAAAAGTTCCTGCAACACGCCGCGCGTCGGCGATTTCGGGCGGTTGTCATAGAGCACGAGCTTGATGTTGCCGACGATGACGGCGTAGTTGAGGGTCATTTGCGTGTGGACATGCCACGCCTTGATGGCGTTGGGATAGACCATCGAAAAATAAATCTCGCCAAATTCCTGAAACTCAGGGTCGTCGCGCCGCAACATGTGCATGACCATGCCGCGCTCGTCGGGAATTTTGCGGAGCGGTTTGATGAGAACGCCGTCAATCGTCGCTGGTTTGTTCATGGGAATTTAAGCGGGAGAAGTCTAACACCCTCACGACTGTTTTCAACGCAGATTCACAGAAGCAGGCTTACGCGGGCGCATCTTGACACTGGAGCCGGTGGCAGTTGATGAAAAGGCGCTCAACGGGGTTGTAGGGCGCGAATGCCCCGCTGCGGGGTTTCGCGCCGCCGTCTGCTATCGTGGCGACGTCAGGGGAAAAGGACACGGCGCGAAACCGCAGCCCTCCGCAGACTGCGGGCGGGGCATTCGCGCCCTACAACCACGCGGTATCGCTCTGCATGGCTCCAGTATCAAGATGCGCCCGGCTTACGCCTGCCAGCGCAATTGGTTGTCGAGTTGACCCGCCTGCTGGAGATGCTGCAATTGTTTGAGCCGCGTGAAAAGACGGCTCTCAAAATCCGCGAGGGTGAGTCCGCGCGCTTTGTAGGCGTCGTAAAGTTCGATGATGCCCTTTTCCAGATTCCATTGGGGGCGGAAAGTGGGCAGGACGCGCGCGATTTTGCCAAAGTCCACGCGGTAACTGCGGTTGTCTGGCTCGCCTGTGCCCGCATAGGTGACTTTGCAGCGTGGGACAATCTTCTGGACGAGCGACGCGATGTCGCGCACCTGGTAATTCTCGCTGTTGACGCCAACATTGAACGCCTGATTGTGGACGGCTTCAATAGGCGCTTCCGCTGCCGCAATAAACGCAGCCGAGATGTCGCGCAAATGGACGATGGGACGCCACGGTGTGCCATCACTGAGAATTCGCACTTCGCCAGTGGTGACAGCCCAACCCGTAAGGTTGTTGACCACCAAATCCACCCGCAGAAACGGCGAAAGCCCGTAAGCTGTCGCATTGCGCAGATAGACAGGCGAAAAATTCTTGTCAGCGAGGAGGCGCAAATCACGCTCTGTTTCGACTTTTGACACTGCGTATGCCGAGAGAGGATTGAAACTCGCTTCTTCAGTCAGCGGCTTGTCGTTGCCATCGCCTGCGCCATAGACGCTGCACGAAGCGGAAAAAATAAAACGACGGACACCTGCCTGCTTCGCAAGCTTTGCCAGACGGATGGATGCAAGGTGATTAATGTCGTCGGTCAACTTCGGATTGAGCTTGCCGATGGGGTCGTTGGACAATGCGGCGAGATGGAAAATGGCGTCGCAACCTTCGAGATCGCGGATTTCGACTTCGCGCATATCGCGCTTCAGGTGCTTGATGGACGAGTAGGCGCGCTGCCATTCACTGTCTTTGAGAAACACGCAGTCGGCGAAATAATCGGAATCCAGCCCAACCACAGAGTGTCCCCGCTCCAACAACATTGGGCAAAGCACTGTGCCGATATAACCGTGATAACCCGTGACGAGAATTTTCATTTCCAGATTTTCCACGGGGCGCGACCAGAATCCCAGAGCGAATTGAGCATCTGAAATTCGCGGAACGTATCCATCGGCTGCCAGAAACCTTTGTGTTCGTAGGCAACCAGTTGTCCGTCGGCAGCACAGTGGCGCAAAGGCTCTTGTTCAAGGACACAGTTGTCAGCGGCGGAGAGATATTTGAAAAAGCCGCGTTCGCAGACAAAAAAGCCGCCGTTAATCATGCCTTCGGAGACTTGCGGTTTCTCACTAAAGCTGGACACAAGATTGTCTTTCTCCACTTTCAATTCGCCGAAGCGCGACGGCGGGCGCGCGGCGGTGACGGTGCAAAGTTTGCCGTGGCTGCGATGGAATTTCAGGAGCTCGCCGATGTCAATGTCCGCCACGCCGTCGCCGTAAGTGAGCATGAAGGTCTGAGTGTCCACATAACGCTCGATGCGTTTGACGCGCGCGCCCGTCATCGCGTCCAGTCCCGTGTCGGCAAGCATGATGCTCCAATCTTCAAGGCCTCCCTTGTCTTTGGCGAATTCGACTTTAGGGTTCGTACCGAGTTTGATGGTGAAATCGCTGCGCATCGCGTGGTAATTAAGGAAATATTCTTTAATGACCATGCCTTTGTAGCCGAGGCACAAAATGAAGTCATCCACCCCGTGATGAGAATAAATTTTCATGATGTGCCAGAGGATGGGGCGTCCGCCGATTTCCACCATCGGTTTGGGGCGGTATTCCGTTTCCTCGCGCATGCGCGTGCCTAGTCCGCCGCACAGAATCACCGCAGGAATTTTCGAGTTGGTTGGAGGCATCGGAGAGAGCTAGTGCACTTGGTCAGGCGTCGCGGGTAGGATGTCCTTTTGTTCGATTCCAAACGCCTTTGAAAGGTCAAATTTTTCCTGATAGCGCAGTTTCCATTTGTGGAAAAGGTACTCGCGCAGCGTGAATAGAATCGCAAATCCGTATTTCCAAATGTTGACGTAGCAGCGCTCGTCGCCGTAGTAGGTCGGGATGGTTCGCTCCCTGACGCGCAGACCCGCCAGCTTGAATTGGATGAGAATTTCCGTGTCGAAATGGTAATAGTCCGAGCATTTATGAAACGGCACTTTTTTCAATGCGGCGCAAGAATAGACGCGATAACCCGAATGATATTCCGAGAGATTCCATCGCAGAACGATGTTCTCAACTATTGTTAGAAATCGGTTGCCGAGATAACGAATCATCGGCATCCCGCCTTTCAACGGGTCGCCCGTCATGCGCGAACCGAATACCATATCCGCATCCCCTTTCTCGAAAGGCTCGATCAGGTTTGGAATTTTTTCGGGCGCGTATTGCGCGTCGCCGTGGAGCATGATGACAATGTCGTACCCTTGCTCAATGGCGTATTGGTAAGCGAATTTCTGACTGCCGCCGTAACCGCGATTCGTGTTGTTGCGATAGACTTTCAGATGCGACCAACCCTTCTCTTTCGCGTAACCGATGCCGACAAGGTAGGTGTTGTCGGGGCTCGCGTTGTCCACGATGAAAATCTCGCCAACCTTGTCTCTGATGTCGAGCGGAATTCGGTCGAGTACGCGCGGCAAAGTCGCGCCAGCGTTGTAGGCGGGAATATAGATGGCAATTTTCATCTGTGCGTTAAACAGCACTTGAAAACTAACAGAGCCTCACTCAAAAGGCAACGGCGGGATGCGAAGCGTAGAGCGAGACAGCAACGGGCTATATGACGCTTCAAGCAAGCCTCTCCATTTTCTTCTTGGATTCAGATTCATGGCATCGGATGATTTGCGTCGTCCAACAACTATCGGGCGCAAAAACCCAACAAGACGGCTCCCATGAAAAAGTCCCGATTCGGTTCATCTGGCATGGTGCGTTTCTATGTCATCCTCGCGGTCATCGCGTGTTTCCTTTTCTGGTATGGAGGTCACGGTTTCTACACGTGGGTCACCAATCTCAGTCCCAAGGAAGTCACACTCGACGAATACGTCCAGACCAAGCCGCAATCGAAGTGGCTCGCGATCAAGGGTTGTTATTTTTCGATGGAAGAGGCGCTCTTCATGGTGAAAGGAAAATCAGGCTCGACGGAGGTGACCGAAGCCTTCATACCCCTGCGAGGCGTCAAAGAAGGGGAAGACAAACCTCTTGTTCACATCGTGGTGGCAACAAAGAATCCTTCGATTCTAGCCTTGATGAAGCTTGGCGCCGAAGTTTCGGAAGACGAACTGAAGAGATTTCTCACGCGAGAAGAGGTGCGGGGGTTGGTGCGCTACGGTGCGTCGTTGAATAAAGACGATCATTACAAACTGTCCCAGAAAGCGCGACTCGACAAGGACTTCATCAGAAATTCCCCAAATTGGAGGGACGCGCTCTGTCGCGTCTCCCGCTTCGCGGGACGGTCACGACGGAGCGTGACCCTCCCACTCGCTCTGCGTCAATCTTCTGAATCAAAATGGGGAAGTTC
>Ga0187892_10011477_pt1 | contig 10854 bp, 11 predicted proteins | sample MA1701073metaG_FD_139345 | JGI IMG/M metagenome (GOLD analysis project Ga0187892, IMG submission 139345) | Bio-ooze microbial communities from a basaltic lava cave in the Kipuka Kanohina Cave System on the Island of Hawaii, USA - MA170107-3 metaG ... | reverse complement strand
TCACCCTGAAGTTCTACCAGTCAGCCAGCGAGATCCCGCCAGGCATGGTCGGCGGGAGCATCAAGATCGGCCTGGGCGGCTGGGTGAATCCAATGCAGGTCGCCGCGACCGACTATCCCGTGAAGATCGTGGCCCAGCTTGCGGACATCGCCGGCACGACCCAGCTGGTGGCCAAGTCGCACATCCGGACCGCCCGGGACCTTGAGGGCAAGAAGGTGGGGATGCTCAACATCCCCATCATCCGACGGTTCCTGGTGGATTTCGCCCGGGTCCATCAGGTCGACTTTGCGAAAATTACAATCGTGAACACGCTGCCCAGCGACGCGCTGACGGCATTCGCCCGGGGGGACGTCGATGCTGTCTTGATCTGGGAGCCCTTCACCAGCGAGGCCATCAAGATGGGCGGCGCGCTCATGCATACCGGCGTGCGGTCGTTCATGCGGGGCCGCGAGGGCAACTACCGCGTGTACTACAACTACGGAGTCGTCTTCATCGCCGAAGACTTCATCAGACGTAATCCGCGCACTGCGGAGGCATACCTGCGCGCGCTGGCGAAGGCTCAGGACATCCTGGCCCAGCCCGAGCGGTACGACGAGGTGGCCCGAATCATCATCCAGCCGCTCGGCATCTCCTCTCTGGATCTCACGCGTCGTATCCTGCGCGAAAACGTGTACTCGATGAAGATCACGCCTGAGTGGCTGAAGATAATGCAGCAGGAAATCGACTTCTACGTCTCCGAGAGAATGCTCAGGAAGAGCCTGGATGCGAAGACGCTGGTCGACGGCTCGCTGCTGAAGAAGGTGCGCCCGGACTGGGTGACCGCCGACTAGACGAAAGTCGGCGCCGGACGGGTGGGTGGGGGCCACGAGCGGAGATCTGCGGGCAATCAATCTGGGGGAGGTCTTTCAGACACGCCACCAGACCGTCGTGGCCCTGCAGGACTTCACCCTGGATGTGCGCGGTGGCGAGTTTGTCTGCCTGCTTGGCCCCAGCGGCTGCGGGAAGTCGACATTCCTAAACATCGCGGCCGGATTTTTGTCGGCGACCGCGGGGCAGTTGCTACTGGACGGCCGGCCGATCACGGGCCCTGGGCGCGATCGCGGGGTGGTCTTCCAGGAACATGCGTTGTTTCCGTGGCTCTCCGTGGCCGACAACATCTGTTTCGGTCTGCGGATGCGCGGCATCTCCCACGACGAGCGCCAGCAAACAATCCGGCACTACATCAACCTGATGGGGCTCGCGGGCTTCGAGGCGAGCTTTCCCAAGGAGCTGTCTGGGGGCATGCGCCAGCGCGTAGCGATCGCGCGGGCGCTGGCCAACGATCCGACGATGCTGCTCATGGACGAGCCCTTTGCGTCGCTAGACGCGCAGACGCGCCGCCTCATGCAGGATGACTTGATCGGGGTGTGGCAACAGGCGCGTAAGACGGTGCTCTTTGTCACGCACAGCATCGAGGAGGCCCTGCTCCTCTCTGACCGCGTCGCCGTGATGACCGCCCGGCCGGGCACCATCCGGGAGGTCGTGCCGGTCGACTGGCCCCGCCCCCGTGACGATACCAGCCCGGAGTTCGCCAGCGCGAAGCGGCATATCGGCGCCATTCTGCATGAAGAGATCGTGCGGTCCTTCGAGCGCCTTGGACGGAATATCTGACGGAGGTGGGCCATGGCCGAGGTGACCAGCCGGCTCCCCAGAGGCCTGTTGAAGAGGGTCGGGTCGCTCGTGACGGCGTCGGAGCGAACCGCCCGCCGGTCCCTGGGGCTGGCAGGCTTCGTGGCCCTGTGGGAAGTGTTCGCGGTCCTGAACCGAAGCAGTCTGTACCTGATCAACCCCAACCTCCTGCCGGCACCTCACGAGATCATCACGGCTGGATTCGAGATGGCTCAGACCGGAGTGCTGTGGACCGATATGTCGGTCAGCCTGGCGCGCGCCGTTCAGGGCTTCGCGCTGGCCGCCGTCCTGGGCGTCCTCTGGGGCCTGCTCACCGGGTACCTGCCGCTGTTTGAGGATGTCACGGGACCGGTGATCGAGGTGATCCGGCCGATTCCACCGCTGGCCTTCCTGCCGATGTTCATCATCTGGTTCGGCATCGGCGAGCCCTCCAAAGTGCTCTTCATTGCCTTCAGCTGCTTCTTCCCCATCTACCTGAGCACCGCCCAGGGGGTCCGCTTCACGGACCCTGTGCTGATCCGGGCGGCGCGGTCGCTTGGGGCCAGCCGGGCGCAGATCTTCTTTCACGTCATCCTGCGCGCCGCGCTCCCGGAGATCATGACCGGCCTGCGGCTGGGATTCGGCATGGCCTTCTTCGTGCTCGTGGCCGCCGAGCTGATCGCGGCCGACGCCGGGCTCGGCTACCGCATCCAGGAAGCCCGGAATCAGTTCCGCGTCGAGATCATGTTCCTCGGCGCCTTCCTCATCGGTGTCCTCGGCTTCGCCATCGGCACCGGGCTGCGCTGGCTGCAGGGGTACATCCTCCGCTGGAAAGCCCAGATCGACTGAGCGCGGCGTCCGTCGCGGGCGCCGGGGACCCGCGGGACGGACTGTTGCGTGCTGAGGTGATGAGGGCATGGAGTGGGATCGTGGAGCCGAGGTGGTCGTCGTCGGAGGCGGCGGCTGTGGGCTGATGGCGGCCATCACCGCCGCGACGTTCGCAGGTGGCGTGACGGTCATCCTCTTGGAAAAGGATTCCAGCGTCTCTCCGAATTCGTGGATCGGCGGCGGCATGCTGCAGGCGGCCGGGACCCGCTTTCAGCGCGCGGTGGGGATCGACGACTCGCCCGAGTTGATGGCCCAAGACATCGTTCGCAAGAATCACGGGAAGAGCGATCCGGAGCTGACGCTCCACCTCTGCCGCCGGTCGGCGGATGTCGTCCATTGGTTTGCGGATGACCTGGGCGTCCCCATCGAGTTCGCCCCCGAGACCGTCTGGCTGGGGCACCGCCGACCCCGCATGCATGCCCATCCCAGGCGCTCCGGGGCGCCGCTACTGGAGGCCCTGCGCGCGCGGATCGCCAGGCTGCCCAACGTCGCCTTCGCGGATCACACAGCCGGCTGCGGCCTGATCACCGATGCGGAGGGGGTCGTGGTCGGCGTGCTGGCGGGCCGCGAGGGACAGGTCCGCCGCATCGGAGGCCGGCGGGTGGTGCTGGCCACCGGTGGCTTCGGCGCGAGCCGCGACCTGCTGGCCCGGTACATTCCGGATGTGGTGGATGCGCCGTATCTGGGCTCTCCGAGCAATACCGGCGAGGGCATCCGCTGGGGGATGGAGGTCGGCGCGGCCGTCGAACACATGACCGGATATCAGGGGCTTGGATTCGCCGTCCCCGGTACCGGAACGAGGCTGAACCCCGGCCTGATTTCAGCCGGAGGCATTATGGTGAACACGGCCGCCGAGCGCTTTGACCGCGAGGATCAGGGTTATTCTGAGTGGGCGGGCATTGTCCTGCGGCAGCCCGGGGGGATCGCCATCGCGATCTGGGACGAACACATCCATCGCCCCATCGAGTGGACGAACACGATGGTGACCTCACAGCGTGCCGGGGCGATCGTGCGCTGCCAGGAGATCCGGGAGGTGGCGCGGCACTTCGGCCTTGACGAGGACCGGCTCGTGCGCACGCTGGGTGAGTATAACCGTGGCGTCGCCGAAGGGCGGGATTGGCTCGGCCGCGAGCTGTTGACCCATCAGCTCGCGCCGCCGTTCTACGCGGCGAAGGTTACGGGCGCCCTGGCGCACACGCAGGGCGGGTTGAAAATCGACTTCTCTGGTCGAGTCCTCCGCCCCGACGGGAGCGTCGTGCCAAATCTCTATGCCGGAGGAGGCACCGCCGCCGGGCTCTCCGGCGACACCCCGGAGGGCTACACGTCGGGTAACGGCCTGTTGACCGCGTACACACTGGGCCGGATCATCGGTCAACACGCCGTGACCTCCCTCCGCTGACCCTGGGCCGCCTTCCTCTAAGTACAGACCGTCCAAGGGAAGCGGTATGACTCGCGCCCGGCGCGGCGAGGTGAGTGTATGGATCATATCCGATACTTGAACTTGGCTTTAGCAGAGGCGGAACTGGCGCAGGACGAGGGTTCCGCACCGGTAGGATCGGTTATCGTCGCGTCCGATGGGAGGGTGGTCAGTCGCGGCCGCAACCGCGTCCTTTCGCGCGGAGACCAGACAGCTCACGCGGAGACCGATGCGATTAGGAACGCAGGCGCCGCGGTCGCCCTCGCCGCGCCCGGGACGATCGCTCCCATCGCATCCGGTGGCGGGTATACGCTTTACACTTCCGCGGAGCCTTGCCTGATGTGTCTCGGGGCAATTCTGTTTTCCTCCATTGAAACCGTCGTTTGGGCAGCGGCCTCCGTCACCGGCGGCGCATACGACGCAGTTCTAGCCAGCGGACATCAGAAAGAGCGTCTCCAGGCCCTCCAGGTGATCAGGGAACCTTCACCCGAGCATCGCTCTCGCAGTCGGGAAATGTTGCGGGAGTTCTACTTAAAGCGCGGCGATTTGCGGCTTGCGAATCTGCTCGCCGGGCCATAATTAGGAAAGTCGACGACATAGTGGAGCCGCGAGCCTCGAGATTCCGGAAGCTTGGCTCAGCTATGTGGCATGAGACCACTCTCTCCACCGTGCCCTCGGCTGAGAACGTCTCAAGGTGGGCCGTATCTCTTACACGCGGCCAGGCAAGCTCTTTCTTTTCAGTTCGGCTATCGACATCGCAATTCAGGTCTCTGTTGAAGAGTCACGCTAGAAGGGTTCTCTCCCGCGCGATCATGTTGGAGCGCGTCTGTGCGGACCAATCCCGCACCATGTCGGTCTCAATCGGTCCCGGCGCGACGGCGTTGACCCGGATACCTTTGGCGGCGTACTGGCGCGCGAGCGTCCGCGTCATGCCCAGGACACCGGCCTTGCTGGCCGTGTAGTCGACCGTACTGTTCACCCCGCCCGATCGGCCGACCACCGAGCCCACATTGACAATGGCACCCCCACCTTGCCGCACCATGATCGGCAACACCGACTGGGTCACGAGGAAGACGGTCTTGAGGTTGATCCCCATGACCCGATCCCACTGTTCTTCGGTGATTGACTCGGTGGGAGTGCTGGTTGAGATCCCGGCGTTGTTGACGAGGATATCGATCCTACCGAAGGCTTCCTCAGCCTTTCGAACGATCGTCGGAATCGCGTCTACTCTTGCCAGGTCTCCTGCGAGCGCGACGACCTGCTTACCCGACTGACCAATTGCCTGGGCGGTGGTATTGCCCTCCTCGACCAAACGGTCGACGATGACGGCGGCCGCTCCGGCCTGGCTCAGTTCTTCCGCGCACGCCCGGCCAATGCCACGCGCCCCGCCGGTGACCAGTGTACCTGCCCCTTTAGCAGTTCCGTGGGTGTCATCAGCGAAGAAGCTCGGGTGCAACACCCTGGCCGTAAGAGCTCGTCGTGTCGAGCGCCGTCATGTGCGTGTGCGTAAGGCGGGCCACGGCGCCGATGAACTCCTCTTGTAGACTCGGGTGGTCCAAACCGAATTTGGTCATGACGCAAATCGCATACGGGCGCCTCTTGAGGTAGACGATGCCCGCGTCACACCGTACGCGGTCCATGGCGCCCGGCTTGTTGGCCATTTCCACGCCGATGGGCAAACCATTCATCAGAAACCCGCGCTTTGGCTTTTTGAGAATCCTCAAGGTTTCCTCACAGACGTAGCGACTCAACCGTTGGGGCTGATGTAGCTCCTTCAGGAACGTCACGATTTCGCGAGGGGTCGCCGTGTTCTCGTCGCCTTTGAGGACGGCCTGGTGGTCCTGCATCTTGCGACGGAGGCGCGTCTTTTCCAGGCCCAGGTGCTGAAGCATCGCATTCGTGCCCTCGGGGGTGGCCCAATCAATGCAGAGATTCGTCGCGGTATTGTCCGAGACGATGATCATGAGCGTGGCGAGGTTTCTCACCGTCAGCTGTTCGGTGTCATCAAGATAGGTCAGAACGCCACTGCCGGGAGCGTGCAGGCTGGCAGTGACAGGTACTCGGCGGGAGAGATCCAGCTCACCGGCTTCGGCTCGGCGAAACAGCTGTGCCAGGATATGTATCTTGATTGTCGAGGCCGTCGGAAACACTTCATCGCCGTGAACGGCGATCTCCTGGCCCGCATGGAGATCGAGGACGGCCACGCCGGCGACGGCGGGCACAGACGAAATCTCGCGCTCGATTTGCTGCATCAGATGCTGCCATAAGAGGCCTTCGGACATCGACTGTCACCTCACGCTTGGTGTGCCTAGAGGCCGTGCGCTCTGACGAAACGTCCCTGCCCAGGCGTTCCCAGAATCCTTCCCTGGTCGTACGCGAGTTGTCCGTTCACGATGGTGTGCGTGACCCTCCCCCGGACCGGCCAGCCGTCGAAGGGTGTGGCGGTCGCCTTGCTGTGAAGTCCGCGGGTCCGGCTTGCGTGTCAGGCGCGCATCCGGGACCACCGTGGAGGACGGGTGACCGTCCGATACGACGCAAGCTTGTACAAATTTGACCCAGGGGGTGCCATGCATTGGGTAAGGCCGTTCCCCGAGCGGGGTCAAGGCCAGGACACGGGGGCGACGTCCGCGGCGCCGGCCATCTGGCGCTGGGGTGATACCGAAGTCATCATGGTGCCGGTGCTCCACCGGCAGGCGGGCGCCTACCAGTTGCGTCTGCTGGCGTTTTCCACGTCGGGCGGCCTCATGTTCGATCAGAAGATAAAGCCGCCGATGCCCGGCGTCGGAATCTTCACGGACCGCCGCGGTGGAGCGCCGGTCGTGATCATCGCTGACAACTATCAGAATATCGTCGGCTACAGCTTCTCTCCGACCCAGGGCTTCCAGGAGACGTTTCGCAAGCACCTTACTAGGGATCAACTCCGGATGTCGTCGCCGGCTCTGCTTCGCGATGGCCATTCGGTCATCCGCAAGCACGGGTCGACGCAGGCCTGGGTACTGTTCGGCGGGCCGAGTCCGGCGAACTGGACGGAGGTGTCCGTCCCGCTGACCGGCTCGACCCCGAAGAACAACGCGTCAGATTCGTGAGGAGGATTATGTGCCTCCCGAACTGATCCGTGACTTCGTCCTGGCCGGGCACGGCGACCTCGTACGGCTCCTTCGCGACCACGGCGCGACCGCATAAAGTCGGCTCGATCGCACGGTCGAGGGCGGAGTCCTTGCAGGAACTCGGGCATCCTCGGGGAATCCGGAGGCTTCGATAACCGATCCCTTGGGGGGGTGCATGAATGGCGAAGGCAATGACGAAGGCAAAGATCACGGACCATCTCGCGCGGAAACTCGACGTCTCCAAGAAAATAGCCAACCAGTTTCTCGAGGAACTGGCGAGCCTCTCTTACCGGGAAGCCAAAAATACGTTCACGCTCCCTGGCATCGGCAAGCTCGTGCTGGTGAACCGCAAGGCCCGAATGGGGCGAAACCCGCAGACCGGGCAGCCGATTCAAATCCCCGCGCGGCGGGTCGTGCGGTTCCGCGTCGCCAAGGCCGCAAAAGATTCCGTTCTCGGAGGCCGGCGCTAGTTCCGATCGGCCATCGGGCGAGCGGGAAACGGACGTCGTAGGGCCGTAGGAAGGATGCGGTCTCGCATCCTTCCATCTTTTGGGGAGGATGGTCAGGCGATCCGAGGCTGTGCTTGCCGGGCGGCAACCAGCAGGCCGCCCAGGCCTATAGCCGTCATTAACGCGGGCCGCGCATGTCACTGGGCGCGGATGAAGACAGCGCGCTGAAGGAAACGGCGAAAACACTGGACGTCACCCCGTTGACCACCGTCCCACCGATGAGCACGCGCCAGTAACCGACGCGGTCGGGCCAACGCGCCTACCGGCGGACTCATCACGAGCGTCGTCAGTCCCCCTGCACCGAGCACCGCGCCCACCGCCGTTCCCAGGTCTCTGCCGCGGTAGAGCGCCGCAATAGCCAGCGGCACATACGTAAAGGCGAGCCGTCGCGTCCTGCCCCGCGGTCACGGCCTCCAGCCCAGGTAGACGCCCTGGGCGATAAGTGACCACTGCAACTGTCGCAGCAGCGTGGGATCGGCCGCGAGCTCATGTGGGGTACAGTCTTGCAGCGCGCACAGGGCGGCCGCGACCCCGGCCGCCTGGCCAAGCGCCATCACGGTGGGCACTACGCGCGCCGACCCATGCGCCTCGCTGGTCGCAGAGAAGGCGCGTGAGGCGACAAGCAGATTCTGTACGCCTCGCGGCACAATGGCGCGATACGGGAGCGTGTAGGGGATCGAGACGGTCGGATAGGGATTCGTCCAGCCACGGTAGTAAGGGTGGATGTCGATCGGATAGGACGCCACGCCGATGCGATCGGGGAAGATTTCCTCATTCAGGATGTCCTCGACCCGCAGGGTGTACAGCCCCGCGATGTGGCGGGTCTCACGAATGTAGAGCGCCGGCGCGTGATCGAGCAAGCGGGCCCGCTCGAATCCAGGAATCGCATCGCGTAGAAACGCAACGAGAGGAGCCAGCTCGGTCACGGCCGCGGCCAGCCCCTTCCATACCGACGCCGGATCGAGGCCGTTCACCTCAGTGATGTTCAGGGCGTTGATCAGAATCGAGCCGTCATGTTGCAGCGCCAGATTCAGGGGGTAGGCGACGACCCGCGAATCGACCGGCCGGTAGCGCGCCATGGCCTCCCCATATCCCCACGCGGCCCGGCCGTTGACGCCCCAGTAGGCGGGACTCTCCCCCGCGTTCAGGCGTGCTTCGATATCCTTCACTAAAGCCTGCCAGTGTACACCGCCCACGCGAAAGATCAGGGTCGCAGCCTGCATCCACCGGTCGCGGCCGAGATAGGAGGACCGGCCCACATCGAACGCGACACCGGCTGCCGCCGCAACGTCCCCATCGTCGGTTGCATCGATCAACTGCTTCGCTCGCACGACGATCGTACGCCGCCACAGGCGGTCCCGGAATTCGGCCGCGGTGATCCGACCCTCTTCCACGTTGAGCCGGATGAGGGCGGCCTGCGTAACAACCCGGACGCCGGGCTCGCGTGTCGCCGCACGCGTAAACGCCCGGGCGGCCTCATCGGGATCGAAGGAGATGCCCAACTGGCTGTAGATCTCGAGGAAGACGCCCCGTGTAAGGTGCTCTCCGCGCTGCCCCTGATTCATGTCGAATGTCGTGAGCCAGGAGTTGGTAATCACGCCGCCGAGGGTGGAGCCTGGCTCCACGAGCATAACCCGGGCGCCTCTGCGCGCGGCGCCAATCGCCGCCGCAATGCCGCCCGGGGTCCCGCCGATGACGAGGACATCGGTGTCAATGAGAGGTGGAAATGCCGTGGCGGCCGGCGCCGCGACACCGATCACGGCTACCAGGGCGACGACGAGGATCGAGGTGAGGAACCCGACGCGTGAGCGCATGCGTATTCGGAATGCGACATTCGACGCGACCAGATGCTGTTTCCTACGTCAATGCGGGCAGGGGCCGCATGCGCCTGCGTGGAACGACACCCGCGGGCCGCAAGGCAAAGTTTGGGAGCCGGCATGCTGGAGACCCTTCACGCCACCCCGATCGTGCTGTACGGTCCGCTGCTCGGTAATCTGCTGCTTGCGATCGTCGCGGGCGCGTACGCCGTGCTGCGGCGGCCTTTGCCGTCATGGTTCTGGACGGTGACGCTGATCGTCCTGGGGATCCTGGCGGTGCAGGTGGCGGCGGGCATTGCAATGTATGCTGCCGGTGCGCGACCGCGCAGAGGCCTCCACGTGATGTATGCCTTGCTCGTCGTCATTGGTGGCGTCGTACAGTTCGGGCTGCGCCCCGGCGGGTTTCTCCGGCGCCAGTATGGTGCCGATCTGACCAGGAGCGAAGCGCGCACACTCGGCCTGGTGTGTCTGACGCAGTTCGCGCTGATCGCCAGGGCCTGGATGACCGGCGCGGGACGATGACCGCGGCCGCCGTGCGCTTCGCCCCCCGTGCGCGCCGCCGATGGCCTGGGCGGCGCCTTCTCGCCTCGCGCCTACGCGAGGTGTTGCGTCGCGAGTTTGACGCGGGCGACGCGTGGATCGTCCATACGCCGGGCCGCTGCCGGCTCGAAGCCTGTGTGGGCTGGAGGATCGTCGTGTTGCTTGAAGACGATGAGGACATTTTCTGGGCGCCGTTCTACACCACGGCCGTGCGCAATCGGCATGTCGGCGGGCAGGTCGTGGGCGAGGTCGCGCCGACCCAACGCCGCCGCTCCGACTTGATCAACATTCTGCGCCCGCTGTGGGCGAGGGTCGCCGCATCTTCGGCCGGTGGTCGATCGGCACAATGACATTGGACTACACCTCCCTTGCCATCGCCGGCGGCTTCGCGCTGGCAGGACTGCTGGCTCTCGCGGCCGCCGACATCCGCCGGCCGATGCTGTGGCTGTGTCTGATCGCAGGGGCGGCGGCGGGGTTCTTTGCGCGCGAGGCCACGACGCTTGGCTGGGAGTTTCTCGCGCCCCAGGTGCGCGGACTCTCCACCAGCCCGATGGGATTGGCCGTTCAGCAGTTGGTTGCCTCGGGCATCGGCGAGTTGCTCAAGGCCATCGCGCCGATGGCCGTGATCATCTTCGCCTCGACCAGCGCGCCAACAGGGCTCTCGTATGGCGCCGCGGCGGGCGCTGGTTTTGGCTTGATCAACGCACAGCGTGTGTTGATCCGTGTTCTCGAACTCATCGGGTCGCCAATCGTGACCCCTCTGTCGACCGCCCTCGCTATTGCGGGGTGGTTTTTTTCGATCCTTGGGCATATCGGCACGACCGCACTCGTCGCGTGGGCTGCCGCCGCCCGCGGATTCGGACGAGCATTTCTCCTCGCGTGGGCCATCCAGTTCGTGCTCGTCCTCGCGCAGCGGCTACCGGTGATCG
>Ga0187892_10011476_pt1 | contig 10855 bp, 9 predicted proteins | sample MA1701073metaG_FD_139345 | JGI IMG/M metagenome (GOLD analysis project Ga0187892, IMG submission 139345) | Bio-ooze microbial communities from a basaltic lava cave in the Kipuka Kanohina Cave System on the Island of Hawaii, USA - MA170107-3 metaG ... | reverse complement strand
GTTGCCGGTGGTGGTCCACATCATCGCGATCTTGCGCTCGAAGAAGTCGCGCGGCGTCGTGCCCCACTCCACCACGCCCTGCGGCATCACGCGGTGCTTGCGGCCGAGGTCGACCCAGAACTGCAGCGCCTCGATGACCTCGGGCTTGTCGTAGTAGGTCGTGTCGCCGGCGGCGTTCATCAGCTCGACGCCGTTCTGGGTCGTGAACCCCTGGAACAGCCAGTAGGGAAAGCCCGAGGAGGGCACCTGGATGCCCCACTGCGTCGTGTTGCCGGAGGCGTCGCGCTTGGTGAGCTTCTGCGCGTACTCGAGCATCTCCTTCCAGTTGGCGGGCGGCCGGTTCGGGTCGAGCCCGACCTCCTTGAAGAGCTCCTTGTTCCAGTACAGGACGACGGTCGAGCGCTGGAACGGGATGCCCCACACCTTGCCCCCGGTCTGGCTGTTCATCATGAACGCCGGGAAAAAGCTCTTGAGCCACGCCTTGTCCTCGGCCGAGGTGACGAGGTCGTCGAACGGGATGACGGCGCCCTCGTCGATGAGCGTGTACATGTCGACCGAGAGCAGGACCGAGGTCACCGGCGGCTCGCCGCTCTTGTGCGCGGTGAGCGCCTTCACGATCGTCTCCTGGTAGGTCCCGGCGTAGATCGGCTTCACCTTGATGCCGGGATTCTCCTTCTCGAAGGCGGCGGCGAGCCCGTCGACGATCTTCGTGATCGGTCCGCCGACGGCGACCGGGTAGTAGAACGAGATCTCGGTCTGCGCCGCGGCCGCGGTCACGGCGCCGGCGGCAGCGAGCGCCGCAAACCCTCTCACGATGCGTCTCAACAGCATGGCTTCCTCCTTGTGGTCATGCCGCGATCGCGGCACCTCGAACCGATTCCACGCGAGCGCCGCCGCCCGCGTCGAAGAAATGCTGCGCCTCGCGCCGCCAGGCGAGCCCGATCCGCGCGCCGGCGGCGAGCTCGAGCCTGCCCGGCGCGCGCACCGTGATCGGCTCTTCGCCGACCGTGCAGGCGACGATCGAGTCCGCGCCGAGGTACTCCATCGAGACGACCGTCGCGGCCGCGCCGGCGGGATCGATGGCGATCGCCTCCGGACGGACACCGAGCAGCAGCCCCTCGCCCCTTCCGGCGGCGACCACCGGAGCGTCGGTGCCGCGGATCACCGCGCCGCGCGCGCCGTCGGCGAGCCGCGCGAGGTTCATCGGCGGGGTGCCGATGAAGCGCGCGGCGAAGGCGCTCGCCGGGCGCGCGTAGAGCGCGGCCGGCGCCGCGTCCTGCTCGACCCGGCCCTCGCGGAGCAGCACCACCTGGTCGGCCATGCTCATCGCCTCGGTCTGGTCGTGGGTGACGTAGACCATCGTGATGCCGAGCTTGCGCTGCAGCGCGCGGATCTCGCGGCGCATCTCGTGGCGCAGCTGCGCGTCGAGGTTCGACAGCGGCTCGTCCATGAGGCACACCGGGTGCTCGGCGATGATCGCCCGCCCGAGCGCGACGCGCTGCTGCTGCCCGCCCGAGAGCTGCGACGGTTTGCGCGCGAGCAGCCGGTCGAGCCCGAGCAGCTCGGCGACGCGCTGCAGGCGGCGGCCGCGCTCGGCCGCGCCGACCTTGCGGACCCTGAGCCCGAACACGATGTTCTCCGCGACCGAGAGATGCGGAAAGAGCGCGTACGACTGGAACACCATCGCGAGGTTGCGGCTCGACGGCGGCGCTTCGGTGACGTCCGCCCCGCCGATGCGGACCCGGCCGGCGGTGACCGCCTCGAGCCCCGCGATCAGCCGCAGCGTCGTCGACTTGCCGCAGCCCGAGGGGCCGAGCAGCACGGAGAAGGTCCCGGCGGCCACGTCGAAGCTGACGGCGTCGACCGCCCGGGTCTCGCCCCAGTGCTTGGAGACGCGCTCAAGGGCGATCGTCGACATCGGCTCCCCGGGCGCGGTCGCTGTTCTCGGTCGACATGGTGCGGCGCCGCGTTTGCGGAATTGTGACAAGGCGCACCGCGAATGGAAACCCCGGTCCGCGAGCAGTGATTCGGTTCGGGTGCTGCGGCGCAACGGCCGGCCGCGTCGGGCTCAGCGCGCGAAGAACGTCCCGAACGCCGCGGCGGCGGCGTCGATCTGCGCCGCGCCGACGTCGAGGTGGGTCACGAGCCGCGTGCGCGGGCCGACGAGCGCGAGCACGCCCGCCGCCGTCAGGTGCGCCGCCAGCGCGGCCACCCGATCGGCGGGCACCCGGACGAACACCATGTTCGTCTGCGGCGGCTCGACCTCGAGCCCGGGGATCTTCGCGAGCCCGGCCGCGAGGCGCTCGGCGTTCGCGTGATCGTCGGCGAGACGCTCGACGTGATGCTCGAGGGCGTAGAGCCCGGCCGCGGCGAGGATGCCCGCCTGCCGCATCGCGCCGCCGAGGATCTTGCGCGCACGGCGCGCGCGCTCGATCACCGGCGCGGTGCCGACCAGCATCGTGCCCGCCGGCGCGCCGAGTCCCTTCGACAGGCACACCGAGACCGAGTCGAAGCCGCGGCAGAGCTCGGCGACCGGCAGCCCGAGCTTCACCGCCGCGTTGAAGACGCGCGCGCCGTCGAGATGCGTCGCGAGGCCGCGGCGGCGGGCGAGCGCCACCGCCGACTCGAGGTAGCCGCGCCCGAGCACCCGCCCGCCGATGGTGTTCTCGAGCGCGAGGAGCCGGGTGCGCGCGAAGTGCGGGTCGTCGGGCTTGATCGCGGCCTCCACCTCGGCGAGGTCGAGCGAGCCGTCGGGGCGATTGGCGAGCGGCTGCGGCTGGACGCTGCCGAGCACCGCGCCGCCGCCCGCCTCGTAGCGGTAGGTGTGCGCCTCCTGGCCGACGATGTACTCCTCGCCGCGCTGGCAGTGGCTCATCAGCGCCGCGAGATTCGCCTGCGTGCCGCTCGGAAAGAAGAGCGCGGCCGGAAGGTCGAACAGCTCGGCGGTGTGCGCCTGGAGGCGGTTGACGGTGGGATCGTCGCCGAACACGTCGTCGCCCACGTCGGCCGCGGCGATCGCCGCGCGCATGGCCGTCGTCGGCCGGGTCACCGTATCGCTGCGGAGATCGATCATGGGTTCAGCCCTCGCGCGGCCCGGGCTCGGGCCAGTCGCCGGAGGCGAGCCGCTCGGCCCACAGGACGCCGACGACCGTCTTCGCATCGTTGATCCGGCCCTCGCGCACCCACGCGAGCGCGGTCGCGAGCGGCACCGGGAACGTCTCCAGGAACTCGCCCTCGTCGAGCGCCCGGCCCTCGTGCCGCAGGCCGCGCGCGAGCCACAGCTCGATGCGCTCGGTCGAGTAGGCGACGATCGGGTAGATCGTCGTCAGGTAGCGCCACTCGGCCGCGGCGTATCCCGTCTCCTCGCGCAGCTCGCGCTTCGCAGTCTCCAGCGTCGGCTCCCCCGGGTTGATCTTGCCGGCGGGCAGCTCGATCAGCTCGCGGCCGATCGGATACCGATACTGGCGCTCCATCAGCAGCTCGCCCGACGCGAGGACCGGGACGATCGCCACCGCGCCCGGATGCTCGATGTACTCGCGCACCGTCTCGCTCCCGTTCGGCAGCCGCACGAGGTCGCGCCGTACCTGGAGCAGCACGCCGTCGTAGACGTTCTCGCCGGCGAGCCGCGTCTCGCTGAGGTCGGGGTGCGCGCGTTCGTGGAAGGTGTCAGCCATGAGTCGCGTCCCGCCGCCGGCGCCCGCGAACGGGCGGGCGGCATCACCGGGCGAGCGGATAGACCGCCTGGATGGCGGCGAGGCACGCCGCGAGAAGCCCGCCCGGGAGGATCCCCAGCACGAGCACCGCGAGCCCGTTCGCCGACAGCGCCACGCGCATCTCCAGCCCGGCCTCGATCGGCGCGGCGCTCTGCGGCTCGTCGAAGTACATGACCTTGACCACCCGCAGGTAGTAGAAGGCGCCGATCAGCGACATGACCACCGCGTACACGGCGAGCCAGACCTGGCCGGCCTTGATCACCGCGTCGAGCACGACGAGCTTCGCGTAGAAGCCCACCGTCGGCGGGATCCCGGCGAGCGAGAACATGACGAGCAGCATCATGAACGCGTACCACGGCGAGCGCTGGTTGAGCCCGCGGTAGTCGACGATGTTGTCGGCCTCGAACCCCGAGCGCGACATCAGCACGACCATCCCGAACCCGCCGAGGCTCATGAGCACGTAGACGATCGAGTAGAACATCGCCGCGCTGTAGGCGTCGGGCGCGGACAGCCGGTTCCCGCCGACGACGCCGGCGAGGAGGCCGAGCAGCATGAAGCCCATGTGCGCGATCGTCGAGTAGGCGAGCATGCGCTTGATGTTCGATTGCGCGATCGCCGCCAGGTTGCCGAGCCCCAGCGACAGCACCGCCAGGATGACGAGCATCTGCTGCCAATCGACCGCCAGGTCGAGCAGCCCGTTGACGAGCAGCCGCATCGCCATCGCGAACGCCGCGAGCTTCGGCGCGCTGCCGAGGAACAGCGTGATGGCGTTCGGCGCGCCGTCGTACACGTCGGGGATCCACATGTGGAACGGGACTACGCCGAGCTTGAACGCGAGGCCGGCGACGACGAACACCAGCCCGAAGAGGAGCATCGCCTTGCGCGCCTCCCACTCGGCGGCCGCCGCGCCCGCCCCGCCCTCGGCCCGCCACTTGGCGATCGACTGCGCGAGCTGCTGGAGGTCGAGCGTTCCGGTGGCGCCGTAGAGCATCGACATCCCGTACAGCAGCAGCCCGGAGGCGAGCGCCCCCAGGACGAAGTACTTCATCGCCGCCTCGGTCGACACCGCGGAGTCGCGGTTGAGCGCCACCATCGTGTACAGGCACAGCGACATCAGCTCGAGCCCGAGGTAGAGCACCAGGAGATGGTTGGCCGAGATCATCACCATCATGCCGAGCGTCGCGAACAGCGCCAGCACGAAGTACTCGCCGCGCAGCATGCCCCGCTCGGCGAGGTAGCGCCGCGAGTAGACGAAGCAGAGCGCGACCGCGACGTAGGTGAGGAGCTTGAGGAGATCGGCCATCAGGTCGGCGACGAACATGTCGCCGAACGTGTAAGCCGACCGTCCGCCGGTCGCCTGCGCCACCCCGATCGTCAGGAACGCGCAGCCGGCCAGCGTCGCGAGCGCGAGGCCGTACGTCGCCGCGTTCCGCCACCGCTCCGGCGCGAAGAGATCCACGAGCAGGATCACCGACGCCATCGCCGCGAGCCAGATCTCGGGGTAGGCGGGCAGCAGCAGCGGCAGGTCCGGGCTCATCGACGGTCCCGGGCGGCAGCAACGCGCATCACAGCTTCCCCGCCGCGACGTGCTTCAGGAGATCGCTCACCGAGGCGTGCATCACTTCGGTGAACGCCTTCGGGTACACCCCGAGCGCGAGCACCGCGATCGCCAGCAGCCCGAGGACCACGAACTCGCGCGCGTTGATGTCCTCGAGCGCGGCGACGTGCGGGTTGGCCACCGCGCCGTAGATCACCCGCTTGTACATCCACAGCGTGTAGGCGGCGCCGAACACGAGGGTCGTCGCCGCGAGGACGGCGATCCAGACGTTGAACTGCATCGCGCCCATGATGACCAGGAACTCGCCGACGAAGCCGCTGGTCGCCGGCAGCCCGCAGTTCGCCATCGCGAACAGCATCATGAACGCCGCGAACCGCGGCATGGTGTTGACCACCCCGCCGTAGTCGGAGATCAGGCGCGAGTGCATCCGGTCGTACATCACCCCGACGCAGAGGAACAGCGCCGCCGAGACGAAGCCGTGCGAGATCATCTGCACCAGCGCGCCCTCGACGCCGTAGGCGTTGAAGATGAAGAAGCCGAGCGTCACGAAGCCCATGTGCGAGATCGACGAGTAGGCGATCAGCTTCTTCATGTCCGCCTGGACCAGCGTGACCAGCGCAATGTAGACGATCGCGACCAGCGACAGCGCGATCATGAAGCCGGCGAGCGCGGCGCTGGCGTCGGGCAGGATCGGCAGCGAGAAGCGGATGAACCCGTACGCGCCGAGCTTCAGGAGGATCGCGGCGAGCACCGCCGAGCCGCCGGTGGGCGCCTCCACGTGGGCGTCGGGCAGCCAGGTGTGCACCGGCCACATCGGCACCTTGACCGAGAACGCGGCGAAGAGCGCGATGAACAGCAGGATCTGCGCGTTGCGCGCGAGCGGCACCGCGTGCCAGTCGAGGATCGCGAAGCTGCCGCCCGCCTGGTTGTACAGGTAGATGAAGCCGACGAGCATCAGCAGCGAGCCGAGCAGCGTGTACAGGAAGAACTTGAGCGCCGCGTACACCCGGTTGGGCCCGCCCCAGACGCCGATGATGAGATACATCGGAATCAGCGTCGCCTCGAAGAAGACGTAGAACAGCACCCCGTCGAGCGCCGAGAACGTCCCGTTCAGCAGGCCGGACATGATCAGGAACGCGGCCATGTACTGCGAGACGCGCGACTGGATCACCTCCCAGCCGGCGATCACGACCAGCACCGTGACGAAGCTGTTCAGCAGGATGAACAGCACCGAGATCCCGTCGACGCCGAGGTGGTAGTGGATGTTGAACCGCTCGATCCAGGGCCGGCGCTCGACGAACTGCATCGCGCTCGTCGCGACGTCGAACCCGGTGTAGAGCGGGATCGTCACGGCGAATCCGGCCAGCGCCCCGACGAGCGCCAGCACCCGCGCGATGCGCGCGTTATCGTCGCGCCCGGTCGCCATGACGACCAGCCCGGCGAGGATCGGGACCCAGACGGCGAGGCTCAGCCAGGGCGGGGTGAGGGCCGCGGTCACGACGGGAACCAGATCCGGTAGAGCCAGAGGCTGAGCAGCACGAACAGCCCGAAGATCATCACGAACGCGTAGGTGTAGATGAAGCCGGACTGGGCGAGCCGCACGATCCGCGCGACCAGGCCGACGAGCCGCGCCGACCCGTTGACCATGACGCCGTCGATCACCGCGACGTCGCCGGCCTTCCACAGGCCGGCGCCGACTTTCACGGTGCCGTCGGCGAGCACCCGCTGGTTGAAGTCGTCGAACCCGTACTTGTTCTCGAGGATGCGGGTGAGGATGCCGGCCTTCTCGCGCACGATTCCGGGGAGATCGGGGCGGAGGATGTAGAGGTAATAGGCGAGCCCGATGCCGGCCACCACCAGCCAGAACGGCGCGGTGAAGAACGCGTGCGTCGCCATGCCCGTCACCCCGTGGTACTCGCGGCCCATCTCGGCGAGGCCGGCGTGCTCGGGCGCGATGAAGATCGAGCTCCCGAAATAGTCGCCGAACACCATCGGTCCGATCAGCCACCCGGCGACGATCGACCCGATCGCGAGCAGGACGAGCGGGACGGTCACCACCGCCGGCGACTCGTGCGGCGGCCCGCCGTGCCCGTCGTGCCCGTGGCCGTGCACGTCGAACCGCTCCTTGCCGTGGAACGCGAAGAAGATCAGCCGGAAGGTGTAGAACGCGGTGACGAACGCCGTCGCGAGGACGCAGAGGTACGCGAACCCCGCGCCCGGCACGGTGGCGAGCTTCGCCGCCTCGATGATCGCGTCCTTCGAGAAGAACCCGGAGAACGGCGGGACGGCGGCGTTCGCGAGCCCGCCGATCAGCACCGTCGCGTAGGTGATCGGCATGTACTTCCTCAAGGCCCCCATGCGCCGCATGTCCTGCTCGTGGTGCAGGGCGATGATCACCGAGCCCGCGCCGAGGAAGAGCGCGGCCTTGAAGAACGCGTGGGTGTAGAGGTGGAAGATCGCGGCCGGGTAGGCCGACGCGCCGAGCGCCACCGTCATGTATCCGAGATGGGACAGCGTCGAGTAGGCGACGACGCGCTTGATGTCGTAGTTGACGATCGCGATCAGCGCCATGAAGAAGGCGGTGATCCCGCCGATCACGATCACCACCGAGCGCGCCGCGTCCGAGAACTCGAAGAGCGGCGACATCCGCGCCACCATGAAGATGCCCGCCGTCACCATGGTCGCGGCGTGGATCAGCGCCGAGATCGGGGTCGGGCCCTCCATCGAGTCGGGCAGCCAGACGTGCAGCGGGAACTGCGCGCTCTTGCCCATGGCGCCGACGAAGAGGCAGATCGAGATCACCGAGATCAGCAGCCACGGCGCGCCGGGAACGACCTCCAGGACGTCGGCTTGCAGCCGCGGGGCCTGCGCGAACACCTCGGCGTAGTCGAGGGTGCCGGTGTAGGCGAGGATGAGCGCGATGCCGAGCAGGAAGCCGAAATCGCCGACGCGGTTGACGATGAACGCCTTCAGGTTGGCGTAGGTCGCCGTCGGCCGCGTGTACCAGAAACCGATCAGCAGATACGACACCACGCCCACCGCCTCCCAGCCGAAGAACAGCTGCAGGAAGTTGTTCGCCATCACCAGCATCAGCATCGAGAAGGTGAAGAGCGAGATGTAGGCGAAGAACCGCTGGTAGCCCGGATCGTCGGCCATGTAGCCGATGGTGTAGATGTGCACCATCCAGGACACGAACGTGACGACCACCATCATGAGCGCCGTCAGCCGGTCGATCAGGAAGCCGATCTCGAACCGCGTCCCGCCGGACGTGAGCCAGGTGTAGACCGTGCCGTTGTAGGTGTTCCCGTTCAGGACGTCGACGAAGACGACGCACGAGGCGAAGAACGAGATCCCGACGCCGACGATCGTCACCCAGTGCGCGCCGGCGCGGCCGATCGCGCGGCCGAAGAGGCCCGCGACGAGCGCGCCGACGAGCGGCGCCACCGGGACGATGAGATACAGCGTCTGCATCGAGATCATCGAAGAACCTTCAACGCAAAGGCGCAGGGGGCCGCACAGAGCGCAGAGGAGGCATCTTGATCATGGTTTTCTCTGCGATCTTTGCGCTTCTCTGCGCCTTTGCGTTTTCTTTTCCATCAGCCTTTCAACCGATCCAGGTCGTCCACGTTGATCGTCCGCAGGTTGCGGAACAGCACCACGAGGATCGCGAGCCCGATCGCCGACTCGGCCGCGGCGACCGTGAGGATGAAGAACACGAACACCTGCCCCGCCATGTCGCCGCGGAAATGCGAGAACGCGATGAAGTTCAGGTTCACCGCGAGCAGCATCAGCTCGATCGCCATCAACAGGATGATGACGTTCTTGCGGTTGAGGAAGATGCCGACGATGCTGATCGCGAACAGCACCGCGCCCAGCACGAGGAAATGCGACAGCGTGAGCAAGAGTACGGCTCCCCACTTCATCCCCGGGATCTGCGGGCCGGGGCGGTACCCGCCCGGCGCGCAGAGCCCGTCAGCGTTCGTTCTTTTCGGCCGGCATGGATACGAGCCGGACGCGCTCCTCCCGCCGCACCACGACCTGGCGGGCGGGGTCCTGGTACTTCGTGTCCTTGCGCTTGCGCATGGTGAGCGCGATCGCCGCGATGATGGCCACGAGCAGGACGATCGCGGCCAGCTCGAACGGATACACGTAATCCGTGTACAGGATCCGGCCGAGCTCCCGGGTGTTGCTGTAGCCCGCGCCGGGGTCGGCCGGCGGCGGAGCGCGCGCGGTCTCGAACTTGAGCCACACGAGGCTGCCCATCTCCAGCACGATCAGCAGCCCGACCACGACGCCGAGCGGCAGATGGCTCCAGAACCCCTCGCGCAGCCGGTCGAGGTTGATGTCGAGCATCATCACGACGAACAGGAACAGCACCATCACCGCGCCGACGTAGACGAGCACCAGCGTGATCGCGAGAAACTCCGCGCGCAGCAGCAGCCAGATCGCCGCGGCGGTGAAGAACGCGAGCACCAGGTGCAGCGCCGCGTGCACCGGATTGCGGGTGGTGACGGTCCGGGCGCCCGCGTAGACGAGGACCGCAGCGAAGAAGTAGAAGATCGCGAGCTCGAAGTTCATACCCCAAGCATCTCAACGCAAAGACGCAAAGGGAGGCAGAGGTCGCAGAGAAGGGCTTTCAGTCATTTCTTTGCGGCCTCTGCGGTCCTTTGCGCCTTTGCGTTTGCTCTTCATCTGTAGGCCGCGTCGGCGGCGCGCGCGGCCGCGATCTCGGCCTCGTACTTGTCGCCCACCGCGAGCAGCATCTCCTTGGTGTAGTAGAGGTCGCCCCGCTGCTCGCCGTGGTACTCGAGGATGTGGGTCTCGACGATCGAGTCCACCGGGCAGGACTCCTCGCAGAACCCGCAGAAGATGCACTTCGTGAGGTCGATGTCGTAGCGCGTGGTGCGCCGCGTGCCGTCGTCGCGCTCGGCGGTGTCGATCGTGATCGCGAGCGCCGGGCACACCGCCTCGCAGAGCTTGCAGCCGATGCAGCGCTCCTCCCCGTTCGGGTAGCGCCGCAGCGCGTGCAGGCCCCGGAACCGCGGGCTGACCGGGGTCTTCTCCTCCGGGAACTGGATCGTGACCTTGCGCGCGAAGAAGTGCCGCCCGGTGAGCGCCATGCCCTTGGCGAGCTCGACGAGGAGGAACGTCCGGAAGAAGTCGCTGATCCGCTCGATCATGCGCGCCCCCTCACCGCCACGGGCTCCACGGGGTCTGCATCCACGCCGCGATCAGGATCAGCCAGACGATCGTCAGCGGGAGGAACACCTTCCAGCCGAGCCGCATGATCTGGTCGTAGCGGTAGCGCGGGAAGGTCGCCCGGAACCACAGGAAGGCGACCAGCAGGCCCGCGATCTTGAACGCGAACCAGAAGATCCCCGGGATGGCGTTGAAGACGGCCGAGTCGATCGGCGGCAGCCAGCCGCCGAGGAACATGATCGTCGCCAGCGCCGACACGAGGATCATGTTCATGTACTCGCCGAGGAAGAACAGCGCGAACGCCGTGCCCGAGTACTCGACGTGGAAGCCGGCCACGATCTCCGATTCGCCCTCGGCCACGTCGAACGGCGCGCGGTTGGTCTCC
>Ga0187892_10011473_pt1 | contig 10858 bp, 11 predicted proteins | sample MA1701073metaG_FD_139345 | JGI IMG/M metagenome (GOLD analysis project Ga0187892, IMG submission 139345) | Bio-ooze microbial communities from a basaltic lava cave in the Kipuka Kanohina Cave System on the Island of Hawaii, USA - MA170107-3 metaG ... | reverse complement strand
TCTTGACCCCGGGGACCCCCGTCGCCTGCTCATTCTGCTTGTACGACCAAGCCGCTGGCGGCTCGGTCGCGTCCGAAAACGCGCTTCGCCCTCATCATTGACAAGCCGTTCCACAACAGTTAGTGCCTGGGTGGGGATCTTCGGCCACCCCGACCGTCGTCGTGGCGGCGGGGCGGCGCCCGATCCGAACGCCCATGGTCACGGCGCCAGGCCGTGCTCGATGGCGGCCGCGGCGGCCACGACGGCGGCGCCGTAGCGGCGGCCCGGAGCGCGGGTGGTGCGGTCGATCGGGCCCGAGACCGAGACGGCGGCCACGACCTGGCCGGTCGCGTCGCGCACCGGCGCGCTGACCGACGCCACGCCCTTCTGCCGCTCCTCCACGCTCTCGACCCAGCCCCCCGGACCGGTGGCCTCGCCGGCGAGGGCCCGGCCGGCCGAGCCCCGGTCGAGGGGCAGGAGCGACCCGACGGGCACGATGGTGCGCAGCCCGTGGGGCGACTCCAAGGCGGACAGGCACAGCCGCTGGGCGCCGCGCCGCACGTAGAGCTGCACGCTTTCCCCCGTGGCGTCCCGCAGCCCCTCCATGGCCGACCGGGCCCGCTCGGCCAGGCCGGCCCGGGCCAGGCGCGGGCCCAGCCGGAACCGGCCGCCGGCGTCCCGGTCGACCAGGCGGTGCGCCTCCAAGGCGCAGGCGAGGCGGTGAGCCGTCGCCCGGGACAGGCCGGTGGCGCCCACCAGGCCGGCCAGCGGCAGGGGGCCGGCCTCGAGGGCGTCGAGGATGGCCACGGCCTTGTCGAGCACGCCGACACCGGTTACTGTTTCCATATGGCGAGACTAGTATCTCACAATATAGGAAAGCAGACGAGACGACGATCCCTGAGCGACAAGCTGTGGGACCGGCACGTCGTGCACTCCGCCGAGGGGGAGCCCGACATCCTCTACGTCGACCTCCACCTGATCCACGAGGTCACCACCCCGCAGGCGTTCGACGGCCTGCGCGCCAACGGCCGCACCGTCCGCCGTCCCGACCTCACCTTGGCGACCATGGACCACAACGTGCCCACCATCGGGCTCGACCGGCCCATCGCCGACCCCGTCTCCGCCCGCCAGGTCGAGGCGTTGCGACGGAACTGCGAGCAGTACGGCATACGCCTGTACCCGATGGGGCACGGTCGTCAGGGCATCGTCCACATCATCGGCCCGGAACTGGGGCTCACGCTGCCGGGCATGACGATCGTGTGCGGCGACAGCCACACGTCGACCCACGGGGCGTTTGGCGCCCTGGCCTTCGGCATCGGCACGAGCGAGGTGGAGCACGTCCTGGCCACCCAGTCCGTGCCCCAGCGGCGCCCGGGCACGATGGCCGTCACCGTCGAAGGCGACCTCCCGCCCGGCGTGACCGCCAAGGACGTGGCGCTGGGCATCATCGAGCGCATCGGCACGAGCGGCGGCGCCGGCCACCTGGTGGAGTACCGGGGCTCCACGATCCGTGCCCTGTCCATGGAAGGCCGCATGACGGTGGGCAACATGTCCACCGAGGGCGGGGCTCGGGCCGGGATGGTGGCCCCCGACGACACCACTTTCGCCTACCTCGAAGGACGGCCCTACGCGCCTGCGGGCCGTCAATGGGAGGCGGCCCTGGACGACTGGCGCACCCTCGCCACCGACGACGGGGCGGTGTTCGACAAGGAGGTTCACGTCGACGCCGCCGCCCTGCGGCCCTACGTGACCTGGGGCACCAACCCGGCCCAGGTCGTGCCCATCGACGGCTCGGTGCCGCCCCCCGAGTCCGACGGCGCCCGCCGGGCGCTGGCCTACATGGGGCTCCGCGCCGGCACCCCCATGCGGGAGATCCCGGTCGACACGGTGTTCATCGGCTCGTGCACCAACTCCCGGCTGGAGGACCTGCGGGCGGCGGCGGCGGTGCTGGCCGGCCGGCGGGTCAAGGCGGGCGTCCGGGCGCTGGTCGTGCCCGGCTCCATGCAGGTGCGGACCGCAGCCGAAGCGGAGGGGCTCGACGGGGTCTTCACCGCCGCCGGATTCGAGTGGCGCGCCGCCGGCTGCTCGATGTGCCTGGGCATGAACCCCGACCTGCTGTCGCCCGGCGAGCGGTGCGCGTCCACGTCGAACCGCAACTTCGAGGGCCGCCAGGGCGATGGCGGCCGGACCCACCTGGTGTCGCCCGCGGTGGCCGCCGCCACCGCCGTCGCCGGCCGCTTCGCCACGCCCGAGGAGCTGCCGTAATGGAACCGCTGCACACCGTCACCGGCACGGCCGCGCCCCTCGACCGGGCCGACGTCGACACCGACCAGATCATCCCGAGCGAGTGGCTCAAGCGGGTGGAGCGGGCCGGCTTCGGCGAGGGCCTGTTCTCCGGGTGGCGGGCCGAAGCCGACTTCGTGCTCAACCAGCCTCAGTACGCTGGCGCGTCGGTGCTGATCGCCGGGGCCAACTTCGGCTGCGGCTCGTCGCGGGAGCACGCGGTCTGGGCGCTGATGGACTACGGCTTCAAGGCGGTGGTGTCGCCCCGCTTCGCCGACATCTTCCTCACCAACTGCACCAAGGCGGGGCTCCTGCCCGTGCAGGTGGACGGGGAGGTGGTCGAGCGGTTGCTGCGGGCGGTCGAAGCCGATCCTCGGCTGACGCTCACCGTCGACGTGGCGGCCCGCACCATCGCCGCCCCCGCACTCGGCCTGCAGAGCCCCTTCCCCCTCGACGGCCACACTCAATGGCGGTTCCTCGAGGGACTGGACGACATCGACCTCACCCTCCGCCACGAGGGCGCCATCCGCGCCTACGAGGCGGGACGGGCGGCGTGGCTCCCGATCACGGCCGGCCCGGAGTAGCGCCGGCCTCCCGCTGGGCGGTGGCGAAGACCTCCCGGGCCGCGTCGAGGTTCTCGGCCGCCTGGGCGCGCAGGCGCTCGGCGGCGGCGCGCGCCTGGGCCGCCGCCTCCAGCTCCCGGCGCGCCGCCTCCCGCAGATCGTCCGCCTCGCGGCTGACTGCGGCCCGTAGCTGGCGGGCCGCGTCCAGCTCTCGCTGGGCCGCCTCCCGGGCGCGGATCGCCTCCCGGTTCGCGGCGTCATGCAGCTCGATGACCGCCTCCAGCTCCCGATCCGCGCCCGACCGCACCTTGGCCGCCTCGTCCTCCGCCGCCTGGCGGAGGTCCTGGAGGGCGAGGAGCTCCTGCTGGGCCGCCTCCTGAGCCTTGGCCAGCGCTCGCGTCGCCTGGGCCCGCAGGTCGCGCGCCGACTCGAGGCTCCGGCGGGCGGCGTCCGCCGCCTTCCCCATCTCCCGCTCGGCGGTCATGAGCAGCTCGGCGGCCTCCCGCTCGACCTGCTCCCTGGCTTCGGCGGTCGACGCCAGGAGGCGTTCGACGCTCTCCCGCGCCCGCTGCCCGTCCGACTCGCTCAGGGACCGCAGGCGCTGCGCCAGCTCCAGCTCCTGGGCGGCGGCGGACCGGATGCGCTCGATGTCCCGCTCGCCGTCCTCGCGGTGCCGGGTCGCCGCATCGACGAGCTCGCGAGCCGTCTCCCGGGCGCGCGCCAGCTCGGCCTCGGCGTCGGCCTTCGCCCGCTGGGACTCGGACCCGGTCTCGGCCCGCATGGTGCGGGCCGCCGCCAGCTCCGCCTCGGCGTACGCGCGGGAGCGCTCGGCGGCCTCGGCCGCGCCGGCCTGCGTCGACACCTCCCGCTCCACCTGGAGCCGTAGGTCGCGGGCCGCGTCGCGGTCGCGCTGCGCTTCCTCCCGCAGGTCGGCGGCGGCCGCCTCCGCCTCGGCCCGGACCCGGTCGGCCTCCTCCCCCGCCCCGTGCCGCTCGTGCCGAGCGTCCTCCCGCGCCGCATCGGCCTCGGCCCTCGCGCCGGCGGCGGCGCGCCGGGCGTCCTCGAGCTCCGCCGCCGCCTGCTGGCGGAGCCCGGCGGCCTGCGCGTCGGCCTCGGCCCGTTGGCGCGCCGCAGCCCGTTCCGCGTCGGTGGTGATCTCCAGCGCCCGCTCGGCCGCCTCCCGGACGATGGCCGCCACCTGGCTGCCCAGGTGGGCCGGCGCCGGCCCGCCCGACCGCATCCCCTCGGCCAGGGCGGCGAGGTAGCCGTCGACCTCCTCGGTCGCGTAGCCCCGCTCGCTGACGGTGAAACGCTGGCGCTCGATCTCGTCCGGTGAAAGCACACGCCGAGGTTAGGTTTCCCGCATGGAGGACGTGGTGGTGCGGCCCGTTCCCGCCGCCGCGGTCCGGCCTCTCCGCCTGGACGTGCTGCGCCCGGGCCAGCCTCCCGCGGCGGCCGTGTACCCCGGGGACGACGACCTGGAAACCGTCCACTGGGCGGCCGAGGCGGGCGGCGACGTCGTGGGCGTCGCCTCCCTTTACGCCGAGCCCCGTGCCGGCGGGCCCCGACCCGGCTGGCGGCTCAGAGGCATGGCTACGGCCCTGCCGTTCCGGGGCGCGGGGGTGGGCGGCGCGCTGCTCCGAGCGTGCCTGGACCATGTCGGCGGGCACGGAGGCGGTGAGCTGTGGTGCAACGCTCGGGTGACGGCGACGGCCTTCTACCACCGGCACGGCTTCGAGGTGGTGGGCGAACCGTTCGACATCGAGGGCATCGGCCGCCACGAGGTCATGCGCCGGCCCATACCGTCCGCCGCGGAGGTAGCCTGCGGCGATGGACGATCGTGAGGCCATCGAGGCGTTCGTCAACCAGGGCGCCCAGCGCGCGTTCGGGGAGACGCTCCACACCGAGGGCGACGTCTTGATCCTTGACGGGTACTGGCACATCCTCATGCGGGTGGGCGACAACGCGTTCATCGTCCGGGCCGAGGACGCGCCGATCGAGACCAAGGTGTTCGACCAGATCACCGACGTGCTTCGCGCCCGCGGCCTCTCCCACGTCGCCACCGACCTCCCCGGCATAACCGTCCTCACCATGGAGAAGGCCAGCCTCGGCTTCGTGTCGTGGGACGTGTGGGCCACCGACCTGGCGGCGGGCCAGTCCGCGGTCGCCAACGCCGTGAGCGACGAAACGTTCTTCCAGTCGGGCAGCGTGGGCGGCTCGTGGAGCGAACCCGAGCCCCTCGACAAGGACTACAGCGCCGAGTACCACGGCGCCCGCCGGCTGGCGGGCCTGGCCACGTCGCTCGTGCTCACCGTCGGCCTCGACGAAAAGCAGGAGGAACGGCTGGGCGCGGTGCTGGACGACTGCCAGTTCATCACCAAGAAGCTCGGCCAGATCGAAGCCGACGCCTGCTGCTCGCTGATCCCGACCATCGTTCTGGTCGGGGCCTCCGAGCAGCACGGCCGCGACTTCATCATGCAGGTGCGGGCGGCGGCGTGCGGCCGGGTGATCCCCGTCGTCGCCCTGACGCCCGACGCCAGCGTCCCCCTCGGCGCCGACATCGCCCTGGCCGCAGGCAGCGACCCCTCGACCTGGGTGGCCCCCATCCGCAACCTGCTGCCGTAGCAGAGCCGGCGTTCGCCGGCCAGAATGGCGCCATGCGGGTGGGCGTCTCGGGCAAGGGCGGCGTCGGCAAGACCACGATCTCGGCGGTGCTGAGCCGCACGTTGTCGCGGCGGGGGCACCGGGTCATCGCCATCGACTGCGACTCCGACCCCAACCTGGCCGCCAACGTCGGGCTGGGCGAGGAGATGGTGGGGATGCTGCGGCCGTTCCTCGACCAGTCGGGCGACGTGCGGTTCGTGCCCCGCGACCTATCCCCCACCGCCCTCCTGGCCGAGTACGGCTACCACGGGCCCGACGGGATCACCCTGATGCTCGCGGCCCGGGCCGAGAAGGCGGGCTCTGGTTGAACGTGGAGTTCCCACGTCACCGTGCGTGACTTCATCGATCAGGTCGAGAGCGAGTTCGACGACGTGGTGGTCGTAGCCGACATGGAGGCGGGCCTCGAACACCTGTCGATCGGCACCCTCGCCCACATCGACCTCCTGCTGGTGGTGGTGCAGCCGACAATGAAGACGATGCTGACCGCCCACCGCACCTACGGGTTGGCCCTCGAGCTGGGCATCCCCAAGGTCGCCTTCCTCGGCAACCGGGTCCGCTCCCAGGCCGACGTCGACCAGCTCGATGCCTTCGCCCGCGAGCACGGCTCCGAGTTGCTCCTCGCCATGCCGGAGGACGACGCCGTCCGCGTGGCCGACGCCCGCAACAGGTGCATCCTCGACGTGGCCCCGGAGTCCACGACCGTCGCGTACGTCGGCCGCCTGGCCGACGCCCTCGAGAGCCGCTTCTTCTAAAGCCGGCCTGCGTGCGCTGGCGCCGTGACTGCGAAAGTTCGCCCGATTTCTCGCACTCGCCACTGTCGTTCCTTCCGCTTCGGCGGCTCATACCAAGTGAATGGCGCATCGCGTGCCTGGATCGCGCACCAGACGCCGCGCGAGTCCGAGGTAATGAGCGTTGCAGGTATGACCTCGGCCAGGGCGACGTACAAGGCGTCACAAGTGCGGATCGACCTTCGGAGCTGGCTAGCGCAGCCCCGAGAACAGCATCCGCCGGCGATGGCGCTGTCGCGCAGGGGCTTGAACCTGGACAGCAGTACCGTGGTCTCCGCCCGGTCCAACCCTCGGGGAAGGCACCACGGGCGGATAGGCAATTTCGAGCGGGATCGCGGCCGCGCCAGATGGCCCAGCTCCCCCGAGCGCTCGCCGCACCTCGCGCCCGCTCGGGACCGGCGAGATTCCCTCGGAGTCGCGCATCTGACGGTAGCCATAGAGCCCGAGATCGCGACCAAACACCGGTTGATGGCGGCCAGGGCGTAGCCCCCCGCGTCCGTGGCGCCTCATCGACTACGGTTGAATCCGTGGCGATGCCAGCGGTCTCAACCGTTAAAATGCGGGTCGCGTTGGTGGTGTTGGTCCTCACCGCAGGCGCGGCGTGCGGGGCCGACGGGGGTGGAACCAGCGGCCAGGGGGCCTCAACGACCCCCGCGGCAGCGCTGCCCTTCGACCAGCAGACGCTGACTGTGGCCACGCCCGGGGACGTTTTCATAACCCGGGACCGCAACCTGCTCGGGATGTGGCCCGACAACGCCAACATCTGCGAGACGCTGGTGGGGGCGGGCGAGAACCTTCAGCCGACACCGGCGCTGGCCACCCGGTGGACCCTCATGCCGCCCAACACGTTCCGGTTCGAGTTGCGGCGCAACGTGCGTTTCCACAACGGGGCGCCGTTCAACGCCGACGCTGTCGTGTTCTCGATGGCCCGGGTGGTGGAGAAGAAGCTGGCACTAACCTCGTTCATCGGGGCCGAGTCGACCACGGCGGTGGATGAGTTCACCGTCGACATCACGCCCACCCAGCCCAACCTGCGGCTGCCCGAGCAGATCTCCCACCCCAGCTTCAGCATGGTCGCCCCCGGCACCGTGCCCAACGACAAGCCGGTGTGCACGGGGCCGTTCGAGTTCGTCGAGTACATGCCCAACGACCACCTCACCGCCCGGCGCAACGATGCGTACTGGGGCGAGAAGCCCAAGCTCCGCGAACTCACGTTCAAGTTTATCCCCGACCAGAACACGCGCCGGCTGGCCCTGGAGTCTGGCGACGTGGACGGCGTGTACTTCCTGCCGCCCCAACAGGCGGCCAGCGTGAAGGCCCGGCCCAATCTCAAGCTGGCGCCGACGCCGCCGGGCGCGGTCGTGGTGCTGTCGTTCAACCTCCACACCGACGCCCCCTACAACCTCATGCAGGACATCGACCTGCGCCGGGCCCTGGCCTGGAGCCTGGACCCGAAGGCTCTGGCCGAGCTGCAGTGGCAGGGGACAGCCCAGCCTCTCAACACGGTAAGCCCGCCGTCGGTGCTGGGTTCGATTGCCTCCGAGATCCCCGCCATCACCAACGACCTGGCCAAGGCAACCGCCCTGCTCGACCAGAAGGGCTGGCGCGCCGGGAGCGACGGCATCCGGGAGAAGGACGGTCGCAAGCTGTCACTCGTCGCCCCCGCCCAGTTCGACTTCGAGCCCGAGAGCTTGCAGTTCATCCAGGCCCAGGCTCGCAAGGCCGGGATCGACCTCAAGGTGGAGAAGGCGGCGGACGGTGCCGCCTACTCGTCCAAGATCAACTCCGGGCAATGGGACGTCGACATCAACTACTGGAACCAGAACGACGCCAACCCCGCAGCGATCTTGTCCCGCCTCTGGTACGGGAAGAACACCGCGGGCCGCATCCGGTTCACCAACGTGGGGCCCAAGTTCGACGGCCTGGTCGACGAGGCCTTGGCCGCGCCGAACACGGCCACGTCGGCCCGCAAGGCGGTAGACGCCATGAAGGTGCTGCTCCAGGAGCAGGTGGGCGCCATCCCGCTGACCAGCTTCCCCCAGATCTTCGCCTTCAAGACCAGCGTGGCCGGCTTCACCGCCCACCCCTCGGTGAACCTCCAACCATGGACGGAGGCCTACCGCACCAGCTGAGCAAAGCCGCCGCTAAAGTCATGACGTTCGGGCCACGCCACCCGTGAGGCGCTTCGTCGCCTCCCGGGTGGTGTGGATGTTCGTCGTGCTGTTCGGCGTATCGGTGATCACGTTCGGCCTGGGCGTGCTCGCCCCCGGCGACCCGGCCGAGATCGTCGTCGAACGCCGGCTGAACCAACCCCCGCCCCGTGACCAGGTTGAGGCCCAGCGGAAGGCCATGGGTCTCGACCGCCCGTTGCCCGTGCAGTACCTCAAATGGCTGGCGGACGCAGTCCGGGGCGACCTCGGGCGGTCGTGGCTGAAGAGCCTGCCGGTTTCGGACGCCCTGCGCCAGCGCATCCCCCGCACCGCGGTGCTCGCGTTCACGGCCGCCGTCATCGCGACCCTGATCGGCGTGCCGATCGGCATCCTGGCCGCCACCCGCCGCAACACCCTCGTCGACCACATCTGCCGGATCGGCGCGCTCCTGGGCGCCTCCCTGCCCAGCTACTTCATCGGCTACGTCCTCATCTTCATATTCGCAGTGCGGCTTGACGCAGTGCCCGCGTTCGGTTTCGGCTCTCCGGGTCACCTGGCCCTCCCCGCCATCACCCTGGCCTTGGGGCCGGCCGCCGTCCTCACCCGCCTGACCCGCTCAGCCGTGCTCGACGTCCTCGACGAGGACTACGTGCGCACCGCCCGGGCCAAGGGCGTGCGTCAGTGGGAGATCCTGTTCCGCCACGTCCTGCGCAACGCCGCCGTGCCCCTGCTGACGGTGGCCGGCCTGTCCCTCGGCCATCTGCTGGGGGGCTCGCTGATCGTGGAGTGGGTGTTCGCCTGGCCCGGCATGGGCGACCTGGCCATCGGCGCCATCCAAGACCGGGATTACCCGCTGATACAGGGCTTCGTGCTGTTCACCGCCTTGGTCTACGTCACGATCAACTTCGCCATCGACCTCGGCTACGCCTGGCTCGACGCCCGGACCCGGGTGACGGACCGAGTGCGATGACGGCAACTCTTCCCGCCGAGAAGGCGCTGAACTTCGAGCACGCCGCGCCTCGCCCGCTGGCCCGGTCCATCGTGGGCAAGCTGGCGTCCGACCTAACGACCCGAATCGGGCTCGTGCTGGTCACGCTGTTCCTGGTGATGGCCGCGGTGGGTCCTCGGCTGGCGCCACGCGACCCCCGAGAGGTCACCACCGACCGCCTTGTCGGGCCGTCCGCAGACCACCTGCTCGGGACCGACGGGCTGGGGCGCGACCTGTTCAGTCGCTTGTTGCACGGCGCCCGCCTGACCCTCGGCACCGCCCTGCTCGCCGCACTCCTGGTGACCGCCATCGGACTGGTCGTGGGCATCGTATCGGGCTACGTCGGCGGCGTCATCGACACCTTGCTCATGCGGGTCGTGGACATGGTGCTGGCTATCCCCGGCCTGGTGCTCGCCCTCGCGGTCGCCGGCCTCTTCCGACCCAGCCTGGTGGCGGTGATGCTGGGCCTGGTGACGATCTGGTGGGCGGGCTACGCCCGCGTCGTGCGGGGGCTGGTCCTCACCCTGCGAAGCCGGCCATTCGTGGAGGCAGCCCACGCCGTGGGCGCCTCCCGCCTGCGCATCCTCGTCCGCCACATCCTGCCCAGCGTGGTCTCGCCCGTCATCGTGCTGGCCACCCTCGACGTGGGCCAACTCGTGCTGGTGATCTCGGGCCTCACGTTCCTGGGCCTGGGCGCCCCGCCCCCCACACCGGAGTGGGGGGCGATGCTCAACGACGGACGGGTGTACTTCCTGTCCGACCCCCAGGTCGTGCTCATCCCCGGCGTCGCCATCAGCCTGGCCGTGCTCGGGTTCAACCTCCTGGGCGACGGCATCCGTGACGCGCTCGACCCCCGGCTGCATCGCAGCCGGGGGTCGAGCCAACGTCGCCGCCCAGCCCGTCAGCCGGGAGGCGGGCCCGGGCGCTTCGAGATCCGGACGCCGGAGGAGCGGTAGCTCTCCCCCAAGCCATCCCACGCCTCAATGGCCTTGCCTTGGCCTTTTGTAGTGGTCTACGAAGCCGTCGAACAGACGGTCGACGGCTTCTCGCTGAGGTTGGGCTCGACCTTGGCCATGGCGTCTCCTCGACTCATTCGAAGTGCAGCCCCAGGGAGAGGTGTACGAGCCAGCCCCGGCCGGCCTCCGAGAACCCCACGAGCTCGCGGTGGTCCTTGGGGATCTTGAACGGGGTATCGCACCCTGGTCTCGCCCTGGCGCCAGAACCCCAACGCCTGCAGCAGGCAGTTCATCCCGATGAACGCCTCGGAAGGCCGCGCCGTGGGCCCGGTTGCGATCCAGCGCGTTAAGAGTCCGGGGCATGGCCCGCCAGCAGGTCGGAGCCGTCGTGGATCCGGCGGCGGCGAGGGCGCGGGCGGCGGCCATCGAACGCACGCCACCGGCGCAGTTGCACGACGGTTGGGTTCGGGTCCAGCTCGGCCGTCCG
>Ga0187892_10011472_pt1 | contig 10859 bp, 8 predicted proteins | sample MA1701073metaG_FD_139345 | JGI IMG/M metagenome (GOLD analysis project Ga0187892, IMG submission 139345) | Bio-ooze microbial communities from a basaltic lava cave in the Kipuka Kanohina Cave System on the Island of Hawaii, USA - MA170107-3 metaG ... | reverse complement strand
CGCTTGTCGTTGTCTTCTTGCGCGGCGGCTGGGACGCGCTGAACGTTGTCCCGCCGCGTGAGGGCGATGACCGCGGCTACTATGAGTTAGCGCGCCCCGACATCAAGATCACCGACCTGCTTCCGTTGAACGATCAATTTGGGTTGCATCCCGCGCTCGCGCCCCTGCATGGACTGTATCAGCAGGGAAAGATGGCGGTCATCCACGCGGTGGGACTCAACTACGACACACGCAGTCACTTCGACGCGATGGAGTACATCGAACTCGGCACGCCGGGGCAGAAAAGCACTGCATCCGGCTGGATCACGCGTCACCTGCAAACGACCGGCGTGTCGTCCATCCTGCCCGCGCTCTCCACATCCGGCGCGCCGTCGTCATTGCTGAATTTTGTCCCCACTGTCAATTTGAACGACCCATCCGAATTTTCACAATGGGATAACGGCCTTGCCGAGTCGCAACAGATTGCTCTGCGGCAAATGTATGGCGGAGAGTCTCTCCTTCACCGCGCCGGTCTGCGCACAATTGATTCACTCGATATCGTCAGCCCGCTCGTGGAGCAGGAGTATCAGCCCTCCAATGGCGCATCGTATAACGACGATGAACTCAGCCAGCAACTCAAGACCGTTGCGCGCATGATCAAACTCGAGACCGGCTTGCGCGTTGCCACCGTGGACTATGGCGGCTGGGACACGCACGAATACGAGAACGAAGGGAACGGCGGTTACATCGCCGACTTGCTCGGCAACCTCGCCGGCGGACTCTCCAATTTTTATCTCGATCTCGATGCAGGGTACACAGACCGTTTGTCGGTAGTAGTCATCAGTGAGTTTGGGCGCAGGCTGGTGCAGAACGAATCCTACGGCACGGATCACGGTCACGGCAATGTGATGTTCGCGCTCGGCGGCGGGGTCAATGGCGGACAGGTCTACGGCGCGTGGCCCGGCTTGCACAACGATCAACTCTACGACCACGCAGACCTTGCTATCACCACTGATTACCGGCAGGTGCTCACCGAACTCCTCGCGCGGCGATTGGGCAACGCGGATGTCGCGTCCGTATTCCCCGGCTACACTCCGACGGGTGAGATGGGGATTTTTCAATAGCCTGTGTCACCCTGAGGGAGCGTTCGCTGTGACCGAAGGGTCTCCGTCGTGGTGGAGGAGATGCTTCGCTACGCTCAGCATGACGTGCCGAAAGATAAAACAGGCTCCCTATCGAAGTGACGGGAAGCCTGTTTCCGTTTCGTCTAGCCCTACCCCTTCGTACTCTTCTTCGCAGAACGCATTCTCTTTGCGATCTTCTGATATGGAGGCATATCAATTACATAAACCTGTGCCTTTGTTGTATCGCGAACTCTGTTCCATAGACTAGGGTAGTTGCCCTCAAATATATCGGGTTTCAAGACGGAAGTAATAATAGTTGGACGGTGAGCATAAAAACGATGAGTAAGAATTTGATAAAGTTTATTTTCTGCCCATACCGAACTAGAGCCGCTTTCCTTCAAGTCGTCGAGAATCAATAAAGGAGTGGACTTAATCTCATTGAAACGCCGATCGAACGACACATCTGATTTAGGGTTAAAGGTTTGACGCAAGTAATCTAAGAGTTCGGAGACTTCCACCATAATTGCTTGTCCGCCCAATGCGATATGATAATTTCCAATAGCTGCTGCTAGATGTGTTTTTCCGCAGAAAGAACCACCTAGGAGAACTAGCCAGCCTTGTGGATTCTCAGCATAGGAAATTGCTCCATTAGCCGCTTTGTACAACGTTTTTATGTCATCTTGTGTAACTTTAAAGCGCCGAGTTTCTAGAGTTTCTTTTTCTTTATTCCTTTGGCCATAATTCTCTTGCCTAAAAACTTTAAATGTTGCTATGCTCTCTGTGCCTAGCTCATTCTCACGTGTCTCGAAATTCTCAAAAGTCATCTCCCGAATCTCAGGTAAAGGCAACATCGAAATTCCTGGATTACTCGTTTGGGTTGGACGTCGGTAATCTGGCGCGGTAATACGTATGTGTGTTACAAATTCATCATCCTGCAAGCGCGAACGGATGCGGCTCTCAATCTCATCCAATATAAGGTTAGTTGTGATAACTGTCGGAAGTTTGTTTATATAGCGATAATTCATAATCTGAAAAAGTTTTTCCTGTGCCCAACCAGTAGCATTTTGTGTGCCGAAATCATCTAATACTAATAATTCGGCATTACGAACTTCCTCAAAGCGTGCTTCGAACGTAGTCTCTGGGTCACTGAATGCGAAGCGCAGGGTATCTAGTAAATCAGGAACTGTGATAAACAAAGTGGGTGTTCCCATTGAAACGGCATAATTCGCGATAGCTGCAGCAAGATGAGTCTTGCCACACCCATATCCACCTTCTAATAACAACCAGTTTTTTGGCGTGTATGCAAAATTTTCTGATTTCTCTTTAGCAATCTGCAATATGTTTACATCTTGTATTGTAATAATTTTCGCACTGTTGTTTCCTCGGACATCAAAATTCTCAAATTTTAAGTGACTTAGTGAGTCGAGACGACTTAGTCCGAATAGACGCGTACGAGCACCCTCAGCGATCTCAGCGCTTCTGCATACGCATGGTTCCAGTCGCCCAAAGTTTGGCTCATCTACTGAAAGTTCATAACGCAGATACCCAATACCCTTACAATGAGGACAATTTGGGTCGCCGAGAGTTGTTTTAATCGCGATTGATGTATTCGGAGAACTTTCCTTCACGATATCGTTCGACATCTTTGAGAGTGTCCTTTTTATCTTTTTGTCCATGCCTGCCTTCATCCTTCCAGCGCTTCAAAACCGCTTCGCAGTATTTCCAATTGCGTTTGTTGTTCTTCACTGCCAGTTCGATGGCATCCGCAACCCATTCATCGGGATACAACTCTTCCGCATCTTTCAACGCGTCGGCGATCATCGGCGTAAGCGGACCGATGTTCTCCTCGTACAGCCGAAACACGTTTGGTCGTTCCACCGGCGCAGACGCAACACCGGGGCGCCACTTCCCACTTTCCAGCGCGTCGACGCCAGCCCTGCCGCGCGGAGAATTCAACAGGAAGTAAACATCCGTGTCTTTCTTCACTTTGAGCAGGCTCCCGCGCTTGACCGCTTTCTCCAGCCCGCGCGTGATCTCCTCCGCGCCCAGCCTCAACTCCTTGACGTCGAAATCCATGCGGCTCAACGCCCGGAACGGACCGTCCATGTGCTGTGCGCGCCACAGGAAATGCAACGTTACTTTCAACTCCGCCGCGTCGTCAATGTCCTTCAATAAATTGTGAAAGAACTTGTCCGGCAGTTGCGTAAAAGTCTCAGAGTCGGTAAAGCCTTTGAATTTGTTCATGGTTTCGATGTGTCATTGCGAGACCCGCGAAGTGGGTCGTGGCAATCTTGATCAAACCTGCGAACGCTCACAGGTAGTAAGTTGAGATTGCTTCTTCGTCGCCTTGGTCTCGATACGCCCTTCGCAATAGTGCTCGGGGCTACTCGACCAGCGGCTCCTCGCAATGACATCCACAACCTTATTCATTCGGCTTGAACACCCTCGTCGCGGCGTTCTCGAACTTCGCCAGCGCGTTGCGGAAGACCAATTCCACGCTCCCTACGGGACCGTTACGATGCTTCGCAATGATGATCTCCGCGATGTTCTGCTTGACTGTGTCCTTCTCATACTGATCGGGGCGATAAATGAACATCACTATGTCGGCGTCCTGTTCGAGTGAGCCCGATTCGCGCAAGTCTGAGAGCACCGGGCGTTTGTCGGAGCGTTGCTCAACGGCGCGTGACAATTGCGCCGCGGCAAGGACGGGTACGTTCAGTTCGCGCGCCAGCACCTTGAGATTCCGCGAGATGTACGACACTTCTTGCACGCGGTTGTCGGTGCGCGTATCGCCGCCCATCAACTGGAGGTAATCCACGATGATGAGGTCGAGACCAAACTCGAGATGCAGACGCCGGCATTTCGTCCGCAGTTGCAGCGGTGTGATGGCGGGGGTGTCGTCGAGGTAGATGTGCGTATCGCCGAACACTTCGATGGAGTGCGTGAAAAGCGGCCACTCCGACTCGTTGATCTTGCCCGTGCGCAGGCGTTGCGAGTCGATGCCTGTTTCCTGCGCGATCAACCTTTGCACCACCTGCTCGTTCGACATTTCGAGCGAGAAAATTGCCACGTGCTTTTTGTGAGTTAGCGAAGCGTTCTTTGCCACCGAGAGCAGGAAGCCGGTCTTGCCTTGACCCGGACGCCCGGCGATGATGAGCAGATCGGATGGTTGCAGGCCGGTCAGCATCTTGTCGAGGTCAATGAACCCCGTCGGCACGCCGTGAATATCGTCCGGGCGCTTTGCCAGTTCGTCAATGCGGTCGTAGTATTCACTCAACACCGACTTGATGGGTTGCAGGTCATGCTTCAGCCGCCGCTCGCTGACGTTGAACACGGCTTTCTCCGCCTCGTCCATCACATCGTTGACGTTCGTTCTTTCGTTGTAAGCGATGGAGGCGATCTTGTTCGCCGCGGTGATCATCTTGCGGCGGATGGAATATCCCTCCACGATGCGCCCGTAGGATTCGGCGTTCAACGACGACGGCACCTGGTTCACCAGCGCGGTGAGGTATGCCGGTCCGCCGATCTCGTTCAATTGCCCGCGCTTCTCGAGTTCGTCGGAAACAGTCAAAAGGTCAATGGGGATGCGCTGTTCGTGCAGGCTGGTGAACGACTCCCAGATCCATTGATGCCGGTGAATGTAAAAATCGTCGGCGTTCAAAAACTGCGCGACATCGTAATACACCTCAGGATTAATGAACACCGCCCCGACGACGGCTTCTTCGGCTTCCCGGCTGTGCGGCACTGCCGTGGAACTGGGCGTTGCGGGGACGGTGAGGTCTTCGGTCTGGTAGTCGGTCATTTCTTCTTTGGTTTTTTCGGCTTATCCGGTGCATCGTCCTCTGGTTTGTCTTTACCTTCGGGTTTGTCGAAATCTATTTTTTCGAGAAAATTTTCGAAGACGGACAAACGCTCGACTCCTTCCTTCGTGAGGGGAGCCGGCTCGGCTTTGGGAGGCGGAGCCGCATTCTCAGCCACTTCCTCTTCAGGGACGATGCTTGCCGCCTCCATCACGCTCGGGTGGACGTAGATCGGCACGTGCGCGCGGACTGAAAGCGCAATGGCGTCGGAGGAGCGAGAGTCGATCTTGAGTTCCTTGCCGTTGAAGTCGGCGATGATGGCGCCGAAGTAGGTGTCGTTTTCGAGTTTGACGATCTCGATGCGCGTGATGTGCGCGTTGAAAGCGTTGAAGATGTTACGCAGAAGGTCGTGCGTAAGCGGACGACTCACTTCCACTTCCTGCAAAGCGATGGTGATCGCCTCCGCTTCGTACGGACCGACCCAGATGGGCAGATAGCGATCTTCGTTGACCTGTTTGAGTACCACCAGGCGGTTGGGTGTCATCAGGTGAACGCGGACGCTGTCAATTTGCACTTCGATCATATTTTGCATGGGGCAACTCCGGGCTTGGTTTTCTAGTATAGCATACTCATCCCGTCGCGTCATAGTGTTGCTGATTTTTTCAAATGAGACTATAATGCGGTTCTCTCGTTCGGGGCGTGGCGCAGCCCGGTAGCGCACTTGCATGGGGTGCAAGGGGTCGTAGGTTCAAATCCTATCGCCCCGACTTGTTAAGACCTGACAGGTTTCTGAAACCTGTCAGGTCTTTTTGTACCTTGACTCATGAGCACGCAGGGCTAAAATATTCACATTCAGATGGAGTTAGCAGATGTCTAGAAGAAGGACCAGACAAACCATAGGAGGAATTATTTTAATTGCCATTGCGATTGCTATGATGGCAATTATTGCACTATTTAATTTCATTGTAGAGAATCCGTGGATTCTACTTTTGCTTGCAGGTGTCGTAACTTTTGCAATATGGTTTAACAAGAAGGAGAGGAAATTGAAAGAAAAAAAGGCGCGTGAGGATAAAGAGTTGCAAGAACAAACGATGCGTCAGGATAAAGAGCGACAGGAACAAAAACTGCAAGAATTTCTTCTTCAACGTGAAAAGGAAGAAAAAGAAAGGGAGGAGAAAAGAGTCCGGGAAATACTATTGCACAAAGACGAGTGGGGCGACGAAATGTGCCAATGGTTAATGGTTAATCAGATTGACCCATTCAATCCAAGAACAATAGAGATAATGAATAGACTCCGCGAATGGGGGCATGACATATCTAAAGACTTGCTTAAGCGGAGAATCTCTGTTGGTATGACCGCTGACATGGTCAGAATTGCCGTTGGCGAACCTACTAGCGTAGATAACAAAGAATTAACAACTAAGGATGAAAAATATAGATATGTTTATGGCGTTTCTCGACAAGGAGCCACATATATCTGGTTCAAAAATGGTAGGGTAACCAAAGTTAGGCAATAAGGCAAATTCCCAGCCCCTCAATTAATATAGCCTGGCTGTACTTCGACCCGTCAGGAATTTTGTTGCCCGAATCCATGACGACCTAAATCCATTCTGATAATCCTGCTTGCCTTCCCTCCCTGCTTCGATTATCCTTGAGCGCGGGAGTGGTTAGGTCCCGGTGGGCTTCCTGGTCTTCAAAACCTGTGGCGGGTCGCGTGGCGGGCCGCGGTGGGTTCGACTCCCATCCACTCTCGCCTATTTTAACCGTAGACGACAGACGATAGACTGCAGACGCTAGACCATCGTCCGCTGTCCGCTGTCCACTGTCAACCGTCAACTGCCAACTGTTCACAAGGAAACCCATGTCCCTCCCCGAAATTGACGTACTCACCAACCACGTATCGCGAATCTTCCGCATAACCGACGTGACCGCCGGCGACCCGCGCGAGTGGATCGTCCGTTATCGCGGTCAACTGCTCGGCGAAGATACCGTCGCCGCGTACGACCAACTCGCAGATGCAGTTCGACAGTTCAACCTCACTCCGCTGTTCAGAAAAGGTGAAAATGGCGGGCAGGTCATTTACCTTGTGCAAAGCCTCCCGAAGCCGCGAGTGAACGCGCGCTTGCATATCAACATCATCCTTTTTGTCCTCACAGTTATCAGCATCATGCTGACCGGGGTGGAGATTCCGCCCGAAGCGATTCCTGCCGACGGCTCTTTTCCGCTCTCATACTTGCTCCTCAACATTCTCTCGGGTTGGCCCTTCGCGCTCAGCATGATGGGCATCCTATTCGCTCACGAAATGGGACATTACGTCGCCTGCCGCATTTACAAAGTCCCTGCCACGCTGCCGTATTTTTTGCCCGCGCCGCTCATCAGTCCGTTGGGGACGTTCGGCGCGTTCATCGCCATGCGCGGCATCCCGAAAAACAAACGCGTCTTGTTCGACGTCGGCGTTGCGGGACCCATCGCTGGGCTGATCGTCGCGATCCCCGTCCTGTTCATCGGATTATCGCTTTCGCCGCTCGGTCCCATTGAACGTGCGCCGGCGGGCATGTCCGGCTTCCTCGAAGGGAATTCTGTCTTTTATCTCTTTTCAAAATACATGGTGTTCGGTCAGTTGTTGCCGGCGCCAATCAGCACCGGCGGATTATCACAGGCGCTGTATTGGTTCCGTTACTTCTTCACCGGCGCTCCGATTCCCTTCGGCGGCATTGACGTGCAATTACATTCCGTCGCGCTGGCGGGCTGGGCGGGGTTGCTCGTCACCGCGCTCAATCTTGTTCCCGTCGGCACGCTCGATGGCGGGCATGTGGCGTACGGCTTGTTCGGCGAACGCGCGCGGAAGATCTTTCCCTTTGCCATCGGAGCGCTCATCGCCTTGAGCGTCCTGCCGTCCCTGCTCACGCTTTCGCTCGAGTCGTTCAATTTCGGCTGGCTCCTTTGGGTGTTCATCTTATTCTGGCTGGGCAACGTCCGCACACAGCCGTTGGACGACATCACCCAACTCGATGGCTCGCGCCGCATGATCGGTTTCGCTATGCTGTTCGTTTTCGTTCTGCTCTTCACTCCGATTCCGATGGTGGCGTATTAATTCACCCTCACCCCAGTCCTCTCCCGAAGGGAGAGGGGGACTCTTGTGCAAGGTAATTTATTGATGATGACATTCCGAAAAACTTCTGTTGCATTTTTTCTCATCGTTCTTATTCTCGCGGCTTGCACGCCGACCGATTCAATTGAGTCCACGCGCACGCCGCGCCCGAGCGCGACGCAAGACGTCGAAGACGCGGGAACGCCGACCCCGGCAGCGAGTCAACTTGGTGTGGAGAAAGAAGCGTTACGCGGCAAGCAGGTCATGGTGTGGCATCCGTGGTTTGGCGCGCAGGCGAGTCTGTTCGAGTCGCAACTCGCGCAGTTCAACACAGAAAACGAGTGGGGTATCGTGGTGCTCGCCGAGTCGAAAGACAATTACAGCGAGATCTTTTTGCAAACCTCCGTTGCATTGGAGGAGTCGAATCATCCGCAAGTGGTGATCGCACTGCCCGAGCATGCGTTGGCGTGGGGCGATGACGTCACCGATTTGAACCCGTATGTGCACGACCCCGAGTTTGGAATGAGCGCGCTGGATATGTCCGACTTTGCGAGCGTGGTCTGGCGGCAGGATGAAGTGGACGGTAAGCGTTTCGGCGCGCCCGCGCAACGGACGGCACGCTTCATGCTCTACAACCAAACCTGGGCGCGCGAAGTCGGGTTTGATGCGCCGCCTGAAAATTCCTCCGAGTTTGAATCGCAAGCCTGCGCCGCGTACGACGCGCTGACAAAAGATCCCGACCCGAACAACGACTCGCTCGGCGGCTGGCTGATCGATGCTAACGCGTCCACCGCGCTTTCGTGGATGCTCGCTTTCGACGGAGGCGCGCAGGAGGAAGAGGGTTATCGCTTTCTAGCGCCGGGCAATGTGACCGCGTTCAAATACGTAAAAGCATTGCAGGAAAAAAGTTGCGCGTGGGTCGCGTCTCAGGAACTTGCTGTGTACGACCGCTTCGCGGCGCGGCAGGCGCTGTTCGTCACCGTGAGCCTTGAGGAGTTTCCCGAGGTATCGCGCGCATTTTCTGCCGTGAGCAACAGCGACGAATGGGTGCCCCTGCCGTTCCCCGGCGACGAAGGCGACGCGCTTGTCGTCTATGGCTCGTCGTTCATCGTGTTCAACTCGGATGATGAGACTCAACTCGCCTCGTGGCTGTTCATCCGCTGGATGCTTTCAGCGGAGAATCAAGCGGCGTGGGTGAGGAGCACCGGTCTCTTCCCGCTTCGTTCCGCGACGTTGAACCTGCTCGCTGATTATTCAGCGGATCATCCGCAGTGGGCGGAGGCAGTTGAGCACCTATCAGACGGAGACGTCACACCGCAACTTTCATCGTGGCGTGTCGTACGAGTCATGTTGGAAGACGGATTCCGTGATATGTTTGACACCATCCGCCACCCGGACCTGACAGAAGGACAAGTGCCGGTGATCCTTCGTCAAATGGACGATACAGCAGAAGAGTTATCGAAGTAACGACGCTGGTTGAGTAGGGCGAAGCCCGTGTCGAAACCAGCGCATAGGAGATAAGATGCCCGATTCACAATATCGTGCGCGGCAGGTCGCCGCAAAGACACACGAGGTCTATGAATACGACCACGATGAGTCGAAGCCCGGCAAGCCGTTACACATCATGGTGCCCGGCGGGTTGGTCGCGCTGGGAAGTTTAGGGGTCATCGTTCTTATTGCCTACCTCACGTGGTTTGAAGAACAATTGGCGCAGGGTACAGGATTGGTGTTGATCGGGTTGCTCTTTCCGTTTTACGTTGGCGGCGTGTTCCTGTTCAGTTACGGCTATGAGTTATACAACATCCCGCGCGCCATTCGGCTGACGGCGATCATTGTGTTCGTCACGCTTGCCGCGGTGGTCATTGTCGCGGTGTTGTTCTTCGTGCTGGGAGAATCCAAAGGCGGGTCGCGGTCTTCGGGGTCGAGATCGAAATCAACATCGAGCGGTTCGAATGTGTCACAGAAAAGCTCGACCTCTTCATCGAGCGGATGGGGAGGACCCAATCTGGGTAATGTGGTCGTGTTGGGCGGCGGACGGACTCACACGCGCGAGGTGACTAAAGAGGTCGTCAAGGAGGTGGAAGTGCCGGTCGCGCCGCGATCCATTAATTGCCCAAGTTGTAATCGCGGTTACGTCCCTGCAGACGAGAAGTATATTTGTCCCAGTTGCGGCGCGCCGACACCACAGGAGTTGATCGAGGAATCAGAGAAGCCTAAGAAGCGCGAGTAATTGGTATGTCAAGGTGGTCGAGTGGCCCGAACGAAGTGAGAGCGTATCGAGACCACTGACGAAAATTGCTATTAGCGACTGGAGACTGTCCGATGAAACTTATGTACATCAACGGTGAATTCACGAAAGGAAAGTCAAAAGGCGAGATCGAGGTGACGAACCCCGCGACGGAGGAGGTGCTAGACACTGTCCCGCGCGGGACGGCGGAGGATGTGGAATCAGCCGTCCAGTCCAGCAAAGAAGCGTTCAAGTCGTGGCGAAAGATGGGGGCGAACGAGCGGACGAATCTGTTGCACGAAGTCGCGGCTAAGGTGAAGAGTCACAAAGAAGAACTGGTGCATTTGCTGACGCTGGAAGAGGGCAAGCCGGTATCCGAAAATGAGGAGGAGTTGGAGTGGGTGGCGAACACGTTCGATTATTACGCCGAGTTGGGGCGGCATGACCGCGGGCGTGTGATTCCGCCGGGCGAACATTCGCAATTCAATTTTATTCTGCGCGAACCGTACGGCGTGGTGGGCTGCATCGTGCCGTGGAATTTTCCGCTGTTGCTAATGGCCTGGAAGGTCGCGCCCGCGCTCGCCGCGGGGAACACGGTTGTGATCAAACCGAGCGAGATGTCGCCATTGACGACGTTG
>Ga0187892_10011470_pt1 | contig 10859 bp, 14 predicted proteins | sample MA1701073metaG_FD_139345 | JGI IMG/M metagenome (GOLD analysis project Ga0187892, IMG submission 139345) | Bio-ooze microbial communities from a basaltic lava cave in the Kipuka Kanohina Cave System on the Island of Hawaii, USA - MA170107-3 metaG ... | reverse complement strand
GCGCACGGCCGAGGAGAGCATCGCGCGCTACCGCGCGATGACGAAGGGGCAGGTGGCGGCGGCGGCGAAGAAGGTCCGGCTCGACACGATCTACTTCCTGACGAAGCGTTGAGATGAGCAGAGCTGCGGTCGCCGGCGCGTTCGCGGCCGTCGTGGCCGCGGGGATCGCCCTGGGGGCGATGCTCGCGCGGCAGCGGGGAGTCGCGCCCGCCCCGGAGCCGGCGCGTCCGGCCCCGGCGGTCGGGGAGCCGGCGGGGAAGGCCCTCGAAGAGGAGCAGAAGCGGCTGAGGCGCGAGCTGGCGGACGCGCTGGCGAAGAGCGCGCGGCTGGAGAGGGAGCTCGCGGAGTCGAAGCGGAAGGAGAGGCTCCCGCCCGCGAAGGAGGAGGGGGAGACGCTCGCGAAGCTGCTGCAGGACTTCGACGGGCTCGCCGAGAACGCGCTGGCCATGATGGGGAAGCCGGAGCTGCGCGCGCTCATCAGGAAGCTCAAGGCGGCGGGGCCGGCGGCGGTCGAGGAACTGGCGCGGCGGCTGCTCGAGGGGAAGACGACGGGCGAGCGGTTCCTCGCGGGGCTCGTCCTGGAGGGGATCGGCGATCCCGCGGCCATCCCGGCGCTCGCGAAGTCGCTCCAGGGGGAGACGGACGATCTGGTGCGGCGAATGAGCTCGCACGCGCTGGCGATGATCGGCACGAAGGACTCGCTGGGGCCGCTCGGCGAGGCGATGTCGGGCGACGCGGACTGGGGCGTGCGCGTGAATGCCGCCTACGGGGCGGCGACGCTCGGCGACGAGGGGGCGGTGAAGCTGCTGCTGCGGCAGTACGCGGCGGAGGACACGCCGGCGCCGTACCGGCCGGCGGTGCTGCAGGCGATGGCGATGGTGGCGCACGCGTCGTACGCGCCGACGTTCCGTCAGATCCTGGCGACGAGCAGGGACATGACGTCGCTGCTGCTCTCGATCGGGGGGCTCGAGAAGATGAAGGACGCGTCGGCGATCCCGGACCTGGAGCGGGTGGCGGGCGGGGACTATCCGGCGACGGTGCGCGAGGCGGCGGCGAAGGCGGCGAAGAAGATCCGGGAGTGATCAGCGCCTGAGGCGCGCGCGCGCCTCGGCCGCCCACGCGCGGTAGAGGGGCGTCGGCGAGTCGGCGAGGCGGGCCGCCCCGGCGGCATCGCCGAGCACCGCGGCGAAATAGCCGTCGCGTTTCAGCACCGTCCGATACGACGCCACGACCTTCAGGACGGCGGCCGAGAGCTTCGCGGCGCGGCGCCCGGCGCCGAGCTCGTGCAGGCGCGCGACGGCCGCGGCGCACTTCGCGGCCGCATCGAACGACAGGACGAACGCGCGCTCGAGGCTGTCGGCGACGGCGTCCGTCTTCGCCAGGAGCTCCACGCCCTCGCGGCGCATCGCGGCCAGGCGCTCGGGATCGTCGATCGACATCCAGTGCTCGACGACCTTGTTGAAGAGCTCGGCGCGGCGCGGCTCGTCCGCCTTGAGCGTCGCGAAGGCCTCGGCGAGGCGCGGTCCGTCCGACGCCTCGTGCAGCCGCTCGACGCGCTCCCAGAAGGCGCCGCGGCGCTCGAGGTCCTGGAGGCTCTCGGTGCGCTTCAGGCGCGCGTCGATCATCGCGGCGAGCTTCGCCGGGAGCTCCGCGGCGTCCTCCTTCGTGCAGCCTCCTGCCGCGTCCGCGGTGAACGCCGCGAGCGTCTCGCCGCGGGCGTCGAGGACGACGATCCAGGCCACAGACGCGTACGGCAGGCGGAACTCGCGCCGCAGGTCCGCGGAGGCGGCGCGCCGGACGGCCGCGACGGGGACGCGGTGGCAGAGATCGACGAATTCGCGCGAGGGAAGCAGACTTGCCTCCACGTTCCCGACGATTCCTCAGAGCGCCTCGTTGTCCACGCCGGCGATGAGGACGCACATCTTCTTCATTGCGCGGACGTCGGCGGGGTCGGTCGACCACGGGGCCTGGAGGAGCAGGAGCAGCGCGAGCATTCCCATTCGACGCCGCGGCGATATACTCGCGGCACGATCATCGAACGCTACACGCCCGCGCATCTGGCGGCGCTCGTGCGGTTCTGGAACGCGGAGTTCGCCGGGCAGCCGCGTTTCGCTGGGGCGACCGAGGCGTCGCTGGCGGCGCGCCTCCGCGAGCCGGGGGAGCTCTGGCTGGCCGTCGATGGGGAAATCGCCGGCGTCGCGCACGGGGGCGTGAGCGCGGAGGCGGACTGCCGGCGGCGGGTGCCGGACTGGCCGGGCGGCACGCAGGGGTACGTCGCGCTCCTGGCCGTGGCGCGCGCCAGCCGGCGACAGGGCGTAGGGACGGAGCTCTGGCGGCGCGTGCGGGAGTCGCTCGCGGGGACGGCGCAGGTGGTGATCGACGGCGACGGGCGCAACCCGTGGTGGTCGAAGCCGCCGGTCTTCGGGGCGCCGTGGGGGCCGGCGGTCGCGTGGGGGGACTCGGCGACGCGCAAGTTCCTGTCGATGCGCGGGTACGGCGCGCGGGCGCGGGCGGTGGAGTTCGAGGAGGGGGTGGTCGTCCCGGACGCGGAGCCGGAGCGGTATGCGGAGCTCGTCAAAGGGGGAATCAGGCGGCTCGCGGAGTGGGCGCTGTACTGATCCCGGATCCCGGATGCCCGATCCCTGAGCTATCATGACGCGGTGGACGAGCGCGCGTTCCACGTCATCTTCGGGCTCGGCGTGGCGGTCATCGTCGGGGTCGGGCTCGCAGCCGCGTTCGTCGTCACCTTCGCGTTCGTGCGCGGGCGGCCGAAGCGGAAGCTGAGGGTGGACGGGCGCTTCCCTCCGGAACGGCTGGCGATGCTGGAGGCGGTGTCGAAGTCGTACGGCGGGGCGGTCGTGAACGATCCCGAGCACTACCGCTTCCCGTTCTTCCGCGCGCTGTCGGACGGGCGGCCGTACGCGGTGGCGCTCATGCCGGAGGACGCGGAGACGCGCGACCCGGGGGCGCGGTACGTGGTGCGGTTCGAGGCGCCGCTGGCGGGGCGGCAGTTCATCGAGGCGTGGCCGGCCGGGTCGCCGATCCCGCCCCTGCGGATGTCGAGCGCGGTGCCGGACGTGGACGTGGGGGATCCGGCGTTCGACGCGGCGCACGTGGTGCGGACGGACGACGCGGCGTTCGCGCGGGCGATGCTCTCGCCGGAGATGCGGGAGATGCTCGGGAAGCTCCGCGCGGTCGGTAACGGCGGGCGGGTGCGGTTCGACTTATTCCCGTACAAGCTGCAGCTCCAGAAGGAGGAGATGCTGGCGGACTACGGGTCGCTCTTCGAGTTCACGCGGGTGGCGCTGGCGTCGCTCGCCGAGGCGAAGTCGTCGCTGGAGCTGCAGGCGGGGGTGCAGTTCTACGACGGGACGCCGCCGCCGCCGGAGAAGCCGGTGTGCCCGATCTGCGGCGCCGGCATAGCGACGGGGCGGGCGGACTGCGCGAAGTGCCGGACGCCGCACCATCTGGAGTGCTGGAAGTACTTCGGGATGTGCTCGATGTTCGCGTGCGGGGAGCGGAGGTACAGCCTGTGACCGCGGCGGCGCCGAACTTCGTGGACGCCGAGGTCGGAGATGGCGCGGCACGTGCTGGACGACGTGACGCGGACGCGTCTGCGGCAGATGGACGGGATGGGGGACGGGCCGTTCCTCTTCCAGGGGCGGCCGCGGCAGGTGATGGTGCGGGTGAGCCGGCGCATCGAGGAGGGGGCGCAGCTGCAGCGGTTCATCGAGTCGTGCTACGCGCTGGTGGGGCGGGTGCAGGGGGAGGCGTCGGCGCCGGGGATGGAGATCGAGACGGTGTCGCCGGGGGCGGAGGCGGTGTGCCAGGTGTGCGGGACGGCGGTGGAGGCGGCGCGGCGGGTGGTGTGCCGGAAGTGCCGGGTGCCGCACCACGACGACTGCTGGGCGTACAACGACGGCTGCTCGATCTTCGCGTGCGGCGAGCGCCGGAGCGAGCGGGGATGAGGGACTGTGGCCTCGTGATCGTGCTGGTGGTCGGTGCGCTTCTCGTCCTTTGGTTCCTCATCGACATCCACGCCCGGCGGCGACAGCTCGCGACCGCTTTGTCGCATTTGCCCGACGTGCGGATCGTCACGGCAGGGTCGTCCCTCGCGGAGACGTACATCGCCATCGCTTGGCCACCGCGCGACGCGAGGGTGCGCTACTTGAGCCATCCGCTGCGCGTGGGAGGCCGCATGCGGAAGCGGCCGTACACGGAGTTCAGCGCGGAGCTCGAGGACGCCCCGATCATCCTGCGTGCCGCGACCCCCGAGTGGTGCGGGGTGCTGGGCGCCTTCTTCAACACGCATCGCGTCGGGACCGGCGATGCGGCGTTCGACGCGCGCTACGAGCCGCGCGGGGTTCCGGAGGCGGCGGTGGCCGGCTTCCTCGACGGCACGGAGCGGGAGCGCATCGAACGGGCGCGCGGGCTCGGCTTCGGCGCGCTGACGCTCGAGGTGCGGCCCGACCTGCTCACCCTGCGCATCGACGGATGGCTCCAGGAGCCGGCCGCGCTGCGGGCGCTCGTGGACTACGGCTTGGAGGCCTGCGCGCGCGCGGAGGGGGTGATCGTCTTCGAGCGGGTGTCCGAGGGGCCTGCGGCGGCGTGCCGTGTCTGCGGGGCGGCGATCGAGGCGGAGCGGCGGGTCGTGTGCCGGAAGTGCCGGACGCCGCACCATGACGACTGCTGGAAGTACAATGGACGCTGTTCGATCTTCGCGTGCGGCGAGCAGCGGAGCGAGAAGGAATAGCATGGACCCGATCACGGGCGGCGTGGTGGCGGCGGTCGCGGTCGGCGGCGCGGTGTCGTGGATCGTCGCGCGCGCCTTACGCAAGCGCGGCCCGTCGAGCGGCGTGCACGAGATCATCCCGGTCACCGGAGCGACGGGGCGCGGCGCCGTCCACTACGGCACCGTCAGGATCGGCGGCCGCGTCGTCGACTACACGGAGTTCGCCGCGCAGTTCCCGTGGACGCAGGGGGCGATGCGGATCTCGACGGCCGACTGGTGCGGGCCGCTCGACGCGACGTTTGGCGCGCGCGACGTGCGCATCGGCCAGCCGGAGATCGACGCGCGGTACGTGATCCAGGGGAACCCGGAGTCGCTCCCCAAGCGCGCGCTCCACGAGGCGACGCTCGACCGGATCTGGCACATCCACTCGATGGGCGGGGACGCGTTCCTGCTTCAGCTGCGCGCGGGGCACCTGATGGTGCGCGTGAGCCGGCGGCTCGAGGCGGGGAAGCGCATGCAGCCGTTCGTCGAGGAGTGCTTCGGGATCGTCGCGCACCTCGCGGGACTGCCCGACCCGGACATGCGCGTGGAGCCGGTGGAGGTGAAGGCGGAGGCGGAGTGCCAGGTGTGCGGCACGGCGATCGAGGAGGCGCACCGCGTCTTCTGCCGGAAGTGCCGGACGGCGCACCACGAGGAGTGCTGGCAGTACAACGACGGGTGCTCGACGTTCGCGTGCGGCGAGCGACGATTCTCGAAAGATCAAAGATGAAAGATCAACGATCAAAGGGATCAGGGGGCTCCGCCCCCCGAACCGCCCGATGAGCGAAGCGGCGGCGATGGGGGCGATCGCGGGGGCGTGTCTCGCCTTCGTCGGCGTGATGCTGTGGCCCTCCTTCGCCGACCTCTGGTCCACCGTAACGGGCCGCAAGGCTTCGGAGGGCAAGCCGCAAGCCCCGCCCGCGCGGGAGATCCCGCTGCCCGGGCCGCCGTTCCCAGCGACGCTGCGGATGGGACCATCGACGGAGTTCGTCGCGCGCGTCCGCGGATCGTCGCCCGACGCCGCGCTGCTCGCGCGGATCGAGGGGGCGGCGTGCGAGGTGCGGGAAGGCGTGATGACGGTGCGCGTCGCGCGCGCGCTGGCGGAGGAGGAGATTCCGCGGTTCATCGCGCTCTGCTATGCGGTCGCGGAGCGGCTGTCATGACGCTCCTGGCGCTGGGGATCCTGGCCGCGGGGCTGGGGGCGACGGCCTACGAGGTGTACCGCCTCTTCGTGCCCGGGGCGGCGGCGCCGCCATCCGCCCCGTCGGCCGCGCCGCAGTCCCGAGCGCCGGCCCCCGTGGCCGCGGAGGTGAGGCGCTCGCGCACGTTTATCGAGCTGGCGGGGCCGCCGTGCCGCGCGACGGTGCGGTTCCACACGCACGCGTTCTGGAGCGGCGAGCGCCTGCGGAACATCGACTACACGGAGTTCGCCGGCGAGATCGAGGGGGACAGGCTGGCGCTGCGGGTGGCGACGCAGGAGTGGCACAGCGAGCTGGGGCGGTTCTACGCGTCGCAGGACATCGTTGTCGGCGCGGAGGCGTTCGACCGGCGGTACGTGATCCTGTGCAATCCGGCGGCGGGGGCGAAGCAGTATCTCGACGACGCCACGCGCGCGCGGATCTGGCGGCTCGACGGGATGGGGGCGGGCGGATTCATGCTGACGGTGCGGCCGCGGATGCTCGTGGTGCGGGTGGGGCGGCGGATCGCGGAGGCGGACCTGCAGGCGTTCATCGACGACTGCAACGGGCTCGTGCTGCGGGTGGCGGACGTCGCGCTCGCGTCGGTGGCGCAGATCGAGGCGGTCGCGGCGGGGAAGGATGTGAAGTGCCGGGTGTGCGGGACGGCGATCGAGGTGAAGCGGGTGCTCTGCAAGAAGTGCCGGACGCCGCATCACGAGGACTGCTGGAAGTACAACGACGGGTGCTCGATCTTCGCGTGCGGGGAGAGGGAGAGCGCGCGGTAGGGCGCATCGCGGAGGAGCGAATCACGAATTACGAATCACGAATCACGGGGCCTGTTCGGAGCTGAACCCGTATGCGCACAACAGCGTTGAGCCGGGCATGCCGACCTGAGTCGCGGTGCCCGAAATCCTGCTGCAGTTCGTGGCGGGCGCGATGCTCCTGGTCGCTGTCATCAGCGTCGCGTACTCGTCCAGGCCATCCGAACGCCGACCTGCGCCGCCGCTGCGCGTTCATGGCGTCGGAATCCTCGAAGTGCGTCGATGGCGGATCGGCCGGTGTCTGGTCTGCCGGACGCTCGTCGTCGATGAGTGGATGTGCTGCCCCCGGTGCCGGGCGCCGCATCACGCCGGATGCTGGGCCTACAGCGGCGGATGCGCGGTCTATGCGTGCGGGGGGCTTCGCGCGATTCGGCGCAACATTGCACGGCCCGCCGTGTTGAACCGGTGAGCATGGACTGCAAGCGCGTACGGGAGCTGATGGCCGAGTACGTCGACGGGCGCCTCGGGGCGGCCGCCGCGGGCCCCCTGCGCGCGCACGTCGAGGAGTGCTCCGCGTGCCGCCGGGAGCAGGCGCTCCTGGAGGGGACGTGGAACCTCCTCCTGCAGTATCCGGAAATCGAGGCGGACGTTCTCGCCCGCGTGCGACGGAAGATCCACAATCCGTGGTCGCGCTTCCTGCGGGTCGCCGGCTCCGTGGCGGCGGCCGCGGCGGTGCTCCTGGCGGTCGTCGTCTTCGTCAGCGGTCCGGCCGACCCCGTGGCCGCCGAGGTGTCGAAGCTCGCGCCGGCGGACCGCGAGCTGCTCGACGAGCTGGCGAAGCCCGAGAACCGCGACCTTCTCGAGAACATGGACGTGATCAAGGCCCTCGAGATGCTGGGCGCCGACCGCGCCGAGGGGCGCGATCCGTGGAACGGGCATTAGCATGATTCGCGTGACGCTGGTTCTGGCGATGGCGCTGGCCGCGACCCCCCTGTGGGGCGACCAGGACCGTCCTCGCATCGACCGCGCGAGACTCGAGTGGTTCAAGAAGCTCACACCCGAGCAGAAGAAGCTGCTGCGCGAGCGCCTCGAGAAGTTCCGCAAGCTCCCGAAGGAGGAGCAGCAGCGGCTGCTCGAGAACGCGCGCAAGTGGCGCGAGCTGCCGGAGGACATGCGCCGGCAGATCCAGGACCGGATGCAGCAGCTGACGCCGGAAGAGAAGGAGCGGTACGCGAACCTCTCGCAGATCTACTTCCGGCACATGGGGCGCCAGGGCCTCAAGGCGTTCCCGCGCGAGCCGTTCTTCGTCTGGCTCAAGAACAACCGGCCGACGGCCATCGAGCGGATGGCGTATCTTGAGGGCCCGGCGCGCGCCGAGCACTTCACGACGCTCTGCGCCGAGTTCAAGCAGGCGTCGCTGGAGCGCGTCGAGATGCACCTGCGCATCCAGAAATGCGTTCCGCTGGAGCGCCTCGAGGAGGTCCGCAAGGCCGACCCGACGGAGTTCTGGGCGAAGTTCCAGGCGCTCATGCAGGAGTGCCGGCAGAAGCACCCGCAGCGCCGGCCGCTCGACATCCGCGACAAGAGGCCGCTTCCGCCGAAGAAGTAGCGCCGCTATAATCGCGCGCCTGTGTCCGACTTCCTCAAGGCGCTCGACGAGCGCGTCCTCATCGGCGACGGCGCGATGGGCACGCAGATCTACGCGAAGGGCGTGCCGATCGGCCCGTGCTGGGACGAGCTCAACCTCTCCATGCCGCACCTCCTGCGGACCATCCACCGCGAGTACATCGAGGCGGGCGCCGAGCTCATCGAGACCAACACCTTCACCGCCAACCGCCTGCGGCTCGCCCGCCACAAGCTCGAGGCGAAGGTGCGCGAGATCAACCTCGGGGGCGCCCGCATCGCGCGCGAGGCGGCCGGCAAGGACGCGTTCGTCGCCGGCTCGATCGGCCCGCTCACCGGCATCAAGCACGAGGAGCAGGCGCCGTCCGCGCAGGAGAAGTCGGACGTCTTCGGCGAGCAGGCGGCCGCGCTGGCGGAGGGCGGGTGCGACGCGCTCATCCTCGAGACGTTCACCGACCTCGACGAGCTGCTCCTGGCGCTGCGCGCGGCGCGCGAGCGCGCGAAGCTCCCGCTCATCTGCCAGATGGCGTTCGTCGACGACCTCAAGACGCCGTTCGGCGTGTCGGCCGACGAGGCGCTCGCGGCGCTCGAGAAGGCGGGCGCCGACGTGATCGGCGCGAACTGCACGGTCCCGCACTGGACGGCGAAGGTGATCGAGCGCATGGGCGGCCGCACGAAGGCGCGGCTCTCGGCGTTTCCGAACGCCGGCCTGCCGGAGTACGTCGACGGGCGCTACATCTACGTCACGACGCCCGAGTACCTCGCGGCGCAGGCCAAGCGGATGGCGAACGCCGGTGCGAACATCGTCGGCGGGTGCTGCGGGACGAGCCCGGATCACATCCGCGCGATCGCCGCGAAACTGCGCGGGTCGCGCCCGATGCCGCGGCGTCCGGCGAAGGCGGCCCCCGCCGAGGCGAGGCCGGCGCACGAGGTGAGCGTTCCGAAGCGCCCGCTCAACGAGCGCATCGGGCGGGAGCCCCTCATCGTCGTGGAGATCGATCCGCCGCGCGGCCTGGAGTACGACAAGGTGCTGCGCAGCGCGCGCAAGCTGCGCGACGCGGGCGTCGATGCGATCACCGTCGGCGACAACCCGCTCGCGGTGATGCGGATGGGGCACGTCGGGATGGCGCATCTGCTGGAGCGCGAGCAGATCCCCACGATCATGCACCTCTCGTGCCGCGACCGGAACCTCATCGCGCTGCAGTCGACGCTGCTCGAGGCGGCGGTGCTCGGGGTGTCGTCGGTGCTGGCGATCACGGGCGACCCCGCGAAGGTCGGCGACCAGCCGATGGCGACGTCGGTATACGACCTGAACTCCTTCGAGCTGATCCGGCTGATCCGGAACATGAACGAGGGAAGGAACTACTCGGGCAACCCGATCGGCGGCTCGACGCGGTTCTCGATCGGCTGCGCGTTCAACCCGAACCGGCGCGACGTGGACATCGAGATCCGGCGCCTGAAGAAGAAGATCGACGCGGGGGCGCAGTACGCGCTCTCGCAGCCGCTCTACGACGCGGAGAAGATCCCGCACGTCTACAAGCGGCTGAAGGAGCTTGTCGGCAAGTTCCCGGTTTTCTTCGGCATCCTGCCGATGGTGAGCGCGCGCAACGCGGAGTTCCTGGCGCACGAGGTGCCCGGCATCACGATCCCGGAGCCGCTCATCGAGCGGATGAAGGGGGTCGCGGAGGACAAGCAGCGCGACGAGGGGATGAAGATCGCCTTCGAGCTGGTCGAGCGCGCGGCGGAGTTCGCGCCGGGATACTACATCATTCCACCCTTCGGGAATGTCAGACAGTCCGCGGAGATCGTCAGCCATATCAAGAGAGCCATTAGCCGTTAGCTGTCAGCTGTGAGCCCGATGATTGTTCACGTCGCGACGTCAAGCCCCGTGAAGATCCGCGCTGTGCGGCGCGTGTTCCCGCGCGACCGAGTCGTGGCGGTGAAGGCGGCGGGGGACGCGCCGCCGCAGCCGGTGTCGCTCGGCCAGATCGTCCGCGGGGCGGTGACGCGCGCCGAGCGGGCGCGAACGGGCGCCGCGCTGGGGGTCGGCATCGAAGCCGGCGTCTTCCGGATGGGCGGGCGCTGGTACAACGTGACGATCGCGGCGGTGGCGGACGGCAGGCGGACGTCGCTCGGCGGGAGCCCGTTCTTCGAGCTGCCCGCGCGGGTTGTTCGGGCGATCGCGAAGGGGGAGGAGGAGGTCGGGGCGTTCTTCGCCGGCCGCGGCGGGGGGGCGATCGGGGCGGCGACGCGGGGGTGGGTGACGCGCGAGGAGGCGACGCGGCTGGCGGTCCAGATGGCGTTGGCGGCGCGTCTCGCTGAGCCCGGGAGAACCCAGAACCCAGAACCCCGTCGTCAGAAGAGGACTGCGCGCTGGCGCGCGCGTTCATGGATGCGTGAATCCTCCTAACCTGCCTTATTCATCGGGCGGCGGCGCCGCCCGATGAATGGCAGGCTAGCCTGGCCGTCCAAGGCGTACGCGTCACAGTTGAGCGCGTGTCAGCGCGCTTCTGGACGCAGGATCTG
>Ga0187892_10011469_pt1 | contig 10860 bp, 11 predicted proteins | sample MA1701073metaG_FD_139345 | JGI IMG/M metagenome (GOLD analysis project Ga0187892, IMG submission 139345) | Bio-ooze microbial communities from a basaltic lava cave in the Kipuka Kanohina Cave System on the Island of Hawaii, USA - MA170107-3 metaG ... | reverse complement strand
GGCGCTCCACGTCGACCAGGTCGTGGGTGGTGAGCAGGACGGTGACGCCGTCGACCTGGTTGAGCGACAGCAGGAAGCGGCGGACGGCGTCCTTGCTCACCAGGTCGAGGCCGATGGTGGGCTCGTCGAGGAACAGGATCTCCGGATCGTGCAGGAGGGCAGCGGCCAGCTCGCCCCGCATTCGCTGGCCCAACGAGAGCTGGCGCACCGGCGTGTCGAGGAACGGGCCGATGTCGAGCAACTCGACGAAGCGGGTGGCGTTGGCCCGGTGACGGTCGGCCGGGACCCGGTAGATGTGGCGCAGGAGCTGGAAGGAGTCGCGCAGCGGGAGGTCCCACCACAGCTGGGTGCGCTGGCCGAAGACCACGCCGATGCGCCGGGCCAGGGCGGGGCGCGCCCGAACGGGGTCCACCCCGGCCACCTCGACGTGTCCCGCGGTCGGCACCAGGATGCCCGTGCACAGCTTGACCGTCGTGGACTTCCCTGCCCCGTTCGGGCCTATGTAGCCGACCATCGAACCGCGCTCGATCGTCAGCGACAGGTCGTCGACGGCCCGCACCGTGGTCCGGCTGCGCCGCAGCCGGCCGGCCCGGGTGGTCACCACGAAGTCCTTGGCCACGCCCCGCAGGGCGATGATCGGGCCGGCCATCAGCTGCCCGTGCTGCGGTAGTGGCGGACGGCGCGCCGCCAGGTCCCGCCGGCCAGCACCGCGGCGGCCAGGCCTACCACCGGCGCCAGCCAGGCCAGCGCCGGCGGGCCGCCGTAGGTGTCGGTGCGGCCCAGGAGGTAGGCGGCCGGGAAGTAGGCGGCGAAGGCCAGGGGCACCACGAAGGTGGCCAGGCGGCGCAGCCAGCCCCCGAGGAGGTCCACCGGGTACCGGGTGAGCTGGTTGCCGCCGTAGGTGAACGCGTTGGCGAACTGCTGGGTGTCCACCGTCCAGAAGGCGAGCGAGGAGGTGGCGACCCAGACGGCGCCGAAGATGGCGGCGCTCGAGGCGATGCTGAGCGGGAGCAGCACCAGGCGTCCGGGCGACCACTCGACGCCGGCGCGGGGCAGGGCGATGACCAGGACGACCAGCGGCTGGACGAGCCGGCCGAAGCGGCGAAAGTTGAACTCGGCGGCGGAGAGCTGGAGCAGCGGGCCGAGGGGTCGCAGCAGGAACTGGTCGAAGGTACCGGCCTTGATGTGGGTGGTGGCGTAGTCGACCTGGCCGATGAAGGCGTCGGCCAGCCCGAAGCCCAGGCCGCCCACGCCGACGAGGACGGCCACCTCCACCACCGACCACCCGGCCAGGGCGTCCACCTGCCCGAACAGCACGGCGACGACGGCGAAGTCCAGCGAGGCCACCAGGAACGAGGTGGTCAGCAGCAGGGCGAACGAGGTGCGGTACTGCCACTCCGAGCGCAACCGGGCGCCGAGGAGGCGCCGGTAGATCCGCAGCACCTCAGCCACCGTGGACCACCACCCGCCGCACGGCCCGCCCGAGGACCAGGCGGCCGAGCCCGGCCAACCCGGCGGCCCACGCCAGCTGCACGGCCAGGACACCGGCGCGGCCCGGCCCGGTGTGCTGCCCGAGGAAGATCTCGACCGGGAGCTGCAGCATGGATGCGAAGGGCAGGAGGCGGACGGCGCCGGCCAGTGCCTCGGGGAGGAAGTTGAGCGGGACGTACATGCCACTCAGGAAGGCGGCGGCCAGCCAGCCGAGGGCGATGGGGCCGCGGGCGTCGAGGAGCCAGAAGCCCCACAGGCTGAGCAGGAAGTTCCAGGCGTGGCCGACGGCGACGGCGGCGGCCACGCTGACCAGGAACCACGGCCAGGTGGACGCAGCCGGCAGCCGGAGGTCGAAGGCCAGGGCGCCCACCAGAAAGGGAGGGATGCCGCGGAACACGAAGTGGAAGCCGGCCCGTCCGTAGGCGGTGGCCGCCCACCATCCCTGGTAGCCGACCGGCCTGGACAGGTCGCTGACCACCTCACCGGTGCGGATGCGGTCGGCCATCTCGTTGTCGCCGAACAGGCCGACGACCATGAGCAGGCCCTGGCCCACGAAGATGAAGGTGGCGGCGTCGCTGACGTCGAACCCGCCCACCACGGCGCGCTCCTCGTACACGGCCACCAGCACGTAGGCCAGCAGGAACCCGAACACGGTGTTGGTGAACGCGCCCGCCGCGGTGGCGGCGCGGTAGGCGGTCTGGCGCCGAAAGCTGGTGCGGGCCACCTCCAGGTACACCCGCACCGCCACCTCCTCCCGAGCGCGCCGACGGGCCGCGCCGAGGGCGCGACCGGGGGCCGCACGGTAGCAGGCGAACCCTCAGGCCGGCGGTGGGGCGCAGGTGCGGCAGAGGCCGCCGACAGCGAAGTGACCGGGCTGGAGGGTGAAGCCGAACTCGGCCCGGACGCGGCGGGCGAGGGCCGTGAAGAGGATCCCGGGCACCTCGACGACGGCGTGGCACGACTCGCACACCAGGTGCTGATGGGGCGCGTGGCCGGCCAGGTGATAGACGGCCGGGCCGTGGCCGAGGTGGACGTGCTCCACCGCACCGATCTCCTCGAGCGCCTCCAGGCACCGGTAGACCGTGGAGGGCGCCACGTCGGGATGGGCGGCCCGGACCGCGGTGGTCAGCTCTTCGGCGGTGACGTGGCCACCGGCGCCGACCAGGGCGGCCACGATGGCCCGCCGGGCCGTGGTCACCCGCCCGGACCGCTCCCGCAGGAGGCCCACCAGCGCCTCGACCTGCTCGCTCACGGTCACAGGGTACTCACCGGGTGCAAATGCAATCAGCTCGCAACAACGTCCAGCAGGCAGCTAGGCTCCGGAGAATGCCGGTGCGCAGCGTGCTGTCGCTCGGGATGGCTGCCCTGCTCGCCGCCTGCGGCGGCACGGGCGGCGACGGGGACCGGGCCGCCGGTCGCCTCCGCATCGTCACGACCGTGGCCCCGATCACCAGCATCGTCGCCAACGTGGTCGGCGACCTGGCCGAGGTGACCGGGTTGGTGCCCGAGGGCACCAACTCGCACACCTACGAGCCGCCGCCCAGCGCGGCCCGGGCGCTGGCCGAGGCCGACCTGGTCTTCCTCAACGGCCTCCAGCTGGAGGACCCGACGATGGCGCTGGCCGAGGAGAACGCCCGCGGCGCGGACATCGTCCGGCTGGGCGACCGCACGATCACCCCCGAGGAGTACATCTACGACTTCTCGTTCCCCCGGGACGCCGGCAAGCCCAACCCGCACCTGTGGACCAACCCGCCGATGGCCAGGCGCTACGCCGAGATCGTCGCCGACGCCGCCGCCGCCGCCGACCCGGCCAACGCGGTCGGGTACCGGGCCAACTTCGAGCGGTTCTCCGCGACGGTCGACGCCCTGGACGCGGCTGTCCGCCAGGCCACCGCCACCGTGGCGCCCGAGCGCCGGAAGCTGCTCACCTACCACGACGCCTACGCCTACTTCGCCCGCACCTACGGGTGGGAGGTCGTCGGCGCCGTCCAGCCCTCCAGCTTCGATGAGCCCACGCCACGGGAGGTGGCCGGGTTGATCACCCAGGTCCGGTCGCTCGGCCTGCCCGCCATCTTCGGGTCCGAGGTCTTTCCCAGCCCGGTCCTGGAGCAGATCGGCCGGGAGACCGGCGTCCGGTACGTCGACGTGCTCCGCGACGACGACCTGCCCGGCGAGCCGGGTGACCCCGGCCACTCCTACCTCGGACTGATGCGCTTCGACTTCGTCACCATGGTCGAGAGCCTGGGTGGCGACGCCGCCGCGCTGCGGGCGCTGGACGTGGCCGATGTGGCGGCGGACGGGGCGAGGTACCCGCAGTGACCGGCCGCGGAGGCTCCCGGTGACGAGCCTGCCCCGCCCGCTCGTGCGCCTGGAGGGCGTCGCGTGCCGTTACGGGCGGGCCACCGTGCTGGAAGGCGTCGACCTGCTGCTCCGGGCCGGCGACTTCCTGGGGGTGGTGGGCCCGTCGGGCGCCGGCAAGACGTCGCTGCTGCGCGCCGTGCTCGGCACCGTCGCCATCTCGGACGGCCGGCTGTGGCGGGAGCCCGGCCTGCGCATCGGCTACGTGCCCCAGGTGGAGACCGTGGACTGGAGCTTCCCGGTGACGGTGGCCGAGACGGTGCTGATGGGCGTCACCGCCGGCCGCCGGCTCCCGTGGGCCAGCGCGGCCGAGAAGCAGGCGGTGGCCGAGGTGCTGGCCCGCCTCGGCCTCGACGGGCTCGGGGGTCGCCACATCCGCGAGCTGTCGGGGGGCCAGCAGCAGCGGGTGTTCATCGCCCGGGCGCTCCTGCGCCGGGCCGACCTCCTGCTGCTCGACGAGCCGACGTCGGGCGTGGACGTGCGCACGCGCCACGATGTCCTCCACCTGCTGGGCGACCTGAACGCCGATGGCCTGGCCGTCGTCATCAGCACCCACGACCTGAACGGGATCGCCGCCCACCTGCCCCGGCTGGTGTGCCTCAACCGCGAGGTGGTCGGCTGCGGGCGCCCCGACGAGGTGCTGACGCCCGAGGGGCTGGAGCGCACGTACGGCGCCCCCATGGAAGTGCTGGAGCACGGCGGCATGCGGGTCGTGGTGGACCAGCCGGGACGCCGCGCCGTCCCCCGGCGCCGGGGCGCACGGTGACGTGACGATGGCGCCGCTCCTCGAACCTTTCGAGTTCGCCTTCTTCCGCCACGGGCTGATCGTGGCCACCGTGGCCGGCGCGCTGTGCGGGCTCATCGGCGTCTACGTGGTGCTGCGCAGCATGAGCTACATCGGCCACGGTCTGTCGCACGCCATCTTCGGCGGAGCGGCCGCCAGCGCGGCCATCTCGTTCAACTTCTACGTCGGCGCCGGCCTGTGGGGCCTGGCCTCCGCCCTGCTGATCGGCCGGGTCACGCGCCGGCGGGTGATCGGCTCGGACGCCGCCATCGGCGTCATCACCACCGCCTCGTTCGCGCTGGGCCTGGCCCTGGTCAACCGCTTCGGCGCGGTGCGCAAGAGCGTCGATGCCGCGCTGTTCGGCAGCATCCTCGGCGTGTCGCGCACCGACGTGTGGGTGGTCGTGGGCGTGGCCCTGGCGTCGGCCGCCGTGGTCTTCTTCGGTTACCGGGCCCTGCTGTTCACCACCTTCGACCCTGAGGTGGCCGACGCCTCGGGCGTCCGCACCGCGAGGGTCGACGCCCTGCTGATGGTGATGCTCGCGCTGTCGATCCTGGCCACCATGAAGGTGCTGGGCGTGGTGTTGATCGCGGCGATCCTGGTCATCCCCCCGGTGGTGGCCCGCATGCTGACCGACAGCTTTTCGAAGATGCTCTGGCTGTCGTCGGCCCTCGGTGCCGGATGCGGCTTCGTGGGCATGAACCTGAGCTACCACCTCGACATCTCGTCGGGCGCCAGCATCGTGCTGGTGGGTGCGACGCTGTTCGGTGCCGTGTTCGCCGTCACCGGCCCCCGTGGGCTGCGGCGGGCCGCCGCCGTCCACGTGTGATCAGTTCTCGATGAAGATGCACTCCCCGGGGCACTCCTCGGCCGCTTCGATCACGTCGTCGAGCTTGCTGTCGGGGATGCGGCCCAGGCCGTTGGCCAGGCCGCCGGTGCCGAGGCTTTCGTTGAACTTGTGGTCGCCGCCCAGGTCGGGGAAGTTCTCCTTGGACTCCTTCACGTAGGCGAGGCCGTCGTCCTCCATGAAGAACACCGACGGTGCGATCTCGGCGCAGATGCCGTCTCCGGTGCACAGGTCGGCGTCGATCCACACGTTCATGGGACGAAGCGTAGTGCTGTCGCAGCCGGCACGGTAGAACGGGGGAGTGCTTCCGGAGGGTCTGTGGTTCGATCGCGACGGCAAGCCCATCGGCGTCGCCGAGATGACGCAGCTGGCCCGTGACCACGCCTACCGGGTGGTGGCGAGGGACTTCGTCGGGGTGATCGAGGTGGCCACCGTCTGGCTCGGGTTCGACCACAGCCTGCGGGAGTCCACGCCCGTCATCTTCGCCACGTTCGTCTTCGGCGGCGACCTCGACGAGTACCAGCGCCGCTACTCCACCGAGGACGACGCCCGGTCCGGCCACGACAAGGTGCTGGCCACGGTGCGCCGGCTCCACCCGTGACGCTGTTCGACGCCGCCGAGGGCGGCGTGCCCCGCCTCAGCCTGGTGCGCCTGAGCGGGCTGGTGGCCCGCTCGCTGGCCGAGGTCGGCCGGTTCGCGGTGGAGGGCGAGGTGGTCATGCCGCGCCAGCATCCCGGTGGCACCTACTTCACGCTGCGGGACAGGGCCGTCCAGGTGCCGGTGCGGTGCCCGTCCGCCCGCGCCGCGCGGTGCCGCGCCGTGGCCGGTGAGCGGGTGCTGGTGACAGGTGCCATGGCCTGGCTCACCGACAGGGGCCAGGCCCAGCTGGTGGCCGAGGAGGTGGCACCCGTCGGCGCCGGCGCCATCGCCGCCGCGCTGGCCGAGCGCCGGGCCGCGCTGGCGGCGGACGGCCTGCTGGGCCGCCCGCGCCGTCCCCTGCCCCGGCTGCCGGCCGTCATCGGTGTGGTGTGCGGCACCGAGGCGGCGGTGCGGGCCGACATCGAGTCGGTGGTGGCCGCCCGCTTCCCGGGGTACCCGGTCGACTTCGTGGCGACCAACGTGTCCGGCCCGGGGGCGGCCGACGCCGTCATGGCCGCGCTGGCGGTTCTCGACGCCCGGCCCGACATCGAGGTGATCGTCCTGGCCCGGGGCGGCGGCGACGCCGCGCAGCTGCTGCCCTTCAGCGACGAGGCGCTGTGCCGGGCCCTGTGCACGTTGGTCACGCCGGTGGTGTCGGCCATCGGCCACGACGGCGACCGGCCGCTGTGCGACGAGGTGGCCGACCACCGCTTCGGCACGCCGTCACTGGCGGCGGCGGCCGTCGTCCCGAGCCGGGCCGAGCTGGGCACCGAGCTGGCCGGGCTTGTCGCCCGGGCGGCGGCCGGCGCCGAGGCGCGCCGGGCGTCAGCGCAGCGGCGGCTCGCCGGCATCGACAGGGAGGCGTCGCTCCGGGCCGGGATGGCCACGGCGCGCGGCCGGCTCCGAATGGTCGACGGTCGGCGGCTCCTGGTGCACCCACGCCGCGCCCTGGGCACCGCGGTGGCGCGCCTGGGCGCGTCGCACCGCCAGCTGGACGCGCTGGCGCCGGCCCGGGTGCTTGATCGCGGGTACGCGGTGGTGCGGGGCCCCGGCGGCGCCGTGGTGCGCCGCGCCTCGGCCGTGGCCGCCGGGGACCGCCTCGACGTGGAGCTGGCGGTGGGCCGCCTGGCCGTGAAGGTGCAAGGGTGACCGTCGAGCCCACTCCGGAAGAGGCCGCCCTCAGCTACGAGGAGCTGGTCAAGGCGCTGGAGGACCTCGTCGAGGCCATGGCCGACGGCCAGATCGGCATCGAGGCGGCCGTCGAGCTGTACGAGCGGGCCGGCCGCCTCCACACCCTCGCCACCGACCGCCTCGCCCGGGTCCAGGCCCGCATCGACCGCCTCGCCCCGGACGACCCCCCACTCCCGAGTACATAGGCACCGGATTCCGGTGCCTATGTACTCGGGAGTGGGGGGGGTCTCAGCGGGTGGGCCAGAGGTGGGTGAAGCAACGGTGGGAGCGGAGGCCGGCGGCCCAGGGGCGCCAGGCGCCCAGGAGGGCGCGGCCGCTGTGCTCGGTCCAGGCGATGGCCGACGGCTCGGCCACCCGGCGCACCACCTGGCGGATCCCGCCCTCGTGGACCACGTAGCCGGCCCAGACGCCGGGGTAGTGCATGGTGGCGCCGATCTGGGTGACGACCAGCGGGCCGTGGCGGCGCAGCCGGTTGCGGTGGGAGTGGCCGGCGCTGACGATCGTGGCCGGGTTGGCGGCGGCCAGCGCGTCGAGTAGCGCGCCGGCGCCGCGGCCGATCACGCCCGGCGGGTAGCCCAGCGGGATCGGGAGGCGGGGCAGGTAGTGGTGCATGCCGACGTACGCCGGCCCGGGCGCGGCGGCCACGAGATCGGTCACCAGGTCCCGCTGGGCCCGCCCGATCCGCCCGTGGCTGCGCCGGGCGACGGCGGTGTGGGCCAGCACCAGGCGGATGCCCGGGAGGTCGAGATGGAACGGCTGGTCGGCGACGACGACGCCCGCGCCGGTCAGCGCCGGCCGCCCGTCGATCGCACCGCGCATCACGTCGTGGTTGCCGACCACGGCGGCCACCGGCACCGGCAGCGCCCCGAGCAGGCGGGCCGCAACCGCCCACTCGGGCGCGGTGCCGTGGCACGTGAGGTCGCCCTTGGCCACCACGGCCTGGGCCCCCCAGGCCTGGGCCTCGGCCAGCGCGGCGGCCAGGCACCGGGCCGCGTAGGTCTGGTCGGGGCCGCGCTCGCGGAGGGTCCCGAGCAGCCCGAAGTGCCGCTCGCCGACGTGGACGTCGTTCACCGTGGCAAAGCGGCACAGCTCGTCGCCGGGCGGCGGCGCCAGGGTGGCGAACGCCGCCTGCCGCTCGGCGGCGCGACCGGGCCGCGTCACGTGCAGGTCGAGTTGGCGGTCGGCCGGGAGGCCCTCCAACACCGCCGCGCCCGGCACGTCGTGGCCGACGACCTCGACGGTGGCGTCGCCGGCCCCGAGCACCGTGCCGGCCGGCAGCGACTTCCAGCAGATCTGGGCGGTGGTGTCCTCGACGGCGAAGACGGTGGCGTCAGGCGAGCCCGCCTGGATCACCCCGGGGCGACGGCCGCCAGGGCCGCGGCCAGGCCGCCCACCTCGCGCCGGCGCAAGGCCACCGCGATGTCGAGCCGCTCCCGCAGCTGCGTGATCGTGCGCTGCCTGGAGGCGATGGGGTGGGCGTCGAGGAAGGCGTGGACGTTGGCGGCCAGACCGGGCTGACACAGGGCCGGGATGCCCTCGAGCATGCGCTCCAACAGGTTCTCGGGGTAGCGCGCCACCAGCGCGTCCCAGTGCTCGGCGACCAGGCGCCACGTCTGCTCGCCGACCGCCCGGTTGCGGAGGAGGCCGGCGATCACGAAGGGGGCGTTCTGCGCGCGGAACTCGTCGCGGGCCAGCTCGAAGGCCCGCCGGGCCAGGTGAGCGGGTTGGAAGTCGGCCAGGCCGTAGAGGTAGCGGATCTCCTCCTGCGGGGTGGCGGCGCGGCCGGCCCGGGCGAGGAACGTCTCGAAGTCCTCGTCCCCGCCGACCGCGGCGACCACGGGGACCAGGGCGCCGGCCACGTCGGCGTCCACGCCGGCCGGGTCGTGCAGGTAGCCGGCGTGCAGCTCGACGGCCCGCTGCTGCACGGCCGCGTCGGCCCCCAGCACTCCGACCGCCTGGAGCAGGGTGGCCCGCAGGCTGCGGGACCGCTCGGGCTCGTCCGGCGCCGGCTGCCAACCGAGCCGCCCGAAGGCCGGCCCGGCCAGGCGGCGGACGTAGGCCTCGAAGGCGGGGCGGTCGGCGTCGTCCAGCGCCCGGTCGAGGTTCCCGAGCGCGCCCAGGAGGGCCGACCACACCGAGGGGTCGGTCTCCTCGGTGAACAGCAGGCCGAGCCGCAGCATCTCGACCACCGGCGTGCCGCCGGTCAGGACCGACGCCCAGGTGTCGCTCACCAGGGCGAAGCGCTCCAGCGCGTCCAGCTGGTCGAGATGGTCCCGCAGCTGCGCCAGCAGGCCGGCGTCGTAGCGGACCCGGAAGAAGCCCCAACCGCTCTCGTTCAGGACCACCCAGTCCGGCGTGCCACCCAGGCCCAGCTCGGCCAGGTGCCCGTCGAACAGGAACCGCCGCCGCACGATGGCCCCATCGACCTTGGCCCGGGCCACCAACGGGATCTGCCAGCGCGCCTGCGAGGCGTCACCGCCCAGGTACCGGAACCGGCGCTGGGACAACGCCAGGCGCCCCCCGGCGCCGTCCCACTCGGCGCTCACCATCGGGTAGCCGCCCTGGTAGATCCAGCTGTCCATGATGGCCCGGGCCGGCTCGCCGGTCGACTTCTCGACGGCGTCCCACAGGTCGGTGGTCTCGGTGTTGGCGTAGGCATGCCGGGTGATGTAGTCGGCGATCCCGGCCCGGAAGGCCTCCGGCCCGGCGTACTGCTCCAGCATGCGCAGGACCGAGGCGCCCTTCTGGTAGGTCAGGATGTCGAACATCCCCTCGGCCTCCTCGGGCCGGTGCACGGGGAACTCGATGGGCCGGGTCGCCGACAGCCCGTCGACCACGAGGGCGGCGGCCCGGCTGCCGCCGAAGCTGACCCACCGCTCCCACTCCGGGCGGAAGGCGTCCACGCAGAGCAGCTCCATGAACGTGGCGAAGGCCTCGTTGAGCCAGATGCCGTTCCACCACTTCATCGTCACCAGGTCGCCGAACCACATGTGGGCGATCTCGTGGGCGATGACGTCGGCCACCCGCTCCAGCTCGCTGCGCGTCGCCCGGTCCGGGTCGACCAGCAGCAGCGTCTCGCGGAAGGTGACGGCGCCGAGGTTCTCCATGGCGCCCATGGCGAAGTCCGGCAGGGCGATGAGGTCGAGCTTGGCCGCCGGGTAGGCCACGCCGAAGTACCCCGAGAAGAAGGCCAGGGCGTGGGCACCCACGTCGAGGGCGAAGGCGGCCAGGTGCGCCTTGCCCGGCACGCAGGCCACCCGCAGCGGCACGCCGTCGACGTCGACGGGGTCGGTGAACTCGAGCGGGCCGACCACGAAGGCGACCAGGTAGGTCGACATGACCATCGTCTCGGCGAACTCGTACTGCACGGTGCCGTTGCCCAGCTCGGTGCGTTCGGTCACCTCGGAGTTGGCCACCGCGGCGAGGCCCTCGTCGACGATCAGCGTGGTGGTGAAGGTGGCCTTGCGGTCGGGCTCGTCCCAGCACGGGAAGGCGCGGCGCGCGTCGGTGGGTTCGAACTGGGTGGCGGCCAGGACGTGGGCGGCGCCCG
>Ga0187892_10011468_pt1 | contig 10860 bp, 11 predicted proteins | sample MA1701073metaG_FD_139345 | JGI IMG/M metagenome (GOLD analysis project Ga0187892, IMG submission 139345) | Bio-ooze microbial communities from a basaltic lava cave in the Kipuka Kanohina Cave System on the Island of Hawaii, USA - MA170107-3 metaG ... | reverse complement strand
ATCGTCAGGCACGCGGATGACCAGGTACGCGCGTTGGTTGCCGGGCATATCTGCTCGCTCAGCCTGGCGACGGCGCACGCCGCAATTCGACCCGAAGGCTTCCGCTGACCTGCGGAACGTAGGGAACAGGTGCGTGCTCGACGTTGTTCCACCTGCTGGCCTCGGGCGGGGAGTGGGACACGGAAGCCGCCGAGGCCGATCTCGCCCCCCTCGGAGGCCACGCCACCCATCCTCGACCGATCTCCACCGGTGGCTCCTGCCGCGTGGCGGCGCCGCGTAGGCTCGGAACGGTGCCGGCCACGGTGTTCTTCAACCCGTCGTGCTCGAAATGCCGCACCGTGCAGGGCATCCTCGGCGAACGGGGCGTGGAGGCCGACTACGTCCGGTACCTCGAGCAGGCGCCCACCCGAGCCGACCTGGAGGCGCTGCTGGCCAAGCTGGGCACCGACGACCCGCGGGTCGTCATCCGCCGGGCCGAGCCGGTCTACGACCAACTGGGCCTGGCCACCGCGTCTCGCCACGAGCTCCTCGACGCGCTGGTCGCCCACCCGATCCTCATCGAGCGCCCGATCGTCGTCATCGGGGACCGGGCCGTCGTCGCCCGCCCGGCCGAGCGCGTCCTCGAACTGCTGGACGGCTGACCGACCCGGTTCACGACGCAGGGTCGTCGGCGGCCAGTTCGGCCATGCCGAGATCGAAGTCGACGGCAGCCTCGAAGCCGAGCCGGTCGGCGGCTCGGCGAGGCGAGGCCACCACGTGGCGCACGTCGCCGAGTCGCCACTGACCGGTCACGACGGGCCGAAGGGCCGGGTTGCCGGCCCCGAGGGCGCCGGCCAGGGCGGAGGCCATGTCGCCCACCGTGCGGGGCTGGCCGCTGGCCACGTTGAGCGGGCCGACGACCGGTTCGGGCGCGGTGAGGGCCAGGACGTTGGCCCGGGCCACATCCGAGACGTGGACGAAGTCGCGACGCTGGCCCCCGTCCTCGAACACCCGGGGCGGCCGGCCGGCGGCCAGGGCGCTGCGGAAGATGCTGGCCACCCCGGCGTAGGGCGTGTCCCGCGGCATGCGCGGCCCGTAGACGTTGTGGTAGCGCAGCGCCGTCACCGCCACGCCCGCCTCCCTCCCGTAGATGGCGCACAGGTGCTCCTGGTGGAGCTTGGTGGCGGCGTAGACGTTGCGGGGGTCGGCCGGGTCGTCCTCGTCGAGGGTCACCGGCTCGACGGTCCCGGCACAGCGCGGGCAGCCCGGCTCGAAGCGGCCGGCGTCGAGGTCGGCGGGCGTGCGGCGGGCCGGGCGCACCCGGCCGTGGTCGGCGCAGTGGGCCAGGCCCTCGCCGTAGACGACCATGCTGGCCGCCAGGACCAGCCGGCCGGCGAAGTCCCGTCGATGGAGGGCCAGCAGGAGGGACGCGGTGGCGCCGTCGTTGTCGGCCACGTAGCCGGCCACGTCGCCCATGTCGACGCCCAGGCCGACCCGGGCCGCCTGGTGGCACACCGCGTCCACGCGGTGGACCGCCGCCCGGGCCACCGTCGAGTCACCCAGGTCGCCGACGAGGTACTGGGCGCCGGCGTTCTCCCACAACGGTTCCTGGCGGTCGAGGACCCGGACGCGGGCGCCGCCCGCCACCAGCTGGTCGACGACGTGCGACCCGACGAAGCCGGCCCCGCCGGTGACCAGGACCCTCATGGCGAGCTGGGTTCCTCCGCCGCCCGCCGGTGCCCGCTCATACGGCCGGCAGGGGGAGGCGGACGGTGAAGCGGCAGCCGCCCTCCTCGTTGTGCACGGCGATGTCGCCCTGGTGCGCCTCCACGATGCCCCGGGCGATGGCCAGGCCCAGACCGGCGCCCCCGTCGTGCTCGGGCGTGCGGGCCGCGTCGCCCCGGAAGGCCAGGTCGAACACGCGGTCGAGCTCGTCCGGGGGGATGCCGCCGCAGGAGTCCAGCACCGACACCACCGCGTGGCTGTCGACCACGCCGGCCTCCAGGTGCACCCGGCCGGCCGGCGGCGTGTGGCGGATGGCGTTGTCCAGCAGGTTGCGCAGCACCCGAAGCACCTCGGGCGTCGCCAGCTCCAGCTCCGGCGCCGGCCCCGACAGCCGTCCCTCCAGCCGCACACCCTTGGCATCGGCGACCACGGCCGCGCCGGCCAGGGCGTCGGAGACGAGGTCGGTCAGCGACGCCGGCTCGAGGCGCAGCTCGAGGGCACCGGCCTGGATGCGGCTCAGTTCGAAGAGGTCGTCCACCAGGCCGGCCAGGCGGTCGACCTCCAGTCGCATGGTGCGGTGGTAGCGGGCCACCGTCGCGTCGTCGTCGACGACGCCGTCCTCCAGCGCCTCGACCATGGCCCGGATCCCGGCCAGCGGCGTGCGCAGGTCGTGCGACACCCATGCCACCAGCTCGCGCCGGGAGGCGTCGAGCGCCCGCTCGCGGGTGCGGGCCGCGTCCAGGCGGGCCGACATCTCGGCGAGCCTCCGGCCGAGGGTGGCCAACTCCTCGGTGGGCGGTGCAGAGACGTCGCGCTGGACCTCGTGATGGCCGGCCGGGCCGTCATCCTCGCCGATGCGGCTGATGACGAAGGCCAGCTCCCGGCTCCCGGCCGTGAGGCGGTCGCCCAGCACCAGGGCGGTCAGCAAACCGACGGTGCCGGCCGACGTCAGGATCACCAGCAGGGCGCCGTAGTCGTGGCTCGACAGGAACATGGCGTTGGCCGCCGCGGTGGCCCCGACGCCCACCGCGACTACTGAGGTGAGCGCCACCACGACCGCCTGGGCCCGCGTGGAGCGGTGCCGCAGCGTCCGCAGCAGCGCAGTGCCGGCGGCCCCGGCCACCAGCGCCCCGCCGGCGGCGAAACCCACCAGCTGGACGGTGTCGCGGGCCGGCGCGTCGACCAGCGCGGCGAGCGCCACCGCCAGACCGAGGCCGGCGACCCCCGTCACCAGCGCCGGGCGCCGGCTCATGGCGCGGCCTCGCCCGGTTCGAAGCGGTAGCCCACGCCCCACACCGTCACGATGAGGCGGGGGTCGGCCGGGTCGGCCTCGACCTTCTCCCGCAGGCGCCGCACGTGCACGGTGACGGTGGCGGTGTCGCCGTAGGTCCACCCCCACACCTGCTCGAACAGTTCCTCCCTGCGGAAGGCCCGGCGGGGATGGCGCATCAGGAAGGCCAGCAACTCGAACTCGCGCGCCGTGAGGGCGATCTCGGCGCCGTCCTGCCAGACCTGCCGGGCGGCGGTGTCGACGACGAGGCCGCCGGCCCGCAGCACGGGGTCGGCCCCGGCGGCGCCGGCGTCGGCCGGGAGGGCGCCCTGGGCTCGGCGGAGCACGGCCTTCACCCGGGCCGTCAGCTCCCGGGGCGAGAAGGGCTTCACGACGTAGTCGTCCGCCCCCAGCTCGAGGCCGGCGATGCGATCGCTCTCGTCGCCCCGTGCCGTCAGCATGACGACCGGCACCGGCGCGTCCTCGCGCAACCGGCGGCACACCTCCAGGCCGTCGATGCCGGGCAGCATCAGGTCCAGCACGACGAGGTCGGGGGGTGTGGCGCGGGCGGCGGCGAGCGCGGTGTCGCCGTCGGCCACCGCCTCCACCGCGAAGCCCTCCCGCTCCAGGTACCGGGACAGCACCTCGGTCACGGTGGCGTCGTCGTCCACCAGCAGGATGTGGCCGGCTCCCGCCGACGGGAGGCCCGTCACCACGGTGAGCGCAGGAGCACCTGCAGGACAAGGCCGGTACCCACCTGGGCGGCGAGCCAGCGGCGTCGCGACTCGGCGGCGAGCGCCACGCAGGCCACCACCACCCACGGGACGAAGGGCAGCCAGATGCGCTCGACCTCGGACTTGGAGAGACCGGTGAGATCGGCCGCCGCGACGGCAGCCAGCGCGGCGCCGGCGAGCAGCGTCGCGCCGCGCGGGATATGCCGCAGGCGGGCGAGGGCGGCCGCGGTCGCCGGGCCGACCAGCACGGCGAACACCGCCAGGTTGGCGAGCACGAAGTAGGTGTAGGGCCGATACGAGGCACGGCCCTGCGCGTAGAGCTCCCGGGTGGCGGACAGCCCGTCCGGCCACCAGAAGCCGGCGGCGGCAAAGGCACCGGCCACTGCGACGATGCCGGCCGCGGCGATCGCCAGAGGGCGGTACCGGCGGCGCGCCACGGCGACGGCAACCGGCACGGCGAGGATCAGCACCAACCCGTAGGACAGGAACAGGCTGGCACCGAGTACCAGGCCGCCGGACGCCGCCAACGCGTCCGCCCGCCGGCGCGGGCGGCCGGTGGCCACCACCAGCAGGGCGGTGCCGGCCGCCGCCACTCCGGCGAACACCGCGTCGGACGACGTGGCCACGAACACTGCGGCCGGTGCCAGGGCCACGAAGGGGGCGGCGGCGCGGGCGGCGGCCTGGCCGGCCACCTCGGCCAGCGCCACCAGGGCGGCCGCGGTGGCGAGGGCGCCGCCGGCCAGCACCATGGCGGTGGCCCAGCCGGCGCCGCCCAGGCCGGCCCGGTCGAGGCCCCAGAGGGCCAACACCATGCCGGGCGGGTGGCTCTTGACGTGGGTGGCGAAGGTGGGCAGGTCGTCCACGAAGCCGGCGAGGAAGTCGCCGGGCGACCCGACCCGGTCGATGTCGGACAGGTACTCGTAGCGGGTCGCTACCGGCGCGGTGAGCGCCCCCGGCCCGTCGACCAGGTTCAGCGCCACCGCCCAGGCGACGGTGGCCAGCGCGGCGGCCGCCAGCAGCCGGCGCCAGGGCAGGCGGTCGGCCAGGCGGGGCCCCCACGCCACCGCCGCGATGGCCAGCGCGGCGGCCGGCACCACCCGCCAGGTCCACGTCGGCAGCCACGTCCCCACGAAGGGCGCGGCGCCGACGCGGGCGTTCTCGTCGGCCCGGACCCCCGCGCCCAGCACCACCGCGGCGCCGATCAGGAGGGCCCAGGCGGCCAGGGCGCGTCCCGAGTGCATCGCCCACCGGAACGGTGGGCGATGCACTCGGGGCTGGGCCTGGGCCGGGGTCGTCCGCACTCCGGCGAAGCGTACGGCGGCCGCCGGCGGCGACGGTCGCCGCCGGGCGGTGTTTCGCGACTCGTAAGCGCGATCGTGACGACCTTCGGTCGCGCCGTGGGTAGCTTCCGGTGATGCCCGATGTGGTGATCCCCGTGCTCGACGAGGCGGCCGCCCTGCCGTGGGTGCTGCGGCGCATGCCGGCCGGCTACCGGGCCATCGTGGTCGACAACGGCTCCACGGACGGATCGGCGGAGGTGGCCGGGCGGCTGGGTGCGGTCGTCGTCGCCGAGCCGCAGCGCGGCTTCGGCGCCGCCTGCTACACCGGCCTGCTGGCGGCCACGGCCGACGTCGTGTGCTTCCTCGACGGCGACGCGTCCCTGGACCCGGCGGCGCTGCCCGCCGTCGCCGACCCGGTGGCGGGCGGCCGGGCCGACCTCGTCCTGGGCGCCCGCCGGGCCGAGGCCGGCGCGTGGCCCGTCCACGCCCGCCTGGCCAACCGGGCGCTGGCGCTCGAGCTCCGGCGCCGCTCCGGCCTGGCCCTGTCGGACCTGGGGCCGATGCGGGCGGCGCGCCGCGTCGACCTGCTGGCCCTCGGGATCCGCGACCGCCGGTTCGGCTGGCCGCTGGAGATGGTGCTTCGGGCGGCGGCCGCGGGCTGGCGGGTGGCCGAGGTGCCGGTGGTGTACCGGGCCCGCACCGGGAGGTCGAAGGTGACGGGAACGGTGCGCGGCACCGTCCGGGCCGTGCGCGACATGGCGGCCGTGCTGTCGTGAACCTGCTGGTGGTGGCCAAGGCGCCGATGGCGGGGCGCAGCAAGACGCGCCTGTGCCCGCCGTGCACGCCGGAGCAGGCGGCCGCACTGGCCGAGGCGGCGCTGGCCGACACCCTCGACGCGGTGCGGGCGCTGGCCGGCGACGGCATCCGGCCGGTGCTGGCGCTGGACGGGGCGCCCGGCCCGTGGCTCCCCGCCGGTTTCCGCGTCCTGCCGCAGCGGGGCGACGGTCTCGACGAGCGGCTGGCCAACGCGTGGGACGACACGGGCGGGCCCACGGTCCAGATCGGCATGGACACGCCGCAGGTGACGCCCGCGCTCCTGGCCGCCGCGCTGGCCGACCTGGCCACGCCCGGCTGCGGGGCGGTGCTCGGGCCGGCGGACGACGGGGGATGGTGGGCGCTCGGGCTGCGCCGCCCGGATCGGCGGGCTCTGCTCGGCGTGCCCATGAGCACGCCGGCGACCGGGGCGGCCCAGCTGGCTCGCCTGGCCGCGCTCGGGCTGGCGACCACGCGGCTCCCGCCCCTGCGTGACGTCGACGTGATGGCCGACGCGCTGGCGGTGGCCGCCGAAGTGCCGCTCTCCCGCTTCGGCCGGGTGGTCGCCGCCCTCGGCCAGCGGGCCGCCGACCTGGAGCCGGCGCGATGACGGCGACGACGGTGCTGCGCGCCGCCGACGGCACCGTCATCGCGCTGCCGGTGGAGCGTTGGCGGGCCGAGCCGGCGGCCGAGGAGCTGGACGTGCTGGCCCGGGCGGTGGCACCCGTGCTCGACGTCGGCTGCGGCCCGGGCCGCCATGTGCTGGCCCTGGCCCGCCGGGGTGTCATCGCCATGGGCGTCGACGCCTCGCCGGCCGCCGTCGACCTGGCCCGCCGGCGCGGTGCCCCCGTGCTGCGGCGGTCGGTGTTCGCCCGGGTCCCGGGCGCCGGGCGATGGCGCACGGCGCTGCTGCTGGACGGCAACGTGGGCATCGGCGGCGACCCCGTCGCCCTGTTGCGGCGGGTTGCCGCGCTGCTGGCGCCGGGTGGTCGCACGCTCGTCGAGGTGGAGCATCCCGGCGTCGCCACGCGCGTACTGCGGGCCCGCCTCGAGCGGGCGGGGGAGCGAGGCCCGTGGTTCCGCTGGGCGGTGGTCGGGGCCGACGACATCGACGACGTGGCGGCCCGGGCCGGCTTCGCCTCGTCGGTCACGTGGGAGGCGGGTGGTCGATGGTTCGCGCAGCTGGCCCGCCCGTAGGGCTCCGGCGCCGGCGGCCGCCGGTGACCGCCGACTCGTTCGCCAGCCCGCTGCACGACCGGCGGACGGCGGCGCTGCTCGGGATCGCCCTCGGTGCCGCCTTCGGGATCTGCTTCCTCACCGGCCTGCTGTCGCACCTCATCCAGCAGCCGCCCTCGTGGTTCACCTGGCCGGCGCGGCCGGCCTGGCTGTACCGGATCACCCAGGGCCTCCACGTGGCCACCGGCATCGCCACCATCCCGTTGCTGCTGGGCAAGCTCTGAGTCGTCTACCCCCACTTCTGGTCGTGGCCGCCGGTGCGAGGCGCGGCCCATCTGGTCGAGCGGTTGAGCCTGGTGCCCCTGGTCGGCGGGTCGCTGTTCATGCTCTTCAGCGGCGTCGCCAACATCGCCCGGTGGTACCCGTGGAGGTTCAGCTTCCCGATCACCCACTACTGGGTGGCGTGGATCACCATGGGCGCGCTGGTGAGCCACATCGCCGCCAAGCTGGCCATCACCCGCGCCGCGCTGGCCCGGCCGGGGGCGCCGACGCCCGCGACGGGCGGCCTCGACCGCCGCGGCTTTCTCACCGCCGTGGCCGCCGCGTCCGGCGTCTTGACCTTGGCCACCGTCGGCCAGACGGTGCGACCGCTGCAGCGGTTGGCGCTGCTCGCCCCCCGCCGGCCCCGGACCGGCCCGCAGGGGGTGCCGGTCAACAAGACGGCAGGCGGCGCCCAGGTCCTGGACCTGGCCCGGAGCCCCGACTACCGGCTGGTCGTCGAGGGCCGCGGCGTCCGGGCGCCCCTGTCGCTCACACTCGACGAGCTGCGGTCCATGCCGCAACGGGAGGCCACCTTGACCATCGCCTGCGTGGAGGGATGGAGCTCGACGGCGACGTGGCGAGGCGTCCCGGTGCGGGACGTGCTGGCGCGGGCCGGCGCCCGCCCGGACGCCAGGGTGCGGGTGGAATCGCTGCAGGCCCGGGGCGGCTACCGCACGTCGCCGCTCAATCGGCTCCAGTCCGCCGACCCCGACACCCTGCTGGCCCTCGAACTGTTCGGCGAGCCCCTCCACATCGACCACGGCTTCCCGGTCCGCCTCATCGGCCCCAACCGGCCCGGCGTGCAGCAGACCAAGTGGGTGTCCCGCCTGGTGGTGCGGTGACCCCGCCGGGCGGGCGCCCGCCGCCGCCTCCGCCTCCGCCAGCCGAGCCGGGCGGCCGGCTGTTCTGGGCCGGCGCGGCGGCCGGCTGGGTGATCATCGGGATCGGCGTGGTCGGTCTCCTCGCCGACTCGGCGCGCACCCGCCCGCTCGACGCCGGCCGGTTCGTGGTCGGCGCCGCCGTCGTCCACGACCTCCTGGTCGCGCCGCTGGTCGTCGTCCTCGGGCTCCTGGTCAACCGTGTCGCGCCCCGCCGCTGGCGCCCGGTCGTCCAGGGCGCGCTGATCGTGTCGGGCGCCGTCGCCCTCTTCTCGGTCCCCATCGTGCGCGGCTACGGGCGTGTGTCGACCAACCCCTCCATCCTCCCGGGCAACTACACCGCCGGCCTGGCCACCGTGCTGGGGGCCGTGTGGGCGACAGCGGCTTTGGTGCTGGCGGTCCGCCGGCGCGGCCGCCCGGACCGGTCTAGAACACACGTTCGACAATAGGCCCTACACTGAGGGGATGGGTGACCTGCGCTGGCGCCTGGCGGAGGACGACGGGGGGCAGCCGGCACTGTTCGGCGAGGAGGAGCTGGTCGACCGGCACATCGGGCGGGGGGAGTACGCCGGTCTTGAGTTCCTCCACGTGAACGCCCAGCGCGTCATCACCACCGTCCCGGCCGCGTCGCGCATGCCGTTCCGCCACACCATCAACGCCTACCGAGGCTGCTCGCATGCCTGCAGCTACTGCCTTGCCGGGGCGACGCGGGTGCTGCTCGCCGACGGCCGTCAGCGCCCCATCGATGCACTGCAGGTCGGCGACGAGGTCGTAGGCACCGTACGGGTCGGCCACTACCGCCGTTTCGTTCGGACCCCGGTGCTCGACCACTGGTCGACGATGCGTACCGCTCATCGCGTGACGCTCGAAGACGGCACCAAGCTCCTGGCCAGCGCCGACCACCGCTTCCTGACCGAGCGCGGGTGGAAGCACGTCCTCGGTTCGCAGCAAGGGGCCGGTCGGCGCCCACACCTGACCACGTCGAACACGCTGTTGGGCATCGGTCGCCTTCCCGAGACGCAGCCCGAGACCGACGGCTATCGCCGCGGGTACCTGTGCGGGATTATCCGGGGTGACGGGCACCTCGGGCGCTACACCTATGTGCGAGAAGCGCGGCTCCGACCTGCGTTTCGCTTCCGGCTCGCCCTCGTCGATCTCGAACCTCTGGCCCGGTCACGGTCGTTCCTGGAGTCGGTAGGCGTGGGCACCGACATGTTCGAGTTCGCCGCGGCGACGGCCACCCACCGTCCCATGACCGCCATACGGACGCAGTCTCGTGGCGGCGTCGCAGCGATCGAGACCGTCATCGCCTGGCCGGCGTTCCCGACTGACGAGTGGAGGCGGGGATTCCTGGCCGGCGTCTTCGACGCCGAGGGCTCGTTCGGTCAGGTCGTCCGCATTGCCAACACCGACTCCGTACTCCTCGAGTGCGTCGGCGAGTCATTCTCACGGCTCGGCTTCTCGTCGGTTCTGGAGCCGTGTCGCGACAATGGCGTCCGGTGTGTGCGGCTCGTCGGCGGTCTCGCCGAAGTGCTTCGATTCTTCCTCACCGTCGACCCCGCCACAACGCGGAAGCGGTCGGTGCTCGGTCGCGCCCTCAAGGGCTCCGGCGCTCGCCGGATCGTCGCCATCGAGGCGACCGACGTCGACATACCGATGTACGACATCACGACCGGCACCGGCGACTTCATCGCCGAGGGCGTGATCAGCCACAACTGCTTCGCCCGCCCGACGCACGAGTACCTCGGGCTGGGGCTGGGTGCGGACTTCGACAGCAAGATCGTGGTCAAGGTCAACGCCGTCGAGCGGGCCCGGGCCGAGGTGGCGTCGCCGCGGTGGGCCGGCGACCACATCGCCATGGGCACCAACACCGACCCCTACCAACGGTGCGAGGCCAAGTACCACCTCACCCGCGGCATCGTCGGCGTGCTCGGGCAGGCTGGCAATCCCTTTTCCATCCTCACCAAGTCGACGCTCATCCTCCGGGATGTCGACGTGCTGGCGGCGGCGGCGGCCCGCACCGACGTCCGGGCCAACCTGTCCATCGGCACCCTCGACGAGAACGTGTGGCGGGCCACCGAGCCCGGTGCGCCTCACCCCATGCGGCGGGTCGAGGCGGTGGCCAAGCTCAACCAGGCCGGCATCCCGTGCGGCGTGCTGGTGGCACCGGTGCTTCCCGGCCTGTCGGACTCGCACCAGCAGCTGGCGTCCGTGGTGCAGGCGTGCGTGGACGCCGGGGCGGTGTCGATCACAGCCCTGGCCCTGCACCTGCGGCCCGGTGTGCGGGAGCACTTCCTCGGCTGGCTGGCCCGCGAGCGGCCGGCGCTGGTGGCCACCTACGAGGCGCGGTTCGCCCGGGGCGCCTACCAGCCGGCGGCGGCCCAGCGGGCGCTGACCGCCCGGGTCCGCGCCCTGGTGGCCGAGGCGCGCGGGCACTGGTCGCCGCCCACCTTCACCCGCCTGGCGCCGCCGCGGGCGGCCGCCACCGCCGGCGCGCCGCCCGGCGAGCAACTGGGCTTGGGCCTGTGAGGAGCGTGCGGATCCCGTGGTTCCGGTCGTATCCGCTGACCATATGCTCTACGATATGGTATGGCACGCCGCGAAGTCCTCGTGCAACTCGACGACGAGCTCGTCGACCGTCTCGACCGGCTCGCCGCGGCTGAGGGGACGAGTCGCTCGGACCT
>Ga0187892_10011465_pt1 | contig 10862 bp, 6 predicted proteins | sample MA1701073metaG_FD_139345 | JGI IMG/M metagenome (GOLD analysis project Ga0187892, IMG submission 139345) | Bio-ooze microbial communities from a basaltic lava cave in the Kipuka Kanohina Cave System on the Island of Hawaii, USA - MA170107-3 metaG ... | reverse complement strand
CGTGGACGAGGGCCGGCGCGACGGCGTTTCGGGCGGCGCGGATCCGCCCGGTGAGCGCGTCGGGCGGCGCGGCCCCCTCGCCGTCCTTTCCGGGGCTCTCGAGCGCGAGCGCCGGAAGGGACAGGAAGAAGACGAGCGCGGCGCGGGAGAATCGGCGTCGGTTCACGGAGCCCCCAGGCGGTTTCAATACGGACCTCTCGGTCCCGGCTTTTTCGGCCGGCGCCGCGGTGTATCTTGACCCTCGGAGCCCGGTTCGGGAGCCCGCCCCGCGCGGCTTCCCTTCGACAGAGCGGCGGACTACGATTGTCGGCGAGAAGCGCGTGCCCGCCGCCCGGCGCCCGTCCGTCCGCGCCGAAGCCCGTTTCCCGACCAGAACCGCGAGAATGCGAATGTCCCGACGCTTCGCCCTCCGCGCGGCCCTCGCGATCGCGATCGGCTTGCCGGCCCTCTCGTCTCGCCCGCACCCTCTCGCGGCTCAGGACGCAGCGCGTCCCAAGCGCTGCTACGCGTGCCGCGGCGCCGGACTCGTCGCCTGCACGAAGCACAAGCCCGAGACGGGCGTCGAGCGCTGCACCGTCTATCTCGAGCGGTCTTGCTGCAACGGGCTCGATTTCGTCGTATGCGGCCGCTGCCAGGCGGCCGACGTCGACATCGAGGAGTTCAAGCGGAAGGAAGTCGACCGCGAGAAGTGGATGGAGAGGGCGAGGAAGTTCTCGAAGGAGATGGGCGAGGACCTCGTCATCATCCAAAGCCCTCATTTCTACCTCAGCTTCGGCATCGAGCAGGTGAAGGCGAACAAGCGCCGGTACGACAAGCACGCGGCGGCGCACCTCTATGCCGAGCGGCTCGAGAAGGTGTACGCGGCGTGCCAGGAGATCTTCCGGGAGGAGGCGTACCCGAGAGAGTTCCGGTTCGACGTCCACCTCTTCGCCACGCAGCAGGGCTGCACGAACCTCACGCAGAAGCTCGCCGGCACCAATCCGGGCACGGGCTGGAAGCTCAATTCGCAGGCGCGGATGGTCTACACGACCTACGAGAACCCCGCGGTCCATCCGGACGACGAGGACTTCCACGAGTACGTCGCCCACAGCGCGGCGCACCTCCTCATCCGCCGCTTCGGCGGCTTCTCGGCGAACTTCCCGGCATGGATCGAGAACGGCTTCGCGTCCTACATAGAGTGGAAGCTTTTCGAGGGGACGCGCGTGACGTGCTTCACGGAGCAGCCGCCGGACTCGCCGTGGAAAGGGTCCGACTGGAAGGAAAAAGTCCGGAAGTCGGCGCAGTCGGGAGATTTCAAGCGCTTCGACGAGATGGCGGACGAGCCTCTCGACTCGATGGACTACCGCGACCACGCCTTCGCCTTTTCTTACGTCGATTTCCTCGTCTCGACCGACCGCGCGAAGTTCGTCGCGCTCGTGAGGGAGCTCCAGAAGGAGAAGCCCGACTCGAAGGCGGCGATCAAGAAGACCTACGGGTGGATCGTCGGCGAGCTCGAAGACGAGTGGAGGAAGTTCGCGTCCCGCGGCTGACCGCCGCGATCCCGGGAGATCCCATGCCGAGCCTTTCTAAGAGCCTCGCGCTCGCCGCCGCGCTCACCGGCCTCTCCGCGCTCGCCGCGGCGCCTCCCGACGACGACCAGATCGACCGCTACAAGAAGTACCTCAAGAGCTCCGAGGCGAGCGTCCGGGCGGACGCGGCTCTCGGCCTCGGCGCCGTCGACTCGGCCGCCGCCGTCGAGATCCTGGTCGGCGCGCTGAAGGACCGCGCGGAGGAGGTGAGGGACTCGGCCGTCCAGGCGCTCTCGGGGATGAAGAGCGACGAGGCGATCGCGGCGATGGTCCTGGCCCTGTCGTCGGGCTCGGATCCGGGAGTCCGCGCCGGAATCGCCGTGGCGCTCGGCCGTTCGGCGAAGCTCGAGTCGCTCGACGCGCTCGTCGCCGTGTCGAACGCGCGCACGACGGAGGAGCGCCGCGCCGCCGCCGAGGCGCTCGGGAGCTTCAGGCTCCCCGACGCGTCGGAGGCGCTCGCGCGTCTCGCGCGGGACACCGACACGAGCGTTCGCATCTCCGCCGTCAAGAGCCTCGGGCGGTCCGGCGTGGCCGCCGGGGCGGCTCCGGTCGTCACGGCAATCGCGGACCCCGTGTGGCAGGTGCGCTCGGCGGCGTTCGAGGCGGCGGGGAAGATCCGCGACAAGTCGCTCATCGCTCCCCTCATCGAGCAGATGGAGAGGGAGGAGGGGCGTCTCCTCGCCGACGCGCGCGGGGCGCTCGAGAAGATCGTCGAGATGGACTTCGGCCCGAAGGCGAGCGAGTGGAAAGCGTGGTGGGACCGCTCTGGCGCCGCGTTCGAGGTCCCCGTGACGAAGAAGTCGTTCGGCGCGCCCGTCAAGGCGTCCGGCACCGGGAACGAGAAGAAGTACTCCGGGCCGGGCGTGCACTACTACGGCATCCAGACTCCGTCCAAGCACATGATCTTCCTGCTCGACGTGAGCAAGTCGATGGCGGAGCGGACTCTTCTTCCCGGCGCGGACGAGTCCGGAAACAAGCCGGGCTCGACCCCGCGAACCGCCGCCGACGGATCCGCCGTGCCCACGCTCTCCGGGAAGACGGGGCGCGCGTACACGAGCCCGGTCAAGATCGAGATCGCGAAGGAAGAGCTCGTGTACACCCTCGCCGAGCTCGACGACTCGATCTGGTTCGACATCGTGCTCTTCGAAACGAAGATCGAGCGCTGGAAGGGCGAGCTCGTCCAGGCGACGAGCGGGAATCGCGACGCGGCCATCGCCTTCGTGAAGAAGCAAAAGGCCCGCGAGGCGGTCCCCGTGAGGCGCCGCACGCCCGGAGGAGGAACGCGGACCGTCATGACCGACGACGGCCGCACGAACCTCTGGGGCGCGATCGAGGCCGCCTTCGGCGCGACGCCGACGCAGCCCGACGACAAGTACTACCGGTCGAAGCTCGACACGATCTTCCTCCTGAGCGACGGGCTCCCGACCGACGGCGAGATCACGAGCACGGACGAGATCCTCGAGCGCGTGCGCCAGGTGAACGGGTTCCGCAACATCGTCATCCACACGATCCAGATGGGGAAGATCACTCAGTCCGACTTCTTGAAGAACCTCGCGGAAGAGAACCGCGGCACCTGGGTGAACCTGACCCCGTGATCCGGACGACGCCGGAAACGGCGGAAACGGTACCTGGTACCGTTTCGGGTTTGATATATTCTCCGCCCTCGACGGCCGACGGGCGCATGGCTCAGCTGGCTAGAGCGCCTCCCTCACACGGAGGAGGTCGCAGGTTCAAGTCCTGCTGCGCCCACCATCCCGCTTCTCCCGCGCTCTCGCATCGTGGCGGTCGAACTCATCCCCTTCCCGCGCCGGTTCGACTTCGACCTCACCGTGCGCAGCCACGGATGGTTCGACCTCGAGCCCTTCAGGCTCGACCGCAGCGCCCGCACGCTCGACGTCGCCCTCGCGCGTCCCGGCCTTTCCCCCGTCACGGCGACGATCGGGTGCGCGGAGCGCGGACGCCTCCGCGTCGAGTGGACCGGCGGCGGCGACCTCGCGCCGCCCCGCGCGGCGCTGAGAAGGATCTTCCGGCTCGACGAGGACCTGCGACCGTTCCACCGCCTGGTCGCGAGCGACCCCGACCGGCGCTGGATCGCCAACCGAGGCGCCGGACGGCTCCTCCGGGCCCCGACCGCTTTCGAGGACCTCGTGAAGCTCGTCCTCACCACGAACTGCTCGTGGGCGCTCACGCGGCGCATGGTCGCGAACCTCGTCGCGCTCCGCGGCGAGCCCGCGCCGAAGGGGCTCCGGACATTTCCCGGCCCCGACCGCCTCGCGGGCGATGGCGCGGCCTTCTTCCGCGACCGCGTGAAGGCGGGCTACCGCGCGCCGTTCCTCGCGGAAATCGTGCGGCGAGTCAACGACGGCCGGCTCGACCCCGAGTCGTGGCGCGCGTCAACGGAGCCGTCGGACGCTCTCCGGGCGCGGATCCTCGAGTGCCCCGGCGCGGGCCCTTACGTGGCCGAGAACCTTCTCAAGCTCCTCGGCCGCTACGACTACCTCGCCCTCGACTCGTGGTGCCGAGCGCGGTACGCGAAGCTCCACTTGCGCGGCCGAAAGCCGCGCGACGCGGCGATCGAGCGCCGCTACCGTCGCTTCGGGGAGTGGAAGGGGCTCGTCCTCTGGCTCGATCTCACGCGCCACTGGCACGAGGCCCCGGGCGACGCCTACTGGTCGTGAATCGGCGGGCGACGTCGCGACCCGGCCTCGCGCGAGCACGCGGCGCCCGGCGGATCTCAGATTCAGAATGCTAGTGCGCGAACGTGAACTGCCCGCGCACGTGGTCGACGCGGACCGTTTGCCGCGGCGCGAGCCCGCCCTCGAGCAGCTTCGTCGCGAGCGGGTCGAGGATGCGCTTCTGGATGACGCGCTTCAGCGGCCGGGCGCCGTAGGTCGGGTCGAACCCCTCCTTCGCGATCGCCTCCCGCGCGGCGTCGGTCAGCTCGAGCACGAACCCGCTCGCCTCGAAGCGCTTCGAGAGGTCGCGGATGTCCTTCTCGACGATCCGCTCGATGTGCTCCATGGAGAGCCTCCGGAAGAGGATCACGTCGTCGACGCGGTTCAGGAACTCGGGCCGGAACGTCCGCGCGAGCGCCTCGCGGACCTGTCCCTCGACGCTCGAGAGGTCTTCGGCCTCGGCGATCCACTGGCTGCCGATGTTGCTCGTCATGATGATGACCGTGTTCCGGAAGTCGACGGTCCGCCCCTGCCCGTCGGTGAGGCGCCCCTCGTCCAGCACCTGCAGGAACGCGTTGAAGACGTCGGGGTGCGCCTTCTCGATCTCGTCGAAGAGGACGACCGCGTACGGCCGGCGCCGCACCGCCTCGGTGAGCTGCCCCCCCTCCTCGAAACCGACGTATCCGGGCGGCGCGCCGATCAGCCGCGACACGGCGTGCCGCTCCATGTACTCGGACATGTCGATGCGGACCATCGCTCGCTCGTCGTCGAAGAGGAACTCGGCCAGCGCGCGGCAGAGCTCCGTCTTCCCGACGCCGGTGGGCCCGAGGAAGATGAACGAGCCGACCGGACGCCGAGGATCGTGGAGGCCCGAGCGCGCCCGCTGCACGGCGTGGGCCACGGCGTCGACGGCCTCGTCCTGGCCGATCACGCGGTCGCGGAGCCGGTCGGCCATCGCGAGGAGCTTCTTCTTCTCGCTCTCGAGCATCCGCGACACGGGGACGCCGGTCCAGGAGGAGACGACCTTCGCGATCTCGTCCTCCTCGACCTCCTGCTTCAGCATCGCCCCGTCCTTCTGGATCCCCGTGAGCTTCTTCTGCGCCGCCTGGATGTCCTTCTCGAAGCCGGGCAGGATCCCGTACTGGATCTCGGCGACGCGCGAGAGGTTTCCCTTTCGCTGCTCGATCTCGGCCTCGTTGCGGGCCTCCTCCATGCGCGCCTGGATCGCGCTGATCTCCTGGATGAGCGCTTTTTCGGCCTCCCAGCGTGCGCGCATGGCGTGGGACTTCTCGCGAAGGTCGGAGCGCTCGCGCTCGAGCTTTTCCCGGCGCTCGCGGCTGACGGGGTCCTTCTCCTTCTTCAGCGCTTCGAGCTCGATGTCGAGCTGCATGAGGCGGCGCGAGACGACGTCGAGCTCCGTCGGGAGCGAGTCGATCTCCATCTTGAGCCGCGACGCGGCCTCGTCCACGAGGTCGATCGCCTTGTCGGGAAGGAACCGGTCGGCGATGTAGCGGTGCGACAGCGTCGCGGCGGCGACGAGCGCCGAGTCCGCGATCCGAACCTTGTGGTGGACCTCGTAGCGCTCCTTCAAGCCCCGGAGGATCGCGATCGTGTCCTCGACGGACGGCTCGCCGACGAAGACCGGCTGGAACCGCCGCTCGAGCGCCGGGTCCTTCTCGACGTGCTTCCGGTACTCGTCGAGCGTCGTCGCGCCGATGCAGCGGAGCTCGCCGCGGGCGAGCGCCGGCTTCAGCATGTTGGCGGCGTCCTGGGCTCCCTCCGCCGCCCCCGCGCCGACGAGCGTGTGGAGCTCGTCGATGAAGAGGATCACCTCGCCCTCCGCGGCGGTGACCTCCTTCAGAACGGCCTTCAGCCTCTCCTCGAACTCTCCGCGGAACTTGGCGCCCGCGACGAGCGCCCCGAGGTCGAGCGCCATCACGCGCTTGTCCCGGAGCCCCTCGGGCACGTCGCCTTCGACGATGCGGCGCGCGAGGCCCTCGGCGATCGCGGTCTTACCGACGCCCGGCTCGCCGATCAGGACGGGGTTGTTCTTCGTGCGGCGGGAGAGGACCTGCATCACTCGGCGGATCTCGTCGTCCCTGCCGATGACGGGGTCGAGCTTCCCCCGGCGCGCGAGGTCGGTCAGGTCGCGCGCGTACTTCGCGAGCGCCTGGTACTTGCCTTCCGGGTTCTCGTCGGTCACCCGCTGCGCTCCGCGCACGTCTCCCAGCGCGGCGAGGAACGTCGCCCGCGTCGCGCCGAGGCGCTTCAGGGCCTCGACCGCGGTGCCCTGTCCTTCGTCCAGGATCGCGAGGAGGAGGTGCTCGGCGGAAACGTACTCGTCCTTCATCCGCGCGGCCTCGGTCTTTCCGGCCTCGAGGACTTTTCGGATCCGGGGTGAAAGAACGGGCTCCGCCCCCCGCGTCTCGGGGAATCGGCGGAGCGCTTCGTCCGCGGCGGCGAGAGCGCGGTCGCGGCTCGAGCCGATCTTCTCGAGGATCGCCGGGACGACGCCGTCCGCCTGGGCCACGAGCGCGGAGAGGAGGTGCTCGGGCTCGAGGCTCGGGTGGCCCCGGTCGGACGCGAGAGACTGCGCCGACTGGAGCGCTTCCTGCGCCTTGATGGTGAAGTTTTGCGGTTTCATCTCGATCCGCGGAGCGCCACGCTCGCGTCTCCTCCGGTGGTCACCGGACCGTCTCATCCCGGGGACGGAACGCCGCCCCACCGGGGCCGGGGGACCTCCCGGCCGGCCCTTTCGGCTCGTCGCCTCCACTTTATACTGGCGAGGTCGCGTCGCGACGTGCGCGGCATCCGGCTTGCTTCGGGACGGGAGTCGCCTTGGACGCGGCCGGCACCGGCGGCGGCCGCTCGTATCGAAAAACCCGAGACGGAATCGACGAGGGACGCGACCCATGAACACGCGAGCGCTCGACGGAAACTCGAGGCGGCGCTTGGCCTTTCACGTCGCGGTCGTCCTCGCGCTCGCGCTCGCAGCGACCGAGGCGGCGGCCGGCGGAAAACGCGGCGCGGTCAAGCCCGTGCCCGAGTCGCCAGGAGTGGCGCCCGCAACGGCGCCGCAGCCCGCATCCCGGCCAGCGACCGCGCCGTCAGGGCCGGCCCGAGAGGGGCAACAACAACGGCAGCAACGGCCGCAACAACCCCAGCAGCGTCCGGCCGAGCGCCCCGCGCCCCCACCGCAGCAGGTGGAGCGCCCCGCGCCGGCACCCGCACCCGCACCCGCACCCGCACCCACACCTGCTCCGGCGCCGCAGACGGCGCGCCCGGCGACGCCCGCGCCCGCGCCCCGCACCGCGGCGCCCGCACCCGCGAGCGCTCCTCGGCCCGTCGCGGCTCCGCGCGGCGAGAGCGCGTCTCCGGCGCCTCGTACGGCGAGCCCGCCGCCGCGCGCAGCGGGAGCGTCCGGCGGGTCGTTCGAGCGGCCCCGCGTCGCGACGTCGCCGGAACCCGGCCCGTCGGCCGAGTCGCCGGCTCGCGCCGCCGATCGCTCGGGCTTCGCCCCGCCGCCGATCGTCGACTCGCGCTCGTCGGCCCCGCCCGTCGTCCCGTCGCCCGCGCCCGGACGAGCCGGCGGGACGCGGCCGGCGCCGCGCGCGGTCGTCCCCGAGGTGAGCGAGGCGTCGTTCGGCTCCTACTTCATCCGGAACGCCGACCGCGGCGCGTCGACCGATCCGGCGAAGAGCCGCACGTTCGACAGTCCGCTCCGGAGGCTCGCGCCCATAGACCGCTCGGCCCCTGGCGCGGGCGGCGGCGGCGACCGCGCCTCCGGCTTCGTTCCCGCGGGGGAGGCGTCCGCGAACCGGTTCAAGGACTTGGAGACTGTGAACGGTCCGGCCCGCTACGGCCGCGGCGCGTATCGCCACCAGGGCTCCGCCGACCTGCCGCTCTCGCCGCTCGTCCGCGGCGGGATCGCGGCCGGTGGGCGCTCGCGCGCCGAGGCCGGGGGCACGCGTCCCGGCGGCGCGGCCGCGCGCGCGACGCCGACGATCGAGGCCGCGGGCTCGGGCTTCGCGAGAGGCCACGTTCGCGAGGGCGCCGAGAGCCCGCGCGATCCGCGCGTCTACTACTTCGGCTTCTACTCGGCGTACCCGAGCGGCTGGTCGTTCTACTTCAACTTCTGCCGGCCGCTCCCCGCGTTCTCCTTCGCGTGGAGCTGCGGGTACGATCCCTTCTTCACCTGCTACACCTGGTATCCCTACTTCTGCCACGGGGGGATCTACTACTACTACGACTTCCCGTACTACTGCTCGCCCGCGAACTCCTACTACGAGTACGACGTTTCCTATCCGGAGACGTCCGTCGTCGCGGAGCCGGACGAACCCGACGCCGCGTGGACCTCGTTCGGGGAGCGGAGCCTCGCGTCCGGGCCCCGCGAGTCGCCCGAGACGATCACGGACTACTTCCTCCGCCTCGGGGACGGCTTCTTCCGCGCGGGAGAGTACGAAAAGGCCGTCGACGCCTTCCGCAAGGCCGTCGACTCAGATCCGTCGGCCCCCGTCGCGTTCTTCGCGCTGGGAGAGGCGCTCTTCGCCGTCGGCGAGTACTCCTACGCCGCGTACGCGATCCGCAAGGGCTTCGACCTCGATCCCGGCTGGGTCGAGAATCCGATCGACCGGCGCGAGTTCTACGGGCAGGTCTCGGACTTCAGGAACCAGATGCGGGCTCTCGAGGCCCATTGCGCGGCGTCGCCGTACGACGCGGCGGGACTCCTCGTCCTCGCCTACAACCGCTACTTCACGGGCGAGGAGGCCCCGGCCCGTGAGGCGTTCTCCGCGCTCCTCGAGCTCTACGGCAGCGATCGGCTGGCGGAGGCGTTCCTCGACCGCCTCGCCCGCGAAGGGACGCCCACGCGGCCGTTCGTCGAAAAGGATTGACGCCGCGACGCGCCTCTGCGACGGCGCCGAAGCGCGTCCCGCCCGCGGGCTTGTGCGCGGGCGGCCCGGCCCGCCGCGGCCGCCGTCGGAAAAGCGCGACTTTTTCCCGTCCGGCCCGGCGGGCTGCGGAACGGGCCCAACTCCCTCGGCCGCACGGGACGGCGCGCGCCGGCGACGAGCCGCGGCGTGCGGAACGTCCCTTGCGCGGCGTTCGGCGCGTTCCCATCGCGTCTTGCGAGAACGACCGCGCTCCCGCTTCCCTCGCAACGTGCGCACGGCCGGGCTATGTTCGCGTCCGGCCGGCGCTCGCGCGCGCCAGGAGGACTGGACATGAAGATGAAGCTCGCCCGCTTACTCGCCGCGTCCGCCACGGCGCTCGCCGGTCTCGCGATCGGCGGCACCGCTTCGGCGGCGATCCGCACGCTCCATCCGACCGGCGGAGCCGCCGACCTCGCGAACGTCCGCGACGTCATCCTGGCTTCGAGCCCCGGCGACACGATCATCCTGAAGGCGCGGAGCCTCTCGGGCCAGATCACCCCGTTCAACTTCACGACCATGGCGTCGGGAGGCGCGGCGGTGGTCGACGTCGACCGTCTCATCATCCAGGGCGAGATCGAGTCCAAGAAGGACCGCATCGTCACGAGGATCCTCGGCCCGCTCACCTTCGCCAACCCCGGCAGCTACAACGCGTTCGACGTCCGAGCGAACGAGGTCGAGTTCAAGTGGATCCTCTTCGACACGTTCGAAGCGGCCATCGTGGTCCGGCCGAACATGTCCAAGACGATCGTCCAGGAGATCGGCACCATCGACTGCGCCTACGGAATCTACGGCTACGGCAACAACGACCAGCTTCTCGTGAAGCGCTGCCGGATGAACATCGCCGGCACGAGCGTGGGCGGGAACGCGGCCGTGACGATCCAGGAGGGCAGCCAGAACTGCCGCGTGTACGAGAACGTGTTCAAGGGACCCGGCACCGAGCTCACGGTCGCGGCCGTCATCGGCGTCCTCGAGTTCAACCTCGACTCCCCGGGCGGCGGCACGATCGTCTCCGACAACCTCATCCGGAAGTTCGACGCCGGGATCTTCATGACCTCTTCGAACTGCCAGATCTCGCGCAACAAGGTGCGGCTCTGCTTCGACGGCATCGACGTCGTGAGCGAGGTCAGCAACGGGATCTTCCAGGGCTCGCAGACGGTCGTCAACGTGCTCGTCGCCGACAACGACTCCATCTACCACACCGACGACGGCGTCAACCTCGTCGGAGTGCAGGACAGCTCGATCGTCCGAAACATGGTCTCGCCGAACGGCGACTACGGGATCGACTGCGACGAATCGGTGATGGGCACGACCTCGACCGGAAACACGCTGAGCGGCAACGTCGGCACGACGAGCTGCTCGTCGCTCCCTCTCGAGGAGTCGGGAACGGAGCGGCGCTCGGCGGTCCCCGTCGCGGACCCGATCGAACCGTGAAAGGTCGCGGTGAGCCCGGGACTCCCCGCGGCTCGCCGAGAAGATAGACAGGCGCACGGAGATTCGAACCGACTCTCTCGATGCCCAGAAAGACCGGCCCGGACGGGCGGCCGCCCGTCCGGGCCATTTCGTTTCGGCTCTCCTGACCATAAACGACGCCCTCATTTGACCACGAGCCCGGTGCAGCAAAGGTGAATCATCGCGATGAGTGAGTCGACGTTGTGAAAGCCGAAGGCGCGGTGAATGACGAGCTTGAT
>Ga0187892_10011464_pt1 | contig 10862 bp, 8 predicted proteins | sample MA1701073metaG_FD_139345 | JGI IMG/M metagenome (GOLD analysis project Ga0187892, IMG submission 139345) | Bio-ooze microbial communities from a basaltic lava cave in the Kipuka Kanohina Cave System on the Island of Hawaii, USA - MA170107-3 metaG ... | reverse complement strand
GTGGCCGTCGAGCCGTCTCTGGCCATGATTCGTCAGCGTCGAGCCGGCAGTGCCCCAGTCGTGCAGGCATCCGTGACGCACCTGCCGTTCGGCGATGGCGCGTTTGCCGCAGCGCTGGCCGTCCTCACGATACACCACTGGCCCGATCGCGCCCGCGGCCTCAAGGAACTGGCGCGGGTCGCCCAACACCGGCTCGTCATCGTCACCTGGGACCCTGCGGCGCCGGGCTTTTGGCTCATCGACGACTACTTCCCCGAAATTGACGACATCGATCGCCGCATCCTTCCGTCGATCGAGGAGCTCCGAGAGCTGTTGGGGGACATCGAGGTGCAGCCTCTGCTAGTCCCACACGATTGCGTCGATGGGTTTCTCGGCGCGTACTGGCACCGGCCGCATAAGTACCTCGACGCTGGGGTCCGTAGTGCCATGTCCACATTCGCCAAGCTCGGCAATGTGGAGCCTGGTCTTGCCCATCTGCGCCGCGATCTCGAGGACGGCACGTGGGCGCGCCGCAATGGACATCTCCTGCGGCAGTCCGAAATCGATCTCGGCTACCGTCTGGTCATCGGGCACTGCCGGAACGGTGGCAGCACCTCACCGTGATCGGCAATAGGTAGGTTGGTCGACAGTTGGGGCGCCGCGGTCACGGCCCGGTGACGGCCTTCGATTCGACGGCGCTGGCCTCGCAGGAGGGCGTCCATTGACGGAATGCAGCAGTCGACGACTTGTAACGCATACCAACCGGGCCGAAGAGCCTCGCCCGCAGCCGACGCTTTACTTCGAATAGATAGGTTCGGATCGCCCACAGCGCGTAGTAATCGCGCTTGACGAACGACACGAGCAGATCGACGAGAATGATGATCGGCGTCTGCGGCAGGAATCGGAACGACCGCTGCAGCTTGTGTCGCAGGATGAAATCCATCACCGGCGCCGGGGTGATCGGCAGAATTCTGAACAGGAGATGATAGTTGTTGAGTTGCCGAACCTTCCCCTTGTCCTCGATCGAACCGTGCGCGAGATAGTTCTGCTGCTTGCCCTGCTCGATGTTCTCCAACTCCCGTGGTCCGATAAGCCCCATGCGCTGCGCCAGCTCTGTGAGGTAGACGCCGGGCAGGTACTCCAACCAAAAGATGCTCGCGCGTCTCAGTCCCTTGCGCCCGGTCAGTAACCGAATGGCGTCGATCAGATCCTGCTCGCTCTCTCCAGGAAGTCCGAGGATGAAATCGGTGGAGTACCCGATGCCCGCTTCCTCGATGTGGTCGATGGCATCGCGCACCTGTTGGTTGGTTTCGGGACGCAGGAGAACCTCTCTCCGGATCTGCTCGTTGAACGATTCGATCCCCATCTGAATGTGATGGCATCCGGCGGCGCTGAGCGCCTGGGTCACCTCCTTGGTCAGGAGGCGCGGGTACCCCATGATCCGGAAGGGGAGTCCGATCTCTTCCGCATAGCGCTTCAGGAACTCCAGCGTCCATTTCCGCGAACCGGACAGGACGTTGTTCTTGATGTCGATATACTTCAGCGCATACCGGTCACGCATGTCCTTGAACTCGGCGATGACCTTCTCGACGCTCGTGTCCCGCATGAACGAGCCCAGCTCATGCTGGCTTTCCCACCGCTCCTTGAAGTTCTCGGCACAGAAAGAGCATCGTCTGACGCACCCGCGGTTGGTGACCGTTAGGTAGTAGTGGCGATAGGGGATGTAGTCCTCGAAAAGCTCCTTATCGATCGTCGGCAATGCGTCGAGATTCGCATTGGGACGGGGCGGATTCCGAATGATCTCGCCGTCCTTCTTGAACCAGAGATTCTTGATCGAATGGTCGACCTGCCCGCGTTCCATGCTCGCCGCCAACTCGGCGATCGCCTGGTCGCCTTCGCCGACGCAGATGATATCGACGCAATCCTCCTTGATGACTCTCTCGGGGACGGTGGTCGGATGAATACCACCAAAAATCACTGTGACATCGATCTCCCGTTTCACTCTCCGGCAGAGGTCCAAAGCCCACTGGTAGTTGTCGGCAAAGACGGAGACGCACAGTAAATCGGGCTTCGCGTCTACGACTTGCTGGACCACTCGGCTTTTGACGTCCAAGAGACGCGCCAGCCACGGGACCGAGAAGTACTGTGCATCACTAAAGAGAGCCCTGTCGAAGGCCAATTGGACCCGGTGGCCATCGTGCTTGAGGACCGCGGAGATCGCCTCGAGCGAAATGTTCTCCGCGCCCATCGCAGCCATCATTACATTCAATGGCATAGGAGCCTCGCCATTCACGTCCCCGCCATCTTCTCAGGCCGCTGCCTTTCTGAGAACCGCGCTGAATAGGTTGCCCGTCCCACTGAACAGATTCTCGGCTGTCTTCGCGAGACGCATCAAGCGCGGATACCGTTCCAAAAGCGGCCGATGGTAGAAAGTCGAATACTCATTCACCTCTACCACCGTATAGCCTCGCAGCTCCTGGTCGAGGAACTCCTGCAACGAAAATCCCTTGCTCTTGTCGATACCGATTGGCTTTTGTTCCACGGGGGAATGGTACTCAACCAGTCGAAGTATTTCGTCGTGATGCACGTCGGAAGCCGTGAGATGGGACTCTCGCAGCCGGGCATTGATCTTGTCGCAGCTCTTCTTCGGGACCTTCACACCGAAACCGATCAGCTTCCAGGCAGAGGCCGCGGCGCGAATGACCGGCGACTGGAAGAAAGCCTTGTTCGGTTCGTGCGCGAGCACCACGTAGCCTCCGGGCTTGAGAACGCGGTCGATCTCACTCAGCACGGACCGATAGTCATAGACGTGATGGAGGAACGCATTGACGGTCAGCATGTGGAAGCTCTGATCCACAAATTGCAGGTTTGCCGCGTCCCCCCGCGCGAAACGACATACCGTAACCTTATCCGCCGGAACCTTGGAACGGGCTCGCTTCAGCATCCCCTCGCTCTGGTCGAGGCCGATCATGAGATCCCCTTCGACAAGCAGGGTCGAGAGCACACTCGAGACGAATCCCGTCCCGCACCCAATGTCGAGTATGGCCAGGCCGGAGCCGTTCGAGCTGGATTTGAGGTCTTGGACAAGCTTCTCGCAGCTCGAAATCCACCAGTCCGCCTCACCTGCCAGGATCTCGGGGTGTTGGTCGTCATACTGCTCTGCTTCGACATCGAAAAAGATACGATTGAGCTTCTTGACGAAGACGGCATCCGCCTGCGGCTCCGCACTCCGGACCCGTCCTCCGGAGCCCTGCGGAGGGTGGAGCCCTGCGGCGGACGTGCCGAAGCCGGCGGCGGACGGGTCTGTATCCGACTGGCTCACGGCATTCATCCTTCACTCGCTCGCGCTGATTCTGTGCTCGGTCCGCGGCCAGCACTCTGGACCCGTCCTCCGGAGCCCTGCGGAAGGTGGAGGCCTCCGCCGGAGGTACCGGTGCCGCCGTTGTGCCGGCTCGCGACTACCGAGTCTACGTCAGCCGCCGCGCCAATTTCCACCATCGCCGACGCAATCCCCAGGCCACGCAGATATTGGAAGGCATCCTTCAGGGAATCGGCGCCGGCGGTCTCGATTCGATCAGCGATGATGTATTTGTCCGTTTCCTTGAGGAGCGCTTCGCAGACCTGCTTGGTCGGCTTCATGAGAAACCCTTTCGGGTTGAAGGGAGCCACGATCACGTCGATGTCGATACGCCACTGACCGAGCGACTTGAGGAGCGCGCCGAAGTTGTTGGTGACCAGCCCCGGCTCCGCACCGAAGCGCCGTCGGACCACGTCCGCGAAAATCCGCAACGCCTCCTTATTGCCGAGCGCGACCGCGATGTCGGTGACCTGGCCGTGAAGCAGGACCAAGCGCGGCTGGAACCGTTTGAAGGCAGCCATCTCGACGTCAATGAGGATGGGGAGGAGCGCTCGAAAGTCTCGGACCATGATGCGCCGGAGGTCCGTGAGACCTCGCAGGCCGATGCCCAGCATTTCGCCAAGGCTCAATCTCCTCAAATGTTTCAGACCGGCTCCGATCATTCCGTGATCCGTTGCGTCGCGCACGTATCCGAGCGCATTGGGAATGATCGGGCACACTTGGAGGCGGCATCCCGCGCGTGCGAGATCCAACGCCTGCAACAAGGTCGTGTCGTTCATCGGTGCGATCGCGCCAACCCCTTGCCGCACAGCGGCCGTCACCACGGCCGCGCTGTTCTCCGGCCGTGAAAATTGTACGAGGTAGTCCAGCGCTGTCTCCTTGGAGCGCGAAGTCGCACCGAGAAATGGTCGCGCACTTAGAATCAACTCCGGCCACGATTGCCGGGAGCCCATGCCGTTAGAGTCGGACATACCCACCGCCGAGCGACCGATAGATCGCCTCGATGATTTCCTGCACCTTAAGCCCATCGCGCCACGAGACCAGCGGCTCGGCACCGGTCGCGCAGCACCTGATGAACTCGAAGTCCTCGTTGCAATATCCCTCGCCGCCGTAGTCGGAGCTGAGATCGACCGGCGCCTTGTCGAAGTCGGATCGATGAAATGGGGTCCATCCCTGCTGGTACTCTCCGGCATCTCGACTGAGGAACAAACGAGCTCGATCATCGGTGATCTCGAGACTTCCTCCTTCGGCGACGATCAGCATCTGCGTGTGCTCCACCGTATATCCGGGTACGCCCCACGAGGTGTCGATGGACGCTACCACGCCACTCTCGAACTCGAGGATGATTGTCGCCACATCTTCGACTTCCGAATGGATGCTGCCACCGCGCGCAAAGACACCGGTGACGTGGCCAAAGAACCATTGCAACAGGAACAGAAGGTGACAGGTCGAGTTGATGATGATGCCGCCCCCCGATTGGTCCTTGCTATAGACCCACCCCTTCGGCGACCGGAATACCTGACTCAGATAGACGGTACAGTGGCACTGATGAATCCGACCCAATGTGCCCCCTTGCGCGAGGGCACGCATCTTCTGGTACAGGGGATAGTGACTCTTCATGTATCCGACCGCATGGACAATCGTGGTGTCCTTCACCAGGTCGTACATGCGACGCGCATTGTCGAGCGTATCCGCCAGCGGCTTCTCCACGAATACGTGGACGCCCCGCTGCACGCACGCCTGTGCCGTCGGCAGGTGGGCAGCACCCGGCGTACACACGAACACGGCATCGACCTCGGTGCGTTCCAGCATCTGTTCAACCGACGTGTAGAACGGCGCGTCCAGCCCCAGACTTTTGACGTAGTGCGCGAGCTGCGGTTGCGGGTCCACGACCGCCACCACCTGAGCATCCGGGCTGGCACTGACAATCGCCGAATGCATGAGCCCCATCTTCCCCAGTCCAGCTATGGCCACTCTCGTGCTCAACGTTGCTAACTCCTCCGACGGGTTGCTTACAGCTTCCCGTTGTTGCGTTGCATCAGCCCGATGCCGTCGCGGAAGCTCATGGGCTGGAATCCAAAATCCTCCTGGGCCCTGGATATGTCGCACTCGCTCATCTGCGTAATGCCCAGAATGTTGTCGACGGTAAGCGGAGGGTTTTTTGCAGCCAGTGCGAAGGCTCTGGCCAGCCCCATGCAGATACTCACGGGCAACCGTATCTGCGGTCGCCTCTTTCCGCAGACGTCGCCCATGCCGTCGATGAACTGCGCGAAGCTGATGCCATCCAAACCGCCGAGGTCATAGGTTTTGCGAACCGCATTCTCCGATCCTAGACACGCCAGAATCGCGCTCACCACGTCTCCCACGTAGATCGGACGGAATCGCTGACGTCCATCGCCGATCACCGGTATGAGTGGAAGCGTGGCGACATATCGCTCTATCTTTGCAGACAACCCGCGCGCCCCGGGGCCGTAGACTGTGCTCGGGCGCAGAACGGTAAAGCGCAGACTCGACGCCGCGACGATGCGCTCGGCCTCGAGTTTTGTCCTCCCATAGACGCCCGTGTTCTGCGGGATTGCTGACAAGGTGCTGACGAAGACGAATCTCCTGACATCGTTGTCTCCGCACAGCTCGACGAGGTTCTTGGTCCCCAACACGTTCGTTCGATGACCCGCGGAAGGATCCGATGCAGCCTCCGACGTGACCGCTGCACAGTGCACGACGGCGTCGAGGTCAGTCACTGCCTGGCGCAGCGAGTCCTTATCGGTCAGGTCGCCAACGACGGTCTGCACGGCCGTGTCGTCTAGCAGCGCCAAGTCGCTGCTGGGGCGCACGAGGCATCGCACCCGATCACCCCGCTGGTGGGCGGCGCGTGCCAGGTGTGAACCCACGAAACCGGATGCACCAGTGATCAGCAGGTTCATCTCGAGCTCCCCGCACGCATCGATGACCGCTGCTCCGAGGGAACCTTCAGCTGCTCGCAGACCGCCGCCCAGGCTTCCTCTATCTCGATGGATTTCATGCACACATTGTTGCGGCACGAGCTATTTTCTTTGGATTGATAGACGTTCAGGCAGGGGCTGCACGGAATGTTCTTGTAGAGAACCGTATGCGAGCTGCCTCTCGGACCGTACAGTGCCGGCGTCTCTGGCCCGAAAAAGGACACGGTCGGAATGCCCGCCGCAACCGCCAGATGCAACGGACCACTGTCGTTGCCGATGAAGAGCTGCGACCGTTGCAGCAACAGTACCAGCTGCTCCCCGCCTATGAGGCCGCACAAGTTGATGAGCTGCGGGCTGGAGGGCAAGGCCTTCACGACCTGAGCGACATAGGCAGCTTCCTCCCTGGCACCGATGAGAACCAGTCGGACGTCGCGAAAGCGCGTCACAATTCGCTCGATCAACTGCCGATAGTAGTCGAGAGGCCAGCGTCGTTTGTAATCGAGGGGGCTGGCGTTGACATTGATACAAATCAAAGGGTCCGTTCTTGTGACGTCGTGCTCCAACAAGAGCTGCTCCAGCCGTGCTGCAGCGGTCTCATCTTCCACCGCCAACGCATCGAGGCGATGATCGTCCGCTTCGGCACCCAAGGCCCGCGTGCCTTTCAAAAAAATGTCCGTGATGTGTTTGGAATGATCGAACGACACTCGTCTTGTATAGAAGGTCTCCCGCCAGAACTTGGGCGTCTGAAACCCCACGGTGATGGGCGCCCCGGACATCGCGGTGACGATTGAGGTGAAGTTCGCAAAGAACTCGTAATCGATGACGACGTCGAACTTCTCTCGCCTCAAGAAACGCACCAGACGAAGAAAGCTGACGAGAAAAGTCGGAAGATGATCAGCTCGATATGGATACACGCGGTCAATCGTTTTGATCATCTTGCAGACGCTTTGATTCTGCTCGAACGTCAGAAAGGTCACGTTGCAGTTCGGGTAGGCGTTCTTCAACGCTCTTAGGGCGGGCGTCGCGAGCACGATGCTGCCCATTCCCCAGAGCTTGATGACGAGCACCTTCCGTATTTCCGGCGCTGGCTTCTGTCCGGCGGCCGGGCGGACTCGCTCCGCCAAGTACTTCAGGATGCCCAGAACGAAGCAAATCGGTGGCCCCAGATACTGATCGATTCTCCGCATCAAGCGGATCGGAGTCGATGGTCGACTGGTCATGCGGTCAATCCACACTTGCCGGCATCGGGGCGTCCACGTGCGCGCCCCTCGGCAATAGTTTCGTCAGGTGCAATCGAAAGCACCCCGCTCAGCGGGCAACGGGCCTCGGATGGTCGATCATCGGGATGGCGACCGTTTCGAGCCCCTCCCGCGTCACGCGTCGCATTGCCAGGCGCCGGCGGCGGCGGTGCGCCAGTGCCATCGTGAACCGCGTCGATGTATCGCGGGCCACAAGCGACGCTGCCAGCTTCACCGCGCGTTGCGGCCGGATGGAGAAGCTCAGGAAGTAGAAGAATCCCATCGCAAGAAGGTTGAGACGAGACAGGCCGCGTGAACCGATGAACTCGGCGTAGGAGACACTGTTCTCCGGATCGTTGAACGCGAGGAGCGAGCGGAAGTAGTCATGGTCGAGTCGCACCTTTCCGGTCCGCACGAGCTCGTCGAAAAGCTCGGAACCCGGATAGGGAGAGAAGGGAAAGGCATTGACGTCGTCGACACCAAGGATCGCCAGGCGGCTCAGGAACCCGAAGGTGTGGAGCACGTCGCGCCACGAGGAGCCGGGGAACCCGAAAACGAAGCTCGCCTTGATCGCCAGACCGGCTCGGCGGGCACCGCGCATCGACGCGATCATGCGGTCCGGATCGACCTTCTTCTTGATCCGCGCCAGCTCGGCGCGTGAGCCGCTCTCGGGCGCATAGGTCACGATGCGACACCCGGAGGCGTAGAGAAGCTGCGCGACTTCCTCGTCGATCGCTTCGCTGCGCGTGCCGGAAGGGAGCTGCCACGTGATGTCGAGCCCCTCGGCGATCAGCAAGCGGCAGAATTCGACGATCCAACTTCTCTTGACGATTGCAGTCAGGTCGTAAAAGTCGAAGTTCGTCACCCGATAGCGGCGGATGTAATCCTTCATCTCCGCGATCACCGCCTCCGGCTTCCGCGCCGTCCACCGCGTCGTCCACATGAGCGGGCTGGAGCAGAATGTGCACCGGTACGGACAGCCGCGGCTCGCCAAAATAGGCATGCAGCGTCCGAGGTTCGCGCCGTGCGTCAGCGCGTTGTCGATATAGGTTTCGACCGGAAAGCGGGTCCAGTCCGGTGGAGCGATATCGTCGATCGCGCGGATCCGTTCGCGGGGTGCGGTGCGCGCTGCAGCACCATTGGGACCGCGGTAGATGATCCCAGCAACCTCACCAAGGTCACGGCCCGCAGCATGCGCATTCACCAACTCGACGATGGTCTCCTCTCCCTCGCCGAGCACACCAACATCGGCTGCCGGGCAAGTGGTGAGCGTCAGCTCAGGACAAGCGGTAACATGCTCGCCGCCCACTACAATGAATGCCTCAGGAAATGCGCGACGGATGGCACTGACCAGCTCCTCAGCGATGGGCCATTCGACCGAGAACATGCACGAGACGCCGATGATCTGTGTTCGCGGATCGATGCGCGCGACGATCTCCTCGTTGCGCAGCCCATGCATCAGGGCGTGGTCGTCACATCGAGCACGGCTGTACAGATGCACAGCCTCCCCGACCGCATCGACCGTCTGCACCTCATGGCCGGCGGCGCAGAGCGCCCCCGCAATGTACGCCAAGCCGAGCGGTGGTACGGCGTCCTGGCCTACACCGCTGGCGCTGGTAAGGGTGGGAGGACGAACCAGGCAGACGCGTACCGGTCGCGAGCAAACGTCGCGGATTAGCGTCTGATTTTTCATAGCGTTCCGAGCCCCCGCTCGATCGCGGACGAAGCTCTATTACGGTGCGGACAAGGGCACTTGTCAAGCGCGATCGAGGCCCCAGCCGTCAGGGTTCAGCTGGCCGTCGGGAGGGTGTCCGGGTAGGGCTACGACGAGCCCCGGGCGCGGTGCAGGTACAGGCAGCCGTACGACGCACGCGGCCGACCCGGCCCTAGTTACTTTGGCGCAGCTTTCCTCAACACCACGAATGCAAAGCTCGCCAAGAAACGGTCGAAGGGGCTCAGCAGTCTTTCGGCCGCAACGATCGCCGGCAACCATCGCGTCGGGAGGAATTGCGGGAAGTTGTACCCGCCTGCCAACCAGTAGTGAAACTTCGAATGAAACCTGAACGTGTCGAGAACCAAGGGGGTTATCTGATCTTCCGAACGGGTCCCCGGTCCAAACAGGATCGTCAGGTTTGCTGAGTTCGCATCAGCCAGCGGATTCGGCGGGTTTGACGGCTCAAAGCCCAACTGGCTCAGATCACAGTATTCGGGGTGCAGCTTCATCCACGGAACCCACGACAGGGCCGACACGTACGGATCGCTGATCAGTACTCGGCCCTCTATCCGCAGCACGCGGCTTGCCTCTTTGAGAAACCCGAGAGGGTCGGCCAGGTGATGCAAGACGCTGATCAAGAAGATGTTGTCCAGCACGCGGTCGTGGAACGGCAGCTCATAGGCCGAACAAGCCAGATCGATATTGTCGAGATCGAGTATGTTCGAGGTTGTCAGGTCGGGGACATGCTCGTGAAGCAGACTGCTTCCCGAGCCGATTTCGAGATTGCGCTGTCCTGGCGCGCGACGGTCGGCGAGGAACCTGTAGATTCCTCGGTACCATTCCAACAATAGAGGTTTGGCTTTCAAGGTCCGAGCCATCTCCTCCGTGGCGCCGACTGGCTCAGCCCAACGATTCCTGATCCTCTCAACGAAGAACGCGCTATTCATTCGGCGCCTATCCGTCGGGGGCTCCTACTAGTGTTCGTGATGGCGCACCGCATGATCACACCGGTGACGCGGTGTGCAACCTACGGTTTGGGCACCGGGATCAGCGGGTGCAAGAGCTGCTGCGCCCAGTTCGCTGGGGGCAGATTCTCGATGCCGTAACTGGCCGGCCAGCGTCGCGTGATGCGCGCCGTACCAAACAGCACGTCCCACACGTAGAGAAGGTTGCCGTAATTGCCTGTGTGGTGCGTCGCGCCGTCTCCAGCGTTCAAGCCGTGATGCGCGGCGTGCGTACAGGGAGTGGAAATCAAGCGCTCCAACACCCAGGCGAGCCGATGGAGCCCCTTGATCCGGTGCAGCGGCGCATCCCACGGTACTGAGCTATGCGCGCCGATGATCACCGCTGATTTGACCACCGCATACCCCACGAATACCGGCCCGCCGCCCATGTACACCAGCACCGCCGACAGCCAACTGCCCGGCATCGTTGCGTAGTAAAGAAGATTATTGCGGTAGACGAGGCGCACGCTCATGTAACTGGCCTCATGATGGGCGCGGTGAAACGCGTAGATCGCGGGCACGGTGTGAGACAAGCGATGCCACCAGTACTGCGCCAGATCGTCGAACACCAGGAACAACCCGAGCATCGCCCACCAGGGGAAGTCGGCCAGCATATTCCTGGAACTC
>Ga0187892_10011462_pt1 | contig 10864 bp, 8 predicted proteins | sample MA1701073metaG_FD_139345 | JGI IMG/M metagenome (GOLD analysis project Ga0187892, IMG submission 139345) | Bio-ooze microbial communities from a basaltic lava cave in the Kipuka Kanohina Cave System on the Island of Hawaii, USA - MA170107-3 metaG ... | reverse complement strand
GCGCTCCACGGCGTCGCGCGAGATGCGCGCCCGGGCGAGAGCGCCTCCGCTGCCACCAGCGACGGTCCGCTCGGCCTCCGCGGTCGGGGCGCCGACCAGCACGGCCTCGCCGCGCGCATCGAAGCCGTCCGCCTGCAGCGCATCGAGCGCGGCGTCCTCCGAGGCGACGAAGCGCGCGCGCGGCACGGTGTAGGCGCGCGACAGCGCGCGCGGGTTCGTGTAGACCCTGAGCGAGCTCGAGGCGTCGAGCGCGTGCAGCCCCTCGACGCCCTCGGGCGTCGGTTGGTTCACGACCACGACGCGCGTCGCGACCAGGTCGAGCAGGCGCGGCCGCGCCAGCGGATTCGCGCCGTCGACGTAGCCGAGGAACGGGAGCGTCGCGTCGTCGCCCGGCGTGGGGAGACCCGACACGGCGTAGAGGTACCGCTGCAGGCGCCGCGAGGCGAGCGGCTCGTAGTCCTGCACGCAGGGCAGGGCCTGCAGCGTCGCGAGGCGCGGCGAGAAGTTCGCGAGCTGGCCGAAGAAGGCCACGCGTCCCGAGCCCGCCTGCGAGTCGAGGACCTTCAGCATCGGCATCCAGTTGGCGAGCGGACCGGGCTGGAGCCAGGGAAGCTGCGTGTCGTTGCGCAACGGGAGCACGAGCGTGGCGAACAGCCCGGCGAGCCCGGCGCCCGCCGCCAGCGCGCCGAGTCGCGGAAGGCGCGGCGGACGCCAGCGCTGACAGGCGTCGAGGCCGAAGGCGACGCCCGCCGCGAGCAGGAAGAACACCGCCATGAGCAGCCGGCTCGGGACCCGGAACACGTCCAACAACGGCAGCACGCGATAGAGCCGGAACAGGGGCGTCTCCGGCCCGAGCGCGACGCCATAGAGGACGAGTGCGCCGCAGCCGAGCACGAGGCCGAGCCGCCGTTGTCGCGCGAAGCCGAGGCACGCGAGGCCGATCGCGAGCGCCGACAGGTAGAACGGCTGGAAGCCCGGTCCGCGGACCAGCGTCTCGCGCACCGCCGCCCCGAGCGGCTGCCATCCCATCGGATAGAGCTGCGCGTCGGTGAGCGGCGCGGCGCGGCGCGCCGTTTCCGCGCTCCAGGCGAGCGTGGGCAGGAGCTGGGGCGCCGCCGTGGCGACGGCGATCGCGCCGGCGACCGCGAGGCGAAGCGCGAAGCGGCTCCAGGAAGCCGGGCGAAAGCGCGCGTCCGCCAGCAGCCCCGCCGCGAGCAGCGCGAGCGCGTAGGCCATGTAGAGGACGATCTGATAGCCGCCGGCGAGCACCGGCAGCGCGCCGCTCAGCCCGAGCAGCACGGTCCAGCGCCAGCCGTCGCCGCGCACGACGCGGACCAGCGCCAGCGCGAGCGTCGGCCACCACGCGCCGGCCTCGAGGTACGACGGCCAGTAGAACGAGTTCGCGCCGAGCGTTCCCAGCACGATGGCCGCCCCGGTCGCGGCGAGACGGCTCACGCCGAGTGCGCGTGCGAACGCGTAAGTGGTCAGCACGAGGAACACGAGATGCGCGCACAGGGACACGGCCAGCGCCTGCTCCGGACGCAGCACGAGGAGCAGCAAGCGCGCCGGATAGAGCGCCCCCGGCTGGAGCGCGGCGAGGAAGGGCTGCCCGACGGCCTGGTGGGGATTCCAGAGCGGCACGCTCCACTGCGCCATGCGCTCGGCCTGGTGCGCGTACGACGGCAGGAAGTAGGTGTAGAGGTCGCCCGCGGGCAGCACCGAGTAGGTGTCGCTGGGCGTGGAGAGCCGAGTCGCCCACAACACGAGCGTGCCGGCGGCGAGAGCGAGCGCGGGGAGGAGCCCGACGAGGCCGCGTCCGGGCTTCATCGGACGCGCCGGTCGACTGCCATCACGACCGCGGCGAAGAGCCAACCCGCCGCGAAGATCCCCCAGCTGAGCCGCCAGCCGGGGGCGCGGTAGACGAAGGCGACCTGGCGGTCGCCCGGCTCGACGATCACGCCCCGCACCAGGTAGTTCGCCTGCCAGATCCGCCGCGGGCTGCCGTCCACGCGCGCCTCCCAGCCCGGCGCGAACGCATCGGCGAGCACCAGCACCGCGGGGGCCGCGACGGAGACGTCGATCTCGACGCGCTCCACGGCGTCGCGCGAGATGCGCGCCCGGGCGAGAGCGCCTCCGCTGCCACCAGCGACGGTCCGCTCGGCCTCCGCGGTCGGGGCGCCGACCAGCACGACCTCGCCGCGCGCATCGAAGTCGTCCGCCTGCAGCGCATCGAGCGCGGCGCCCTCCGAGGCGACGAAGCGCGCGCGCGGCACGGTGTAGGCGCGCGGCAGCGCGCGCGGGTTCGTGTAGACCCTGGGCGAGCTCGAGGCGTCGAGCGCGTGCAGCCCCTCGACGCCCTCGGGCGTCGGTTGGCTCACGACCACGACGCTCGTCGCGACCAGGTCGAGCAGGCGCGGCCGCGCCAGCGGGTTCGCGCCGTCGACGTAGCCGAGGAACGGGCGCGTCGCGTCGTCGTCCGGCGTGGGCAGGCCCGACACGGCGTAGAGGTACCGCTGCAGGCGCCGCGAGGCGAGCGGCTCGTAGCCCTGCACGCAGGGCAACGCTTGCAGCATCGTGAGGCGCGTCGAGAAGTTCGCGAGCTGGCCGAAGAAGGCCACGCGTCCCGAGCCTGCCTGCGCGTCGAGGACCTTCAGCATCGGCATCCAGTTGGCGAGCGGACCGGGCTGGAGCCAGGGAAGCTGAGTCAGGTTGCGGATCGGGAGGACGAGGGCCGTGAACAGGAGCAGGAATGCCGCGAGCGCCGCGATCGCACCGAGTCGGGGGGAGCGCGCGGGCCGCCAGCGCTGGCAGGCGTCGATGCCGAACGCCACGCCCGCCGCGAGCAGGAAGGAGACGGAGATGACGAGACGGAACGGGAAGCGATACAGGTCGAGCAGGGGCAGTGCCCGATAGAGCGCGAACAGCGGCGTGCCCGGGCCGAGCGCGATCCCGTAGAGCACGACGGCGCCGCTGCCCAGCAGCAGACCGAGCGCGCGCTGGCGGGCGAAGCCGAGCAGCGCCAGGGCGGCGGCGGGGAGCGACAGCAGGTTGAACTCGGAGCCGGGGCCGCCGAGCAGCGTCTGGTGGACCAGCACCCAGGGCGACGGCCAGCCCAGCGGATAGAGCTGCTCGTCGGTGAGTGGCGCGGCGCGCCGCGCCGTCTCCGCGGTCCAGGCGAGCGTGGGCAGGAGCTGGGGCGCCGCCGTGGCGACGGCGATCGCGCCGGCGACGGCGAGACGAAGCGCGAGGCGGGCCCACGACGCGGGGCGGAAGCGCGCGTCCGCCAGCAGGCCCGCCGCCAGCAGCAGGAGCGCATACGCCATGTAGACCGTCATCTGGTAGCCGCCCGCGAGCACCGGCATCGCGCCGGAGAGGCCGAGGAGCACGGCGAAGCGCCAGCCTGCACCGCGCACCACGCGCACCAACGAGAGCGCGATCGTCGGCCACCACGCGCCGGCTTCGAGGTACGTCGGCGAATAGAACCAGGCGCCGCCGAGCGTCGCGCCCAGCACGAGCGCCGCGCCGCTCGCGGCGAGCCGGGTCACGCCGAGCGTCCGAGCGAACGCGTAGCTGGTGAGCACGAGGAAGACGAGGTGCGCGCACAGCGACACCCCCATCGCGCGCGCGGGGCTCAGCACGAGGAGCAGCAGGCGCGCGGGATAGAGGACGGCCGGCTGCAGCGTGGCGAGGAACGGCTCCCCGACGGCCTGATACGGGTTCCAGAAGGGCAGGCTCCACTCCGCGAGCCGCATCGCCTGGTAGGTGTAGGACGGCAGGAAGTAGGCGTAGAGGTCGCCGAGCAGGTGCAAGTACGCATCGCTCGGCGTCGAGAGCCGCTGGGTCCACAGCACGAGCGTGCCGACGGCCAGCGCGAGCGGGGGCAGGCTCGCGACGAGCGCGCGGCGGCCGAGCGTCACGGCGACCCGGCTAGACCCGGCGCGCCACGCAAGCGGCGGACACGCCGAAGGGCAGGCGCACGCGCCGCAGGAGCTGCGCCTCGCACCAGTAAGCAAAGATCAGCGCGCGGTTCACGATGCGCGGCGGCACGAAGAAGTCGGTCCGCATGCCGGGCGCGATTCTTGCCCAGCGCCGCAGCACCCGCCATACCAATGCGGGCGGGAACACGAAGAAGTTCGTATAGCTGCTCCACTCGATCGCGAAGCCGGCCTCCCGCACGCGCGCCAGCAGCTCGCTCTGCCGGTAGCGGCGGCGGTGCTGGAACGTCTCGTCGTGCTGGCTCCACAGCGCGCGGAACGCCGGCACCGAGATCACGGCGCGCCCGCCCGGTCGCAGCACGCGGCGGAGCTCGCCCAGCAGGAGCCGCTCGTCGTCGACGTGCTCCAGCACGTCGAAGGTCACGCACGCGTCGAACGAGCCGTCGGCGAACGGCAGGGCCAGCGCGCTGCCCTGCACCACCTCGCGCAGCCCCTTGTCGCGGCAGAAGCGGAGCGGCAGCGCGTCGGAGTCGAGCCCGACGACGTCGGCGTCGCCGGCGAGCGAGAGCAGGATGCCGCCGGTGCCGCAGCCGACGTCGAGCATCCGCCCGCGAGCGCCTCCGGCGCGATCGAGCAACGCGTGCAATAGCAGCCGCTTCCCGGCGAACCAGAAGTGGCTCTCCTCGATCGCCTGCATCTCGCGGAACTCTTCGGGATGCATGGCTACGCGAGGTACATGCCGCCGTTCACCTGGAACACCTGCCCGGTCACGTAGCCCGAGATCTTCGGGTCGGCGAGCGCGCACACGAAGTGCGCCATGTCCGCGGGCTCGGCGATGCGGCCGGTGAGCGTGGCGCGCCCCATCGCCTTGATGCCCTCCTCGCCGACCGTGGCGAGCATCGGCGTGTTCACGGGGCCCGGCGCGATGGCGTTCACGCGGGCGCGATAGGCCGAGAATTCGCGCGCAGCCGTCCTCGTGGCGGACTCGATCGCGCCCTTCGCGGCCGTGTAGTCGATCTGGCCGATGTTTCCGTTGCGCGCCGACACCGACGAGAAGTTCACCACGAAGCGGTTCACGCCGTCGTCGAGCGGTTGGTTGCCGGCGTTCTTGAACTGCAGGTGCCAGCACTGCGCCGCGACTTCGCGGAGGAACAGGAAGGTGCCGTACAAGTGGACGCCGATCACCAGCTTGAAGTCGTCGAACGACTTCTTCGGGATGCGCGCGTCGCGCGTGATGCCCGCCACGTTCACGACGCCGTTCACCGCGCCCGTCGCTTCGAGCGCGCGGCCCACCGCGCGCTGCACGTGCGCCTCGTCCGCCACGTTCGCGGCCGCGAAGATCGGCGTCACCGGCGCCGCCTTCGCGATCTCCGCGGCGGCTTCGCGCAATCGCCCCTCGTCGAGATCCACCAGCACGACCTGCGCGCGGTGCTCGGCCAGCGCCGTGGCCACGGCGAAGCCGATGCCCTGGGCCGCGCCGGTCACGATGTGCGTCTCGCCCTCGAATGCGCCTTCGCGCAGCACGCGCGCCATGCCGGCCTCCTTCTGTCGAGAGCGGCGGAATATGGCCGGGGGCCCGCGGGCTCACAAGCTCGGGCCGGGCCGGCGCTGCGAAGCCGGTCCGGCCCCTGGCTCGAGAGGGTTCGATCAAGCGGGGTTCGAGAGCTCCGGCAGGTACGCCACGATGGCCCGCTCCGCGCTCTCCAGCGCCTCCATGGCGTTCCTGAAGATCAGGCCGCCCTCGCCGGCGCCGAAGGCGTCGGTGAGCAGACGGGCCGGGACGCGATGACGGTCCAGCTCGGCGAGATCGCGCAGCGGTCGCACCGTCCAGTACTGGCGCAGGTCGCCGATCACGGGCTGGTACACCACGATGCGGGCGGGATCGTCCACCTTCGGGATGGCCTCCGAGAGCTTGCGGAACAGCTCTTCGACGGCCTCCTGCCCACCCGAGCGCACCCGCACCGTCGTCACGACGGCGAGGGGGTGAGCCGCGGGGCCCGTGCGGTCGGGCGGATAGCTCAGCTCGGGTCGGTCCGTGGACAGCGTGTTGCGCTGCTCGAGCGTGCAGCCGAGCAGCTCTTGCTGCCACTCGGCCGCCGCCTTCGCGCCGAGCACGCGCTCGAACATCTCGATCGGCGTGCCGCGCTTCGCGAGCGCCGCGTAGTCGGCGCACTCGGACACGAAATGGAGCAGGGGGCCCTGCGTTCCGAAGCGCGCCTGATGCGCCGTCCAGCGAAAGCCATCCTTCTTCTCGACGGCACGCGTGGCGAGCTGCCGGATGAGCTCGCCGTAGCGGAGCTGCTGCTCGGGGCGGATTCGAACGGAGAGCACGTTGCTGAGAGGCATGAAGCCTCCTCTCGTTGCGTTGGAGGGGAAGGAAGCAACGACCCGCAGAGCGCCGGGGAGGGGCGCGGGGCGCCGGCCCGGGGCCAGTGTCCTGGTACGGACGCCACGACTCGACGGGAGTGCGCACGGCGACCGCCTCGCGGAGGCCACCAGCCTAGGTCCCGACCCGCGCCTGCGATACCCCGAAACGGGGGGTGCGCTCAGAATTCCGCGAGCACCAGCGAGCGCCCGGGGAGCTTGATCGCCTGCCTGGGCTCGACGCTCACGCTGCCCGCGGGGTCGGCGAACACGAGCACGGCGCTCGGCACGCGCCTTTCGCCGTCGATCTCCACCTTCGCGGTCCGCTTCTTCGCGCCGCGGTTCACGAACAGCACGCGCAGCTTGCCCACGGCGTCGCGCGTGACGAGCGCGGGAGAGTTCGCGAGGAGCCCGTCCTCGGCCAGCAGCGTTGCGCCCTCCGGCGGGATCATCCGCGCGAAGAGCGCGTAGGCGCGCTGCAGGGGCTTCGGCCCGCCGGCGGGGTCGGCGATGCCGAGTGTGATGGCCGGGTAGAAGTCCCAGAGGATCGCGCGATGGGCGCGGCCGAGGCGCGTGGCGCCGAGCGCGAGCACGGTGGCCGCGTGGAGCGGCGCGTCCATCGCGCCGGCCCAGGCCGGGTCCGAGACGTGGGCGTCGAGGTCGGGCCCCCACTCCGCCAGCGCGAGCTCGAGGTCGGCGTAGTGCGTCGAGGCGTCGCGAGCGGTGCGCACGGCGTCGATCGCGCCGACGATCGCGAGCGGGTCGTCGTCGTACGCGTGGAAGGAGACGAAGTCGAGCGGGACGTGCGCGCCGCCCGGCAGCGGTGAGCCGTCGAGCGACGTGACCACCTGTGCCGCCGTCTCGGCGCGCGCGAAGCTGCCGAGCCCGAAGCGGAGGGCCTGGATCTCGGGGTGGGGCGACGCCGCGCGCCAGGCGTCGAGCGCGACGAGCGCGCCGATCGCCATCTCGAAGAAGCGGTCGAGGGCGCCGGCGCCGTCCTCGAGGCTCGAATCCCAGAAGAACGGGAGCTCCGGCTCGTTCCACAGCTCGACGTGCGTGAACGGTCGGCCCGGCTCGCCTCCGCTCCCGAGGCGCAGGCGCTCGAGCGCGCCGATCAGCGCCGCCGCGAACACGGCGGGATCGGCGGGCCGCACGTTCGAGACGCGATTCCGGAAGGTCCACAGGCAGTCGTCGCGGAGCGGCGTGCGGTTCACGGCGAGCGCGCGCGGCATGGCGTCGACGGACAGGAACGGCTTCGCTCCGAAGGCGAGCGCGGCGTCGAGCGCGCTGCGCGCGTAGGCGAGCGCATAGCGGGAGTCGTCGGCGGTAGCGGCGAGCGTGACCGGGTCGCCGTCGTCGCTGAACCAGTCGGCGCCGCGATCAGATCGAGGTCGCTGGCGCCGGGCGGCGCCGCGGCCTCGGGTGGCGCGATCGCGCACGGCGCGCCGCCGCTGAGCGCCGGCAGCAGCAGCGTCGCCGCCTCCCAGCGGCCGAGGCCGACGCGCCAGTCCGCGCCCGCGCTGCCCGCGTCGGCGGCCGTCGCCACGAGCGCGGGTCGCTGGTCGTAGGCGAACAGCGCGCCGGACAGGTCGTAGTGGCCGAGCAGCGCGCGGCTCACGGGTCTGCCGGCGGCGCCCGAGTCGATGGTGATGCGCCACTTCTCGGATCCGCCCGCCGCGGGCGCGACCGCGCACGCCACGGCGACGAGCGGCGCCAGCAGCCGCCGGCTCAGCCGCAGGACACCCCCGTGCCGCCCAGCCCGCAGTAGCCGCCCGGGTTCTTGTGGAGGTACTGCTGGTGGTAGTCCTCGGCGAAGAAGAACTCGGGCGCCTCGCGGATCTCGCTCGTGACGGGGCCGTAGCCGGCCTTCTCGAGCGACCGCGCGAAAGCGTCGCGCGACGCCTCGGCGGCCTTTCGCTGCGCCTCGCCGTAGCAGTAGATGGCCGAGCGATACTGCGTCCCGATGTCGTTGCCCTGGCGCATGCCCTGCGTCGGGTCGTGGCTCTCCCAGAAGATCTTCAGCAGCGCGTCGTAGGCCACGCGCGCCGGGTCGAACACGACGAGCACCGCCTCCGTGTGGCCCGTCCCGCCGCTGCACACCTCTTCGTACGTCGGATTCGGCGTGGACCCGCCGGCGTAGCCCACCGCCGTGGTCCACACGCCGGGCGCCTGCCAGAACTTCCGCTCGGCGCCCCAGAAGCAGCCCATGCCGAAGCAGGCGAGCTCGAGGCCGTCGGGGTAGGGCGGCAGCATCGGATTGCCGAGCACGGCGTGCCGCGGCGCCACCGGCATCTTCGCGGCGCGCCCGGGCAGCGCTTCGCCCGGCCCGGGGATGCGGAGCTTCTTCTGGAACAGGGCCATCGCGGATCCTCCTCGCTGACGTGAGCAGGGACGGGAGCAGGATAGCCGCCGATGCCGCCGGGCCCGTCTCGGATACCCTGCGGCCCATGCGGATCGCGACCTGGAACGTGAACGGGCTGCGCGCCCGCCAGGACTTCCTGCTCGCCTGGCTGCGCGCGCGCCAGCCGGATCTCGTCGCCCTCCAGGAGCTGAAGCTGCCCGACGAGCAGTTCCCGCACGACGTGTTCGCGCAGGCGGGGTACCAGGCGCTCGTCCACGGCCAGAAGAGCTGGAACGGCGTCGCGGTGCTGGCGAAGAAGCCGGTCGCCGCGGTGCAGATCGGCCTCCCGGGCCAGGAAGAGATGGGCGCGCGGCTGGTCACGGCCGACGTCGAGGGGCTCCGCTTCGCGAGCCTCTACTGCCCGAACGGGAAGTCCACCGGGCACGACGACTTCGCGAAGAAGCTCGCCTGGTACGACGCGCTCGCGGCGCACCTCGCCGCCGCGCATCGCGCCGACGCCCCGCTCGTGCTCGGCGGCGACTTCAACGTCTGCCCCGCGGCGATCGACAGCTACGACGAGGCCGCCCTCGCCGGACACATCTTCCACACCGACGACGAGCGCGCCCGCTTCCGGGGCCTGCTCGACTGGGGCGCGCGGGACCTGTTCCGCGAGAAGAACCCGACGCTGCGCGCCTTCTCCTGGTGGGACTACCGCGCCGGCGCCTTCCACAAGGGCGAGGGCCTGCGGATCGACTTCCTGCTCGGCACGCCGCCGGTGCTCGCGCGCGTCCGGGAAGTCACGATCGACCGCGAGTGGCGCAAGAAGCAGGGCGAGCTCACCGCCTCGGATCACGCGCCGGTGCTCGCGGAGCTGGAGTAGGGAAGGAGCTCTCTCATGGGATCGACCGCCACCGCGCTGATCGGCTTCGCCGCGTGGTTCGTGCTGCTGAGCCTCGGGCTCGGCGTCTACCGCGTGGCGCTCGTGCTGCGCGGCGCGAAGGCCGCGAACAGCTTCGCGACGAGCGGCGCAGACCTCGCGCCCTTCGGCCAGCGCCTGACGCGCGCCCGCGACAACTGCTTCGAGACGCTGCCGGTGTTCGCCGCGCTGGCGCTCGGCGCCCAGCTCGCCGGGCGGCTCGACGTCACCGATCCGCTCGCGATGTGGGTGCTCTACCTGCGCCTCGGCCAGTCCGTCACGCACCTCGTCTCGACCAGCGTCCCCGCCGTGCAGCTCCGCGCCACGCTCTTCTTCGCGCAGATGGCGATCTACGCGTGGTGGGCGCTTCAGCTCCTGTCTTGAATCAGCGCAGCAGGCTGCTCACGCCAGACGCGAGCAGCAGCGCGTAGACGAGCACGCGGAAGCGGCGCTCGTCGAGCCGGTGGTGCGCCCACTCGCCGACGCCGATCGCGACGCCGAGCACTGGCAGGAGCGCGGCGGTGGCGCGCAGCGTGCCGCCGTCGAGGCGGCCGCCGAGCGCGTACGCCGCGGTGAGCGCGCTCCCGAGCGCGAGCCACACGCACGAGAGCGTGGCGCGGAAGGCGCGCTTCTCGGGGAGGGTCTTGCCGAGCGCCCACACCAGCAGCGGCCCGCCGGTCGAGAACATGCCGTGCATCACGCCGGCGCCGAGCAGCGCGGCAGTCGCCGCGGGCGGCGGGATCTCGCGCGCCACCTGGCTCTCGCGCAGCAGCCGCCACAGCTCGAGCGACGCGAGGCCGACCACGAAGGCGCCGAACGCCTTCCGCAGCAGCTCGTGCGAGGCGCGCTCGAAGACGAGCAGCCCGACGCCGAGCCCGAGCCCCATCCAGGGCAGGATGCGTTTCAGGAGCAGCCGGCGATCGACGTGCGCCCGGCCTCGCAGCGCGAGCCAGCTGCTCACGAACAGGCCGAGCGGCACGAACACGGGCAGCAGCTCGCCGAGCGGGAACAGGTGGATGCCGAGCGCGAGCGCGATCACCGTCGCGCCGAAGCCCGTGGTGGCTTCGGCCGCGAAGGCGAGGGCGACGATGCCGGCGAAGGCCCAGAACCGCGGATCGGTCGGCTCCAACTTGTTTCTACGCTCGCTCCGCTCGCTGCGCGCCCGGGGGAACCGGGCTTGCGGTGTGGCTCGAAGGGTTCGCGGCTCGCTCCGCTCGCTGCGCGCCCGGGGGAACCGGGCTTGCGGTGTGGCTCGAAGGGTTCGCGGCTCGCTCCGCTCGCTGCGCGCCCGGGGGAACCGGGTTTGCG
>Ga0187892_10011461_pt1 | contig 10865 bp, 8 predicted proteins | sample MA1701073metaG_FD_139345 | JGI IMG/M metagenome (GOLD analysis project Ga0187892, IMG submission 139345) | Bio-ooze microbial communities from a basaltic lava cave in the Kipuka Kanohina Cave System on the Island of Hawaii, USA - MA170107-3 metaG ... | reverse complement strand
TGAGCGCCCGGTTCCCCGCGAGCCCGACGCGGATGAGCGCCACGACCACCCGGGCGAACTCGGCCAGCGTGCGGTCGGCCGCCTGGCCCAGCATGGGGCCGGGTGGCGACGATGGCGACCTCACGTGAGGAGTCGGTGGCTGCCAGTACCCTTCGGGAGTTCGAGTGACCCAAGACCGTCGAGATCGACCACCAGCTGCCGAAGGTGCAGCAGGCGGAGGTCGCCAACGCCAGGTGCTCCCGAGTGTGGGCCGCGGGGCGGCGCAGCGGGGGACAGAGGCGGGCCCAGCCACCGAGGAGGCGATCCGGGCGCTCCGGGAGGGCCCGGGCATGCTGGTCATGCGAGACGTCGCCGAGGTGGTCGGGGTGTCACACCAGCGGATCGCTCAGATCATGAAGCGGCCGGGATAGGTGCAGTCCCCGACCGAGGAGATCGTCGCTTCGGTAGCGAACACGCTCACGGCCTCCGCCTCGGCGGGCGTGGCGCGGGTTGCCGAGCTGCTGTCGGTCGACGTACGTGGCCCGGCCGTGCTGCTCGAGTCCCTCGTCGCGCACGCGTCGCGCCTGGAGGGGGGAGAGCTGCTTCGCACGCGTGCCCTCGACGAGCGAACGGCCACCGCCGTCATCCGCTGCCCCGACGGCGAGATCGTCCTGGTGTCGCTGATGACGCAGCCTTCGGACGGAGCGGTCGTCGGGCTGGGTGTACGGCCGCTCGCCGGGGCCCGTCCATGGGCGCAGCAGCGAGCGTTCGTTGGCGCTGCTTGGGGCACCAGGGGCGGCGAGCAGCAACGGATCCGCCGGCGGGGGTGCCGCCGATTGGACCCGGATGACCCGGTCGAGGAGACGACGCTCTTTCGAGCCGGGTCCATCGCCAAACTGGTGACGGCTGCCGGCGTCTTGGCCTTGGCCGAGGCCGGTGAGCTCCGCCTTGACGACCCGCTGTGGACCTGGCTCCCGCAGTGTTTCCATGGTCCCACAGGCGAAATTGGTCCATCTATCCGGCAGGTTCTCGGGCACCGCGGAGGCTTCGTCGACGGACCAGGCCATGGCGCGGGCCACGATGGGGCGCGCTTGGTGCGAGCGAGCACCATGGCCAGGCCCGGGCCCGTGCGCTATTGCAACACCGGCTACGAAGTCCTGGGAGTGTTGCTCGAGCACAGCACGGGCGTTCCTGCCGTCGACTGGCTCGCGTCACACGTGCTGGCCCCCCTCGGCCTTGCTCGCAGCGCCCTTGGCCCAGCCGAGGGCGAGGACGAGGACGAGGATCTTCGGGCCACGGCGGCTCTGGGCTATGGGATCGATGAGGGCTTCGTGTATGCCGCGTCAACCAGCTGCGACATCCTGCCCACGGCTGCAGGCCTGTCTACGACCATCGGTGACCTCCTGTCCCTGGGACACTGGCTTGCCGTGCCCTCCGACGCAGGATGCGCATCTGGGCCGCGGTTGCCGGCCAGGATCGCCGAGCAGTTGCGACGTGCCGAGTGGGCGATGCTCGCCCCCTCGGGCGCCGCGGGCGTTCTGTCCTGGGGCGGATCATGGCCCGGCTTCATGGCAGGCCTCGCCATTCTGCCGGGCACGGGGACGGCTGGGATGCTGGTCAACACCGACGGCGTGGATGCGCCGAGCAAGGCAGCTCGGCTCGCGCGTGGCCTCATCCAGGCACCTGAAGCGGGTGCCTGGGGAGCGGGGTGATGCGCGGGCCTGAGATCATCGGCGGGGGGAGACGGCAGTGGGCCGGGTCGACGCCGAGGCGTCAGCGCGTCGCCCGTCACCAGCCGGCCAGCCTCACCCGGCCCAGGCCACCTCGCTATGACGCCTCGTTGAAGTGGAGCCAGCGCTGGTCCATTCGCTCACCGCAGGGATGGGCCCAGCCATCGGTGGCGATGCCCAGGGCGGCGGCGGCCTGGTGCGGCGGCTGCGGCGGCGTCACCGGTCGCCCGCAGGCGGGTAGGCGCCGGCCCCGGTGGTCGGCGAACACCAGCCCGCCGGGCGCATCGGCGTCGCCCTCGATGCCCAGTACGCCACGGTGATGGGCCCGGTGGTGGGCGGCGCACAGCAGGGCCAGGTTGGCGGTGTCGGTGGGCCCGCCGTCCTCCCAGTGCACCACGTGGTGCACCTGCAGCCACCGGGTGCGGTCACAGCCGGGCACCACGCAGCCCCGGTCGCGCTCCTCCACGGCCAGGCGGGTCCGGGCCGGCACCGCCCGCTGGGCCCGGCCCACGCTGACGGCGGTGCCCTTGGCCTGCCAGACCGGGCGCAGCGAGGCGTCGCAGGTCACCAGCCGGCGCAGGGCCTCGGGCAGGGCCGCCCCGCCGTGGACCCAGGCGGCTGGGCCGCCCGGGCGGTCGATGTCGAGGTGGACCAGCACCTGGTGGCGCTGGGAATGCGGCCGGGCCAGCGCGGCGGTGGCCAGCGAGCCCTCGGCCAGGCCCACCAGGGCGTCGGCCCAGCTGACCCGGGCCGGACTGTCGGGGGGCCCGTCGCCGGTCCCGTCAACCTCGCCGGAGCGAAACAGCCGGTCCCTGGCCTCGACCAGGGCCGCCTCCACTGCCGCGCCCTGGTCGGCGGGCAGGCGGGCCGACAGGCGCCAGCTGCCGTCTTCGTCGCTGCCGAAGCTGACGCTGCGCACCTCTTCGGGCGCAGCGCTGCCTGTGTCCTCGGCCGCCTCGCCGTCGCCGCCGCCGGCGAACACGTAGCGTGACAGGCTGCGGCGAAGCTGGCTGACCGTGGCCTGGCGGGCGAACGCAGCCATCTCGACGTCGGTCGAGGCCGGGGCATGGCGGCACACGACCGCCGCCTGGTCCTCGCTGATGGCTCCCGCCCGCAACGCCGCCCCGGTGGCGGGCAGCTCGTCCAGGCGGTTGGCCATCGACACCAGGGACCGGGCCCGAGCCGGCGACAGGCCGCACTGCCAGGCCACGTAGTGCCCCGGCGAGCAGATGCCGGCCTGTTGCCAGGCCCCGGTGGCCACCACCTTGGCGACCAGCGACACCAGCTGGCCGGTGGCGGCGTTGAGCACCCCGCACACCTTCGCCATCTCGGACTCCAGCCCAGCCACCTCGTCGTCGCTCAGCGCCGCCTCGGCCATGGCGTCATTGTACCAAACACATGTTCGGTTTGGGGTGACCCGAGAGGCGCCATGCAGCCGTTCAGCGGCACGCCCGCGTCAGCACGTCGGTGGTCGTGGCCCCCGACGGCGATGTCACCACGGCCGAGACGGCGGCCGAGAGGCACGGGGGCACGCCGCCGTCGACCAGGTCGGCCCTGATCCGCGCGCGGTGGTCCCCGGCCGTCGCGAGGGCTGGTCGACGGCCACGGCCGGGCGCAGGGCGCGGCGCGCCTGCACGCTGAGCGTGACGGGGACGCCGTGGCCCTTCACGGCTGCCACCCGGCGCTCGAAGAGGTGGTCGGCCCGGCGCAGCTGGGCCTGCTCCAGCCGCCGCCGGTAGCCGTCGAACCACTTCTCCAGCCCGCCGCGCCGCAACGGACAGCACGGCCTCCCAGCGGCCGGGCCCGATCCAGGTGCTGATTCAGCTGGGACCAGCGCGGAGTCTCTCGCCGACGCCGCCCTTGCCCAGCTCGACACGTGACGAGCCCGAGCGCGGAGTGCGTGATGGACCAGTCGGGGTCGGCGCGCCGGGACCACGCACGGCCGGCTCGTGACCGTGGGTGGTCCGTAAGCGGGATCGGTACCGCTCAGGCCAGGCGGGCCCGACCGACGCGGTAGATGCCGGCGCCGCCGGCCACCAGGGCGAGGCCGAGCGCGGTCATGACCGCGATCGCCGCGCCGGTGGACGGAAGGCCGCCACCGCCACCGCCGCCGCTGCCCGCACCGGCTCCCGCGCCGGTGTCGACTTGGCCCAACTCGCTCGGGGCCGGCGCCGCCAGGGGGCTGCCGCTCGCGGTCACGTCGGCTGCCGACGCGTTGACGAGGTCATCGAGGACGTTCAGGTTCACGCCGGTGGCGCTGGCGAGGCCGCCCAGGCCGCCCGAGGTGTCGACCAGGCCCAGGGTCAGCAGGCCCGGGAGGCTCAGCACGTCGACCGCGTTGCCGATGTCATCGTCGGTGATCAGCTCCAGGTCGTTGAGCCCGACGACGAAGCTGCTGGCCCCGCCGGTGCTGGACGCCTCGGAGTGGAGCAGGACGAGGCGCAGGCCGCCCTCGCCGCCGACGGTGAGCACGGCGCCGTCGCTGGAGCCGCTCCCGGTGCTGGTGGCGTTGGTGTGGCTCGCCTCCGACAGGGACTGCAGCACGTCGAGGGCGAGCAGTGCCGGGTCGAGCAGGACCAGGCGGAGCAGGGCCGCCTCGGCCCGCGCCTGGCGCTGGGTGGGGGACTGCTCCACCTCGGCGGCGTACGGCGCCAGCGCCACCCGACCGATGCCGATGTCACCGGTGTCCAACAGGTCGCCATCGGTACGGCCGGGCCCGGTCTGGGTGCCGCCCGTCACGCCGAGCAACGGCAGGAGCGGCTCGCCGAGCAGCTCGAGGGCGTTGGCCGTGGCTGCGCCCGTGGTGGCGGTGGCCTCGGCAGTCGTGCGGGCCACGGCGAGGAGCCCGTCGACCTCCAGCGCTACTGCTTCGGCCACCCCCGGCGGTGCCGGGGTCTGTGCCGCCGCGCCGACCGGTGCGAGCACCGCCAGCCCTCCCACCAGTGCTGCCAGTGCTGTCGCACGTCGTCGCATTTTCCCGATTGCTCCTTTGTCGTGACCGGTCTGTGGTGCCGTTGGCCGCCGTGGTTGTGCCCCCGCGCTGCCATGTTTGCACGTCGTCAGGGCGTGATCGGGATGCTACTGCCGAGCGGGTGCATTCTCATAGCCGCATCGATCTCCTCGTCGGTCACGTCGGTGTAGATCTGCGTGGTGGCCAGACTGGCGTGGCCGAGCGCGACTTGGAGCTGGCGGAGCGAGAAGGCGCCGTCGCGCAGGCCAAGGGTCGCGAAGGTGTGCCGCAGGGCGTGCACCCGGACACCGCGCCGGCGGGCGCCGACCGTTCGCAGCATCCGGTCGACCACGTAGATCACCGTGTCCCGACTCGCCTCGACGGTGCGGCCGACGGGCTGCCCGCGGCGGTCCCGCACCGGCCGCGCCCGGGTGGAGATGATCACCGTCGACGCCTCGATCTGCAGCCCGGCCAGCCGCGCCGTCCTGGTCGGCAGGTAGGCGCGGAGCGCGTCGCGCACGACCGGGGCGAGGCCGAGACGGCGTTCCTTGTCGCCCTTGCCCCGCACGATGACCGCAGTGGCCGGGTCGCCCTGCAGGTCCTCGATCCGGAGCCGGGCCACCTCGTCGAGACGGAGGCCGCACGCCAGTGCAAGCACGACGATCAGCAGGTCGCGCTCGGGCCAGGTCGCACCCCGCCCCGCCGACTCGACGGCGAGCTGGGCGGTCGCGGCGTCCATGGCCCGGGGCACCCGGGCCCGCCGCTTGGGCGGGCGGAGCAGCGCGGCCGGGTCGGCCGGAAGCCGGCCGGTCCTGTAGCACCATGCGAACAGCGAGCGTATGGCAGACGTGCGCCGGGCGACGGTGGCCGGTGCGCGCTCGTCAGCGGCGCGATCGGGATGGCGCACGTACCGCGGATCCGGCCGGGTGCGAAAGCCGGCGATGGCCTCGTCGAGGTGATCGGGTGTGACCTGCTCCAGATCGAGGCGGTCGAAGGCGTCCAGCGTCGCCCGACCCCGCTCGTCGGCGGGCAGGCGGTCGAAGGTGCTCCTCGGCGGGAGCAGCCCGACGATGGCGGCCACCTCGACCATCGTGTCGTCGAGGTCGTAGCGGTAGGCCGCCATCGTCCGCGGCGAACGGCCCTCGTTGCTGAGTCGTTGCAGAAAGCGTTCCAGCGTTGGGCCGTACGGCAGCGCCATCCCACCAGCGTGGCGCAACGACGACGGGCGATGGGTGATCGTCAGGGAGCGGGATAACGCCAGAGGTCGGCCCGTTCGCCGTAGCGCTCCGGGTTGCGGGTGACGACGCGTCGACCGCCCGGCCGGATCGCGGCGAGCTCCTCGTTGAGCTGGTCACAGTCGTCGCCCAGCGTGCGGTACCCGGGCATCCAGACGAGCCAGACGGCCCGGTCGCGACCGGCCTCGATGACCAGCTGGTCGGCGAAGCCACCGGGGTCGCCGGCCCGGTTGCGGGCGCCGTAGTCCCGCCAGTCGACACGGGTCGGGGAGGCGCCGCCCGGATAGGTCAGGTGCACGAGCCCAGCGGGGGCCAGGCGGCTCACCGCCGGGCCGAGCTGGTCCGGGCAGTAGGCGACCAGGTCACCGGGCCGGGCCGCCCCTGCGAGGGCGCGCCCGATCTCGCCCGCCTGGGTCCGGTTCCGGTCGATGTCGAGCGACGCCCCGTGCAGGCCGGTGGCCGCGGCGAAGACGAGTACGGCCGCGCGCCCCCGGGCGTTGGCGAGTGCGCCGACGCCGTGGGCGGCGAGCACGAGGAACGGCACCAGCACGACCGCGGTGTACCGGATGGCGAACGCGCTCCCGATCAGCCAACTCGTGGCGATGGCCAGGGCGAGCGTGCCGAGCCACGCCACCGCGAGCGGGCGGGCCGGCGGCCGGCGCAGCAGGCCGAGGGCGATCAGCGCCGTCAGCACGATCGTGAGCGACCAGCCGCGCACCGTGTCGCCCCCACCGAACGCCACCGCGGTGTCGACCAGGGCGACGAACGTCGGCGGCCGCCCCCACGGCGTACCGGTGTGCGCCAGCTGGAAGAGCATCGTCGGCAACCACGGGAGGAACAGCAGGGCGCCCGCCGCCACGGCGGCCAGCACCGACATCTGGGCACCCCGGTCGGCGGAGCGCCACGAGCAGGCCCCGAGCCAGGCGACCACGATGAGCACGAGATAGAAGGCCCAGTAGTGGGTGAGCAGCAGGAGACCCGAGGTGGCGGCCACCGCCGCCAGGGCCGGCCGGGTCGGTCGAGTCAGAGCCCGCCTCGTTGCCACCGCGCCGATGGCGGTGAGCAGGACGAGCAGCGAGTACATGCGCGCCTCGGTGGCGTAGCGCACGGCGAAGGGCGAGGAGGCGACGAGCACGAGTGCCGCCCACGCAGTACGCGGTCCGCCGACGTCGCGGCCGAGCACCCACACCACCGGGAGCGCGGCAACGGCGAACACCCCCGAGAGCGATCGCACCGCCAGGTCGCCGGTGCCGAACACCTCCATCCAACCGTGGAGCAGGACGTAGTACAGCGGGGGGGACCCGTCCTGGCGCAGCGCGTCGAACAACGAGGGCAGCGGCAGGCGGGCGATGTTGACGCTGAGCACCTCGTCGAGCCAGAGATCCGAGGTGGTCCAGAAGCGCAGAACGACCGCGGCGACCAGCGCCCCGGCCATGGCGATGCCGGCCATGGTCGGCGCCCGGGACAGGCCGGGCGGCGGGGGAGGAGCACCGGTCACCGTGGTGCTCGCGGCGGGCGTGGTGGCCTCGCCGGTGATCACGGAAGGCGTGACGTTCCGGAGGTCATGCCGCGGAGTCGGTGAGGCCCGCCTTCACCCGGCGGGCGGCGCGCTGCTGGTCGAGGACGCGCCGGTCGAGCACCGGCGCGTCGCGGCCCGTGGTGGCGATGCCGGGCGCGCCCTTGTGCTCGTGGTACTCCGCCTCCACGTTGACACCCCAGACGTCGTGGGTGGCGCCGAAGATGTTCTCGACGGCCAGCATGGCGGTGTACATCGAGTGGTCCTGGTTGTTGTACCGGTGCATCCCGTTGCGCCCCACGGGGTGCACGTTCGGGACGTGGTTCTCGATCCACGTCCGCAGGATGGCCACGTTGGCGGCATAGGCGTCGTCGTAGACCGGGTAGGCCTTGGGCATCCGGACCACATAGCCGCCCTGAACCTGGTCGGGATCGACCAGGCCGATGGCCGCCAGCTCCCGCGTGCCGAGTGCCACGAGGTCGTCGTCGGTCATCGTCCACAGATCGTCGCCCTCGAACACGAAGTACTCCAGGCCGAGGCATGTCCGGCCCTCTTTCACCAGGTGCGGCGACCACGACCCAAAGTTCTGGACCCGCCCAACGCGAACCTCGGGCGAATGCACGTAGATCCAGTTGTCGGGGAAGCCGACCCCCTCCGGCACGACCAGCGCGACGGTGAGGAAGTCCCGGTACTTGAGGCCGGCGGCGGCGGCGGCGACCGCCGGCGGGACCGGCGGGTCCATCGCCACGACCAGCGCGCCGATGGGCATCGAGGACACGATCGCGTCGCAGCCGAACCGTCGCGGCCGACCGTCGACCAACGCGGTGACGGCCTCGGCCCGGCCGCGACGGTGATGGACAGTGGTGGCGGGGGCTCGGAGCAGGACCTCGGTTCCCGCCGCCTCCACCAGCTCCCGGGCCCGCTCCCACATCATCCCTGGCCCGAGCTTCGGGTAGCGGAACTCCTCGATCAGGCTGGTGATCGCCGTCTGGCTTCGCCTCGGCCCGAGCGCGTTCAGGACTGCGGTGCCGAGGGACAGGTTCTTGATCCTCTGCGCGGCCCAGTCCGCCTTGATCTCGGTGGCCGGCACCCCCCACACCTTTTCGGTGTAGGTCTTGAAGAAGGTCCGGTAGAGGCGGGTCCCGAACCGGGCCGAGACCCAACCCTCGAAGCTGGACTGGTCGGCCGGGGGGTGGACGCGAGCCCACAGGTAGGACAGGACGCATCGGCCTGCCTCGACCGGCCCCAGGCCCCGTATCGCGTTGGCCGGCCGGAGCGGGTAGTCGAAGAAGCGGCCCTGGTAGAAGATGCGGCTCATCCGGGGGCGGACCAGGAAGTCGCCCTCGCCCAGGATCTCGTTCCACAACTGCTCCACGGCCGCCACCTTGGTGAAGAAGCGATGGCCCCCGATGTCGAAACGCCATCCGTCGCGCTCCGCCGTCCGGCTGATGCCGCCCACGACGTCGTCGGCCTCGAGCACGGTGGCGGGAACTCCCCGGCGGGCCAGCTGGTAGGCCGCAGTCAGTCCGGCCGGGCCCGCACCGACGATCACAACCTCGGGGTCGATCATGCAACTCCTCGTCTCGGGCCTGTTGTATCCCGGCATTGGCGGCCGGGCCGCCCCCGGTACGCCGCGGCACGACCCCGACCGGCACGGCGTAAGCGCCGGGCCGGCGGGCGCGGATCGGTCAGCCCGCGCCTCCCTCACCAGCCAGCTCGTCGATGACGACCCCGCGTTCGTCGGGGTTCGCAGCGCGGCGGAGTTGGGCGGCGAGCTCGTCAGGGGACAGGTTGAAGCTGCCGGACGGTACGTGGAGGCGCTCCTTGGCCGTCACCACGTCGACGCCTTCGGGGCCGGCGACGACGTCCTCGATGCGTTCCCAGCGGATGAGGAGGTGCTCGTCGGCCGGACCGAACGTGGAAACGCCGTGCAGGTCGACCCGGACCAGGCGCTTCGCCTTGAGGAACCGGCCGCCGATGCTGTGTTCGGCCACGCGACGCACGGCCGGACTGTACCGGGGCCGAAGCGGCGGTCGCTGGGAGGACGACCGGGGCACGGCCCGTGTGTCCCGAAGCGGCCGCGGCCGACCAGCGCGGGATCAGCGTCGCCTCCGGTCAGAGATGGCGCCGGAGCAGCGCGGCGGCGGCCTCGCGCGCTCGGGGTAGGACCCCGCGGGCGGCCCACTCGTCAGGGTTCACCGGCTCGGACCGCTCCCGATCCTGGTCGAAGTGGTCGTCGAGCAGCTGCACCACAGCTGGATCGTGGACGACGAGGTTGACCTCGTCGTCGAGGTTGAGCGATCGGGCGTTGAAGTTGGCCGAGCCGACGTTGGCCACCAAGCCGTCGACGGTCATCACCTTGGCGTGCAACATCGACGGCTGGTACGCGTGCACGGCCACTCCCGCGTCGAGAAGCTGCGCGTACTGGCGCTCGCTGGCCCGCTGGCAGAAGCGCTTGTCGGCGTGCGGGCCTGGGAGGAGGACCTCGACCGCGACGCCGCGGCGCGCCGCGGCGCACAGCAGGTCGAGCGTCGGTCGGTCGGGGACGAAGTAGGCGGTCGAGATCCGGACCCGGTGGCGGGCCGTCTGGAGCAGGACGCGGACGAGGGTGGTGATGTCGCCCCAGCCCGCCTCCGAGACGCCCCTGACCACCTGCACCGCGCTGGCGCCGGGCCGACCGTGGTCGGGGAACCGGTCGACGGACTCGTCGAAGAGGGGTTGGCCGGTCTCGGCCCAGTTGTCGAGGAACGAGGCCCGCAGCCCGACCAGGGCCGGGCCCCGGAGCCGAAAGTGGGTGTCGCGCCATTCGCCGGGACCTCGGGCGTCGCCGCGCCATTCGTCGGCGATGCCCACGCCGCCAGTGAACCCGACGGCCTCGTCACACACGAGGACCTTCCGATGGCTGCGCTTGTTGCTCTCCCACACCTTGAGGCGGGCCAGCGGCCGGAACCACTCGACCGACGCACCGGCCGACCGGAGGCGCGCCAGGATGGCTCGGTCCATGGTGTAGGCGCCCACTGCGTCCAGCAGCACGCGCACCTGCAAACCGGCCCGGGCCCGCTCGCCGAGCGCATCGGCGAACTCCTCGCCGATCCCGCCCTGCCAGTACACGAAGGTGAGGAAGTCGACCGATCTCCGGGCGGACCGGATCGCATCGAGCATGGCCGGGAAGATCTCGTCGCCGTTTCGCAGCACGTCGATGCGGTTGCCGTCGAGCGCCGCCGAACCGAGCACGCCCTCCAGGATGCGCCGCAGCCGTTGGGCCTCGTCCACCCGCCCGGCCCCGGACGCGTCCGAACCCCCTGTGGTGATCGCCATCGCCTCGCCCTACCCGGCCCCCGGACCTGCCAGTCGTTCAGTCGTAGGCCCGGATGCTGCGGACGTTCATCGCCACCCTCACGCCGCCGAAGAGGGCGACGACGCCGAACCCGCGCCCGATCCTGGCCCAGGCCAGG
>Ga0187892_10011460_pt1 | contig 10865 bp, 9 predicted proteins | sample MA1701073metaG_FD_139345 | JGI IMG/M metagenome (GOLD analysis project Ga0187892, IMG submission 139345) | Bio-ooze microbial communities from a basaltic lava cave in the Kipuka Kanohina Cave System on the Island of Hawaii, USA - MA170107-3 metaG ... | reverse complement strand
GCGAAGCTGATCGCCCGCGCGGTAATCGATGTCGATCACCCGCTGCTTGATCGTGCTGACGAACTGCGGGTCTTCCATGGCGGCCTTGACCGCGTCGTGGATGTACTTCTGCACCGCGCCCGGTGTGCCCTTGGGCGCGACGAACGCGAACCACGCGCCGCTCGGCGAGTCTCCCCAGCCGAGCTCCTTGGCGGTCGGCGCCTCCGGAAACGCGGGGTGGCGCTGCGTTTGAGACACCATGAGCACGCGCATCTTGCCGCCGTCGACCAGCGGCTTGACCTCGCCCGGCTGGGCCATCAACCCCTCGATGTGGCCACCCAGCAGGGCGGGGCTCGACTCGCCCCAGCCGGAGAACGGCACGTGGGTGAGGTTGACGCCCGCCTTGCGCTTCATCTCCTCGAAGTTCAGGTGGCTGGACGTGCCTTCACCGGGCGAGCCCACGCGCAGCTTCCCGGGGTTGGCCCTGGCGGCGTTCACGAATTCCTGGATCGTTTTCCAGGGCGCGTCGGCCTTGACGACCAGCAGAGAGTAGAACGAGACCACGTTGATGATCGCTTCGTAGTCGTCGGGCGTCTTGTACGTCAGGTCGTTGAGCTGGGGGTGAATGACCAGTGTGGAGAGCGGGGCCAGGATGAGCGTGTAGCCGTCCGGCTTGGCCTGGACCATCTCGGCCACGGCCAGCGAGCCGCCGCCGCCCGGCCGGCTCACGATGGCCACGCCCTTGGGGAACTTCTTCCTCATCCCTTCGTTGAGCGCGCGCGCTACGATGTCGACCATGCCGCCGGCCGGGTAGCCGGTCAGCAGCGTGAGCGGGCGGTCCGGGTACTGGGCCGCGGCCGGCCACGCGGCTGCCGTCAGGAGAAGCGTGAGGGCGATGGCCAGGATCCGAAGCATCGCGGGACCTCCTTTGTCGCGCTTCATTCCGCGCAGCGCAGGCTGCAGTGAGGGGACTCTAGCACAAGCGCCGGCGGTCCGCGTGCTCGGGCGCCGCCCGGGGACGAGCCCGCGACCGTAGACAGGATCGCCCGGGTCGCTCATGCGGCAGCTCCTCCGCTCGATCGGCAGGTTGCTTCGCCCCCGGTGGTTCGTGACCAATGTGGCGGCGCTGCCGGCACCTCCGGGCGAGTTGCGCGTGCCCTCCGGCGTCTCGGTGCGCCTGGGATCTGCGGCCGATGCCGCCGCTCTGACCCCCCTGGTCCGCGGGCGCGAGTCGCTCGCGTGGCGGTTTGCGCGCGGCGATCTCGTGCTGATCGCCGCGCTGGACGGTCGCGTGGTCGGCTGCACCTGGCTCACCAGCCGTCCACTGCGCCCGTCGTACTTTCCGATCCGCGTGGCTCCGCAACCGGGCGAATGGTACAACTACGGGCTCGCGGTGCTGCCCGCGTATCGCGGGCGCGGCCTGGGCCGCCTGCTCAGCCGGATGGCGATCGCCGAAGCCGGCCGCCGAGGGGGCCGGCTGGTCTTTGGCCACGCCTCTCGCTTCAACCGTAACGCGGCCGCCAGTCACGCCGCGGCCGGGTTCGTCACCGTCGAGGAGCTGATCGGCCTCACCATGCTGGATCGGTTTGCCGTCGTCCTCTACCGTCGACGGCGAGTGAACCCCCGGGGCGGCGGCTGAGCCCGTGGCGTCTGCTTCATTGGAGCACCTCGAAGAAGTCCCTCTGCGCGGCGATCTCCAGCATGTACGCGAGTCCCAGTAACGGGTTGAAGAAGATGTGCCAGCCGACGATGCCGCCGCCACCTCCGGTGTCGAAATCCACCACGCCGAACTCGCTGCCGTCGATCGCCGTGTACTCGTGGACCACGGTCTGGCGGGGTGGGATCTGGGCTATCGCTTGCCTGAACAGGAGGCCGTTCCGCGAGAACTGTGTCAGCAGCAGGTCGACGGCCAGCGCCGTGGCATTGATGTAGAAGCCGAAGGTGCCCCAGTTGGCCGTGCGGACCCAGGTGGCGGACCCGTCCACCCGCATGACCCCGGTCATCCCGGGCGCCGACATCAAGAACAGGGTGTCCGGCCCGAAGAAACCGAGGAGCCCTGGAATCCCGAGGAAGTGGATGCCGAAGATGTGCGGGCCACCGGACATCACCTCGTACTGGCAGTGTCCGATGACCAGCAGCAACGGCGATAGCAGATCGGCGAAATCGATCTGGGTCTTGGTGGCGACGGCGAGGTCCAGGAGCCGGGAGAGGATGATCTGGCCGAGCTGGTTGTAGCAGATCTGCGCGACCACCGCGCCCAGCAGATCGGCCGTGCCGATCTGGTGCAGCGTCTGGATCCCGAACGGCCCGTGGACCAGGGCGAGCACGAGCCGCACGTACTCGTCCGGCCCCGCCGCGGCCGTGTCGGGAGTCAGCGTGAGGCAGAGCACCAGGCAGAGCGCGGAGACGGTCAGGAGTAGCGCTTTCATCGCGAGCACCTCCCGTGAGGAGTGGGATGCAGCCGGGCACCACGGCGCCGCAACCGCCGGGGACGCCATACTGAGACCGGCCGAGAACTGCCGTCAAGGCCGATTGCGGCGCGGGGACTCGCGCCGGCGGGCTCCGGACAGGCGTGCCGCAGAAGCGCGGTTTCGCGACCCTCCTTTGCTACGGTAGACGCATGAATCCGCGCCGCCTGTTCGGCCGCACGATGCGCCTCCGGGACGCGGCCTCGGTGGTCTTCGCGCTGGTCGCGGTGCTGCCCATCCTCCTGTTCGTCTACTTCCTGTCGCGCGCGAATCTGCTCGGGCAACTCGACGTGCAGCTCGGGTTGCTGCTGGCGCTCGCGGTGTCGATCCTGGGTTTTCTCGTCTTCCGGCGGATCACGCGGCAGATCACGCGGATCGCGCGTGGGCTGCAGGCCGCCGCGCAGGAGGCCTCCACCGGAAAATCCCGCGCCGGGCGCCCGGGGTCTCTCCTCGGGCTCGGCCAGGTGGCGGAGATGGGGCAGGTGGCGGACACGTTCCACCAGATGCTCGAGGACCTCCGCGGCTCCACCCAGCGGCTGGAGGACCTGGTCTTCAAGCTCGGCGCCCTCAACGAGATGGTGGAGCTGGGGGCGCGTATCCCGCAGATCCAGGACCTGCTCGGTCTCGTCCTGCAGACCACGATGCGGACGGTCCGCGCCACGACCGGATCGATCATGATCCTCGATCGAGACCATCAGGTGCTCCGGCTCGCCGCGTCCCGGGGCGTCCCCGACACGGTGCTGGCGACGGTCGAGCTGAAGATCGGTGAGGGTATCGCCGGGCAGGTCGCGCAGCTCGGCGAGCCCGTGCTCGTGGAAGACATGGAGGCCGATCCGCGCTTCGCTCGCGCCGACGCCTCCCGGCACGGCGGCGGCGCGTTCATCTGCATGCCCATTCGCGCCGGCGACCGGGTGATCGGCGTCATCAACATGGTCAAGCGAACCGAGGGCACCGGCGCGCTGCGCCCGCAGCCGTTCGGCGCGCTCGACTTCCAGTTCCTGAACGCGCTCATGACGTATATCGGCTATGCCGTCGAGAACGCGCGCCTGCTCGAGGCGGCGCAGCGGGCGGCCCAGCAGCTGCAGAAGGTGGTGGACGATCTCAAGGCGACGCAGGAGCAGCTCGTGCGCGGGGAGACGCTGCGGGCCATGGGGCAGCTCTCCTCCGGTATCACCCATCATCTCAACAACCTGTTCGCGGTGATCCTGGGCCGGACGGAGCTCTTGCTCGGCCAGGTCCAGGATGCCGGGGTGCAGCGCTCGCTGGAGGTGATCCGGCGCACCGCGGAGGACGGTGCCGAGGTGGCGCGCCGGGTCCAGCGGTTCAGCCGGCTGCAGCCCGTGACCGAGATGACGTCTGTGGATCTCAACCAGATCGCGCGCGATGTCATCGAGGCCACGCGGTCGCGCTGGCACGACGAGGCGGCCGAGCGCGGCGCTCCGATCGAGGTCGCGCTCGAGGCGGGCGCGATCGCGCCCGTGGCCGGCGAGCCCGTCTCGCTCCGCGAGGCGATGCTGAACCTGATCCTGAACGCCATCGAGGCGATGCCCGACGGCGGCAAGATCACGGTCCGGAGCTGGCAGACGGACGGGCATGTCCACTGCATGATCACGGACACGGGCGTCGGGATGCCGCGCGAGGTGCGCCGGCGCGCCCTCGAGCCATTCTTCACCACCAAGGGGCCGAAGACCACCGGCCTCGGCCTGTCGGTGGCGTACGGGGCGGCCACCCGCTACGGCGGCGCCCTCGCGATCGACAGCGCCGACGGACGAGGCACGACGGTGACGATGACGCTGCCGGTGGCGGGGGCCGCCATGCTGCCCGGGGATCCACCGACCACCGGGTCCGAGCCGGCGGTGGCGCCGTTGCGCATCCTGGTGATCGATGACGAGGCGTCGGTGCGGGAAACGCTCGCGGCCATGCTCGAGCTGCAAGGGCACACGGTGGTGCAGGCGACGACCGGCACGGATGGACTGCAGTTCCTGGAGGACGGCGTGCCCATCGATCTCGCGCTCACCGACCTCACGATGCCGGACATGAGCGGCTGGGAGGTCGCCGCCAGTATCCGCGAGCGCTGGCCGCGCCTACCCGTCGGACTCATCACCGGCTGGTTCCCGGACCAGCTCAGCGATGAGGAACGCGGCCGGGTCGATTTCGTGCTCGCCAAGCCGTTCGACCGGCTCAGCGTGCGGGAACTCGTGGCGGAGGTGCAGTCGCGCTGAGGTCAGGGGGCGCCGCGCTCCGGCTTCTGCAGATACTTCGCGAACCAGTCGAGGAGGATCCGGAAGCGCTCGAGACGATGACGCGGCTTGCCGGAGCGGCTGAGCTCGTGGTTCTCGTCGGGGAAGCGTACGAAGCACACCTCGCGCCGCAGCTTCTTGAGCGCCACGAAGAGCTGCTCGCCCTGCTCGATCGGACAGCGTAGATCGTCTTCGGAGTGCAGGATCAGCAGCGGCGTGGTGATGTTCTTGGCGTAGGTGAGCGGCGAGCGCTCGAGGTAGCGCGCCATGTCTTCCCAGGGGAAGGGGCCGCCGAGCTCGACCACGTTGTAGATGTGGCCGATGTCGCTGGTGCCGAACATGCTGGCCTGGCTGTTGACGGCACGCTCCGAACAGGCCGCTGCGAAGCGGTCAGTGTGCCCGACGATCCAGCTCGTCATGAATCCGCCGTAGCTCCCGCCCAGGACGCCGAGCCGATCGGGATCGATGACGTCATGGCGCCGCACGGCCTCGTCGAGGCCGGCCAGCACGTCGGCCACGTCGCCGCCGCCCCAGTCCCCGACGACCGCCCGGGTGAACGCCTCGCCGTAACCCTGGCTGCCGCGAGGGTTCGTGTAGATCACCGCGTAGCCGGCGCCCGCGTAGACCTGGAACTCGTCGAAGAAGCCAAGCCCGTACTGGGTGTGAGGGCCGCCGTGGATGTTGAGGAGCGCGGGATACTTGCCGCCGGGCACGAAGCCGAACGGCTTCATCACCCAGCCGTCCACGCGATACCCATCGCGCTCGAAGCGGAAGCGCTCCGGGGCGGCCAGCGCGACCTCCTGTGTCCACGCGCGATTCAGCTCGGTCAGCTGGCGCTCGCCGCTGCCATCCGCGCCGCAGACGAACAGCTCCGGGGGCGCGGTCGGCTCGGTGGCGACGAAGGCGAGCAGCCGCCCGGCCTGGTCGGCCGAGAAGCCCGTCACCACGCGCTCCCCGCCGACCACGGGCTCGGGCGGCTTCGGCCCGAGCGCCGACACCCGGTACACGCAGAGGCTGCCCTGATCCTCCGCCGCAAAGGTGATCGCGTCGCCGCCGGGCGCCCAGAGCGGTCGCACGCCGAGAGGGCCGCAGGAGCGGTCGAGCTCCGCGGTGAGACACGTGACCGCCCCGCCCTCGGTCGGTGTGGTGAAGACGCCGAGGTTGCGGCCGAACTCGTTCAGGCGCCGGCGCGCGATGTAGGCCACCCGGCGGCCGTCCGGCGAGAACGCCGGCAGCGCGACGGGCCCCGCCGTGTCCGTCAGGCGGCGGAGCCCCTCGCCTTCGGGGGTCACGAGCCAGATGTCGCTGCCGTCGTCGTGATCGCGGTCCGCATGACGGGCCGAGCTGAACGCGATCCATCGCCCGTCCGGGGACCAGGTCGGGTCGAGGTCGTCGAAGTCGCCGTCCGTGATCTGGCGGGGCGCATCGCCGCCATCGGCCGCGATCACGAACAGATGAGCCCGGCGGTCGTGGATGAATCCTTCGCCGTTGAAGCGGTACTTCAGCGTGGTGATGATGCGCGGCGGCTTGGACTTGCGCCTGTCCTCCTCGCTCTCGGGCTCCTGCCAGCCACCCACCCGCGAGACGAAGACCAGGCGCCTGCCGTCCGGCGACCATTCGGGTGCGCTGACGCCGTTCTTGAGGTCGGTCAGCCGCACGGGCTCGCCGCCCTCGGCCGGCATCACCCAGAGCTGGGCCTTCTGCTTCGGCTCGCGCTCGGAGAGGAAAGCCAGACGCGTGCCGTCCGGCGACCAGCGCGGGGCCAGGTCGCGCCTGGGGCCGGTGGTGAAGCGGCGCGGCTCGCCCCCGGCGACGTCGACCATCCAGATGTTGGACAGATACTCGTCCCGCTCTTGGGAGAGCGTGGTCACCACGAACGCGACGCGCCGGGCATCAGGGGCGATCCGCGGATCGCCGACGAAGTGGATGCGGGTGATGTCCCGCGGCACCATGGCCCGGGGCAGCGCCGCCGTCGCGGGTCGACCGGTCTCGCTCATCGCGCCGTCCTCATGGTCGCCCGCCGAGTGTACGAGTCAGCGGCGGGGCAACGCGCGTATGTAGCGGACGAGCTCGCGGATCTGCTCGTCCGACAGGTGGAAGCCGAAGGCGGGCATGCCCGGCTTTCCGAGCGTGGCGCCGCCGTGCTTGATGATATCGAAGAGGTATTGATCGCCCAGTTGGTCCATCGCCCCGGCGTCGGAGAGGTCGCCGGGACGGATGCGGAAGAGGACCGCGCGCCACGAGCCCTGACCGTTGGCGCCGTGGCATCCGGCGCAGTGCGCGAGGTACAGCCGCTGGACCCGCGTCGCGTTCTTGGGAACCGGATGGGGGAGCCACAGCAACGCCAGCACGCTCCCGATCAGCAGCACGGCGGCAGGGCCGAAGATGATCAGCAGCCAGGCGCGCTTCACGAATGCTCAGGATACCACGCGGCATGCGGGCCTCCGGGCGCGCGATCCGGTCCGATCTCGAGGAGCGTGCGCCTGAGCCGCTCGTCGGCGAGGAGCTCCCGCCCCGACCCCGCGACGACGACGCGTCCCTCGTCGAGCAGGTACGCGCGGCTCGCGAGCTTCAGCAGTCGGCGGACGTGCTGCCCGGCCGCCAGGATGGTGAGTCCCTCCGCGGTGATGGCATGAACGGCCTCGCAGAACCGGTCCGTCACCGATCGCTGCAGTCCCAGGAACGGATCGTCCAGGCACAGGACCCGCGGGCACGTCATGAGTCCGCGGGCCAGCGCCAGCATCTGCTGCTCGCCGCCCGAGAGCACCTCGGCCGGCGCCCGTTGCTTGGCCTCCAGCGCCGGGAACAGCCGGAAGATCGTGCGCAGCGTCTCGTCTCGCCGCGCGTGCGCCGCCGGCAGGAACGCGCCGAGCTCGAGGTTCTCGCGCACGGTGAGCGGCCCGAAGAGCCGCCGGCCTTCCGGGATCATGGTGAGCCCGCGCGCGGCGATCTCGTACGGCGGGCGGCCCTCGATCCGCTCACCCGCCAGCCGGACCTCGCCCGCGCGCGCCGGGATCAAGCCGGTGAGCGCCCGCATCAGCGTGGACTTGCCGGCCCCGTTCGGCCCGACCAGCGCCGCGAACTGGCCGGCGTGCACCTGCATGGACAGGCCGCGAAGGACCTCGAGCTCACCGTAGCCGGCGTGCAGATCGCGCACCTCGAGCATCACCTCGCGGCTCACGCCTCGTCCTCACCGAGATACGCCTCGGCCACCTGCGGAGAGGCGAGCACCGCCGACGGCGTGCCGTCGGCCACGATGCGACCCTGGTCCAGCAGCAGCATCCGGTCGGCGACGCGCGCCAGCACGCCGAAGGAGTGCTCGATGGCGAAGATCGTGAGCCCTCGCTCGCGGAGCTTGCCGTAGAACAGCAGCACCTCCTCGCGCCCGCGCGGCGAGAGGCCCGAGGCCAGCTCGTCCAGGAAGAGAAAGGTCGGCCGGCTCGAGAGCGCCACCGCCAGCTCGAGCCGTTTCATCTCGCCGAGGCTGAGCTGGGCGGCCCGCCCGCCGGCCTTGTCGCCGAGCCCGACCAGGACCAGCAGTCGCTCGGCCTCGCGGCGGCGGTCCATCGCGCGATGATACCGATCACGTCCGCGGAACGTCACGCCGACCAGCACGCTCTCGAACACGCTCATCCCGCGGAAGGGTCGCGGGATCTGGAACGTCCGTCCGAGTCCGAGGCGTCCCATGGTCCACGGCGGCCGGTCGGTCACGCGCCGGCCGCGGAACCACACCTCCCCGGCGGTCGGACGCAACAGGCCGCCGAGCACGTTGAACAGCGTGGACTTGCCGGAGCCATTCGGCCCCAGCAGCCCGACCACCTGATGCTCCTCGATCGCCACGTCCACGCCCCGCAACGCGAGGAGCCCGCCGAACGCCATGCTCACGCCGCGGCCTTCAAGGATGGGCACGGCGGCTCCCGGAGATGAGGCCGGTGAGGCCTCCGGGCCAGCAGAGGACCACGAGGATCAGCGCCAGCGCGTACCCCGCCTGGTGGAGCGCCGGCGCCAGCGGGTGGAGGACCAGCTCGCTCAGCAGGTAGAGGCCGATCGCCGCCGTGGCGGGACCGAGCACGCCATGGAGCCCGCCGACCATGGCCATGACGAGCGGGAGGATGGAGTAGTAGCGATTGAACACCAGGTCCGGCTCCACCACGCGCACCATGTGCACGTAGAGACCGGCCGCGAGCCCGGTGAAGCCGCCGGAGAGCGCGAAAGCCAGGAGCTTCCAGCCGAGGGGGCGCAGCCCGAGAAGGCTCGCGCGCTCCTCTTCTTCCCGGATGGCCGAGAACGCGAGCCCGGTCCGGGAGCGCACGATCAGCACGAACAGCGCGAGCACGGCCAGCAGCATCGCGAGGGCGGCGTAGTACGAGGCGGCGCGCGGCCGGCTGAGCCGCGCCGGCAGCCACGAGGCGATAGGCAGCGGCGGAATGCCGATCAGCCCGGCGCCGCCGCCGGTCACCGCGGTCCAGTTCAACGCGATCCCGCGGCCGATCTCGGCATACGCCAGCGTGGCGAGCGCGAGATAGGCGCCGCGCAGCCGTACCGACGCCATCCCGATGAGGAGCGCGGCGCCCGCGCCGGCCGCGCCGCCGTGCCCGATGGCGTGCCACGGTGAGAGTCCGCCGAGCGAGGAGAGCGCGGCCGCATATGCGCCCGCGCCGAAGAAGGCCGCGTGCCCGAAGGAGATCTGCCCTGCGTACGCGAGCAGATTCCAGGCGGCGGCCAGCGTCGCGAACACGAACGCGGTCGCGAGCAGATAGAGGTAGTACGGCTGGTAGCCGATCATCGGCGGCAGCGCCATCAGCACGGCCGTGGCGGCGATGCTCGCCAACCCCACGGTCATGCGTGGCCGCCGCCGTGCGGGGCCATGCCGCGCGCGAGCCCGCCCGCGCGCGCCAGCAGCGAGCCGAGCAGCAGCAAGGCCACCGCGGTCTCGCGCCAGCGCGGGCCACTCCAGGCGACGGCGATCGCTTCCAGCACGCCGAGCGCGACGCCGGCGGCGAGCACGCTGCGCAGGCGGCCCACGCCCGCCCAGATCGCGAGCACGATCGCCATGAGCGTGAGCTCCACGCCGGCCGCCGGGTAGATGTAGTGCAGGGTGGCGAACAGGACACCCGTCGCGCCCGACAGGGCGAAGGCCAGCAGGAACGTGGTGCGCGTGGCGCCGTCCACGTTGATGCCGAGCAGCGCCGCCGCTTGCGCGTCGAGGCTGGTGGCGCGAACCGCGCGTCCCCAGCGCGTGTGACGGAGCGCGAGCCAGAGCAGCGCGACGACGAGGAGCGCCGTCGCGGCCGCGAGCAGCCGGCCCACGTTCAGGCTGACGAGGCCGATGCGCAGGCTCGCGGTCAGCATCGGGTCCGCGATCAGCCGGTAGTCCGCCTGCCAGAGCGCCCGGATCACCGTTTGCAGCAGCAGCGACAGGCCGAAGGTCACCACCAGGCTGTTCAGCTCCCGCGGCTCGGGCACCCGGCGGAGCAGCCATTGCCACAGCAGGCCGAGCGGCAGCAGGGTGGCGGCGGCGACCGGCACCAGCCAGAGCGGCGTGAGCCCGGAGCCCGCCCAGAGCCAGTAGCCGATGTAGCCGCCGACGATGACGAGCTCGCCGTGCGCGAGGTTGAGCGTCCGGCTGACGCCGAGCACCATCGAGAAGCCGAGCGCCATCAGCGCGTAGAAGCAGCCGATGAGCGCGCCCGAGACGATGGCCTGGAGCAGGGAGGCGAAGGACAGAGCGGCGTCTCCTCGTGAGAAGGCGACGCCGATAGTAGCGCGTAGCCGGGGGTCAAGCAACGGGGCCGGTGGCGAGAGCGTGCGCCTCCTCACCCTACCCTCTCCCCCAGCGGGGGAGAGGGAACGTCCCGCTCTCCCCTCTGGGGAGAGGGTCAGGGTGAGGGGGAAGCCCGCCGCAGCTACGCCGAGGACCGGTCAGAACCCGAAGAGATAACGCGGGATCACCCGCATGCCGTCGTGGACGGCGCGCACGCCGGGAACGCCCTCGACGAGGACGCGCAGCGCCTCGCGGTGGTCCTCGGAGCTGACGACGCCCCAGAGCTGCACCTCGCCGTTCTGGACCACGATGTTGAGGTGCAGCAGATCGGCCCACGGCTCGGCACGCAAGCGCCGCATCAGCTCGTCGTGGATCTTGCGGTCGTCACTCTGGCCAGGGGCGGCCGCCGGCGGC
>Ga0187892_10011459_pt1 | contig 10866 bp, 8 predicted proteins | sample MA1701073metaG_FD_139345 | JGI IMG/M metagenome (GOLD analysis project Ga0187892, IMG submission 139345) | Bio-ooze microbial communities from a basaltic lava cave in the Kipuka Kanohina Cave System on the Island of Hawaii, USA - MA170107-3 metaG ... | reverse complement strand
CCTCGCAACCCGTACACCCGAGGTCGTCCCGCGATGCGAGGCCGTCGCAGCGGCCGTCGCCCTCCGTGTCCGCGAAGACGAAATCGCTCTCGCCGTCCTCGAAGACGAAATTGTCGTTCACGTCTTCCACCTGGTCCTCGATGCCGTCGAAATCGAAATCCGAGCCGCCGCCCGAGTCGACGCACGCGGTGAAGGCCATCGCTCCACAAATCGTCCAGAGACCCAGCCAGGTCTTGATCATCTCTCGAGGCTCCTTTGCGCGCGGATCTCGCCGGTCACTCGGGTCGCATACGAGACCGCCGACCAAAGACTCAGCACCGTCGAGATCCAGAGGAAGTACATGCCCCCAACGTGAAAATCGATTCCCAGAAAGTCGTAGTGCAACAGCAACCCCTGCAACGCGAACATCTGAAACACCATCTTGTACTTGCCGAGCTCCTCGGCGGCCAAGACTACGCCCTCACCCACCGCAATGGCGCGCAAGCCGGTGACAGCAATCTCGCGGCCGATGATGACCACCGCCATCCACGCCGGCACGGCCGGCTCACGGTTCATGCCCACGAGCATGATGAGCGCCGCGGCGACGATGAGCTTGTCGGCGAGCGGATCGAGCAGCTTCCCAAGCGTGGTGCTGAGGTTCCAACGGCGCGCCAGGTAGCCATCGAAGAAGTCGGACAGACACGCCAGGAAGAAGGTCAGCGAGGCCATTGCGCTGGCTGCGCGTCCGGGATGCATCAAGAACAGGACGAGCACGGGAACCAGCAGAATGCGGATGAAGGTCAGGACGTTCGGCAGATTGGCGAGGCCCTGTTCGGCGAAGACCGTACCGGCACGTCCGACCATAACGCCCTAGCGCTGACGAGGTGCTCGAGGCGACCTGTGGCGCGCCACGATAGAGGTGCACCAGGATGATCCTGGGAGAGACAATAGCACGCCGGCAGAGTAGCAGGAGACGGCGGGCGCTGGCTATCGCAGCGCCGTGGCGTACGCGGTCTCGCGCAGGTACAACGTGCGGAAGCGCAGGACGCGGCTCAGGTATTCCCAGGTTTCGGCATAGGGCGGCACCCCGCCGGCGCGATCGACCGCACCTTCGCCGGCGTTGTATGCGGCGAGCGCGAGGCGCACGTTGCCATTGTAGCGGTCGAGCAGATAGCGCAGGTGGCGCACGCCACCCTCGACATTCTGCTGCGGTTCGAAGGCCCGCCAGACGTTGTGCATGCGAGCCGTCGCCGGCATGAGCTGCATCAACCCTTGGGCGCCCTTCGGGGAGACCGCGTATGGCACGAAGTCGGATTCGGCGCGGATGACCGCCTTGACCAGCGCGGTGTCGAGCCCATGACGACGCGCCGCGTCATGAATGATCTTGTCGAAGGCTTTCCGCCGCGCGCCGTCGATGCGACCCGACCGGCGCGGCTTCCACCCAGTGAAATCAGGCATGTAGTATTGATACTGGGGTTCGGTCGGAGCGTTGGTGAAGTGCAGGACACCCCGCCCGTCCTTGTAGACGTAGACATCAGCGCGGGCCAGCAACGGAGTGCTTGCGAGGGCAAGGGCGGTGCCGAACAGCCAGGCTTGCCAGCGACGCATTGGGAGCGAAGGTAGGCTTTTGAACCTTGTTCGTCAATCGTTATTTTCGTTTGCGGGATTCGAGAGTTGGCAGTTGAACGCGGACAAACCGATCAGCTCTTCTGGGCCCGCCAGCCATGGGATTGCTCGAGACAAGAGACAACGAACCCTCGCCTCTCATACCCTCGCGTGGCGAGATAGACCTCGCGTGTGCTACACGAAATAGGCCATGGACAGCGACTTCCTGGTCATCGGCAGTGGGCTTGCCGGTTTGACCTTCGCGTTGAAGGCGGCGCGTCTGGGCTCGGTTGTCGTGATCACCAAGGACCGCCTGCCGGAGAGCGCGACCGCCTACGCGCAGGGTGGTATTGCCTCGGTCTGGAGCTCGGAAGACTCCTTTGAAGAGCACAGCCATGACACCATGACGGCGGGTGCCGACTTGTGCCATGCCGACGTCGTCGATCTGGTCGTGCGTGAAGGACCCCAGCACGTGCGCGAGCTCATCGCACTCGGAACCCGCTTCTCGCTGCGCCCCGGCACCGAGGACGCAGCAGACGAGAGCGGCTACGACCTGGGTCGCGAGGGTGGCCACAGCCACCGTCGCATTCTACATGCGCTCGACGCGACGGGGCGCGAAATCATGCGCGCCCTGGTCGAGGCAGTGCGCCGGGCGCCGAATGTCGTCGTGCTCGAGCAATACCTGGCGGTCGACCTGCTGATCGACGCGAAGTTCGACGCGTCGATACCATCGCCCTCCTGCTGGGGGGCGTATGTATTGGACACCGCGACGGGCACGGTGACCCGCTTCACGGCCCGGGCGACACTGCTGGCGACGGGCGGCGCCGGGAAGGTGTACCTGTACACGAGCAATCCGGACATCGCCACCGGCGACGGCATCGCCATGGCATACCGCGCCGGCGTGCCGATCGGCAACATGGAGTTCGTGCAGTTCCATCCCACGTGCCTCTATCACCCCGCGGCGAAGTCGTTCCTCATCACCGAGGCACTGCGTGGCGAAGGCGCGGTGTTGCGCCGTCCCGATGGTGAACCGTTCATGCGGCGCTATCACCGTGACACGGAGCTGGCGCCGCGCGACATCGTGGCGCGCGCCATCGATAACGAAATGAAGGTCCACGGCTTTGAGCACGTGTACCTGGACATTTCGCACCGCGGCGACGACTTCGTACGCCAACGCTTTCCGCTCATTCACGAACGCTGCCGCGCCTATGGAATCGACATCGGTACCCAGCCCATTCCGGTCGTGCCGGCTGCACACTATTCCTGTGGCGGCGCGGTCACCGACGCCAACGGCGGCACCAACATCCGGCGCTTGTTCGCCGCCGGTGAGGTAGCGATGACTGGCCTGCACGGGGCGAATCGACTGGCATCCAACTCGCTTTTGGAAGCGCTGGTCTTCGGTCACCGTGCCTCGGTAGTGGCCAGCGAGATCGTGCGCCGGGACACCGAGCGCCCACCAGCGTTGCCGTCCTGGAATGCAGGCGACGCGGTCGATAGTGATGAGTCGGTGGTGGTTACGCAAAATTGGGACGAGATCCGGCGCCTGATGTGGAACTACGTCGGGATCGTCCGCTCCAACCGGCGCTTGGCGCGCGCTTTGACGCGGATCTCCCTGCTGCAGGAGGAAATCCGTGATTATTATTGGAACTTCCTCATCACCGGCGACCTGCTCGAGCTGCGTAATATCGCCGTCGTCGCAGAGCTGATCGTCAAGTCGGCGATCAGCCGGCGCGAGAGCCGCGGTCTGCACTACAACATCGACTACCCCGAACGTGACGATCGCAACTGGAAGCACGACACGATTCTCGATCCGGCGAAGCCGTTCGAGCCGGACGCAGAATTCTACGCATCCCTCAGGAAGGACGGCTCCGCTCGTGACGCCGTTCCGAACCGGCGTGTGGCGAGCTGAGCGAGGGATCCCGGCGCGCGGTGTGCCGTGGCGCGGAGTGGTCCTGGAGGCGTGATGTCGTCCCCTCATGACATGCTGATCTTCGCCGGCACCGGAAGTCCCAAGCTCACGGCGCGCGTCTGCGAGTACCTGCAGGTGACCCCGGCGGCTGGCGAAGTGTTGCGATTCTCCGAAGGCAATCTGTTCGTGCGGATCAACGAGAACGTCCGCGGCCGACACACCTACGTCGTGCAATCCACCGTATTTCCCACCAACGACAACTTCATGGAGCTGCTGTTCTGGATCGATGCGCTGCGGCGTGCGAGTGCGGAGTCGGTGACGGTCATCATGCCGTACTTCAGTTACGCCAAGGGTGACAAGAAAGACGAGCCGCGCGTGTCGATTCGGGCCCGCGTGTGTGCCGACGCGATCGAAGTCGCCGGCGCCGACCGGGTGGTCACGCTCGATTTGCACGCCGCGCAGATTCAGGGGTTCTTCCGCATTCCCGTGGATGTGCTGTATGCACTGCCGCCGTTGTGCACGGCGCTGCGGCGCAAGGATCTGAAGAATCTGGTCGTCGTGTCACCGGATACCGGATTCGCCAAACAAGCGCGTAAGTACGCCTCCTTCCTGGGTGCCTCGTTGGCGATCGCCGACAAACAGCGACGAGGCCACGACGAGCACGCCGAGGTGCTCGAGATCATTGGCGACGTCAGCGGAATGACGGCGGTAATCGTCGATGACTTCACGATCTCCGCGGGCACCCTCACCGCCGCCGCGGAGCAGCTCGTCTCCCGCGGGGCGATTGCGGTCTACGCGATGGTCTCGCACGGCGTGTTCACGCCGGGCTCGATGGAGCGACTGGACAGCAGCCCGATCGAACGCATCTTGGTGACGGACTCGATCGAGACCCAGCCGGTGACACTGTCACGAAAGATCGAGATTGTTTCAGTGGCACCGCTGTTCGGCGAAGCAATTCGCCGCATTCACAATCGGGAGAGCATCAGCGTACTGTTTCCGGACTAGCGTGGGCGTGGGGGCTTGAGGGCTTGGGGGCTTGAAAGATCTCACTGACTGGGGACGACGGGATCGCACTCAGAGTATCGACGGTAAGGGGACGACCAAGATCCCGCGACGATCATCCTCGATCATTTGTTCTGAACTGCTGTCCCTCAGGTTCTCATCCCCAAGCCCTCAAGCCCCCATGCGGCTTTGCCCGCCAATTGCCGCGCGGTTCGCACCCGGCGATGAATCGCCGGGCTGAAATCAGTCGCCCCGTGAACGGGGCGGAAAAATCTCGGAATTATCGATGATGCGCCCGGTTCAGCGGGCGCCTGATTTCAGCCCGGGCATTCATGCCCGGGTGAGGTGCGGCGCTTCTTTTCTGGCGGGCAAAGCCCCCCCATGCCCTCAAGCCCTTCTCAGACGACTCCGCTGACGCGCAACGCGGCGATACCAGCCGCATCGTACCCGAGTGACCCCAGCACCGCATCGGTGTGTTCGCCGAACCCGGGTGGCGGTGTGCGGAGCGCCGCCGGCGTTTCCGTGAGCTTGATCGGCGTGCCGATCACCGTGGTCGGCCCGTTGGGTGAGTCCATCGCCACGATCATCTGACGATGTTGCAGCTGCGGATCGGTGAAGGTCTCGTTGAGCCGGTTCACCGGACCGAAGCAGATCTCTTTGTCAGCCAGCTCGGCCATCCACTCGGCCATGGTCTTCTGGCGAAAGGCGTTGAGGAAGAATGCAAACATCGCCTCCCGTATCGGTCCTTCGTCCCATTGTGTCGCGATGAAGTCCTCACGGCCGAAGTGGCGGCATAAGGTGCTCCAGAAATGGGGTTCGTAGGCACCGACCGTGACGTGGCGTCCGTCTTGCGTCTCGTAAACCGCGTAACACGGATAACGGCCGGTGAGCTGCTCGCCGCCCCGTTCCGGCAGACGGCCGAAGAGTTGGTAGAGTAGGACGTGATACGCGTTGCATGCCAGTGACCCATCGAACATTGCGATGTCAACAAACTGACCACGGTGAGTCTGTGTCCGTGCGATGACAGCAGTGAGAATGCCGACCGCTGCCATCAATCCGCCGCCAGCGATGTCGGCGATCTGCACGCCTGGAATGACCGGTGGTCCACCGGCCTCACCGACGAAGTTCAAGACGCCGGCATAGCCCAGATAGTTCACATCGTGCCCGACCCGATCGCGATAGGGACCGTCTTGCCCGTACCCCGAGATCGAGCAGTAGATCAGCCGAGGGTTGGCGGAACGCAAGGTGTCGAAATCAATGCCGAGCCGTTGCGGGACACCAGGCCGAAACCCCTCGAGGACGATATCCGCGTCGGCCGCCAAGCGCAGGAGGATCTTGCGACCCTGCGGTGACTTGAGATTGAGCGTCATGCTGCGCTTGTTGCGCGCCAGATACGGAATACCAATGCCCAATGGATCCGTCGGGTTGGAAACCACCAGCACGTCAGCCCCAAGATCGGCTAACAGCATTGAGCAGAACGGGCCGGGCAACTGGCGCGACAGGTCGAGAACTTTCAAAGATTGCAGGGGGAGCATGCGAATCGCCTATGGCATAGCGCGTATGGCCAACGACTCATCGCATACCGGTGTTGAGTTTGGACGATATGCGATACGCGATCAGCGATATGCGCGAGGATTGCATATCGCGCGTCGCCAATGGCTTATCGCATACCGGTGATGAGTTTGGACGATATGCCATACGCGATCAGCGATATGCGCGAGCGGAGCCTCGCTAGGGCTGGCGCTCTGTACTGAGAATCACTTCGTGAATCTCGAGGACGCTCGGTCCGGCGAACATCTCTGCCGGCGGGCGGTTGCTGTGCGCGGCGCGGAACGCGTCACTATTGGTCCAATTCCAGAACGCTTGCTCGTCCTCCCAGTACGTTTGCACCAGGTAGTAGCCTTGTTCAGTCCTCTCCTCCCACTGACCCGTCTGGTGGCTGAAGCGTCGCTGCACCGGGCGCAACACCAGATTCTTGATGAATCCCGGAGAGCGATCGATCAGGTGCGCACGATGGCGAAAGCGATCTTCGAAGTCCGCTTCGTGGCCCAGCGCCACGGGGATGCGATTGGTTACGACAAACACGTTGGCCCTCCTTGGCGCTGGAACAGACCACGAACCAACGAGTCGTGCAACTCGGGCGACGATCACCACGACACGCGACCAGCGCGCGGCAATGACGAGCCGCCACCCCTGCGGACGCGCGGCGTTAGCAGGCCGTTGAAAAACTGATGAGAACCCAGAGCCCAGAACTCAGAGCCCCCACAGATCCAGCCGAAACATTGATCATTGGTCTGTGCTCTGTGATCTGGGTTCTGGGTTCTGCGTGTTTTTCAACAGGCTGTTAGTGCGTCAAGGACTGCGCATCGGGACCGGAGACCCGATCGGCCTGGTCGAGCGCCGCGATGAGGCGGCTCAGCTCGGTCTCGAGCCTTGTGCAGGCATCGCTGACGCGATCGAGTTGACCATCACGTGCGAGGTCCTCAAGCTCCCTGGCGGCTTGCATTGCATCGGCCGCGGCAAAATTGCTCACCGATCCTTTGAGCGAATGCGCCACTCGTTCGAGCGTGCGACAATCGCCACAGCTCAAGGCGTCGCGCATGACTGACAACCGCTTGGGGCAATCGTCGAGGAACAAGCGAGCGATTTCACAGAAGAGCTCGATATCGCCTTCGAACCGGTCCTGGATTGCTGCCCAGTCAATCGAGAGATCCAAAGACTTCATGTCACCTGCTTCTTTCTCGTACCGCTGTACTGCATGCCTCATGCCGAACACTCGCCAATGAGACGGTGCACGAATGATGGGCGAATCATTGGTTAACAGAGAGGCGACGCCGTCGTTCGTCAGGTACAGACCGACGAAAGCGATAACGACGTGACGTGATTTTGCCTGCCGTATTTGGTCACTGCGTGACCTCTCGCATGGAAGATCGCACACGCGTTCGCGGTGTCGAAGACGAAACGCGTACTCGTAATCGGAATTTGAGTCCTGTCATTGACCGATTACGATCACGCGCACCGCTTCGCCGAGCACGAATTCCTCGTGCTCCCGAAAGCCGGTCGGTGGTTGAGATGTCGTCGAAACGCGACGGGCGTCCGGCAATGGGCGGCAGGCCCGCTTTACACTCTCAACTCTGAACTCTCGACGTTCAACTCGTCCAATCAGCCTTCAACTCAGTCGTCTTCCTCCGGATCAGGACCGTTCGGATCGGAATCCACCGGCCAGTTTGGACGTATCTGGCGGAGGCGCGTCGCCATCGCTGCGATGCGCGGCGCATGCAGCGGATTGGAAGCGACGTTGACCTCCTCATAGGGGTCATTCACCAAATCGTACAGCTCGAGCTCGAACGTGGTCGTGGGGCTGCCGGGTGTGACGGGAAGCTCGACATACTTCCACGCCGCTTCACGCACCGACGCCCAGACGCGGTTGTTCGGCCAACCTTCGGTGAGAAAGTCCGTTCTCCAGGTGGCAGACGTCGCGTCCAGCACACGGACCAGACTCTCGCCATCCTGCGGAATCGGTGCCGTCGCGCCCGCGAGCTCGGTGAACGTCGGGGCGAAATCGATGTTGAGAGCCATGCGCGAATCGACACGGCGCAGCGGTGTGAGTTTTGGATAGTACACGAACATCGGTGCACGAATCGATTCCTCGTAGGGCTTGAGCTTGGCACGGGTACGGTGCTCACCCCAATGCCAGCCATTGTCGGTAAAGAAGATGACAATGGTGTTGTCGGCGACGCCCACGTTGCGGAGGTGTTCCATGATGCCCACGATGCCGTACGTGGTGCTTCCCCCAATGGCTTCGTCAACTGCCTGCAGCATCTCCAATTGGTCGATGCGGACCTGATCCAAGTCAGCTTGCTCGGCCGGCGTCATCTGCGGGGTATTCTGCAACCACGTCGGTTTGTCGGAGACGTCAGGTTCGTTGTAGCTCGGTGGCCGCCACGGGGTGATGCCTTGGAACATTCCCTCGTGACGTGGGGCCGGGATCTGCGGCAGGTGGGGCGCCTTGAAAGCCAAATACAGAAAGAATGGTTGCTGCAGCGCGACGGACGTGCTGATGAACGTCTTGGCCTTCTCGCGCAGGACGTCAGTTGAGTAGTCTGCCGCGTTGCTGCCGTAGGCAACCTCGTGGTACCCGCCCATGCCGTCGGGCTCGATCATCGTATAGTTGAAGAACGCAACGTTCTTCATGCCGCGCCATTCGGTCCACCCTGGCGGTACGTAGGGCGGTTCAGTGTTGTCGTCCCAGAGCTGCTGATACCCGTTCAGGTACTTGCCCATGAGGCTGGTGCGATAGCCGACATTCTGCAGCCACACGGCGACCGACTCGGCATCCTGGAAATCATCGGCACCGCCGTTGTTGCCGCCATTCTTGTACACGCCCGTGCGGTGGGCGTATTGGCCGGCGAGAGTGCTCGAACGGCTCGGGCAACACACCGGTGTGGTCATGAACGCCTCGCTGAACTCGACACCCTTGTCGGCAAGCTCGAGTCGTGTCCGCGGCATGATGGGCGTCGCGTTGGGGGAGTGCGTGGCATCGGTCGTGTCCCAGCGCTGGTCGTCGGTGAGGATGAAAACGATGTTGGGTCGCAGCGGCTGCGGGTTCGGTCCATACCGTTCGACCCACACCCGTAGGAGCGTGTGCAGGCAGTCGCGCAGGGCACTGGTGTCGATCGGCCCTCCCGGCGGCGGCAGCGCGGTCGCACATTGCGGCCCAGCGGAAGGAACGACGACTCCGCTCGCATCGAGGGCGACATTGACCGTGCAACGGTCGGCAATCTTGTCCAGCTGTCGGGTGGCGCGTGCGTCCGCCTCGTCAATCGTGTCGCCGTTGATGAGGAAGCGCAGGGCCGTGCTGACGTAGTACGATGCTGCCCGTCCGATCTGCTTCTGACAATTGTACTGATCGCGCAACGTGCGCGTGTCGACCTCGGCGGTCGCCGGATTGTTGGCGCCGTAGGCGAGCGCGACGGCGTCCGTGACCAGGGTACCGGCGCAGACCGGCGGGAGGCTTTGCGTGCAAGTGACGCCGGGACCGGAGCGCAGCACCCGATCATTGCAGCGCACGGCACGGCTGATACTCCGGCGCACCTCAGAACCTTCGGCGCGCTCCGTACATTGGGCGCCGGCTCCGACGCCGAGCAGCAGGGGCGCGAGCGCGCCAATTACGAATGCGGGCTTGGTGAAGCCAAACGGGCGCGCAACGCGAGTCATGCCGACCTCCTGTTTGGGTGGCGGGTCCTCTACTTACCCTATGGGACGTCTGTGCAGGGCGTCAATGCAGAAAATGACGGAGCATCGTCTGGCTGGCGGCGGCGGCTGGCCAATGAAGGGTCGTACGGGCTTTGCACGAAAATCGGTGAGGGTTGGATCCCCACGCCCGCACGCCACCCAGGGCGTTGCCCTGGGCTATCGGATCGCCGCCCTTTCAGGGCTGAAAGCGAGGCTGAAAGCGGACCGATTGTGATGCCGATAGACGTCAGCCCTGAAAGGGCGGCAGGACTTTAGCCCGGGGCATCGCCCCGGGTGAGGGTGCGAAGGAATTCTCGTGCAAAGCCGGTCGCACGGTCGCACGTCTCGCATCCGGGTATCGAATGCCCGCGCTGAAATCAGGGGCCCGCCTGAGGAGACTTCGAGAAATGCATGGCCTCTCGATACCGCCAGCCGGAAAAGGCGGCTACTCGATGGGTGAGCGGTTCAATTGCTGCGAAGTATCGAAGGGGTCTCAGGGCCCTATCGAGACTTTTTCGAGCTCATGAGAAACGTGTAGTCGTGGCGCCCCGATTGCAGTACACTATGTTTTCATGGCGGCGGGCGACCCCGCTCTCGGGTCGAAGCCAACCCTTGGCGTATTTGAACAGATGAGATCGGGCGGGCCCCACACCCAGGTGGTGCAAGAGGCGATCATGGCGAACGAGCCGGTCGACGAGACGGCCGGTGTGGCCGACTACTACCGCCGGTGGGGTGAAGCGGCCGCAGAGGGCGTATGGCTGATCGACGCGCAGGGTCGCACTACATACGCCAATCGCCTTCTCGCCAAGATGCTGGGGTATGCACCGGAGGAGGTCCCCGTCTTACGCTTCTTGGATTGCGTCGTCGAGGAGGACCGCTCCGCGGCCGTCGCGTTTCTCGAGCGGCGGCGTAACGGCCGCCGCGAGCACCACGAGCTGCGGCTGCGTCGCAAAGACGGCGCGACATTCTGGACCCACGTGTCGGCCATTCCCAACTTCAATCGTACCGGAACGCACACCGGCACTCTCATTACCCTGCGGGACGTCACCGAGGGGCGGCGGGCTGCCGAGGACTTGGCGGCATCGGAAGAGCGCTTTCGCTCGCTGGTGGCCTGCGCGGATGACACGATTGTAATG
>Ga0187892_10011458_pt1 | contig 10867 bp, 8 predicted proteins | sample MA1701073metaG_FD_139345 | JGI IMG/M metagenome (GOLD analysis project Ga0187892, IMG submission 139345) | Bio-ooze microbial communities from a basaltic lava cave in the Kipuka Kanohina Cave System on the Island of Hawaii, USA - MA170107-3 metaG ... | reverse complement strand
CGGTGGAGGGATTGCCACCCGCTTTTCCGGCATGCCGGACGGTCCACCAGATCCAGAGCAACATGGCGAAGACGAGGAGGACGGCGCGGAGGCCGGCTCCAGTGAGCAGCGGCATTTCGGCGAGCCGGAGGGCGATCCCGGCCTGGAATGGATTCAGCGGACTGAAGGCGCTCCCGACCATCGCGGCGCCCACGCTCATCGCGACCACTGTGATCAGGTCGAATCCCAGGCCGCGCGCGAGCACCAGCAGCACCGGGATCAGCGGGATGATCTCCTCCTGCATGTTCTCCAGGGCGCCACCGATTCCGAACGCGATGGAGAGCGCGGCGATCGCGAGGTGCCGTCGCCTAGCGAGCCGCCGGCTCAGGGCGTCCACCACCCGGGCGAGCGTGCCCGCCTTGTCCACCACCGACCACGCGCCCCCGACCAGCAGGATGACCGCCACCACCTCCGCGGCGGCAACAATGCCGCGGGGAACGGCGACGAACGCCGCGAACGCGCCGACCGGGGCCGCCTCCACGGCGCGGTAAGTGCCGGGGACCACGAGGGTCCGCCCGGTCGCTGGATCCTCGCGGCGGTCGTATTGCCCAGCGGGCAGGATGTGCGTGGCGGCCGCGGCGATCAGGACCGCGGCCAGCAGCAACGGAAGCGGGTGAGGGAGCCGGAGCCTAGCCATCAGCGAGGATCTCCCTGACGACGGCCGCGTCGATGTTGCCGCCCGACACCACGCAGCACACCACGCCGCCTCCACCCTTCCCCTCCAACGCTGCCGCCACCGGGACTGCCCCGGCGCCCTCGGCGACCACATGGACCCGCTCGATCAGGGCGCGGATGGCTTGCCGAGCCTCCAAGAGGGACACGACGACCGCGCCTCGAATCAGGTTCCGGACCAGCGGCCACATCTCGGGAAGGACCCCCGACCCGCCGATGCCGTCCACGAAGCTCGGCGTGCGCTCTACCTGGTGTGGGCGGCCGGCCTCGAATGCCGCGGTCAGCGGCGTCGCCGTCTCGATCTCGCACCCCATAACCCGCGCGGGACTGCCCCCATGCCGGAGCGCGCTGGCGATGCCCGAAGAAAGCCCACCTCCACCGAAGGGGACGAGCACCGTGTCCACTCGGGGAAGGTCTTCCAGCAGCTCGATCCCGATGGTCCCGTTGCCGGCCATCACCGCGACGTTCGCCACCGGATGGATGAAGGCGCCCCGCGCGCCATCATACCGATGTTCCTGAAGCACCTGCCACCAGCGGTCGAACGGCACCGGAAGGATCGTGGCGCCAAGCGACTCCAGCTTGGAAAGCTTGGCAGCCGGCGCCTTGTCCGGCACGATGGCGGTGAACGGAATCCCCCGGCTCCTGGCGCACCAGGCGAGGCCGAGGGCCATGTTGCCCGCGCTGGCGGTATAGACCCCTTCACCCCATCGGTTCGGATCGAGCGTCGCGAGGGCGTTGCGGGCACCCCGGATCTTGAACGACCCCACCGGCTGGAGCGTCTCGAGCTTCAGCCAGATTTCGCAGGGAGACCGGCAGGGCAGCCGGATCAACGGAGTGCGTAACGCCGCGTCGTAGATCCGGCCGCGGGCCTCCTCGAGCGCGTCGCGGGGAACGATGTCCGGAAGGACCGGCCTCATCTCCGGCGACCGCCTCGTGATCTCCCGCCACCTCGGTGAGGCCGCGCCGACCGCCGGTCGTGAGGACGACGGCGAGGGTGACGGAGGAGGGCCTTGAGCTCATCCAGCGTCGCGGCGTGCAGCGACGGCTCGTCCCCTCCCCGGGGGACTTCGAACCGGATGGGACGATCGAGATCGGGAAGATCGCCGCGGGTTAGGCGCCGTGCCTGTCCCTCCCGCAGGACCAGACGCACGATGCCGAGGCCATGCTCGACGTCATACTCCAGGGCGACCGCGTCGCCGTGCAGGCGAACCATCCCCGGTAACGACTGAAGCCGTTCCCGCTCGGCCTGGGGAACCAGGTGCTCCTGATCGAGTGCGAAGGGCGTTTCCAGAAACCCCTGCCAGGAGGTGACCGGGGCGAGTTGCTCGACCAGGCGACGCTGGAGCTCCGGCTCGGCGGCCACACCCAAGGTACCGCCGGATCGGCGCCACCACTCCCGGAGCATCGAGGCCGCCCGCCGAATCCGGGACTGATCGGGATGAGGGGTCTGACCATCGAGTAGCGCCGCGGCGAGTGCGTGCCGGGCCGGCGCGAGGAGGTCGTCGGGGATCCGCCCGTGCAGCGGCTCGATCCGGGTTTCGAGATCAAAGCCGAAATAGGAGAGCCGTCGCGCAACGGAGAGCTGGAGATGTTTGCGATGGCCGGTGAGCACGACCGCGGGCGGGCCCAGCACGGCGTACCGGTTCACGAGATCGTAGGACAGCGTCGTTCCCTCGATCGAGGCACGGGGCACCCCGAACCGATCGGCGAAGAATCGGAGGTTTCCCGCGATCGCGCCCCAGCTCCCCGCCATGGAGGATTTGGCAACCCGGGCCTCCTGACCATCGGCGGTCCGCTCGTCCATCACGAGATCGAAGGGCATCCACCGCGCCAGGAGCTCGGCGAAAGCCGCTCGCAGCTCCCGACCGGCATATGGAAGCGTCCGGGGCAACGCCAGCTCGAGCGAGCGATACACCGAGGCGGTCCCCATCGCGATGTCTTCGATCGCCTTGACGAGCACCCCACGCCGCCCGGCCCACTCCTCCAGACTCGCCTCGAACACGTGCCGGGGAAGGCCGTACACCTCACCGAGCGAGCCGTGCTGGTTGACCGCCTCGGCGTACAGGTTGTACGCGGTCAGGTGATCGCTGCCTTTCACCTCGGCGCCGTGCAGATCGCGTTCTTCGCGGGTCATCCGGTGTAGCGAGTCAACGTTGGAGCAGACCGCGACGATCGGGACGACGTCGCTCTCGGCCCGGACCAGGAGCTCGCCCCAGGCGCGGTCCACCGGCATCGCCTCCACTTCCCTGCCGAACTCGGTCAGGCGGCCATCCTCGATGAGGCCACGGGTCGTCAGCCCTTCCACGGCGCGCGTGTAGGCCACCCGGTCGAGCGGAACCGGAAGGTCGAGATCACGGGCGTCCACACCCAGCGCGGCGCAGGTGAGCGCCACCCGCTCCGCATCTCCCGCGAGCTGGAACTCGGGAGGGCCGGGGCGAAGCGCCCCGAAATCGAGAGGCCGGTCGGAGAGGATGGTGACCTCACCGTGGGGCACCCGGCCGTGGACCCGCCCGGCCATCTGGAGAATCTCGTTCGCGCCGAGGTACATCCGGTGAAGCACGTTCCGGCCGCGATCCACCACGTTCCCATAGCGCGCGTCGTAGATCACCACGGTATCGAGTCCGGGGATGTTCAGCGCGGATTGGCCCGCCGCAGTCATGGCGAGCAGGAACGGCTTCTGAACCGTTCCCTCGAGAAAAGGACGGATCACCCGGATCGGCTCGCCGCCGTGATAGAAGGCCGCCGAGAGGCGGGACCAGCGTTCGCCCAGCTCCCCGGCCAGGCGCTCCACTTCGGCCCGCGTCGGAACGAATACGGCAACGCCCCGCCTTTCCCTGATCAGATGGCGGAGGTATTTGTCGTCGAACAGCTCGGCGACGTCCTTGGGAACGACCACGACCTTCGCCTTGAGGCGGGGATCGAACGCGCTCGTGACCAGTACCTCCGCGCTGCCGAGGTAGCGGGCATAGATCGTCGGATCCACAGTGGCGGAGAGCCAGATGAAGCGGCAGCCGGCCCGCTTGCCCAGGGCGAGGCACAGCTCCAGCTCGGCGGAGGTCTGGTGAATCTCGTCCACCACCAGGGTATCGCGCCCGGTGATCAGGTCGTCCTGGAACCAGCGCCGGGCGATGCCGGTGGTGACGATGACGACATTCCAGCCGGGCGTTTCGGGGGTAGCCTCGCGCTCGCGATTCACCACCCCGTACCGGAGCGACTCCTGCAGCGCGGCCTGCGCGATCAGACGGATCGAAAGTGTCTTCCCCGTTCCGGTCCCTGCCACGATACCGAACGGTTTGCCCGCGGTGGCCCATGCGACGATCTCGGCGCCGTGCTCGCGCTGGAGGAGGGTGTCGACTTCGGTGCCGAGGGCCAGCTCGATCGTTTCGCAGGCGGCCCGCGTCGGAGCGATGACGATGACCCGGCCGCGCGGGTGGGGCGCCCGCTTGTATGCACCCGGATCCAGCGGCAGGTGGTGATCGCGAGCGGGGTGCATCGCGGAAACCTACAGCCGCAGGTGCGCCTTAACGGAAGCTCGGGAAGCTGGTTCCGACGAGAAAAAAGAGGGTTCGGTTCTTGATGTCGTTGGGCGGATCGCCGGCATGGATCTTCATCATGCCCAGCTCGTAGCGCACCCCGGCGCGGATCCGGCGGATCTCGACCCCGGCGCCGAACACCAGGCCGGCATCGAGCCGGCGCGGTGGAGGCTCACTTTGGTTGCCGCAGGTCTGGATGACCTCGACCGAGCCCGACGAGGCCTTTACCCGGCAATCTATGCGGAACCCGCCGGCCACCCCGCCGTACACGTTCGGGCTCACCCCGCCCGGTTTCGATGGAGGGATCCGCAGGATGAGCAGGACCGGCAGCTCCAGGTAACCGATGTGCACCGAGCTGGAGCCGCTGGCGCTGGAGAACTTGGAACCCCTGAGGACGTAGAGCAGCTCGGGTTCGAGGGCGACATTGCGGGTGAGGCTGAGGGTCACCGTGCCCCCCGCAGCAAACCCGAACTGGAGCTTGGATCCTTCGGCGTCCTGGCCGCCGAACTTGGACAACGTCAGGGCCGCGATCGCCCCGAACCGGCTCTCGCCGGTGGAATACTCCTGGGCGGCTGAGACTGCCGGGGAAAGCGCGAGAAGGAATAGGGTGGCACGGGTTGGGATTGGCATCCCGGAAAGGTCCAACCACGGACCTCCAGCGGCAAGCCGGAAGCCCGTGGCTGGGGGGGAGGGGAAAGCGCTCGGGTCAGCTACCAGTTACGGCCGTCGCGCTCTCCTCGGCGGTCTCGGTCATCCCGCCGATCCCGGTCGCGATCGTCACGGCGTTCATCGCGCCGGTTCTCCCACGGATCGTACCGATCATCATATCGGTCGTCCCGGCGATCCCGACGGTAACGGTCGTCATCGCGATCGTTATAGTCGTACCGATCGTAGCGGTCATCGCGACCGTCGAAGCGGTCATCGTCCCAGGCGTAGTAGCGCCCGCCTCGAAAAAAGATCCGGTTTTGATGGAGGCCGGGGCGATACCGGTCGTAGAAACGGCCGTCCCGACGATCCAGATAGATCACGACGATGCGGGCTTCGCGGCGCCACTTCTTCCAGCCGGGGCGACGAACGTCGCGCCAGCGGATTCGCTCCACATGGATCACGCGGGGCCGATAGTCCCGGTAGCGGTCGGGACCGATCCGGATGTGTCCGGAGATCGGGCCACCATGGATTCGAATGTCGGCCCGGACGCGCTGGGCGTCGGCGGGTTGAGAGCTGAACAGCAGGGGAACGAGCAGAGCCGAACCGGACAGGAAAGAGCGGGAAACCATATGTCCTCCGAGGGACCAGGAAACGAACCAGCGGCAGGCCGAAAAGCGAGCAACGTGCCAGCGCGCAACTCCTTGTGCCGCAAAGCCGTCCGGGGACCGGGGATCACCCCGCTGTCCTCAAGACTGGACAGCCGACGGGGCCGATTGGGACAGGATATATTCGGCGTCGATCGCCCCACGCGACTGCGGAGGAATCGGTTGTGCCATTCAGGGTTTCGGTTGCGAAGGACTATCTCAGCTTCGCGGCGGCGCATTTCATCACCCTTCCCGGCCATCAGTGCGAGTCGCTCCACGGCCACAACTACCGACTCGGTGTAACGGTCGAGGGGGAGATCGATCCGGAGTGCGGGTTCGTGGTGGACTTCGGGGTCCTCAAACGGATCATGCGGCCCTACGTTCAGGCGCTGGACCACCGGATGCTGCTCCCGACGCAAAATCCCAAGCTCACTCTGACCGAAGATGGTGAGCACCTGGCGGTGGAGTACCTGGACTCTCGCCGATTCGTGTTTCCCCGATCAAACTGTGCCCTGGTGCCGGTGAGCAACACCACCGCGGAACGGCTCGCCGAGTATCTGGCCGGGCTGATTCAGGGGGACTTGAAGAAGGAAGGACTCGCCGGGCTCTGCGCGATCGAGGTCGAAGTGGAGGAGAGTCCCGGCCAGTCGGGCATCTTCCGGGTCGAGAGCTAGGGCCGCGGCACCGCCCTGGTCACGATCGGACGGAAGCGGTCGTTGGAGGGTCCGAAGTGCTCGGCGAGGTACGCGATCAGCCTGGTGCTTTCTTCCCCTTCCGGAATTGTGGCACCCCATCCCCGCATCTTGGTGAGCGACGCGCTCCATTGCCGCTCGTTGAGCCGCTGCTGGCGGAGGATCTCGGTCGAGTGACACGGGGTGCAGGACACCAGGGCCTGGGTCTTGCCGGCCCCGTCGGGCAGCTCGGGCACCTGCTCCCCTAACCCGGGCAGAGTACCGGTTTCCGGGCGAGGCAGTGGCGCGGCTGTGACCTCGATTTCCGCGGGGTGCCAGCCGTTGGCGAAGTACCCGCTCTGGTTCCAGACCGGAGTTCGGGGCTGCACCGCGCCGCGGCTATCCGTCGCCCGGGCCAGGAGTCTCACGCGACCGGACATGCCTTCCGGAGCCGTCCAGCGGAGCGACCAGAGCCGCCAGGCGTAGGGGTCATGGCGGGGATCGAGCGTGGCATCGCTCCAGGTGTCTCCGTCGTCCGCGCTCACCTCCACGCGAGCGATGTCGGGCGCTCCGCTGAAGGCGAAGCCCCGGAGCAGCGCGGTCGCGCCGGGCGCCACCTGAGCCGGGTAGCGGGTGAAGTTCGATTTCACGAAGTGCTCGGTGACGGGATTCATCTCATCGGGCCGGAGCGCCACGCCGGGCGCTCCGGGGCTCTTCGGATAGCGATACCCCACGTCCATATAGAAGCCCTTCTGGGGCTCGGGCTGGACGCTCAGGCGGGCAAGCCACTTCATCCAGTGATTGCCGGTCCAGCCGGGGACGACGAGCCGGGCCGGACCGCCGTGCGCCGCGGGCAGGGGCTGCCCGTTCATTTCGAACGCGACGATCCCATCCTGAAGGACTTTCTCGATCTCCACGCTGCGATGGAACGGCGGCACCTGGGCCGGCGGCCTGTCGGTGCCGAAGGTATGGAGGTGGGCCGAGCCCGGACGCACACCGGCCCGGTCCAGGACGTCCCTAACCCGCACACCGGTCCACCGGGCGTTGCCCACCGCGCCCATGCCCCACTGGATCCCGGGGATCGGAGGAGCGTGAAGGCTCCGGCCGTTCCCGGCACACTGGAGCACGCAGGTCGCCGAGGCACGGGGCATCCGGCGGAGGTCGGCGAGACTCAGGGAGAGCGGGCTCGACACCTGGCCGTCCACCAGGAGCCGCCAGGTGCGCGGATCGGGAATCTCGGGGCGCCAATGATGGCGGATGAAGAACAGGTCGTTGGGGGTGAGATAGTCGGTCAGCAAATCGAGCGGCGTCTCGGCGTTGGTGGCGAAGGCGTTGAGCTGGAGAAACCGCCGGACCGGCGCCGGGCCCTGACTCTGCCAGAAGCGGCTCAGGAGTGCCGAGAGCGGCAGCGCACCCATGGCGAGGGCGAAGTGGCGGCGATTCACGGGAGAGGCCGCGCGACCATGATGCCGTCCTGGGTCTTGATGGACTGGATCCGATCGGCCAGGGGAACCTCGGAGATCTCCACCGCGCTGCCCACCAGCGGTGCGTGGAGCAGGTGGAGCTTGTTTCCCTGCCAGAGCGCGAACCCGGTGTGGGCGACGTCGAGTCCGGCGAGGGTGGAGGTCGCGGCGATCAGGTCGCCGTCCTTGATCCCCGGGGCAACCGCGGCGATCCGACCCTCCGGGATGAAGTAGCGCTCGGGCCTCGCGTTGAGGGCCTGCTCCATGTCCCGGATCGCCGTCGCGACGGATGCGTCGGCCATCTGGCGGTACGCCCCCGGGTTGGACGACATGAAGCCGAGCGGCTCCCGGTCGGCCTCCCCCCCGAGGTCGCGGGTTATGATCCTCAGTCGCCTGTTTGCGGCATTCACCGCGAGCCACTCCGAGAAATAGTGCAGCCGGCTGGGGTACCCGTTGATGACGCCCCGGCGATAGCGGAGCTGGCGGAGATAGCCCTCATACTGCTCGCGGGCCGCGGGAGGATTGGCGAGGGCGCGGATGCCGTCGTTCCGGATGAAGCGAGTGAGGGCGAGCACGTTCTCGACGAAGGTGACGCAGTCGAGCTCGCGGAGGTTGATGACCAGCTGCTCTTCTCCGGGCACTTCGAGGGTTGCGGGGCGATAGGGCGTTCCCACGAAGGTCTTGCCGAGGGCGGCAATCGCATCGCCCGGGGTGGCCACGCCGAGACCGTGCTGGAACCCCCAGCGGACCTTGGCCTCAAAGATCCGCCAATCCGCCTCGGTCCAGGCAGTGCCCGGAATCGTGTCGTGCGGCAAAGCTCCCGGTGACAAGGCCACAATCAAAACTGCAAGCGTGTTGATCAGACGAACCGCACCCCCCCGTCTTCCAGGGGCGTCGTGCGAATGCGCTTTCCGGTCAGCGAAAAGATCGCATTGGCCACGGCGGGCGCCACCAACGGCACGCCCACCTCCCCAATCCCTCCGATTTTGGCGCCGGAATGAATCAGCTCGACCCGGATCGGCGGCACTTCGTTCATCCGCGGGAGCGGGAAGTCGTGGAAGTTGCTCTGCTCCACCCGGCCGTTCCTGATCGTGATCTTGCTCTTCAGTGTCTGAAGCAATCCGGTCACCACACCGCCTTCGAGCTGGGCGATGACCTGGTCGGGATGCACCGCGAGCCCGCAATCGGCGACCACCGTGATCCGCTGGAGCGTAACCCGATCCGCGGCCCCGGACACCTCACAGACCAGCGCGACGTGGGTCTCGTAGCACTCCATCGAAGCGATGCCGAACCCACGTCCCTGCCCCGGGGCCGGGCTGTACCCTGCGAGGCGGGCAGCGCGTTCCAGGACGGCATGCTGGCGGGGCAGCTTGCCGAGCATGGAGAGCCGGAAAGCCAGGGGATCGAGCCGCGCCGAATGAGCGAGCTCATCCACGAAACTCTCCACGGCGAACGCATTCAAGGCGTGGCTCACCGAGCGCCAGTACCCAACCCGGACCCCGACCTCCTCGATCACCGTGCGCAGCTCGATGTTCGGGATGTCGTAGGTGAGGTTGACCAGTCCCTCGGTCATGAAGGGATCGTTGCCGTTCTGCACGAAGCTCGGGAAGGCCCTCGCGGTGATCGAGGGCGAGACCAGGGTGGAGGCGAGCGCGACGGCGCGGCCGTTGTCGACCTTGCCCCGCACGACGTGCATGCTGGGGGGACGGTAGAAGTCGTGGGTCATGTCTTCGGGGCGAGTCCAGATGAGCTGGACCGGCAAGCCGGGAACCGCCTTGGCGATCGCGACCGCCTGCGCCACGAAGTCGTTCTCGAGCCGGCGCCCGAAGCCACCGCCCAGAAACTGGGGATGGATCCGGGCCTGCTCGGGCTTGAGCCCGGCGACCGCCGCCGCGGTGCCCTTGGCTCCTTCGGGAAATTGCACGCTGCCCCAGACGTCCACTGCCGCAGGCCTAACCCGCGCCGTGCAGTTCTGGGGCTCCATGGTGGCATGGGAGAGCATCTGGCAGGTATAGACCGCCTCCACGGCACCGGAGGCAAGGGGCCCGCTCACGTCTCCGGCCTTCTTGGCGACGAACCCGGGGCGCCCTTTGGCGCGGTCGAGCGCCGCGAAGATGCCCTCGGTGGTGACCGAGGCCCCGGGGCCTTCGTCCCAGGTGATCCGGAGTGCATCGGCCCCCTGGCGCGCGGTCCAATAGTGATTGGCCACGACCGCGACGCCGTCGCCGATGTTCACGACTGTGCGCACGCCGGGCCGCTTGTCCACCCCGGCGGCATCGAACGAGGCCACTTTGCCGCCGATCACCGGGCAGGGCACCAGCGCGGCGTACAGCATACCGGGCTGCTTGACGTCGAGGCCATAGGTGGCCCGGCCGCGCGCCTTGCTGGCACCATCGAGACGCGGCAACGGTTTCCCGATGACCGTGAAAGCCGCAGGATCCTTGAGGGGTACGTCGGCGGGAACCGGCAACTTCGCGGCCGCAGTGGCAAGACTGCCGTAGGTGGCCCGGTGGGGCCCGTGGGTCACGACGCCGTTGTCGGCGCGGCAGTCGGCGGCGGGCACCCCCCAGCGCGCCGCTGCCGCATTGATCAGCATGATACGCGCCGTGGCGCCGGCCTTCCGGAGCGGCTCCCAGGCTTCCCGGATGCTGGTGCTGCCGCCCGTGATCTGGGCGCCGATCATGGTGTTCACGTAGACCGGATCGGCGGGCGCATGCACCACCGTCACTCTCCGGGGATCCACGCTCAACTCTTCGGCGACCAGCATGGCCAGCGATGTGTACACGTCCTGGCCCATTTCGTTCCGGTGGCACGTCAGCGTGACCGCACCGCTGGGGGAAAGGGTGACCCAGGCGTTGGCCTTGAAGACCGCCGGGGCAGCGGTCTGGGCCTCGCTCTCGAGGCTCACTCCGATCAGCATGCCACCACCGGCGATCGCGGTGACTTTGAGAAAGTCGCGGCGGGTGAAAGAAGACGCGGTCATGGGCGACCTCCCAGGGTCGCGGCGGCATCACGCACGGCCGCCTGGATGCGTCCATAGGTTCCGCAGCGGCAGAGGTTTCCCTCCATCGCGCTGACGATCTCGGCGTCGGTAGGACGGGGATTCTTCGCGAGCAGGGCTGTCGCCGCCATCACCTGGCCCGACTGGCAATAGCCGCACTGGGGCACTTGATGCTTGTCCCAGGCGGCCTGGACGG
>Ga0187892_10011457_pt1 | contig 10869 bp, 8 predicted proteins | sample MA1701073metaG_FD_139345 | JGI IMG/M metagenome (GOLD analysis project Ga0187892, IMG submission 139345) | Bio-ooze microbial communities from a basaltic lava cave in the Kipuka Kanohina Cave System on the Island of Hawaii, USA - MA170107-3 metaG ... | reverse complement strand
TCGGCGTGGTGCTCGCCGCCGCCGTCTTCGCCGACGCGCTGGCGCCCCACAGCCCCGAGGTCGGCAACCTCCGCCACCGCCACCGGCCCCCGGCCTGGCTGGCCGGCGGCGACGCCACCCACCTCCTCGGCACCGACCACCTCGGACGGGACATCCTGAGCCGGCTGCTGTTCGGGGCGCGCATCTCGCTCATCGTCGGCTTCACGGCCGCCGTCGTGGCCGGCGCCATCGGCACCGCCGTCGGCATCGTCTCCGGCTACTTCGGCCGCTGGGTGGACCAGGCGATCATGCGGGTGGTCGACGCCTGGCTGGCCCTGCCGGCCATCAGCTTCGCGATCTTCCTGGCCGTGCTCCTGGGCCCCAGCGAGCGGAACATCGTGATCATCCTGGCCGGGGTCTTCTGGACGCGCTACGCCCGCGTCATCCGGGGCGAGGTGCTCTCGCTGAGGGAGCGGGAGTACGTCCGCCTGGCGGTGGTGGCGGGCTGCAGCAAGTGGACCATCATGCGCCGCCACATCCTCCCCAACGTGCTCAACACGTCCATCGTGCTGTCGACCTTGATCGTGGGCGTCGTCATCGTGGCGGAGGCGGCCCTGTCCTTCCTGGGCGTCGGGGTCCCGCCCCCGAAGCCCGCCTGGGGCCTCATGCTGGCCGACGGCAAGGAGGGGCTGATGGCCGGCTACTGGTGGGTCACGCTGTTCCCCGGGCTCGCCATCATGCTCGTCGTCCTCGCCGCGAACCTCCTCGGAGACTGGCTCCGGGTGAAGCTGGATCCCCAGCTCCGCCAGCTCTGAGCGCGCCCCCATGGGCGAGCCGCTCCTCGAGCTGCGCCACCTGGCGGTGCACTACGTGTCGGCCCGGGGGAGTCGCGTCGTGCGCGCGGTCGACGACGTGTCGCTCCGGCTCGGCGCTGGCGAGACGCTGGGCGTGGTCGGCGAGTCCGGCTCGGGCAAGACGACGCTGGCGCTGTCGATCCTGCGCCTGCTCCCGCCCGCCGCGCGCGTCGTGGGCGGCGCCGTCACGTTCGAGGGCGCGGACCTCCTCGCCAAGTCCGACGCCGAGATGCGGGCGGTTCGGGGCAAGCGCATCGCCATGATCCTGCAGGACCCCATGGCCTCGCTCAACCCGCTCCTGACGATCGGGGACCAGGTGGGCGAGCCGCTGCGCGTCCACGAGAACGCCTCGCGACGCTCGGCCTGGAGCCGGGCCGGCGACCTGCTGCGCGCGGTGCGCATCCCGGCGCCGGCCGCCCGGCTCTACGAGTACCCCCACCAGATGTCGGGGGGGATGCGCCAGCGCATCGTGGGCGCCATGGCCATCTCGTGCCGGCCCCGCCTCCTGATCGCCGACGAGCCCACCACCAGCCTCGACGTGACGATCCAGTCCCAGTACCTGACGCTGCTCCGGGAGCTGCAGGTGGCCCACGGGCTCGCCCTCATCTTCATCACGCACAACCTGGGCATCGTGGCCCGGATGTGCGACCGGATCGCCGTGATGTACGCCGGCCGTATCGTGGAGGCCGGCGCCGTGCGCACCATCTTCAACGCGCCCGCCCATCCCTACACGCGGGCGCTCCTCGAGTCGATCCCGCGGATCCAGGACGGCGCGGGGCCGGGCGCGCGCCGGCTCACCGCCATCGAGGGCCAGCCGCCCGACCTCGCCGACCCGCCGGCCGGCTGCGCCTTCCACCCGCGGTGCGCCCACGCCATGGCGCGCTGCCGGGCCGAGTCGCCCCCGGTCCTTCCCGTCGGAGAAGGCCAGGCGGCCCGCTGCTGGCTGGTGGCCGAGGGGACGCCGACCTCGGCATGACGGCGCTCCTGGAGGCCGTCGACGTCGTCAAGCACTTCCCGGTCCGCGGGAGCCTCTGGCGCTCCTCGCGGCGCCTGGTCCGCGCCGTCGACGGGGTGACCTTCGCCATCCCGCCCGGGCAGACGCTGGGGGTCGTGGGGGAGTCCGGATGCGGCAAGTCGACGACGGCCAAGCTGATCCTTCGCCTGGAGACGCCGACGGCGGGCGCCCTCCGCTTCGAGGGCCAGGACATCCAGTCCCTCGACCCGGCCGGGCTCCGGCGCTACCGCAGCTCGGTCCAGGCCGTGTTCCAGGACCCCTACGCCTCCCTGAACCCCCGCATGCGGGTCCGGGCCATCATCGGCGAGCCCCTGGCGACCAACACGCCGCTGCCGGCCCGGGAGATCCGCAAGCGGGTGCTGGCCCTCCTGGAGCTCGTGGGCCTGCCGGAGCGCGCCCACGACCTGTTCCCCCACGAGTTCTCCGGGGGCCAGCGCCAGCGCATCGCCATCGCCCGGGCGCTCGCGCTGGAGCCCAAGCTCGTGGTGCTGGACGAGCCGGTGTCGGCGCTGGACGTGTCGATCCGGGCCCAGGTCCTGAACCTGCTCGCCGATCTGCAGCGGCGCCTCGGCGTGGCCTACTTCTTCATCGCCCACGACCTGGCGGCCGTGGCCCACATGAGCCACGTGGTCGCGGTCATGTACCTCGGCAAGATCGTGGAGATCGGCGACGCCCGCGCCATCGCCACCGACCCGAAGCACCCCTACACGCGGGCGCTCTTCTCGGCGGCCCTGCCCTCGCACCCCGACGAGGCCCGCCAGGAGATCCCCCTCACCGGCGAGGTGCCGAGCCCCATCGATCCGCCCGCCGGCTGCCGCTTCCACCCGCGGTGCCCGGAGGCGCTGCCGGCGTGCGCGGCCCAGGTTCCCGAGCTCCTGACGGTGGCCGGGCGCCACGTCGCCTGCCACCTCTACGACGCGTCGCTCGCCGGACCCGCCGCCCGCCACGCGTAGGAGCGGCGGCGGCGCGGTCAGCCCGGCCGGGCCGCCCGCAGCAGCGCCAGGTACTCGTCCACCCGCTCGGCAGCGGTGATGGCCCGCACGACCACCTCCTCGACGACGCCCTGCCAGGCCGTGAGCCCGCGGGCCACGCCCGCCGCGTCGGGGGCGGCGACGGCGGTGTCGGTGGGCTTCACCCCCATGCGGGCGAAGTGGGCGGCGTAGGCCGGGATCCCGCCGTAGCGGGCTCCCTCCTCCTCCAGCCGGGCGCCCGCCGGCGCCCCCAGCGCAACCCGCACGTAGGCGAAGAGCCGGGGCGGGGTGCGCCCGGCCGCCGCCGCGCCGGCGCGCACCCAGTCGGCGGACACCCGCGCGTGCTCCGGCGTGAGCCAGTTGAAGAGCACGCCGTCGGCCACCTCGCCGGCCAGCCGGCACATCTTGGGTCCCAGGGCGGCGACCACGATGCGCGCCGGGACGAGGCTCCGGAGCTGGGCGACGCCGGCGCGCACGCGCCCGAGGGAGCCCGGGTTGGGGCTGCCCACCCCCAGCAGCAGCCGGTCCGCGGGCAAGGCGGTGGCCCGGACGCCCTCCGCGATGCTCTCGGGACCCCGGGTGTGGAGGGGGACCACCCCGACGCCCAGGTCCACGCGTCGGGTCTCGGCCGCCGCGGGACCGAGCGCGGCCAGCCCGTCCACCGAGCCGGGATGGTTGACCCAGAAGGAGCCGTAGCCGAGCGCCTCGCCCTCGCGCGCGCAGGCGCGGACGATGGCGGGATCGCAGGCGGCGAAGAGCGCGAAGCCGTGTCCCATGGTCGGGTCTCCTGTCGTCGTGCGTTCGAGGGGGCTCTAGGATACACGGGACCCGAGCGCCCGACACCCCGCTCGCCGCGTCGCCGGGCCCGCGCCGGCACCCCGGGCCAGGCCGGTCTCCGCGCGCAGGACGTCAGGGCGCGGCCGCGCCCGACAGCACGGCGAGGCGCGTGAAGGCCACCGCCAGCGGGCGCCGGTCCTCGCGGGAGAGACCGATGCCGGCGGGCCGCTCGGCGTGGGCGAAGCGAGAGCGCAGCTCGTTGCCCTCGGGCCGGAGGAGCCGGGCCGGGAGCGCGACCTCGTAGTCGCGCCAGCCCCGGTCCAGCAGCACGCGGGCGAGCGGCGTCCCGTTCAGGACCGCCGTCGTGCGCTGGCACGGGGCGCGGCTCCCCGCTCCCAGCGGGACCATGCGGAGGCGCAGCCGGTGCGGCTCGGCGGGGGAGCCCGGGCAGGGCGACGCCGGCCTCCAGGCCGTTGGCCCAGACTATCGGGATGGCGCCCTCCCACCGCTCGCCCGCGGGCCACCAGCCCGCGCCCAGGTGCGGGCGGGCCCGGTCGGCGCCGAAGGCTATGGCGAAGGCGACCGGCCCCTCGGCCTCGGGCGCCCGGTGGGCGGCGAGGTGGCGCTCGTAACGGCCGAACAGCGCGAGCGCCCCCAGCGCGAGGGCGGCCGCCGCCGTCCAGCCGAGCCACGGCCGTCGCCGCCGCCCAGCCGCCCGGCCGATCACCAGGCGCGCCGTCCCGAGGCCGACACCGAGGCCGACGACGCCGCCGGCGAGGACGTCGACGAGGTGGTGGGCGCGGAAGTACACGCGGGCCACCCCCGCCACCACCGCCCCGAGGCCGAGCCAGGGCGCGGCCAGGGGCCACGCGGCGCCGAGGGCCCCCGCGAGGGCGAACGCCGTGCTCGTGTGGCCCGAGGGAAAGGCGTAGCTCGGGTGGCCGGGCAGCGGACGCTCGAGCTGGAAGGCCAGCTTGAGCAGGTCGGACACGATCCCCGCGGCCAGCACGGCGGCGAGCGCGGCGAGGCCGGCCCGCCGGCGACGGGCGTCCCGGCCGAGGACGCCGGAGACGAGGACGAGCCCGGCGACGGCCAGCCCCACCCGCCCGTCGCCCAGCGCTCCCACGCCCAGCATCAGCCAGTGGACGGCCGGCCAGCGGATCACCGCGCAGATGGCGTCGAGCTCGGTCATCGGGGGGCCCGCGGGCCCGGACGGGCCGAGCGCTATCCTACCCGATGCCTCCGGGCAGCCGGCCAAGTTGAGGCTGGCGCCGTCGCCCCGCCCCTGGTACGTTTCCGGCCATGAGCTGGCGGCTCGGCGTGGACATCGGGGGCACCTTCACCGACGTGGCGCTGGTGGACGAGGGCTCGGGGGCCATCGCGGTGACGAAGGTGTCGAGCACCCCGCGCGACTTCGGCGAGGGCGTCGTCCTCGCGCTGACGGAGGCGGCGCGCCGCCACGGGGTGGCCGCCTCCCGGGTGACCCTGCTCGCGCACGCCACCACCGTGGTCACCAACGCGCTCCTCGAGCACAAGGGGGTGCGCACCGCCCTGATCACGACCCGCGGCATGCGCGACGTGCTGGAGTTGCGCCGCGCCGGCCGCGCGCGCCTGTACGACCTCATGCAGGACGGGCCGGCGGTGCTGGTGCCCCGCCACCTGCGCCTGGAGGTGACCGAGCGGCTCGACGCCCAGGGCGAGGTGGTCGAGCCGCTCTCGCTGGACGACGTCGACCGCGCCATCGCGTTCATCCGGGCCCACGACGTCGAGGCGGTGGCCGTGTGCCTGCTCTACTCGTTCCTCGACGACCGGCACGAGCGGCGGGTGGGGGCGCGGCTGGCCGAGCGGCTGCCCGGGGTGCCGGTCTTCCTGTCCAGCGAGGTCCTCCCGGAGATCCGCGAGTTCGAGCGCACGAGCACGACCGCCGTCTGCGCCTTCGTGGGGCCCATCCTGGCCTCGTACCTGGAGCGCCTCGAGGCCGCCACCCGGCGCCTCGGGCTGCCGACCCTGTTCGTGATGGGCTCGAGCGGGGGCCTGTTCACCGTGCCGGAGGCGCTCGCCATGCCGGCCATGGCCGTGGAGTCGGGCCCGGCGGCGGGAGTGATCGCGGCCTCGTTGATCGGCCGGGCCCTCGGCCGGGGGGACCTCATCAGCTTCGACATGGGCGGCACCACGGCCAAGGCCAGCCTCATCGAGCGGGGCGAGATCAAGACCACCTCCGACTACGAGGTGGGGGGCGGGGGCAACGTGAGCCGCTGGGTGGCCGGCACCGGGCACCCGATCCGCGTCCCCGTGATCGACCTGGCCGAGGTGAGCGCCGGGGGCGGCAGCATCGCGTGGATCGACCCCGGCGGGGGGCTGCGCGTGGGCCCGGAGAGCGCCGGGGCCGAGCCCGGTCCCGCCTGCTACGGCCAGGGCGGCACCGCGCCCACCGTCACCGACGCCGATCTCGTCCTCGGCTACCTGAACCCCGAGCACCTCCTGGGCGGCCGCCTGCGCGTGCACGCCGACCGGGCGCGGGAGGCGATCCAGCAGCAGGTGGCCCGGCCGCTCGGCGTCGACGCGACGGCGGCGGCGGCGGCCATCGTGGACGTGGTCAACGCCAGCATGGCCGCCGCGCTGCGCATCGTCTCCGTCGAGCGTGGGTACGACCCGCGGGAGTTCAGCCTGGTGGCCTTCGGCGGCGCGGGGCCGGTGCACGCCGCGCGCCTCGCCGAGGAGCTCGGCATCCCGCGCGTGATCGTCCCGCCGATCCCGGGCGGCTTCTCGGCCCTCGGCCTCATCGCCAGCGACGTCCGCCGCGACTACGTGCGCACCTTCTACCGGCTGGCGCCGGCGGTGGACCCGGCCGAGATGGAGCGCGCCTACGCGGCCATGGAGGCGACGGCGGGGGCCATGCTGGCCGAGGCCCGGGTGCCCGAGGGGCGGCGCGGGGTGCAGCGGGCGGCGGATGTGCGGTACCCGCGTCAGGCCTACGAGCTGACGGTGCCGGTGGAGGCCGGCCCCGTCACGCCCGGCGTCGTCGCGCGCCTGGTCGCCGCCTTCCACGAGCGGCACCGCCACACCTACGGCCACGCCAACCCGGACGAGGCGGTCCAGATCGTCAACCTCCGCGTCTCCGCCATCGGCCGGCAGGAGGCGCTGGACCTCGGGCGCGGCGCCGACGCGGCGACCGCCCCCCCCAAGTCCACCTCGCGGCCGGCGTACTTCAAGGAGACGGGGGTCGTGCCGTGCGAGGTGGTGGGGCGCGAGACGCTCGGGCCGGGCAGCGACCGGCCCGGCCCGCTCATCGTCGAGTCCATGGACGCCACCGTGGTGGTCCCCCCGGGCTGGCGCCTCGCCGTCGGGTCCGAGGGGGCCATCGTGCTGGAGGCCACCCGCCATGAGTGAGCCGGTGACGAGAGCCGTCCCCAACGCGAGGATCGAGAGCCTGACCCTGACCGCGGTGGCGGAGGAGATGAAGGTCGTGCTGGCCAAGACGGCCTACTCCCCGCTGCTCAAGCTGGCGGGCGACTACTCGTGCGGCATCTTCGACGTCCGGGGCGAGATGGTGGCCCAGGGGCCGGACCTCCCCATCCACCTGGGCTCGATGCCCCACGCGGTGAAGGCGGTCATCCGCGCCTGGCCCACCGTCGCCGCCGGCGACGTGTTCATCCACAACGACCCCTACCACGGGGGCAGCCACCTGCCCGACGTCAACGTGGTCACCCCCGCCTTCTCCGAGGGGACGCTGCTCGGCTTCGCCTGCGTGCGGGCGCACTGGCCGGACATCGGCAGCGCGACGCCGGGCAGCTACGGGGCCACCACCGAGATCTTCGGGGAGGGGCTCCGGCTCCCGCCGCTCAGGCTCTACGTCGGCGGCGAGCCCAACCGTGACGTGCACGACCTGATCTTCGCCAACGTGCGCACGCCGGAGGAGCGGCGCGGGGACATGCGCGCCCAGGTCGCCGCCAACCGCCGCGCGGTGGTGCGCCTCGGGGAGCTGGCCCAGAAGCACGGCGTCGAGGAGCTCCTCGCCAGCATGCAGCGGGTCATGGACTACGCCGAGCGCATGATGCGGGCCGCGCTCGCCGCCCTGCCCGACGGCGTGGGCCGGTTCGAGGACTTCTGCGACGGCGACGGCATCCTCGACACCGGGGACAAGGAGGACCGGCCCTTCTGGGTCCGCATGCGGGTCGTGAAGCGGGGCGACGGGCTCACGGTGGACTTCGGGGGCACCGATCGCCAGGTGCCGGGCCCCATGAACGCGCCGCTCAACGTCACCGCCTCCGGCGTCTACACGGCCGTCAAGATGATCGTGGACCCGCGGGACCTGATCCCCGCCAACTCCGGGTGCTGGCGTCCCGTCCGGCTCCTGGCCGAGCCGGGGACGGTGGTCGACGCCCAGGCGCCGGCCCCCGTGGTCTACGCCAACCACGAGATGTCGCACCGCGTGTGCGACATGCTCATGGGCGCGCTGGCCCCGGTGTGGCCGGACCGCGTGATGGCCTGCTCGCAGGGCACCTCCGCCATCCTGACCCTCGGCGGCGTGGACCACCGGTCGGGCGAGCGCTACGTGAGCTACGAGACCATCAAGGGCGGCTTCGGCGCGCGGCCGGTCAAGGACGGCATCAACGGAGTGGCCAGCGGGATCTCCAACACCATGAACACGCCGATCGAGCTGCTCGAGATGAGCTTCCCGGTGCGGGTGGAGCGCTACGAGATCACGCCGGACTCGGGCGGTGCGGGTCGCCACCGCGGGGGGGCGGGGGTGGACCGCACCTGGCGCGTCCTGGCCGACGCCACGGTGGCCAGCGTCTGCCTGGAGCGCACGCGGTCCGCGCCCTTCGGGCTCCTGGGAGGCGCCCCCGGCGCGCCCGGCCGCGTGCACGCCGTCGATCCGGACGGGAGCGAGCGCCCCGTGAACGAGAAGGGCAGCTTCACGGTCCCGGCCGGCGGGCTCGTCTGGCTGCGTGCGCCGGGCTCGGGCGGCTACGGCCCCCCGGCCGACCGCCCCCGCGACCGCCTCCAGGCCGACGTCGTCGACGGTTACGTGACGCCGGCGGCGGCGGCTCGCATCTACGGCGTCCCGGACGCGGCCGCCCTCGGCTGCCCCCGCTGCCAGGCCGCGGGGCTGGCCCCGCGCCCCTGAGCCTCCCGGCGGGGCGGGTTCCCCGGCGTGGGGCTTTCTGATAGGGTGCCGGCATGGCCACCTTCACGGTGACGTGTCCCGGCTGCCAGGGCCGCTTGACCATCGACGCCGCGCTCGAGGCCATCGTCGCCCACGAGCCGCCGCCGCGGGTCCGCTCGGGGATGGACCTGGGGGACGCGCTGTCCTCGCTCAAGGGCCAGGCATCCCGGCGCGAGGAGCGGTTCAAGGAGCAGGTCAAGGCGGAGGAGAGCAAGGCCCAGGTGCTGGACCGGAAGTTCCGCGAAGGGCTCAAGAAGGCCAAGGACGACCCGGGCCGCCCCACCAATCCCCTGGACCTGGACTGACGGTCGCGTGGAGGGCGGCGACCGCACCAGCGCGCTCCTCCGGCGCGTCAGCCGCTCCTTCTACCTCTCGCTGGCCGTCCTGCCCGAGGCCGTGCGCCGGCCCACGGCGCTGGCCTACCTGCTGGCGCGGGCGGCGGACAGCATCGCCGACACCCGCCTGATCCCCCGGGAGGACCGGCTCACCCACCTCGAGGGCCTCCGCCAGGAGCTGGAGACGGCCGATCCCGCACGCAGCCGGGCCATCGCGACGGCGGTGGCCCGGCACGAGGCGCGGCCGGCCGAGCGGGAGCTCCTCGAGCGCCTGCCCGAGTGCCTCGCCGCCTACGGCCGGCTCCCGTCCGCGGATCGCGAGCGGGTGAGGCGTCTGCTCGCCACCATCGTCGAGGGGATGCGGCAGGACCTCACCTGGTTCCCGGGCGAGGACGCGGACACGCTCGCCGCGCTGCCGACCCGTGCCGACCTGGACCGCTACACGTACCTGGTGGCGGGCTGCGTCGGGGAGTTCTGGACCGACCTGCACGCGGCCCACCGGCCGCGCCTCGGCCAGTGGGACCTGCCGCGCATGCGGGCCCTGGGCGTCCGCTTCGGCCAGGGGCTGCAGCTCACCAACGTGCTGCGCGACGTGTCGCGCGACCTGCGCCAGGGCCGCTGCTACCTGCCGGAGGAGGACCTGGACCGCCTCGGGCTCTCGCCGCGGGACCTCCTCGATCCGGCCAGCGGGCGCGCGGCGCGTCCCCTGCTCGTGGAGCTGATCAACCTGGCGCTCGACCACTACGAGGCCGGCTGGGAGTACACCTTCGCCATCCCCCGCCGCGAGACGCGCCTGCGTCTGGCCTGCGCCTGGCCGCTCCTCATCGGGCTGCGCACGCTGGACCTCCTGGCCCGCGCCCCCAACTGGCTCGACCCCGCCGTCACCATCAAGGTGCCCCGGATCCGGATCTACGGGCTCATGGCGCATTCCCTCGGCACCGTGTGGTCGGTCCGCGCGCTGGGCCGGCAGGGGCGCCGGATGCGCGACCGGATCCGCCGCCTGCCCTGAGGCCCCGCCGGCGGCCGCGCGGCCCCGGGTCCCGGTCAGCGCCCGGCGTCGGCCGGGAGCATGAGGAGGGCGGACGGGTCGATCCGCGCCAGGTTGACCTGCGCGCCCCAGTGCAGATGCGGCCCCGTGGCCCGCCCGGTGGCGCCCACGGTCCCGATGGGGGCGCCCCGCTCCACGATGGCCTCGGGAATCACGTCCACCCGGTCCAGGTGGAAGTAGAACGTGTAGAGCCCGAGGCCGTGGTCGAGCGCGACCAGGCGTCCCGGGAAGAAGAACTCGCCGACCAGCGCCACGCGCCCCCGGTTGGCGGCCATCACCGGCGTCCCCGTGTCCCCCGGATAGTCCACGCCGGCGTGCGGGGAGCGCGGCTGACCGTTCAGGATGCGCCGGGCGCCGAAGCCGCGGCCGGGGGCGTCGCCGGGCACGGGCCGCACGAACGCCCCCCGCCAGAGACGCTCGCCCGTCGTCCGGGCGTAGACGGCGCGCAGCCGGGCGCTCTCCTCGGTCGCGCGCCGGAGGGTGGCCGGATCGAGGTCGACCTGCTCGCGGGGCAGCGTGAGGCGCTGCTCGGGGAAGGCGCGGGCCAGCATCGGGAGCGCGCCCTGGGCGCGCCGGACCCGGCCCCGCGCGTCGCGCCCGCTCACCTGCCAGGCCACGGGGCCCGGCGCCGTCTCCAGGTCGACGCCGGCCAGGGCCGCGAAGCCTCCGGCGTCGGGGAAGAAGTGGAGCGGCCGCCCGCCCAAGGCACCGGTCGGCGGC
>Ga0187892_10011454_pt1 | contig 10872 bp, 10 predicted proteins | sample MA1701073metaG_FD_139345 | JGI IMG/M metagenome (GOLD analysis project Ga0187892, IMG submission 139345) | Bio-ooze microbial communities from a basaltic lava cave in the Kipuka Kanohina Cave System on the Island of Hawaii, USA - MA170107-3 metaG ... | reverse complement strand
TCTCGTCTGCGCGCTTGACGAACATGCGCCGATCGGTCTTCTCGATGGGACCGCTGGCCTCGTAGCCACCGTCCTTGTCGAAGCGCTCGTCGCCCCTGAGCGGTGGGCAGAAGATGCTTACATAATGCGCGTCCTCCGTCACGAGAAGGCGATGCCGGTCATTGGGTCCGACGACGTAGAGAACGCCCGCCTCGAGGAGCCACCTCTCTTCGCTCGTCAAATCCGTCACCTCGCCCTTGCCGGAGATGATGTAATTGGCCTCCCAGTGGTGCTTCAGCCAGACGACCGCGTCCGTGCCCCTTTTGACCCGGTTCTCGTTGTACGAGTAGCCCATGCCGTCAGCGGCGGTGAGAAAGCGCGCCGAGCGAAACCCATCGTTTCCCAGCGGCGCCCTGATGCGCCCGAGCTTCTCGAGCTCGTCAAGCGTGCGAATGAATATGGCCCACCTTCCTTCTCACGGTCGCTCGATGCTAGGGGATCGGCGGCGTGCGCAACAGGTTTTTTGCACGCGGAGACGCGGAGACGCGGAGAGCACCGAAATCCACGACTTCCGCACGGGCTGCATGTCAATTGGTCGAACGACACCGGATCGAGAAGGCTCCATGACCTCCGCGCCTCCGCGTCTCCGCGTGGGGACGCTACCCTTTATTTACCCTGTCTTGCGCGGCCGGCCGATCGGGCGGAAGCGCAAGGGGCGGTCGGCGATGGCCTCGAGCCTGTCGATGAACGTCTCCGAGCCGCAGGGCAGGCCCTTGTCGACGTTCCGCCGCAGCACCGCCAGTTCCTCGGGCTCATCCCCTTCGGCCAGCCACGCCGACCAGTCGGCGACGGCGGCGAGCAGGTCGCGCCAGACCGGGGCTTGCGTCAGCAGCGCGTCGGGGCGCCGTCCGCAATGGGCGGCAGCGCTGGACCAGGCGTAGGTCTCGGCCCGGCGGACCATGCGGGCGCGGACCGGATTGCGCTCGACGTAGCGCAGCGCCGCCCACAGGTACGGCTCGTCGAGGGGCGAGGAGAAGAACCGGCCGTGCACGTTACGGGCAAAAGGTCGGTCGCGCTCAATGTAGCCGGTGGCTTGATAGTCGGTCGAGCCAGGCCTTGGCGTGTTGTGCTTCAGCGATTCTGCGTGCCGCAGCCAAGTGGCTCTCAGCGTCCGAAGGAGACGATCTTGTCGGGTCAACCTCTGCCAGCTTCGCCTTTAGGCGGTATATCTCCGAAAGATAGAAGTGTTCCTGGTTCTTGTTGGCGATTTCCAATGCTTTGTTCAGCGAAGAGTGTGCATCCGCGAAGCGTCCATGACTTATCTGAAGATCGGCCAGCACTCCCAATAGGTACGTTATCTCAATCTCCTCCTTCGATCGCAACAGAAACTGAATCTCATCGGCGATGTGTTGAATCGGCTGGTCGCCTCCATACGCCATGCAATCTGCCCACCCACGGATAATGTTCCCGCGTCTCAAATACATCTGCTCTCCGTGCTTTTTCGTATGCTCAACGAGCTCCTCTGTACGCTCATAGACCTTTCCCGTCAAAGCCATGCACTGATAGACGTAGCAGCAATTGTTCAATGCCGTTGCCAATGCGTGCGACGATTCCTGTCGAGCGCTTTCGATCGCGCGATCGGCACAGGCCTCCGCCTCTGATGCGTGTCCCAATGCCAATAGGGTCCAAGCGAGGTAACTCAGCGTCATGCTGGGATAACAATGCGCGCCCGAGACATGATGACCTCCGGCCTCCAGGCCGAACTCGAATTCCTTGCGCGCCTCGAGGAAGTTGCCCAGGACGAACTCGGCCATTCCAAGACCCTGGCAACCACTGGCGATGGCGGTACGATGGTTGAGGCTCGATCCCAATTGCTTCATCTTTAGCGCGGGTGCCTTCGAGGCGAGCAGCTGACCGGCGTTGAAGTGCAATCCAAACTGCCAATCCAGCGCCTCGAGGGTCAAGTCGGTGTTACCGATCTGCGTGCTCAGTTCCTCCGCTTTGCGGAAATAGTCCATGGGACTGGCTCCCACGCCCCTCGAGGCGTTCAAGGCAAATCCGTAGGACAGGCACAGTATGGCCATGTCTTCAGGCTTGTCCGGTGTTTCTCCTATGGCTTCCGCTGCTTTCAACGCCTTCTCGAAGAGAGCAGCGGCTTCGGCGGTCGCTCCGGCTCGCAAGGCGTGCTGTCCGGCACCCAGCCAATACCGGAAGGCATTCCCATGATCGCCACTGCGCCCGTAGTGGTATGCGATGATCTCGGAGGGCACAGTCTTGGCGGCACCTCGATCGCCTGCGAAGTACTCTGCAATCCTTTGATGCGTTCGACGCCGCGTGGGCTTCAGAAGGCTCGAATAAACTGCGTCACGTAGCAGGGCGTGGCAGAACTGGTAGGAGACGCGCGTGCTGTGGGGCGACCGTTCGACAATTCGGAGTTCGGCAAGCGCGTCGAGTTGCTGCCGCACGATTTCGCGGTCGCTCTCCGATAGGTCGACCAGTATGTCCTCATCGAAGTCCTCTCCGACGACGGACGCGAGCTGTGCGATCTCCTTGCCTGTTCCAGCCTTATCTATTCGTTCCATCAGCGAGCCCTGCAGCAACTTCGGCACCGGATCCTGTTCGGCAATGGCTGCGTCGGGGCGATTTGACGTCGCCATTTCCACGTAGTGTTTCGTCAGTTCCTCAACGAACAGGGGATTTCCATCACTCTTCTGACGAATTCTCTCCGTGACTGTTTCGCTGAGAGGTTGCCGGCTGCTTGACGTGAGCTTCGCGATTAGCGCGGTAACGGCAACACTGTCCAGTTTCACGAGCGATAGGCTCGTAACATGAGCGGCATTGAATAGCGGGCCGCCTCCAGATCGACAGGTCATGACCAGAAATATTCTTTCGGTGCCCGCGACCTCGATCAAAGACTGCAGCAAGTTCATTGTCGAGGCATCGATCCACTGCATGTCTTCCACGAGAACAAACAACGGAGTCCGTCGAGAGGCCGCTATGAGGTCGCCGACGAGGACTTCCTGCAGCCTGGTCATGTGCTGTGGGGACTGTCCGACGTAATGCACTGCATCGGTCGGAGCCAACCCCATCAGATTGGCGCAATTGCGTACGACGTCTTCGGGGAAGCCGAGCTTGTCGCCGAGATATCTTCGTATTTTTGCAAGCTTCTCGTCGGCGTCATCGCTCTGCAGGATGTTCGCGAAGCGTTGAACGCTGTGAATCCAGGGATGCAACGGAGTCGAGGAGAAGTGATTCAGGCACTGGAATTGAAATATGGAGCCGCTGCCGCCGGGCAGCGATCTTTGGACTTCGTGCACCAGTCGGGACTTTCCCATGCCTGGCTCGCCATGCAACACGACGACTTGCCCATGTCCGGCAAGTACGGATCGCCAGCGGCTGACCAGCAGTTGTACTTCCGCATTTCTCCCGACGAACGGGCTCAACCCCGACTGGATGAAGCGCCGGCCCGGACGCATCGGCTCGACGACTTCCCAGACCTCGTAATCGTCGTCAAACCCTTTGAGGTGCACGGATCCGATGCAGTGAAAAGCAAATCGGCCTTCGCAGAGCTCCATGGTCGCATGGTCGAGCAGGATCCGGCCAGGATTCGCCATCTGCTCGAGCCGGGCCGCCAAAGTCGGCGCCGCACCAAACGCCATTACGTTTCGCCCGACACCGTGAATCCCAGGCTGTGCGACGACAACACGGCCGGTTGCAATTCCGATTCGACAGCCGAGCGGCAACTGGCTATCCCGCTCGGCGGAGAACCGTGCAACTTGGATGGCTGCATTCAGTGCTTCGACTGCGGAATCCTCGCGGGCGACCGGATATCCGAAGTAGGCCTCGAATCCGTCTCCTGTGTAACCTGCCAAGACACCATGAAACTGGGCGACTATCGCCTTACAGAGATCCAGGTACTTTTGCATGATCCCCATCACTTCTTCGGGATCAAGGTGGTCGACCAGTGATGTAGAATTCACGATGTCGGCATTCAGGATTGTCACCTGCCGCCGTTCAGCTGTTTCTCGTCCTGTCATTTGCTCGCCCCGCGCAGCATCGCTCGCAAGCCACAGTCCGCTTCTTGGCGAGTCGGTCGGCTCAGATGCTAGTCCATTTTAGGCGTTTCGGCCATCGATGGCAGCAGGAGCGCCGTCCAATACACCCGTCGTTATTTGATGCAAAGCGGGTGACTGGGCGCCCCGGCCGTGCACAGTCAATTGGTGCGGTGGGTGTCTGAATGAGTGGGAGGAATTGGCGTCGGGTATCAATTTGGAGCGGAAATTGGGCTCATATACTTTAGGCCGCAACCCGGATCCCCGCCGGCATCCTGGAACGACCGCGTGGGCGAACGGTGATTTCGACATTCTGGTCGAGCGCAACGAGCGCCTGCATCAATCGTTCGAGCGAGATGCCGCGCAGCTTGTAATTCACCAGGGCCGAGACCTTCGCCTGAGTCATGCCGAGGGCGCGCGCGGCCTCAACCTGCGTCAGACCGCGTCGGTCCAGAATCTCGTTGAGTCTCAGCGCCAACGTGGTCTTGGCCGAGAGTTCCTCTGCGTCAGGGAACCCAAGATCGACCAACACGTTGCCACCCAGCCGTTTCGATGATTTCGACATACCTCACCTTTCGTCGTTGGCCGCCATACGTCGCCGAATAAGCGACTTCAAGCGCGTTTCGACCAACGCAATGTCGACCTGTGGCGTCTTGCGACCACGCTTCGACTTCTTCTGGAAAGCATGTAGCACGTGGATTCCGTCTGAAAATCTCACAATGAAGACGCAACGATACGTCCCACTCGCATGCTCATCGACCAACTCGTAAACGCCGGCGCCCTGTCCGTGCCACGGTCTGGCTGACGGCGGCATGCCGCCAAGCTGCACAACGAACAGCGCAACCCCAAGTCCTTCTGCACGGGCGTTGGGAACATTTTGAAGTCGGCCTTGGACGATCCTTCCCAAACGATCGGTCTTCGGCCCGTCACGCTGCGATCCACGAACAATCTCCACTATATCCATTTGGGTATAGAGTGCAAGCCTGTGTTCCGCTGCGCGGAACCTGCGCAAATCAACCCCTCATCCCCGCTCGATCTCCCGTATCGTCCGGTAGCAGTCGCGGATGAAAGCGCTGATGGCGCGGCGTTGCGCGATCGCCGCGGCGGTGTCGGCGCCGTGCTTCAGCGCGTTGCGGTTGCCCTTGGGCGCGCCCCAGTGGACGGCACCGCCGTGGCGGCGGCAGCGGCGCTTGCCGATTGCCGGCGGCCGGCGGCACCGCCCGCCGTCGCGCAGGCGCGCGCCGCAGATCGCCGTCCCGTCCTCCGCCGGCGGCGCACCTGCGTTCATCGCACCCGCTCCTCCTCCGCCCGCACGCTGAGCCGGCCGTCCTCGCCGACGTGCTCATGCTCGATGCGCAGGCTCTGCCGCTGCCGTCCGCGCTGGCGCGCCATCAACTCCATCTGCCGCGTGAACAGGGCCATCGCCCGCGTGCCCTGGCGCAGAAAGGCTTCGATGGTCTTCACCGGCTGACCCTCGCGGAAGACCTGCCCCATCAGCGCCAGACTGACATTGTGCGCCGCCACCATCTGGCCGGCGAGCATGCCCTCCATGGCGTTGCGCGGCGCCATCTCCTTTAGGGCGTCCATCGTCGCCGCCACGCGGTAGGTCCGTGCGTCCTCATCGCCGGGCAGCGGCTGGCACAGCGCCACCTGCTCCACCAACCGGTCGGCCAGCATCACGCTCCGGCTGCCCGACAAGGCGAGCGCCTCCGCCTGGGCGTCCGCCGACAGCGCGAGCCCGCCGTCTTCCCCGGCCCCGGCCGGCACTCCGCCGGCGCCGCTTGCTTCGTTGCTCATGCTTGTCTCCCTTGAATCCTGCACGGTTGCCGATTTAGAGGGAACATACGGTAGGATGTGTACCACTGTCAATCTAAAAACGGGACAACGACCGCTTTGAGCGGTACAAGATCGGGATCGTATACTCGCATCTCAAAGTCGAATTATTACGTTTTTTACATTAGTTTGTTTTGTCGTTCGTAGAAAGGCGTGTGGCATGATGCCGATCTTCGCCCGCATTCCCTCTCGTGTGATCCCTTCGGTGCCTCGGCGGACCGCCGCCATCCAGCGGCAACGGGGACGCCGCCCGCTGGACATGGGGTCCATCGTCACTTTTTGCCCCCGCGCGATTTTTTCTGCCTTCTGGTCCCGTCTCCTGCCCGCCGCCACCCTTGCCCGCCCCGCCCCGCTTGGTTATAACCGCGCCTTCGTTTTTGGGAGCCCGACCATGAAGAAAGGCATTCACCCGGATTATCACGAGATCAACGTGGTGATGACCGACGGCAGCACCTTCAAGACCCGCTCGACCATGGGCAAGGCCGGCGACACCATCCGCCTGGACATCGATCCCAAGTCGCACCCGGCCTGGACCGGCGTGCACCGCCTGGTCGATTCCGGCGGCCAGCTCGCCAAGTTCAACAAGCGCTTCCAGGGCATCGGGATGAAGAAGGGCACGTAGCCGCCCGCGTTAGCCCAAGTCTCTCGAAAAAAGGGCGGCCGAGGCGCACCGGCCGCCCTCTTGATTCAGGGGGAAGCCCGCCTATCTCATGGCTTGGCCGGATGCCGCATGCGGGTCCGGCCCAGCCCGGCGGAGGCTGTTTCCGCCATCCATGTTGCTCAATCGGAGGATATGGCAATGCGAACCACGCTCGATCTTTCCCCCCTGTTCCGTTCCACCATCGGTTTCGACCGGATGTCGCGCCTGCTCGACGCCGCTACGCGCGTCGACGAGAGCGCGCTGTCCTACCCGCCCTACAACATCGAAGTGCTGGGCGAGGACGCCTACCGCATTACCATGGCGGTGGCCGGCTTCGGCGAGGGTGATCTCAGCATCACCGCGCAGGAGAACTCGCTGATCATCTCCGGCAAGCTCGGCAAATCCGACGAGGAGCGCAAGTTCCTCTATCGCGGCATCGCCGGTCGCGCCTTCGAGCGGCGCTTCGATCTGGCCGACCACATCAAGGTCGCCGGCGCCAGCCTGGTCAACGGCCTGCTCCATGTCGAGCTGGTCCGCGAGGTGCCCGAGGCGATGAAGCCCCGCAGCATCAAGATCGACACCAAGGCGGCATCCAGGCCGACGGTGATCGAAGGCAAGGCCGCCTAACGGCCGTCGCCTTCAGGACAACGAACGGGGCCGGACGCACGCGTCCGGCCCTTGCCGTTTCGTTGACCGCCCGCGCCGCCGCTGCTAGGCAGCCTGCCCATGGCGCGCCCCACCGCGATCCTGCTCAACGACACGACCGACTGGTACCATTGGGGCTGCACGGCCACGAGCCTCGGCCTCAAGGCGCTGATCGGCGAGCGCTATGAGCTGATCGACTCGATCCCGATCCAGACCACCTACCGGCTGGCGCGCCCGCCCAACGCGCCGCCACAGTTCCGCGACCCCGCTTTCTTCCGGCAGCACGAGCCCGACAACGCCGACCTCTACCGGCGGATCGGCCGGGCCGACTGCGTCTTCGTCCACGGCGAGGGCACCATCCACGGGCTCGGCCGCGCCGCGATCAACCTGCTGTACCTCGGCTACGCCGCCCGCACATACCTCGGCAAGCCGGTCTACGTGGTCAATCACTCGGTCTACCCGGGGACCGGCCGGCCGGCCGACGATGCCGCCGCCCATGAGTTCTACCGGACGATCTACGCGGCGTTCGACTACATCGCCGTGCGCGAGACCCTCAGCAAGCAGATCGTCGATCGCCTCGGCCTCGCCGCCGTGCAGTCCTTCGACTGCCTGCCCCTGACCGCCGCCTGGCTGTTCCCGACCCTGCCGGAAAAGCGAAAAACGCTGGCCATCGCCGGCTCCGTCGCCTTCGATGCGGCCGGCCTCGCCGCCCTGGTCGCCTTCGGCAACGACATGAAGCGGCGCAGCTACGAGCCGGTCGTCGTCACCGGGGCGCAGGCCAATCCCGCCGCCGACGACACGCGCTTCCTCGACGCCGTGCGCGCCGGCGATGCCCGCGACTGGACCTATGTCGAGGCGGCATCGCTGCAGCAGTGGCTGTCGACGATCGGAAGCGCCGCCCTGCTGGTGTCCGGGCGGTTCCACCACACGCTCGCCGCCTTCGCCATGCGCACGCCGTTCGTCATGCTCAACAGCAACACGCCGAAGATGCCGGCCCTGGCCCGGATGCTCGGCGCCCCCGAACCGATCCTCTACCGCGATCCGGACCTGGCCGGCCTGCTGTTGCAACGCGCCGAACTCGCGCTCACCGACGACTATGCCCGCGCCGTGTTTCGCGACGACCGCACGCAGTCGCTGCTCGACCTCGCCCGAAAGAACGTGCCGCCGGTGTAGCTGTCAGACGACCTCGCGCAGCGCATCGATCACCGCGTCCGGCCGCTCCGTCATCAGCATGTGCCCGGTCTCCGGTAGAACGACGGTGCGCGACGCGGCGATCGCCGCGCCGAGCGGCTCCGCCTTCGCCGGCGGCGTCATCCGATCGGCGGCGCCGAGCAGCAGCAGCGTCGGGCAGGCGACCCGGGCGGCCGCCGCCATCGCGCCGTCATAGGCATTGCAGGCCGCCAGGTCGGCGGCGAGCACACCAGCCGGCGCGCGCTCCAGCAGCGTGAGCGCGCCGCCCATCATCCACAGGCCCGGCGCCGGATTGCCGCCGACGTGGCCGCTGCGCCCATGGCCCCAGGAGGCGACGAGCTCGGGCGCCAGCCGCCGGTCGCCATCGGCCGCGTCCTGCAGGTCCGGATGCACGGGCATGCGCTCGGCCACGCCGAGCAGCGCCAGGCTGCGGACACGCGCCGGCGCCGCGGCCGCCGCTGCCAACGCGACCAGCGCCCCCATGCTGTGGCCGACGAGCGCGGCGCCGGCGACTTCGGCCGCGTCCAGGACGCGCGGGATCCAATCGGCCACCGCCTCGACCGACCGCAGCGGCGCGCCGCCGGACCGTCCATGCCCAGGCAGATCGACGGCCAGCACCGACCGCCCATGATGCGCGAAATAGCGCGTCTGCAGCGCCCACACGGTGTGGTCCATGCCGGCGCCGTGAATGAAAAGGACGGCCGGCTGCTGCGGATCGAAGGGCCGGCCGCCGGTGGCGGCGAATACCGGCTCGCCGTCGACGCGGAGTCTCATCGCGGCATCCATTCATCGGCCAGGATCGCCCAGCGCTCGTGGTCGCGCCACGCGCCGTCGACCTGCAGATAGCGCGGCGAGAACCCCTCCTGGCGGAATCCCAGGCGGCGGACCAGCGCCAGCGACCGTTCGTTGCCGGGCTGAATGTTCGCCTCGAGCCGATGGAAATCCAATCGCCGGAAGGCTTCGTCGATGACGAGCGTGAGGGCCTCGGACACGTAGCCCTGCCCGGCGCAGGCCGCATCGGCGTAGTAGCTTAGATAGGCACTGTGAAAGGCCGCCATCACCGGCTCGTTGAGATTGATCACGGCGACGAGCCGCCGATCGGCGGCGCGGCGGACGAAGAAGCCGACCGTCCGCCCGACGGCGATCTTGTGCATGTACTCATGGAAGCCCGCGGCATCGGCCCGGAGATAGACCCATGGGCGGTGGTAGGCCGTGCTGCTCTGCACCAGCTCGATCCACTCGGCAGCACAGTCCGGCGCCGGGGCCGACAGCTGGATGCGCGGCCTCGGCCCGACCGCCGCCGATGCTGCCCGCTTCATCATGGCGTCTTCTGCGACGCCTTCAGCGCCTGGGTGAGATCATCGAGGATGTCGGCGGAATCTTCGATGCCGATGGACAACCGGATCAGCTCCTCGCTCAACCCGGCCGCCTTGAGCGCCTCGGCATCGAGCTGCTGGTGCGTCGTGCTCGCGGGATGGATCACCAGCGTCTTGGCGTCGCCGACATTGGCGAGGTGCGAGGCCAGGCGCAGCGCCTCGATGAACTTGCGGCCGGCGGCGCGGCCGCCCCGGATGCCGAAGCTGACGATGCCGCCGAAGCCGCTCGGGAACAGGCGCAGGGCCAGCGCATGGTCGGGATGATCGGGCAGCCCCGGATAGTTGACCCAGGTGACGGCCGGATTGGCCTTCAGGAACTCCGCCGCCTGCTGCGCGTTCGCCACATGCCGCGCCATGCGCAGCGGCAAGGTCTCGACGCCCTGCAGGATGTAGAAGGCGTTGGCCGGGCTCATGCAGGCGCCGAAGTCGCGCAGGCCTTCGGCGCGCGCCCGCATGACGAAGGCCTGCGGTCCGAACTCCTCGGCAAAATCGATGCCGTGATAGCCGGCGTAGGGCTCGGTGAGCGTCGGGAACTTGCCGGCCTTCTCCCAATCGAAGCGCCCGCCATCGACGATGACGCCGCCGATCGCGAGGCCGTGGCCGCCGAGCCACTTGGTAGCCGAATGCATGACGAGATCGGCGCCATGCTCGATGGGCCGATTGAGATACGGGGTCGAAAAGGTCGAATCGATCAGCAACGGCAGGCCGGCGCGATGCGCGATGTCGGCCACCGCCGGCAGGTCCAGCACCTCGAGGTTGGGATTGCCGATGGTCTCGGCGAATACCAGCCGCGTCTCCGGCCGGATCGCGCGGCGGAAGCCGTCGAGATCGCGCGGATGGACGAAGCTGGCGGTGATGCCGAAGCGCGGCAGGGTGAGCTTCAGCAGGTTGACACTGCCCCCATAAATCGAGGCCGAAGCGACGATGTGGCCGCCGGCATCCATGAGCGTGGCGATGGCCAGGTGCAGTGCCCCTTGACCGCTCGCGGTGCACACGGCGCCCACGCCGCCCTCGAGCGCGGCGATCCGCTCTTCGAGAACCGCGACGGTCGGATTGGAGATGCGCGAATAGAGGTGGCCTGGCCGTTCCAGGTTGAACAGCGCCGCGGCGTGGTCGGTGTCGCGGAACACGTACGAGGTGGTCTGATAGATCGGCG
>Ga0187892_10011451_pt1 | contig 10875 bp, 12 predicted proteins | sample MA1701073metaG_FD_139345 | JGI IMG/M metagenome (GOLD analysis project Ga0187892, IMG submission 139345) | Bio-ooze microbial communities from a basaltic lava cave in the Kipuka Kanohina Cave System on the Island of Hawaii, USA - MA170107-3 metaG ... | reverse complement strand
TGGCATTCCGGCGTCCGTGCTGACGAAGTATCTGGCCGAGCACGGCATCATCGTCGAGAAAACCGGGCTGTATTCGTTCTTCATCATGTTCACCATCGGCATCACCAAGGGCCGCTGGAACACGCTGGTGACCGAGCTGCAGCAGTTCAAGGACGACTACGACAACGATCAGCCGCTGTGGCGCGTGATGCCCGAGTTCCTGCGCGCGCAGCCGCGCTACGAGCGCCTTGGCCTGCGCGAGTTGTGCAGCCAGATTCACGCGATCTACGCTGCCCGCGACATCGCGCGGCTGACGACCGACATGTATCTGTCGGAAATGGAACCCGTGCTGACACCCGCCGCCGCCTACGCGAAGATGACGCACTGGCACGTCGACCGCGTGCCGATCGATCGACTGGACGGCCGCGTATCGGCGGTGCTGCTGACGCCGTATCCGCCCGGCATTCCGCTGCTGATTCCCGGCGAGCGCATCAACGCGCGGATCGCCAACTACCTGCAGTTCGCGCGCGAGTTCAATGCGAAGTTTCCCGGGTTCGAGACCGACATCCACGGGCTGGTGAAAGAACGGCGCGACGGGGCGGTCGAGTACTTTGTGGATTGCGTGAAGCGGTGATTGTGTCGTTCCCGCCCGCTTCTCTACGCTGCGCAGCGATCAACGCACAAGAAGAGCGGACCGTGCGTTCAGACTTGGCAGCGCAGACAGCGGTGCGAGACACGGATGCCGATGGTCGTTAATCATCTGTTGGGCGTAGGTGCGCGCGATCTGCTGGCGGATGTGTCGTTCGCGCGTGGTGATGACGAGGTCTCCCACGTGCACCCGAAGGACGGCCCCGTTGTGGATGGCGCAGCACAGTTGGGCCCGAGCGGTCCGGAGACGATGAGCCACGGGAGTACCAGCTCCAACCGGAGCGATTCCGGCACGCAGGATGGCCCTGCCGGCGCGCAGCTGTTGCCTGAGGTCTACTACGGGCTTGAGGCGCTCGACCGGGGCAGGCAGGCGCTGAGTCCAGCGCAGTTCGAGCAACTGCAGCACACCGGCTATGTGCGCGACCAGAACAGCGTTTATATCGTCGGCCTCGATGCGCCGGGGTCGGATGATCAATCCGCGGCGCCGGCGGCGCCCGAGTCGGCCTTGGCCCGCGCCGGCGGACCAGACTTGTTGCGCGCCGCGGCCGCCGCTGAGCACAACGGCAGCGTTCAGCCGCTACCGATCGGCTATGGCACGTGGCCGCCCAACGATCCGTTGCGCGCCTTCATGCGGAATCTGGATCTGATCAAGCTGCCGGACGCGTTCAACGCGCTTGCAAGCCTGAATCCGCGTCCGGCGTATGTGCCGATCGTTGCGGTGTTGGATTCGGGCATCGTGGCCGACCACCCGGATCTCAAGCGCATGCTGGTTCCGGGCTTTGATTTCGTCTCCGATCTCTCCAGCGCCGCCGACGGCGACGGCCCTGATGCGAATCCCGATGATTCAGAACCGGCCGGGCCAGCCGCTTCCTTCCACGGCACCGGGGTGGCCGGAACGATCGCCGCGGAGACGTTCAACGGTGTCGGTGTCGTTGGCGTGGCGCCGATGGCGCGCATCATGCCGGTGCGTGTGATGGGCGTGAACCCAATCGGCAGTTGGGACGATCTCATCCAGGGCATCCTGTTCGCGTCCGGTCTCCCCAACAGCTCCGGTACCTTACCGGCGCGGCGCGCCGACGTGATCAACATGAGCCTCAGGGGGCGCGGCGGCTGTCCCGCTGCCGTGCTCGATGCAATCGCGCAGGCGCGTGGCCAGGGCGTCATTGTGGTCGCCGGGACGGGCAACGACGACGGTGCGCCGGTCGGCACTCCCGCGAACTGCCCCGGCGTTGTCGCGGTCTCCGCGATTGGATACGATGGGCAGCTCGCGGCCTATTCGAATGTCGGACCTGAGGTCGTAGTGACCGCACCAGGCGGCGATCTGGCGCGCATTGCCGTCAATGTTCTCGATGTGATCTTCAGCACATCGGCGACCTTCGTCGGTGCCAATGGCACGACGCGCATATCCAACTACACCGGTACGGAGGGCACTTCGGACGCCACGGCGCACGTCGCCGGTGCAATGGCGCTGATGCGCGCGGTCAATCCGAACCTCATGCCGGCGCAGGTCGATTTGCTGTTCGCCATTGGATCGCTGACGGACGATGTCGGAGCGACCGGGCGCGACACCAAGACCGGCTTTGGATTGATCAATGCGCTGAAAGGAATTCGCGCGGCAAGTGATGGGCCCGAGCTGGTGGACGTGATCGATGCGCTCGACGCGTATCCCAAGTCCAGCGAAGCCCTGCTCGAGGAACTTGCGTCCCTCTATCCTCAGCTCCACGAACGTGCGCGCTCATATCTCGCGGCGGTCCGCTCGGACTACTTCGACACCACACTGCAGTATTTCGTACATAACCCGGAAGTGCGCCAAAGGTTGTTGGCGTCGCTGGGCACTGCCCACCCGTACTTCGCAACACTGGCTGCCGTTGCCCGAAGCATCGAAAACCTGCCGGCGCCGGAGCTTTCGAAGATGCGGTTGGACTTTGGCAGGACGTCGACGCCGAGCACTCCGTGACGCTGACGCGCGTGAACAACTCGACCGATTCTTCCGGCACGGCCAGCCACAGCGCGGTGATTCCGAACGCCGTCACCGGCGCCGCCCGGCCCAACAATCCTCCTGATGGTCCCTTCGTCCTGAAGGTAACCGCCGATGAGATCATCGCGCGCTGAAAAGCGCCCGAGCGTTGAAAATCTGTACCCGGCGGCTTTGGCCGATCTTTTCTATGCGCGACGTCGTCGATTTCACTTGCATGGTCGCGCGTGCTATCCCCACGGGAGATCGTTCGTGAGACTTCGCATCCTGTTGTGCATTCTTGCGCTTTGCGCCACATCGACCGTAGCTGCGCAAGACGAGCGTAACTTCCGCATCGCGCTGCAGATGGGCGTCACCGGGGGCGGCGATACGCTTGCCTCCGTGCGCTTCAACAATGGCGAAACGGAGAAGATCAAAGCCGGTGGCCTGGTTCATCTTGCCGCGGGTGTCCTCTGGCAGCCGTCGCAACTGCCGCTCGGTATACAGGCGACCGCCGGCTATCACGTCGACAGCGTGACGGCCCGCAATGGCGAGTTGCGGTTCTCGCGTTATCCGATCGAAGTTCTTGCGCTCTTTACCGGTGTGCCGAACCTGCGCCTTGGCACCGGTGTGCGCTTTGTGAACTCGCCCAGCCTGAAGATCGACATTGACGGATCGCCGTCGACCAACGTCGACTTCAAGAACACGATCGGCGTGGTCGCCGAAGTCGGGTACCGGTTCGCGTCGAGGGCGTGGGTCGCGTTGCGTGGGACCTTCGAAGAATACGAAACCAAGTCGGTGAACGGCGCGAGCGTCGGAACGACACCGAAGACCAGCGGCGATTCGATCGGGGTTTATGTCGGGTTCGCGTTCTGAGAGTTCTGCATGGCTACCGTGCTTGACGATCTGAAGTCGCAGGTACGTACGCTCAACCGCGCCGAGCGGGAGGAACTGATTCGCATGCTGATTGCGAGCATCGACGCAGATGCGCAGGATTCATCCGCGGCGATTGCAAAGGCGTGGGACGAGGAGATTGCGCGGCGAATTTCGAATGCCGACGCGGGTCTTGGGGAATCTATTTCGATGTGAACCGACCAAACGAACGCCGCACTCTGCCGCCCTTCGGACGGCGCCTCGAAATTCAGCGGACCGGACTTCCAAAGCGCGTCCGTGCATGGAAGTTTCGCGCGGCCTGCAACATGAACCTTGGCGTTTGCGCAGAGCGTAAGTCGTCTTACTACGGAGGAGACCAGAGGATGCCTGACATCGCGTTCCGATCTGCATCGCAGCTCGCCAAAGCGATTCGCGAGAAGGAAGTCAGCAGCCGCGAACTGCTGGACCACTACCTTGAGCGCGTTGAGAAGTTCAATTCAAAGATCAACGCCGTGGTCACGCTTGATGTGCAGCGGGGGCGCAAGCGGGCTGACGCTGCGGACACGGCCCTAGCGCGCGGCGAGGTGTGGGGTCCCTTGCATGGTGTTCCGATGACGGTCAAGGATTCGATCGAAACCGCGGGAATTCGCACGACAGCTGGTGCGAAGTCGCTGGCACAACATGTTCCGGCCGCCGATGCGACGGCCGTGCACCGGCTCGTCGAAGCGGGCGCCGTGGTGTTCGGGAAGACGAATCTCCCAACGTACGCAATGGACGTGCAGTCCTATAACCCGATTTTCGGAACGACTAACAACCCGTGGAATGTTTCGCACTCACCCAGAGGTTCATCAGGGGGCGCAGCAGCGGCACTGGTGGCCGGCTTGACGGGTCTCGAATTGGGCAGCGACATCGGCGGATCGATTCGCTGTCCGGCGCACTACTGCGGCGTCTACGGGCACAAGCCGACTCACGGGATTGTGCCAATGCGCGGGCACATTCCCGGACCACCGGGTACGCTGTCGGAGGCCGATATCGCGGTCATCGGCCCAATGGCGCGCAGCGCCGAGGACCTCGCGCTTGCACTCGACATTCTTGCCGGCCCGGATCTTGATCGGGCGACGGCATGGCGGCTGGAGCTTCCACCCGCACGGCACGCCGCGCTGCGCGAGTATCGCGTGGCCGCATGGCTCGACGACCCGGAATGTCCGATTGATCGCGATGTGCTCGACGCGTATCAGACGGCAGTCGGCGCGCTCCGCAAAGCAGGCGTCACAGTGCACGAATCGGCGCGGCCGGCCCTTAACTTCGCCGAGGCATATCGCATCTACTTCAGCTTGTTGAATGCGGCAACGTCGACAGCCGTCAAACGCGAGCGCTTCGTAGAGATCGCACAGTATGCAGAGCAGCTTCCGCCGGACGACCAAAGTGCCTCGGGCAATTTCGCGCGCAGCGTTACGCAAAGGCACCGTGACTGGCTTTCGGTCAATGAAGCGCGCGAGCGTCTTCGCTTGTCATGGGCAAATTTTTTCAAGGACTACGACGTCTTGCTCTGTCCGATCGCACCGACTGCCGCGATCCCGCACGATCACACCGAGCCGTTCCTGGAGCGCGTTATCCAGGTGAACGGCGCTACACGCTCGTACTGGGACCAGATCGCGTGGGCCGGAGTCATTGGCTTGGCCTATCTTCCGGCCACGGCCGCGCCGATCGGATGCACTCGGGCCGGATTGCCGGTTGGGCTTCAGATCGTCGGACCATATCTTGAGGATCGCACGCCCATCGCGTTCGCGAACCACCTTGCAAAGGTGACCGGCGGCTTCGAGATTCCGCTAGGGTACTGAACCGTGTAGTCGGCCATCGGTCAGGTAGCTAAACCGCGTAAAGGAACGGAAACAGCTTTGGCGCGGGGCGGATCGTCGCCTTTGGCAGGTCGTCGGCGCGCTCTCCGATGTCGTGTCAGGCTCGGGAGCTACTGGTAGCTCTCTCCAGTCGCCGACCGCTTGCAGTGGTTCGAAAGCGCCTACTTCGCTGAGGGCGAAGGCTTGCGCGGCTCAGCGCTTGAGCTCCCGGTAAGCGGCGGGCACGTTGATCTGCTTGTGCACCCAGCCGTGGATCGCATAGCCGCGGGACTCGGGAACGTCGACGTCGGCCACGGCCTGCTCCACCGTGGCACCTTTGGCGATGGCGGCCAGGGTCTGATCGCGCAGCGCGGTCAGGTATCGGATGTGCCAGTCCAGCCCCGACGTTGCGATCGGCCGGCCATGCCCCGGCACTATGGTGGCATCTGCGGGCAGGAAGTCGCGCACACGCGTCAGGGTGTCGAGCGTGTCCTGAAGATGACCGTCGAGCAGCCACGGAAGGGCCGGTTTCTCAGCAATGACCGGATTGCCCGCGAAAAGCACCTTGTCCTGCGGCACCCAGACCCACAGGTCGCCACCGGTCTGCGCAAAGCCGAAGTCACGGACCTCGACCACCTTGCCGCCGAGGTCGAGCCGCAGCATGCCACCCTTGGGCACCAGGATGTCACCGGTGCGGGCCCGTGCCGCCTCTATGCCGCGACCTTTGCCTAAGGCCCCGAGCATGAACTTCACGTCCTCGGCGAAGTTGGCATCGACATAGGCCTTGGTCGCCTCGTGCTGGATCACGACCGTGGACTTCGGAAAGAAATGGTTGCCGAAAGAATGGTCGCCGTGGTAGCTCGTGTTGACCGCGTAGGTCGGTGCGCCCTTGGTGAGCGTCCTGACCTGCTGCAGCACCATGTTGGCGAGCCGCTGGTTCAGCATCGTGTCGACGACGAGGGAAGCACGCGAGCCCACGACGATGCCGCTGGTCGTGGCCAGTGGAACCCCCTTGGGTGCCAACTCGTTCGCGCCGGCCGGCACCATTGCGTACACGCCCTGGCCGAGCTGCTGCAATTGCAGCTGGACCTTGTTCGCGTCCCAGACCGGCTCCTGAGCGACCGCAGATCCAGCCAGCATGGCCGTGACTGCCGCGGCAGCGGCAAGCAGCTTTCTCATCGTCTCGACTCCATGTGAGTTGCCTTTGGGCGCACGCAGCGGGCGCTCGTGCCGGCAAACTCGCAGCGTACGAAGCTTCATGGCGATCGCACGCGCCCGTCGAGAACACTCAGTACTCCCGTCGAGAACCTCGGGCTCTGCAAGCTGGCCGGTCAGCGACGGACCCGATCGCCCTCAACCAAGGAGAACGGCATGCAAGACCGATTCGAAGACTTGCGAACCTTCGTGGCGGTTGCCCAGACCCGTGGGCTGGCCTCCGCCGCCCGACGGCTCGGGGTCGTCAAGTCCGCGGTGAGCCGCCGGATCCAGGAGCTCGAGGACCGACTCGGCACCCAACTGCTCAACCGCACGACCCGCAGCCTGAGCCTCACCGAGACCGGCCGCGCGTTCTACGAGAAGGCCACTGCGCTGCTGGCCGCTCTGGAAGAAGCGGAAGGAATGGCCGCGCACGGCGCGGTCGAGCCGGTCGGCACGCTGCGCATCGCCGGGCCCTCAGCGTTCGGTGCTTTGCACCTGGCCGCCTTGGTGGTGCGGCTTTCTCGAGCTTCACAAGCGCCTGTCCATTGATCTCGCGCTCGATGACGGCTTGGTCGACCTCGTCGGCGAGGGCTTCGATCTGGCAGTGCGCATCGGCGATTTACAGGACTCGAGCTTGGCCGCCCGGCGTCTCGGTTCGATCCGGCGGGTAGCCTGTGCGAGTCCGGCCTACCTGCGTCGCTACGGCGTTCCGAAAGAGCCCAAGGACCTGGCCCACCACCGTGGCATCGCCTACTCGAACGTGGACGACCGGCAGTTCTGGCGCTTCCTGAACCCGCAGAACGAAAAGGAAGTGACGGTCAACGTCCATTCGAGACTGCACCTGAACACCGGCGACGCGCTGCGCGAGGCCGCGCTGGCGGGATGCGGCGTGACGGTGCTGCCCACGTTCATCATTCACCGGTCGGTGGCCGCCGGCGAACTGGTGCCGCTGCTGCTGCCCTTCGAGCAGCCGCCGACCAGCATGCACGTCGTGTATCCGTCCAAGCGCAATGTGGCGGCGAAGGTCCGCGCCTTCGTCGACTTTATGACCACGAAGTTCGCGCCGCAGCCGTACTGGGACCGCGATGTCTTCGGCACGGGAAGGTGATAGCCCTTCGGCGGGAATTCTTTCGCCAGCAACGTAGTGTTCTGGCACTGCCTGCCCTGCAGTCGCCGTGAGGCGCTAGGCGCTGAGTTGGCTCGTGCGATCGCGCCGCCAAAGCTTGAGGTTCGGACTCTCGTGGCCGGCAGACCGCATGCTGGCTGGTACTGACGCCGACGCACGAACGTCCGCCTTCTGCATCGGTGAACTTGCCCACCATCGCTCAGGTACCGAAAACTGCCATGGGCGAGCGACTCTGGAGAGACTGAACTCGCACCGATGCGCGAGGTTTGGCGCCGAAGGGGCAGCGAGTGCGAACGGCACTTCAAACTCTCAGGCAGAAGGCAACGGGTGGGACCCTCGAACCGTCGAAATCGGCCAGGAGGAGACGGACGCCCTCGGGACGAGAATTGGCCGCAGGAGACGCAGTGCGGATTCCAAGCTTGCGCTTTCGTGTACGTCAAATCGATGTACACTTCACGCACCTTGTCGAGGCATTCCATGTCTGCCACCGAGATTCCGAATTCGACCGATACGGCGCGAATCAATCTGCGCACCAGCGCTGAGGCAAAGGCGCTGATCGAGCGTGCTGCCGCGTACATGGGCACGACCGTATCCGCCTTCATGCTGCAGAACGCTTATGAAGTGGCCAAACGGGTGGTGGCCGAGCATGAAGTCATCATGCTGACGCAACGCGACTTCGAAGCCTTCGCAAAGGCGCTTGAAAAGCCGCCCGCACCGAATGCCGCTTTGAAGCGCCTGCTGCGCGGATGAGCGTGCGCATCGTCGCGCTTGCGGCGGCACACACGCGGGACACGTTCGATTGTGGAAACGAGGCGCTCAACGACTTTCTCCGCCGTTATGCGCGGCAACAGCAGGAGCGCGACTTCAGCCGGACCTATGTTGTTCTCGCAGATGACGCCGTAACGGTTACGGCATTTGTGTCGGTCAGCGCAGGACAGGTCGGAACCGCATCGTTCCCGGCACACATGAAACTACCGCGATACCCGGTGCCCGTGCTGCGCATCGGGCGCCTGGCAGTGGATCGTCGGGCACAAGGTCGGCAGCTCGGGCAGGAGCTGGTGCGATTTGCACTGAAGGTGGCCCTTGATCTAGCGGGGCGGGTCGGCATCCACGCGGTGGTGGTCGACGCAAAGAACGACGAAGCGCGCGAGTTCTACGAGCGGCTCGGGTTTATCCAGTTTGTGGATGCACGGCTGTCCCTTTTCCTGCCGGTCGCCACGGTGCGCCAGGCGCCGCGCGGCTGATTTTGGGCCCGCCCCTTCCGATGCAAATTCCAGATTCAAACCCCACGTCTCTGATTCACGCTCGAACGGCAGCTTTGGAGCGACGTGACTGACGAATCCCCTGCTTGCGACTCGCGCGGCTGATGTATCCTCCGCGCTCGCTTTTCGCGCGAGACGGGAGAGCGTGACCGCACTGCGGTCACCGCCGAAGGCGCAACGCCCGTAATCGCTCAGGCACCGAAAACCGCCTTGCGCGAGCGACTCTGGAGAGACTGAACCCGCACTGATGCGCGAGGTTTGGCGCCGAAGGGGCAGCGAGTGCGAACGGCACTCCAAACTCTCAGGCAGAAGGACAGAGGGGCAAAGGCCGGCCATCGCCGCGCTCTGCCCCACTGTTTTGAAATTCTGCCGATGCTGAAACGAACTCCGCTTTACGACACGCACGTCGCTGCCGGCGCGAAGATGGTCGACTTCGGCGGCTGGGACATGCCGGTCAACTACGGCTCGCAGATCGAAGAGCACTACGCGGTGCGACGCCGCGCCGGCATGTTCGATACCTCGCACATGCGGACGGTCGATTTTTCGGGCGGCACCCGCGATTTTCTGCGCGCACTGCTCGCCAACGACGTATCGAAACTCACACCCGGCAAGGCGCTGTATTCATGCATGCTCAATGAGGCGGGCGGCGTGATCGACGATCTGATTGCGTACTGGATCGAAGACGACCGCTATCGACTGGTGGTCAATGCCTCCACCGCGAACAAGGACATCGCGTGGATGCAGCGCGTCGCGGGCGAGCGCGGATTCGAGGTTCGCATCGAGCCGCGCAGCGACCTTGCGATGATCGCGGTGCAGGGACCGCGGGCGCGCGAGTTGATCGGGCAGGTGTTGCCGTTTGCGGCTGCAACGACCGCCGACCTCAAACCTTTTGGCGGCGCTTTCATCGACCCGGCCCTCACCCCCGGCCCCTCTCCCGGGGCGAGAGGGGGGGCTTGGTTCATTGCCCGCACCGGTTACACCGGTGAAGACGGCTGTGAGTGCATCCTGCCTGGTCACGACGCCGCGCACTTCTGGAACAAGTTGAAAGCAGCCGGCGTCGCTCCGTGCGGCCTCGGTGCGCGCGACACGCTGCGCCTTGAAGGCGGAATGAATCTGTACGGGCAGGACATGGATGAGTCGGTCTCGCCGCTCGAGTCCGGGCTGGCATGGACCGTCGACATGAAGGCCGATCGCGACTTCATCGGCCGCGACGCGCTTAAGGCGCAGCGTGCGCGCGGCAACTTGCGGCAACTGGTCGGATTGAAGTTGCTCGACAAGGGTGTGCTGCGCGCGCATCAGAAGGTCATGACGGCGCCGGGCGACGGCGAAATCACCAGCGGCACGTTTTCACCGACGCTCGGATTTTCGATAGCGCTGGCGCGCGTGCCGGCGGGCGTTGCGGTCGGCGATGCGGTCGAAGTCGATCTGCGTGGCAAGCCGGTCGCCGCACAAGTCGTGAAGTTTCCTTTTGTCAGAAATGGGAAGGCTTTGATATGAACGTCCCGGACAACCTCAGATACACCACGTCGCACGAGTGGTTGCGCACCGAAGCCGACGGCAATGTGACCGTCGGTATCACTGATTTTGCGCAGGACGCGCTCGGCGATCTGGTTTTCGTCGAACTGCCCGCCGTCGGCCGCAGCCTGCAAGCGGGCGAAGCGTGCGCGGTGGTCGAGTCGGTGAAGGCGGCTTCCGACGTCTATGCGCCGATCGCGGGCGAGGTCGTCGCCGTCAACGACGAGCTGAAAGACAAGCCCGAAGCGATCAACGACAACGCTTTCGCTGCATGGTTGTTCCGACTGAAACCGGCCAACGCGGGCGATGCCGCCGAGCTGCTGTCGCCCGAAGCCTACAAGCAGAACATCGCCGCGCAGACCTGAATCCTGAATCCTGAATCCTGAATCCTGAATCCTGAATCCTGAATCCTGAATCCTGAATCCTGAATCCTGAATCCTGAATCCTGAATCCTGAATCCTGAATCCTGAATCCTGAATCCTG
>Ga0187892_10011450_pt1 | contig 10875 bp, 11 predicted proteins | sample MA1701073metaG_FD_139345 | JGI IMG/M metagenome (GOLD analysis project Ga0187892, IMG submission 139345) | Bio-ooze microbial communities from a basaltic lava cave in the Kipuka Kanohina Cave System on the Island of Hawaii, USA - MA170107-3 metaG ... | reverse complement strand
TAGATGGGGTACGTCGCGAGTTGGAACAGCAACGTTTTGTGTTCTTGCCATCGGATGAAGATATTCATATGGCAATCGAACGGCGACTGACGGAGAAGATTGGCCCGCTCGGTGGAAAGCTACACACTGCTCGCAGTCGCAACGATCAAGTCTTATTAGATGTTCGTCTGTATCTGCGGGAGGAAATTACGAACATCGTCCGGCTCATTGCTGCGTTGCAAAAACAACTTGCTCGCATGGCGAAACGTTACAGTGACGTCGTGATGCCTGGGTATACCCATTTACAACGTGCCCAGCCGGTGCTTTTAGCGCACCACCTGCTCGCCTATTACGAAATGCTCAGCCGCGATCGAGAACGCATGCAGCAGTGCAACGAACGAGTGAATGTCCTTCCCCTGGGAGCAGGAGCGCTGGCTGGAACGACGTTGCCAATTGATCGCCACCACGTCGCACGGCTACTGAATTTCCCTCGAGTGAGTGAGAATAGTCTTGATACGGTTGCCGACCGTGATTTCCTCGTTGAGTTCCTTTCTGCCAGTGCAATACTCTGCATGCATCTCAGTCGGTTGGCTGAAGAGTTGGTCCTCTGGTCGAGTAGTGAGTTCGGATTCATCGAGCTACCGGATACGTTTTCCACAGGCAGTTCGATGATGCCGCAGAAGAAGAATCCCGATATCCCCGAACTCGTCCGTGGAAAGACTGGGCGAGTCTATGGTAATCTCGTTGCGTTATTGACCATCCTCAAAGGGTTACCGCTTTCCTACAATCGTGATCTGCAAGAAGATAAAGAGCCTATGTTCGATACGGTGAATACGGTCAAAAGTATCCTTTCCATCCTGGAAGCGATGTTGCCGTATATTGTTTTCCGTGAGGAGCGCCTTGGTGAGGCTGCGCTCGGTGGTTTTACCTTGGCGACAGATGTGGCTGATTATCTGGTCGAAAAAGGGGTGCCCTTTCGCAAAGCTCATGAAGTTGTTGGAGCAATTGTGCGCTGGTGTCTGGCGCAAAAGAAACAACTTGAGCAGCTCTCAATGGAAGAATGGCGACAATTCTCGTCCGTATTTGATCGTGATCTCTTGCCACGGCTGACGCTTGAATCGGCAGTTGATCGACGACGTTCTTATGGAGGGACGGCGCGGGTGAATATCCAGCGGCGGTTACGGTCGATTGGTGTATGAACTTTCAGTTGTCAGTTGTCAGTTGTCAGTTGTCAGTTGTCGGCTTCAGGGCGAGTGTCCAAGGTCCAAAGCCTGTCCTGGGTTTGGAACTCCGAACTCCGAACTCCGAACTCCGAACTCGTCTGCGATGGTGGGTGCTGGCTGTCATCTGTACCCTGTTCCCTGTAACCTTCCTCCCCGCCTGTGGGAAAAAGACACCCGTTCGCCCACCAATGTTCGTGCTGCCGGAACCAACGGGAGACCTCACGCTTGATATCGAAAAAGGAAGTGTGGTGCTGCGCTGGGGACGCCCACAAGAATATGTAGATGGGAATGAGCTGGACGACCTTGGCGGTTTTAATGTCCTTCGTGCAACTCAGGACGCACAGGGAAAAACCTCGGCTTTCGCCAAGGTCGCCACTATTCCGGTAGAAGACCGTGACCGCTTTCGTAAAGCCAAAAAATTTAACTACACGGATACTCAACTGACAGTAGGGACACTCTATCGTTATCGGGTGCAAGCTTTTACGACCGATGGCTATTCGAGCGATCCTTCAAATACGGTTGAACTGGTGTGGAAAGGGAATCCGTGATAACCATTGATCCTTGATCGAACTGCCAGTTGACGGGTCAGACTTTTCCGTGGTACGCGGCTTTTATTATGAAGCTTCCTTTCACCAAAATGCACGGTATTAGTAACGACTATGTGTATGTCAATGCGTTTGTGACGACTGTCACTGATCCGCCGACCGTGGCGCAGAAGGTCAGTGACCGGCGTACCGGTATCGGCGGAGACGGATTGATTCTTATCTGCCCATCTGAGACCGCCCATGCGCGGATGGAGATGTATAACGCCGACGGCAGTCGTGGAGCGATGTGTGGCAACGGCATTCGCTGTGTTGGCAAGTACATCTATGAGCACGGCCTTGTCCGCATGAGTCCACTCAAGATCGAGACTGATTCCGGTCTGAAAACACTCTTCCTGGAAGTGCAAGACGGCAAAGTCTCACGAATCACTGTTGATATGGGAGAACCGATTCTTGATGGCCCACGTATTCCGGTCGCTGCGACAGGACAGATTATCAACCGCTCGTTAGAAGTCGGTGGCAAATTCTATCGGGTGACCTGTGTGTCGATGGGCAACCCGCACTGTGTGACATTCGTTGATGATGTGGAGCCGCTAGAGCTGGAAAAGATCGGCCCCAGGTTCGAACATCACTCCTTCTTCCCCAAGCGTGTCAATACTGAGTTCATCCATGTGAAGAGTCCGACAGAACTCAATATGCGAGTGTGGGAGCGTGGGTCTGGTGAAACCTGGGCATGTGGAACTGGAGCTTGCGCCGCGGCAGTCGCTGCGGTACTCAACCAGAGGGCCGAGCGACGTGTCACTATTCACTTGCGTGGTGGAGACCTGGAAATCGAGTGGCGGGCCGCAGACAACCACGTGTACATGACTGGCCCAGCCGAAGAAGTGTTTGAGGGGACGATAGAAATCTAAAACGTGAAGCGTAAAGCGTAAAGCGTAGGGCGGAAAGAGGAAGTCGTTTCTCTTTTGATGCTTTATGCTCCACGCTCCACGCTCTACGTCTGACCGGAGGTTACTATGGGAACTGCTCCTGCCTCGTTTGCTGGATCGTTTGTTGCACTCGTCACGCCATTCAAGAATGGCAAAGTGGATGAGCCGCGGATGGCGGACTTAATTGAATGGCACATCAAGAGCGGGACGCACGGGATTGTACCCTGCGGCACTACTGGTGAGTCGGCGACACTCTCACATGAGGAGCACACCCGGGTTGTCAAGTTTGTCGTGGACACCGTAAAAAAACGCATACCAGTGGTGGCAGGGACGGGATCGAACTCTACGGCTGAGGCAATTCGCCTGACGCGTGAGGCTCAGGAAGTCGGTGCCGATGGTGCGTTGATGATTTCGCCGTATTATAACCGCCCCACGCAAGAGGGTATCTACCAGCATTACAAAGCCGTTGCGCAGACAGTGCCCGGTTTCCCGATTATTTTCTATAACATCCCTGGACGAACGGGTTCAAACATTGAGCCCTCGACGATGGCGCGGATGGCGGAAATTGACAATATCGTCGGCGTGAAAGAAGCGACAGGGTCAATCGATCAAGTCATCAATATCCGGCTCGCATGCGGGGACAAACTCGCCGTGCTCTCTGGAGAGGACTCGCTGATTTTCTCGATGATGTCACTCGGTGGTAAAGGCGTAATTAGTACGGTTGCGAACGTTGCACCCCGCGAGACCGCAGAGCTAGCGAATGCAGGTTTGGCCAAACAATGGGAGAAAGCGGCGCAGTTGCAACTCCAGCTGATTCCGCTTATTCGTGCGCTGTTCATAGAGACGAATCCAATCCCGGTGAAAACCGCGTTGGCACTGATGGGGAAATGTGAGTCAGAGTTACGACTGCCGATGGTGCAGATGGCTGAAGGAAATGTTGCTAAACTTCGGGAAGTCCTGAAGCAAAATCACATGATTGGGTAGCTCGATTGTAAGCGTTCAGCTGTCAGCCATCAGCTTTCAGCAAAAACGCGAAGAGGCCGTAAACAAATGTCCCTTGCTCGTGGCAGAAGTTAGGCAAAATCCTTGGTTTTTCCTGTCTGGCTGACTGCTGAGAGCTAATAGCTGAGCACTATATCTTATGCCAATCAATATCATTGTCTGTGGTGCCGCTGGTCGTATGGGGAAAGTCTTGGTGAGTCTTGTCCATGACCATCAAGACGCTCGTCTGGTGGGGGCCGTTGAAGCCGCTGGACACTGGGCGATTGGAAAGGATGCTGGGGAGGTCGCCGGCCTTGGGCCGATTGGCGTAAAAGTCACCGACAACTATGCCGTGGTTACTACGTCGGAGACTGTCACTCTCGATTTCACCGTCCCCGAAGCTGCACTTGAGCACCTCAGGACGGCGGTGGAAAAAAGGGCGGCTATTGTGATCGGAACAACCGGCTGGTCGGCTGCCCAACGTGCTGAGGCAGACCAACTTGCACCGCAGACTCGCTCTTTGATCGCGGCGAATATGAGTGTCGGAGTGAACGTGCTGCTGAAAGTTGTTGCCGATGTCGCGCGCATCCTCAAAGACGGGTTCGATCCGGAAATTGTCGAAATTCATCACCGCTTCAAGGTTGATGCCCCAAGTGGTACCGCATTGGCGTTAGGGCGAGCAATTGCTGCTGCTCAAGGGAAAGACTTTGACCAGACCGCCAAGCTTGCACGCCAGGGGATCACCGGGCAGCGGACGGATGACGAGATCGGCATCGTAGCGCTGCGCGGCGGAGATGTAGTCGGCGATCATACCGTCGTCTTTGCCGGTTTCGCCGAACGGCTCGAACTGACCCACCGTGCGCAAAGTCGTGAATGCCTCGCGCGTGGTGCCCTACGCGCCGCGTTGTGGCTTCCCAGTCAGAAACCGGGGTTGTACTCAATGAAGGAAGTGTTGGGGTTATAAGGCAGTGAGAATTTCTTCTCCGCGCTTACGAGGGCTTTCCTCCATAGTAATCTTCCGGTGTCGGTTTTGCCGGATGGCTTCAGCAATAGCCTCGCGGACGCCAAACTGTCCGCTCGCACACAAGGTCAAAATCGTTTCGGTTAAAGAACACTCAACCAGTTTACATTTTGCCAGTGGGGCACGCATAGTTCGACTCCTTCCCTTCCGCCTCTTCCGCTCCCGAGCGCCTTGCAAGAGCTATCGGTACGTGGCCGTATTGCTCTTCTTGCAAGGCGAATATGCGTACGGTATGAGCTTCTCTCGATTGCCAATGGTTTTCCTACCTTCCCTGAAACTTCGCCGCTCGCTTTTCTAGAAATGCTGCGACCGCCTCTTTGTGGTCTTGGGTCTTAAAGAGATAGTCTAGACCGAATGTCTCTGTCTGCACAGCGGCATCAAAATCGTTTTCTGCGCCCTGATAGAGTGCCCGCTTAGAAACTGCCAGCGCCAGCGGTGGCAGGGCAGCGATCTGTGCAGCCATCTCACGAACCGTTGTCATCAGACCTTCACCGGGAACAATCTGATTGACCAAGCCGATGTCGAGTGCTTCTTTGGCTTTGAGAATCTTAGCGGTATAGGTCAGTTCTAATGCCTTCGCTAAACCCACAAGACGTGGAAGCATGAACGTCGAGCCTAATTCTGGCATCAAGCCCATACGCGCAAAAATCGCCCCCATCGACGCTTCTTCTGCCATAATGCGAATATCCTGTAACAACGTGAGTGTGAGGCCGATTCCCACCGCTGGGCCGTTAATCGCGGCAATCGTCGGTTTCGAGCAGTTGCGCAAAGCGTAATGCAACCCACCCCGTGAGTGAGCGATCTCGCTCCCACGTGGAGTTTCACTTTTGTTACGTTCGTTAATGTCTTTCTGAAACACGGCACCGACATCAGCCCCAGAGCAAAACCCCCGACCTGCCCCGGTCATTATTACGACCCGCACGTCATCTCGTTTGCCGAGAGATTCGTACGCATGCGTGAGTTCATTGCCCATCAGAGCGGTATAGGCGTTCAATTTCTGCGGGCGGTTGAGCGTGACTGTGGCAATACCATCTTGGACGGCGACCACGATATCTTGATACTCCATCGTGCTTTCCTCGCGTGAATAGATGCGGGGACAATAGCGCATTCGCTAGAACAGGGAAAGTTGCATGGTTGAGAGGAGAGAAGAATGCCTCATTCGCTGTGGCACGAAGAGGAGGCTCCGCGTGGTCAGTACGCTCGCTTGCTTTTCAGTGCCAGCATGGTGTTCCCCCCGCTTTGCCAGCAATATTCTGTAGGGTCGACTAGAAATCCCTGCTTCATACGATTGCCAATGAGATAAGCATCTATGGCAGTCAGCCAGCCGAGCACCCATCCGGCACCAAGAGTCAGCACTGATGAAAGGCAGACCAGCCCAAAGAGGAAAGCGCCTTTCTTCCGCTGGCCAAGATACATTTGTCCCAGACCTGGCAGGAGAAAACTCAAAAAAGCTGCAATTGTCGGACTCTTAGTACGCGGCGAATGATGCAACGCTCGCGGCGCATGTACCATTTCTTTCTTGTCAGAGTCTGTATTGCCCTGTAAGACGGCGTGAATAGCCTGGAGCAATTTGTTGAACTCCGCTTCGGCAAGCGCAGTGGGCCATCCAGTGAACCGCACGGCTTGAATCAAGCTAAAGCCGATAGGGATCTCCACATCGTCGAGCAGGACAGGGACAAGAATTTCTCGCTCTTTGCCTTTCGACGCTTCTTCGCGGACCCAGCGAGATTTCACCGAAGACTCAGACCACAACACGACGACACAACGCGCGGCCTTTAATGCTTTCTCAATCGCTTCGTCAAAGGGTGTACCTGCGGGGATCTGGTCATCCCACCACACCGCGAGTCCCTGATGACGCAAGGTTTCTGCTAACCGTTGTGCTCGCTCTCGATCACGCTTCGAATAACTAATGAAAATATGGTTCATGATTCTCTTCTCCAAACTGTAGCGTTGCATTTCATAGACACGAGAAGAGCAGAGAACGTGCCACAGAAGGGACAGAGAGAAGAGAATAGTGAACCACAAGATAAGTAGTTGATTTTCGGAATTTTTGTCCGAAATTATAGACTCAAGAGAATACGAATAATTTTCTAGTTAACGGAATTTTTACTGTTATGGTACAGCGAGTGTACCATGTCGATACGGAGCGAGTGGTAAGGGTCGTCCTGTTACGAGGATGAAGCCAAGAGAAGCCTGAACGAAGGAAAGAAATCGTCTTTTCTTTACGTGCATCTTTAATATGTTCTCCACGTGTGAGGCCAGAAGAGAGTGCTGAGGGCCTCATGGCATGCACCTTGCTGGTTGTAGGAACTCAGAAGGAGGTAGCCACCATGAAGATGCCTTACAAATCTACGTTGCTCGACTTAGTCCAGACTATTAACGATTATGCGACAAGCGATGACGAGGTTGTTGCGACGGTCGCTTATCTCGTGAACAGTGGCAAGGTGCTCTTATGCGGCAATTTTGCTGGCGCGAGGATTGATCTTTCAGTTCCGACGTGTGCTTCCTATACGGAAACTCGGGTCACAAACGTCGGACTATGATCTGTCACGTATCCCGTGTTCCGCTCCCTTAGTCGCCGTTGGTCTGAGTAGTGACCCTCTCTCCTCACATTCTGCCCTCACGATTACTCCGCTTTCCTTTTTCCCCACGTTCCCTTACCTCAAGCACCGTGTCGATAGTGTCCCTCTCTTAATAATAATGGAGGCTTTCGTCTCCTCGAGGAAGATGCACTGTAATTGTCCAACTGCGGCTTTCTGTGTGTGAAGATGGTGGTTATGCACACTAAAGAAACTTCATGTGACGTGCTGTTATACGGATTCTCTATGATCACTATCCATGATTCCCAGCGCCGTTCATGCTTCGACAAGCTCAGCATGAACAGGTGTTCTTGTCCGGGAACGCTTTTCCCCGTTCACCCTGAGCCCGTCGAAGGGTGAATGCATATGGATAATGCTCAACTGGAAACCGTATTACTCTCTGATTGCCAAGGCTGCGGTGGCGGCCTCCCGCACTTGGACCTCGTTGTCGTTGTCTGCCGGGTGGGAAAGCACGGCAGTGATTCGCGGGTCTTGGTGAGAATACTCTTCTAACTGGGCGATAGCCTCAAGACGCGCAGACAAGCCCCCGTCATAGAGGGCGGTCTGAAGAAGCATATCTGGTGGGATGACACCCTCCTCGGGAGTGTCTTCAACACTAGGGGGAGGAAGCTGCTCCTGGGGCAAAGGTTGTGGGCTGTCTTCAAGTTGCTTCGTTCCTGTTTTCTTGGAAGAGATCCAAACTTGGGTCAAACGTGCTCTCTCACCTGGTGACGAGTAAAACAGCAGGAAGTTTCTCTCACCGAGAAGGTGAGAAATCGCTTCGGAAAGGGGAAGGGCGACAAACTTTACTGTCACAGACTCTTCTCCCTCGGTGTCGAGCCAGCGGATCTGTACGCCGCTTACCTTGCTAATCTCCGCCATCACCTGCCGCAGCGATGTGGCAGTAATCGTAGTGGTGAGTTGCTCATGTTTGAAGGTGATTTTTCCCGCCAGATTCACCGCCGTGGAGTCAAGCGCGTAAGCTGTGTCGACGGCTGCCCCAATGAAGATTAACCCGGTCAGGATTCCATACCGCCATCGACCGAGTATCTGCGAAACCCAACTGGTGTTCAGTATTGTGCAAGGCATTGTCTTCTCTTCCTTGTTTCTGAGTTACGTACCACTTGACCGTTCTCTTTGCATGAAGACGGGGCTCCATTATGGAGCCCCACGTTGTCGGTAAACTGCCTCCACTTCACTTAGTTATTGTCGCCACCAACCAAGGAATTCTGTGTGTAGATAGCGTCGATTAAGGGGATCTGTGTAGAGCCAAGTTCCGCTGACCAGTTGCCTCTGAAATCGAGGTGGTTCAGTGCATTGAGGTCGAAGGCATTGAGGCCGATCGGGTCTCCTTCGTTGCTGCAGCGATTGTCGCTTACAAATGGGACGATACAGTGATCCGGGTAAGCACGCAGGACCCTGGTGATCGAGACCATTGATCGGCCCTGAATACCATCATCATCACCCACAGGATTGTCATAGATATCCCAGAGGGCTTTCGCTTGACAGCCTTCGTTGTTGCGACCAGGTGTTGTACAGGTCCCATTTTCCAGGTTGAACCCACTAGTGATAACCGGGATCACCGGGCGAGGCGCTGAGCGCGCCCACATCCACGCCGCTCCTACCAGGCTGGCGAACCCTTCGTTCCAGGCAGCCTTTTCGCATTCGATCGAGGTCCAGCTATGGGTTGGATTCGAGTCACACATATAATCCATGAAGTCCGCTCGGAACGGTGTCAGTGCGAGCCCGAAGGAACGCCAGGCCACCATGTGTCCAAGCTCGTGTGCTTCAGTGAAGGCGTTCGCAACTGCTGTACCCCCACTCATGTGTACATCAAGGGCGTTGGGGGTGACGGCCGAGAACGGCACCGAATTGATATGCACCGCGACTCCCTTCATGGTGTTGAGCAAAGTTGCGGACTGACGGACGACACGGGCGTAAAACTCCTCCGCCGTCAGGTACGCGGCTTCTTTTTCGCCACTAGTGACGGTAACGTTCCGCGTCGTGTTCGCGTTCATTGAGACACTCCGAGTAGTGACCAGGTCGCCATAGAGAGGCCCATCATGAATTGTGAATAAGCGACTGGGAGCGGTTGTCTGCTGGGAATCCAAGGCCATATCAGGGCTCGCCCAAATGACTGCCAATTCGCCCGAGGCCGGGAAAGAGCCGCCAATCCTCGACCACGTAACACTATAGCAGCCGTCGTCACCCGTCATCGTAAAGGTCTCGGTGCTACTCCCCCCAACTCTGAGGCGGATAAGAACACGCCGTATCGACATGGTATCGCCCGAGCGTGAGGTCCAGAGGAGGCCTGTATCTGAGACTGCCGTATTAACCCGCGCTTCTGTAGCAGTGACGCAGCCAGAGAGCGTCCCGATAGTCGAAGGTGAGCCGCCTGAGCCACCACCTTCGTCGCCGATGCAATCTAAGCAGACAAGTGCGCGGCTTGTGGAAGAGCCGATGCAGGTAGCGGCTAGAGTTGCGAATACAGTGAACAGTTTTGCTGTTTTCCGAATGATGGTTTTCATTGCTGTTTTCATAGTCGTATTCTCCTTCTAGAGTATTTTTGTGTTTGCGTTCTTCCGTTTTGTCTTGCTCGGATTGCCAGTCACCTTCTCCCTCGCTCACGTGTTTTCTTCTTTATGATGTCACTCTCATGTTCACCCCCTGTTTCCTATTGTTCTATCGTGCCGTCGCCGAAGAAATGCAGAGGTCGTACCACCCTGAAACAGAGCGGGAGGGAAGAAATGTGGAGAGAGATAACTACTTGCTGTTAGAGGGAATTTCTCTTATTGAGGGCGTATCCCGTGGTGAGAAAAATGGCGGTTGTCATTTAGAGTCCGTTATCAATGTGGTACAAGGACTGTGCTATGCAGCTACAAAATGACCAGACCCATAAGCGACTCACGAGTCTGATTGACGTAACGCAGAAACTGATCGGTATGACTGAACCAGAGGATCTCTTACAAAATATTCTGGAATCAGCGCTGCGGTTATTTGCCGCCGATGCCTGTAGTATTGCGTTGATCGACGAGACTGATCAGCAACTTGCCTTTGCCTTTACTTTAGGAGGGGCAAAGGTTGAAGAGTTCCGACTGCCAGTGGGACGGGGGATTGTTGGATGGGTAGCTGAGAAAGGGGAGGGGGTTATCGCTGACGACGTTTCCCAAGACCCGCGGTTCCTTGGCCAGGTTGATCGCAAAACTGGCTTCAGAACAAAGGCCGTCTTGTGTGCTCCACTCAAATATGAAGGACGAGTGATCGGTGCGATTGAGGTGCTGAACACTGCTACTCCGGGCGGATTTACGCAAGAGGATTTGGCGCTCCTGCTCGCTTTTGGTGGACTGGCCACTCCGGCCCTGCAGCGTACTAAAACCTTCTCCACGGTTCGCAATGCGAAAACCGCCTTTCAGGAAGTTGTGCAAGAACGGTATCGCTTAGTAAGCGGAGCAAGCCCGCTCATGCAAGAGGTGATTCGCTTAGCGCGGAGTGTTGCAGTCGCGCATTCGACCGTTCTCCTCCTCGGTGAAAGTGGCACGGGAAAAGAGGTAATGGCACGTGCGATCCATCATTGGAGTCCCCGTGTTGAGCAACCGTTTGTGGCCGTGAATTGTGTAGCGC
>Ga0187892_10011449_pt1 | contig 10875 bp, 8 predicted proteins | sample MA1701073metaG_FD_139345 | JGI IMG/M metagenome (GOLD analysis project Ga0187892, IMG submission 139345) | Bio-ooze microbial communities from a basaltic lava cave in the Kipuka Kanohina Cave System on the Island of Hawaii, USA - MA170107-3 metaG ... | reverse complement strand
GTCGAGCAGATCGAGCAGCCGCTCGCGCAGCCGGTAGTAGTCGGGGTGCTCGAGCACCTCCCCGCGCCGGCGCGGGCGCGGGAAGTCGAGCTCGAGGATCGCGCCCACCCGCGCGCGCGGTCCGCGCGTCATCAACACGATGCGGTCGGAGAGGAACAGGGCCTCGTCCACGTCGTGCGTGACCATCAGCGCGGTCGCGCGCTCCTGGGCCCAGAGCTCGAGCAGCGTCTCCTGCAGCTCCATCCGTGTCAGCGAGTCGAGCATGCCGAACGGCTCGTCGAGCAGGAGCATCTTCGGCGCCAGCGCGAAGGCCCGCGCGATGCCGACGCGCTGGCACATGCCGAGCGACAGCTCTCGCGGCTTGCGATCGAAGGCATCCGCGAGCCCGACCCGCTCGAGGTAGTGGGCCGCGATGTCGTGACGCTCCGCGCGCGTGCCGTGGGGATACACGCGGTCCACGCCGAGACGGACGTTCTCGAGCGCGGAGAGCCAGGGCAGCAGGCTCGGCGCCTGGAACACCACGCCGCGGTCGGGGCCGGGGCCGTCGATCTCGCGGCCGTCGAGCACCACGCCCCCGGCGCTGGCCGACGCGAGCCCCGCCACGATCGACAGCACGGTAGATTTGCCGCAGCCCGAGTGGCCGAGCAGGCAGACGAACTCGCCTCGCGCGATGCGCAGGTCGAAGCCCTCGACGACCGGCGCCGCGCCGTGCGGCCCGCCGAAGCTCTTGCCGAGCGCGAAGATCTCGAGGTAGGCGCTCATCCCGCGCTCCGGCGCAGGTCGAGCGGACGGAGCGGGGGCAGCGGCGTGCGGGCGCACGCGGCGGCGGCGTAGCGGGCGCGCAGCTCGAGCAGATACGCGGTCACCTCGTTGCGCAGCTTCCGGAACGCCGGGTCGTGGTTCAGCGCCTTGGCGGAGCGCGGGCGCGGCAGCTCGACGCGGAAGGCGGGGCCCAGCGTCGCCCCCGGCCCGGGGGTGAGCGGCACGATGCGGTCGGCCAGCAGGATCGCTTCGTCCACGTCGTTCGTGATCAACACGGCGCTCTTCCGCTCGCGCTCCAGCAGCTCGGCCAGCTCCGCCTGGAGCGAGGCGCGCGTGAGCGCGTCGAGCGCGGAGAGCGGCTCGTCCATCAACAAGATGCGCGGGCGCTGCGCGAGCGCGCGCGCGAGCGCCACGCGCTGGCGCATCCCGCCCGAGAGCTCGTGCGGCCGCTTGGCGCGCGCCGCCTCGAGCCCGACGAGGCGCAGGCTGGCGAGCGCGCGCTCGCGGCGCTCGGCGCGCGGGGCGCCAGGCATCACTGCGTCGGCCGCGAGCTGCACGTTCCCGAGCGCGGAGAGCCAGGGGAGCAGGCCGTAGCTCTGGAACACCACGCCGCGCTCCGGACCCGGGCCGCCCGCGGGCCGCCCGTCGAGCTCGACCTTGCCCGCGTCGGGCGCGAGGAGCCCGGCGAGCAGCGAGAGCAGCGTCGTCTTGCCGCTGCCGGAGAAGCCGACGATCGCCACGAGCTCGCCGGCGCCGAGCGCGAACTCCACCCCCTCGAGCACGGAGCGCCGCGCCGCCCCGCTGCCGAAGGCCTTCGCGACACCGGCGAGCGCCAGCACCGGCGCGGCGTCAGGCCGGGCGCAGGTCATGGCTCAGCGCCCGTTGCACGGTCGTCATCACCCGGTCGAGCCCGAAGCCGATGCTCCCGATCGTGAGCACCGCGACCATGATGCGCGCCAGGCTCTCGCTGCTGCCGCTCTGGAACATGTCCCAGACGAACTTCCCGAGGCCTGGGTTCTGGGCCAGCATCTCGGCCGCGATCAGCACCATCCAGCCGACGCCGAGCGAGAGCCGCAGCCCGCTCCAGATCCACGGCAGCGCCGACGGCAGCACGATCTTGCGGACGCGCGTCCAGAAGCCGAGGCGCAGCACGCGCGCCACGTTCCAGTGGTCGCGCTCCACCGACGACACGCCGAGCGCCGTGTTGACGAGCGTGGGCCAGAGCGAGCAGAGCGCGACGGTGACGGCCGAGCTGATGAACGAGCGCGGCAGCAGCGGCTCGTTCGCCGACGACATCGCGCTCACCACGATCATCACGATCGGCAGCCACGCCAGGGGCGAGACGGGGCGCAGCACCTGGATCACGGGATTCAGCGCCGCGTACACCGTCGCGCTGGTGCCGCACAGGATGCCGAGCGGCACCGCGAGCAGCGACGCGAGCACGAAGCCGGTGAACACCGTCTCGAGGCTCGTCACGATCTGGTCGAGGAAGGTGGGCGCGCCCACGTAGCGCCGGTCCTGCCAGGGCTTGCCGGCGGCGAGCGCCTCCGCGCGCCGCAGCTCCATGCGCGCCTCGAACTCCGCGACGCGCGCGCGCTCGGCGCGGTGCTCCGCGACGAGGGACTCGAAGGCCGCCCCCACCTGCGCGGGCCCAGGCAGGCGGCCGATCGAGGTCTCGATGCGGGCGGCGGCGAGCGACCAGGCGCCGCCGAACAGCAGCAGCGCGAGGCACGGCGCGCCGAGCGTCCTCGCCAGCACGCCGAGCTGCGCGCGGCGCTCGTCCCCGAGCGCGAGCCGCACGAAGGGCACGAACAGCTCGAGCCCGCACAGCTCGAGCGTCCGGATGCTGCGGCGAGCGATGTCCATGGCTTCCTCCTCAATCCTTCAAGCCGAGCTTCAAGGCCCGCAGATAGGCGTTCGGCCGCTTGCCGTCGTAGGCGACGCCGTCGATGAAGCCGGCGTCGGGCGGTGCGTAGCCGTCGCCGGCGGGCAGGTCCGCGGCGGCCAGCCGGCCCTCCGCGACGAGCCGGCCCGCCGCCTCGCGCCAGACGTCGGGGCGGTAGATCCGGCGGATCGTCTCGTCGTACCAGGCGTCGGGATGCGGCTCCGCGATCTGCCCCCAGCGGCGCATCTGCGTGAGGAACCAGACGCCGTCGCTGTAGAAGGGGTAGGTGGCGTGGTCGCGGAAGAAGACGTTGAAGTCGGGCATCTCGCGCCGGTCTCCCTTCTCGTACTCGAAGAAGCCGGTCATGCTGTTCGCGATCACGGCCGCGTCGGCGCCGACATAGGCCGGGCGCGCGAGGATCTCGACCGCGCGGCGCCGGTTCTCGGCGCTCGCGTCGAGCCACTGGCCGGCGCGGATCAGCGCCTTCACCAGGCGCACGTGCGTCTCGGGGTGGCGCTCGGCCCACGCCGCCGTCACGCCGAACACCTTCTCCGGATTGTTCTTCCAGATCTCGAGGTCGGTGACGACCGGGACGCCGATGCCCTTCAGCACGGCCTGCTGGTTCCAGGGCTCGCCGACGGAGTAGCCCTGGATCGTCCCCTGCTCGAGCGTGGCCGGCATCTGCGGCGGCGGGGTCACGGAGATCAGCACGTCGGCCTGCTGCGTGCCGGTGGAGTCGCCGTTCGTGTAGAAGCCGGGGTGGATGCCCGCGGCGGCGAGCCAGTAGCGCAGCTCGTAGTTGTGCGTGGAGAGCGGGAACACCATCCCGAGCCGGAGGGCGCGCCCCTCCGCGCGGAACGCCTCCACCACGGGCGCGAGCGCCGCCGCCGAGATCGGGTGCGGCGGCTTCGGCGTGGCGAGGCGGGGGTCGGCCTCCTGCATGCGCCGCCAGACCTCGTTCGAGACGGTGATGGCGTTGCCGTTGAGGTCGAGGCTCGAGGCGGTCACGACGTGCGCCCGGGTGCCGATGCCGAGCGTCGCGCCGATCGGCTGGCCGGCGAGCATGTGCGCGCCGTCGAGCTCGCCCGAGATCACGCGATCGAGCAGGATCTTCCAGTTGGCCTGCGCCTCGAGACGGACGAACAGCTCTTCGGCTTCGAAGTAGCCGAGTTCCTGCGCGATCACGAGCGGCGCGCAGTCCGTCAGCTTGATGAAGCCGAGCGTGAGCTCGGGCTTCTCGGGGGCGCGAGGCGCCTCGGCGGCGGCGAGAGCCGGCAGCGCGAGGCAGAACAGCAGCGAGGCGCTTCGTCGCAGCTTCACGCGATCTCCCGAAATGGAACGGCGTCCGACCGTGCGCGGTCTCTCCGCGCGCGATCGGACGCCGTTGTCCGATTCCACGAGCTGCGCCGACATCGGGCAGCCAACCGGCGTGATTCAAGTCGCGTGCCAAGGCCGGGCGCGCCCGGCGTCCGCACGAGTGAGCCGCGGCTTGCATGGAGCTGCTCACGATGCGGGCAGCGCCCTGCCCGCATCTTGGTCAGGCGAGGCGACCTTGCGCCGCGGCGAGCTCGTCGAGGGGCACGCGCAGCTCGGGCGCAGCCACGCCGGCGAGCCACGCGATCGCATGCTTCGCGTCGAAGTGGCCGCCGTCGAAGTACAGGTCCGGCCCGAGCTCGACGTCCTCCGGCCGGCCCGGCGCGCGCCAGGGCGTGCTGTGGACGCCTTCCACCTTCTCGTCGTCGCGCGGGCGCGCGAGGCCGAGCTCGCGCGCGGCCTCGCGGTGCAGGTCCGCGCGATAGACGTCCCCCGCGACGCGCCGCACATCGAGGGCCTTCTCGAGCTGCCCGAAGCGGAGCATCTGGCACAGGATCCACGCCGCGTGCGAGCGCCACGGGAAGCTCGCCGCGTAGCGCGCGAAGAGGTGGAAGCCCGGCACGCGGAGCGACGCCTCGAGGGTCTCGCGCGGCGCGCCCACGTAGCGCGGCTCGGCGAGCAGCGCGGCCAGCTCGCTGCGGTGCTCGGGCGCGTCGCACCACGCTCCCGCTTCGAGCAGCGCCCGCAACAGCGCGCGGTGCGGCTCGGGCTCGTGCTCCGCCCAGTCGAGGCGCACGCCGAGCACCTTCTCGGGCGCGTGGTTCCAGAGGTCGTGTCCGGTCGCCAGCAGCACGCCGCTGCCGCGCTGCACGGCCACGCTGCTCCACGGCTCGCCGACGCAGAAGCCGTCGAGCTCGCCGGCCTCGAGTGCCGCCACCATGCGCGGCGGCGGCACCACCCGGATCCGCACCGCGTCCTCCCGGGCGAGCCCCCCGGCCGCGAGCCAGTGGCGCAGCAGGTAGCTGTGCATCGAGACGGGGAAGACGGTGCCGAAGCGCAGCTCGGGTGCGCCGCGCGCGCCCCGCAGCGCCGCGAGCCGCGCCAGCCCGCATGCGGCCTCGAGCGCGTTCCCGGGCGCCGCCGGCGCCAGCCTCGCCAGCTCCGAGAACAGCGCCCGCGAGACGGTGATCGCGTTGCCGCCGAGGCCGAGCGAGAGCGCCGTCACGAGCGGTTGCTGGAAGGGCCCGACCCCGACCGTCGCCGCGAGCGGCATCGGCGCCAGCATGTGCGCCGCGTCGAGCGCGTTCGCGGCGAGCTTGTCGCGCACGGTGGCCCAGGAGGGCTCGCGCGAGAGCTCCACCGCGACGCCGTGGCGCGCGAAGAAGCCGCGCTCCGCGGCCACGGCGATCGGCGCGGCGTCGGTGAGCGGAACGAAGCCGATGCGGATGCGGGCCGCGTTCACAGCAGTTCCGCCAGCTCGATCACGTTGCGCGCCACCTCGACGAGCCGCGCCTTGCGATCCATCGCCGTCTTGCGGAGCAGGCGGTAGGCCTCGTCCTCCGAGACGCCGCGCTTGCTCATCAGGATCCCCTTGGCGCGGTCGATCAGCTTGCGCTGGTCGAGGCGCTCGCGCGTCTCGGCGAGCTCGGTGCGCAACGACTGGAACTGCTCGAAGCGCGCGATCGCCACCTCCACGATCGGGCGGATCCGCCGTGCGGGGAGCCCCCCGACCACGTACGCGCTCACCCCGGCGCGCACCGCCGTCTGGATGGACTGGCTGTCGCTCTCGTCGACGAACATCACCATCGGGCGCGGCTGCTCCTGATGCATGCGCTGCATGTCCTCCAGCACGTCGCGGTCGGGCGACTGCAGGTCCACGATCAACAGGTCGGGCGACAGCTCCGCCACGCGTGCGCGCAGGTCGCCGCCGCTCGACAGGCGCGCGGCCACCTCGTAGCCCGCCTCGACCAGCGCGCGTTCGAGATCGCCCCTGCGCGCGACCTGGTCGTCCACCAACACGATCCGCAGCCGCTCGAAGGGCACCGCCCACCTCGACCGGGGACCGGCTTGCAAGAGGCGGGCCGACACGCGGCGGCGCGCCTCGGAACCCCCCAGACATGATAGGGTGAACCCCCGCGATCGGTGGCCGAGGTTCTCCCATGTCCCGCCTTGTCCTGCTCCTCCCGGCCGTAGCGAGCGCGCTGCTCTCGGGCTCGGCAGCGCTGGCGCAGTCCGCCTACGCCGGGCTCAGCGCCGTGGGCGGGGATTCGCATCAGCACGCCGGCAGCCTGCTCGCGCACTTCGTCGCCTACCGGAAGCAGGCGGGGCTGGCCTACTCCTGCCCGCACAACTTCGGCGATCCGCTGGCCGTCTACGCCGCGCAGCGGAGCGCGGGCTACGACTGGTCCTCGCTGGCGCATCACGACCGGGCGACGGACGGGGGAATGACGGGGGACCCGCACGGCTACTCGGTGTTCGGGAGCCTGCCCGGGGCGTACCAGTGGTGGACGGACCCGAGCTCGACGCCGCTCGTGCTCTCGGACGGCTCGCCGCCGATCGTGCCGGATCCCGACGGATTGCCGGACTACGACAACGGCGGGACCGTATCGCCAGGCTGGAACGAGGCGCTGTCCCTGTCGAGCGCGGCCGAGGCGGCGAACGACCCCGCCGGCGGCTTCGTGGCCTTCGCGGGGCGCGAGTACACGACGACCAGCCCGAGCAGCCCGCCCGACCTCGGGCAGGGGCCGAAGCAGGGGGGGCACAAGGTCGTCGTGCTGCCCGGGGTCACCGACACGATCTGCGGGCCTCTCGCGCCGAACGAGCAGGGGCGCCCGAACGACTGCGACGAGACCGAGCTCTACGACTGGGTGGACGACGAAGGCGGCATCCTGATCCAGGCGCACCCGAGCCAGTGGCTGTCCGGCACCTTCACGCGCTGGCATCCCGGCACCGCGCGCGGCGGGCTCACGGACGTGTTCGTGCAGGGCGCCGAGGTGGCCAGCGCGTCCAGCCTCTCCTGGGAGAATGCGTTCCAGGTCGCGCTGCAGAACGGCTACCGCTTCTTCCCCGCCTTCGGGAGCGACAAGCACAACCTGAACGTCCAGGCGCTCCTGCCGAGCTGCTCCAACCAGCCCGCGCCCGGGCCGCAGAACGGCGCCACGATGTGCTGGGTGCCGAGCGGCGGCATGACGCGCGCGACGATCATCGACGCGATGCGCGAGCGGCGCTGCTACTACTCGCGTTCGCACAAGCCGACGCTCGAGTACGAGATCCGAAACGAGCCCGCGGACCCTCCCCTCCCGATGGGATCGCTGGTGTCCGTCCCCGACCACGTGGCGACGATTCGCGTCACCGCGCGCAACTCGCTGCTGAACCAGGGGCCGCCGCTCGATCGCCGCCTCGACCGCGTCGAGCTCGTGGACTCCTTCGGCAACGTCGTGGCGGCGTGCGACGCGAGCTGCTGCGCGCGCAACGCCGTCACCGGCGATCTCTGCAACGTGACGTTCGCTTCGCTCACGATCCCCGACGGCGCCCTCTACCCGCGCGTCTGCGAGCTGTCCGGCAACACGGTGTGCGGCACGAACGGCTCCCAGACCGTAGTGATCGGGGCGCCGATGTTCGTCAACTGGTCGGCGTTCAAGAGCGCGCAGGGGCTGCCCGACGACCCGACGTGCGACTTCGACAGCGACGGCGTCCCCTGCTGGGACGACAACTGCGACCTGGCGCCGAACCCCTCGCAGGCGAACGCGGACTCCGACCGACTCGGCAACGCCTGCGACAACTGCGATTCGGCCGCGAACCCCGCGCAGATCGACAGCGACGGCGACGGACTCGGTGACGCCTGCGAGCCGCCCGACAGCGACGGCGACGGCTACTCGGACTCCGGGGACGTGTGCCCGGACGAGTACGACGGCACGCAGTCCGACCCGGACCTCGACGGCAAGGGCAGCGCCTGCGACAACTGTCCGTACTTCCCGAACGCGAGCCAGGCCGACGGCGACGACGACGGCGTCGGCGACCCCTGCGACATCTGCCCGGACGATGCGGATCCGCTCCAGTCCGACACGGACGGCGACGGAGCCGGCGACGCGTGCGACACGTGCCCCGGCACGTCCGACCCGGACCAGATCGACACGGACGGCGACGGGGCGGGCGACGAGTGCGACCTCGACGACGACGCGGACGGCGTGCCCGACCTCGCCGACAACTGCGCTTTGTTCCCCAACCCGGACCAGCTCAACCAGGACGGCGACGCGCTCGGCGAGGCGTGCGACAACTGCCCGACGGTGGGGAGCACGAACACGAACGACCCCGACGACGACGGGATCGGCAGCGCCTGCGACAACTGCCGGAGCGTCTGGAATCCGCACGTCTCGTTCCCGCTACCGGGCTATCGCACCGCCACGGGCGGGCAGCTCGACGACGATGCGGACGGCTACGGAAACGCCTGCGACGGCGACTTCCTGGCCCCGCACCCGACGGTCGAGCACGACCCGCTGGGCACCGGCTTCGGCGACGAGGGGGCGATCGTGGCGTCGATTCCGGTGGGCGGCCCCTATCCCGCCACGAGCGCGAGCAGCTGCGGCGTGAGCGGCACGCTGAAGTGCGACCAGTTCGACCTCGCCGGCGGGCCGGACGCCGCGCTCGAAGCCGCCGATCTCCAGCACTGGCAGCTCTACTTCGAGATCTACCCGGCGGCCTTCGGGAAGTGCACGGTGTGTGGCGTCTCGTTCAAGATGCTCCCGTGCCTCGGCGACGCGTGCATCGCCTGCAACGACGGCATCGACAACGACGGCGACGGCGAGATCGACTACCCGGACGACGTCACGTGCACGAGCCTCGCGGGCGTCACGGAGGGCACGGTCACCACCCCCGGCTGCGGGCTCGGACCGGAGCTCGCGCCGCTCGTCGCGCTGCTCGGCGCGCTGCGCCGGCGGCGGAGCGCCTAGCGCGCGAGCCGATCGCTGATCCCGAGCAGCAGCCGCTCCGTCGTCTCCCAGTCGATGCAGGCATCGGTGACGGAGACGCCGTAGCGGAGCTGCGTGAGGTCGGCGGGGATGGGCTGGCTCCCGGCGTGGAGGTGGCTCTCGAGCATCAGCCCCACGATCGAGCGGTTGCCCTCGAGGATCTGGTTCACGCAGTTCTCCGCCACCAGCGGCTGGAGGGACGGATCCTTGTTCGAGTTGCCGTGCGAGCAGTCGATCACGACGTTCACCGGCAACCCGGCCTTCGCCAGCTCCTGCTCGCAGAACGCGACGCTCACGGAGTCGTAGTTCGTCCGGCCGCCGCCGCCGCGCAGCACGATGTGCGCCTGCGGGTTCCCGCGCGTGCGGAACACGGCGAGCTGCCCGTCCGGCGTGATGCCGAGGAAGTGGTGCGGGTGGCGCACCGATTGGAGCGCGTTGATCGCGACGCCGAGCGTGCCGTCCGTCCCGTTCTTGAAGCCGACGGGCGTCGAGAGCCCACTCGCCATCTCGCGGTGCGTCTGCGATTCCGTGGTGCGCGCGCCGATCGCGGTCCAGGCCACGAGCTCCGACAGGTACTGCGGCATGATCGGGTCGAGCGCCTCGGTCGCGGCCGGCAGGCCCATCTCCGCGAGGTCGAGCAGCAGCCGCCGCGCGACCCGGATGCCCTTCTCGATGTGGAAGGAGTCGTCGAGGTCCGGGTCGTTGATCAGCCCCTTCCAGCCCACCGTGGTGCGCGGCTTCTCGAAGTAGACGCGCATCACCAGGAACAGGGTGCGCTCGACGCGCCGCGCGAGGGCGAGCAGCCGCTCGGCGTACTCGTGCGCGGCCCGGACGTCGTGGATGGAGCACGGGCCCACCACGACGAATCGGCGCGGATCCCGCCGCTCGAGGATCGCTCCGAGCGTCTCGCGCGCGGCCGCCACGGTGGCCTCGGCGCGCGCGCTGAGGGGCAGCTCGCGCCGGATCTCGTCCGGCGGCGGCAGCTTCTCCGCCGCCGCGACGTTGACGTTCTGGAGCCGGGCGCCGGGCGCGCTCATCGGCCCAGGGTGGTGAGCGCGGGCTCGTCTCCCGGCTCCACGCAGGCGTGGAAGGAGCCCATCCGGTGCCAGCGCATCTTGGCCGTCAGGTTGTTCCACCAGGTGAGCGGGTTCAGCAGCGACAGCCAGCTCCCGTTCCAGTCCCACGACCAGTAGAGCAGCCGCGCAGGGCCGGCGAGCTCCTCGCCGCGCACCGTGCCGACGCGGCGGCCGTCGAAGGAGTTGTCGCGGTTGTCGCCCATGAAGAAGTAGCGGCCCGGCTTGATCAGGACCTCGTCCATGTCCTCGCTCGGCCAGTGCGGATCGTCGAGCACGTAGTGGCTGCAGCCGTCGAGCTGCTCCAGGTAGATGTCGAAGATGCGGCCGGTCGCGTCGGTGAAGGTCTTGCCGAGCTTGGTCGTCGGCACGACCTCGCCGTTGATCACGAGGCGGCCCTCCGTGATCGCCACGCGGTCGCCCGGCACGCCGATCAGGCGCTTCACGAAGGCGTCGCGCGGCAGGTCGGGGCGGTCGTCGGCCGGGTAGATGGTGCCGTTCGGGCCGCGCGCGAACTGGAACACGACCACCTCGCCGCGCTTCGGCTCGCGCACCGACGGGAAGCGCCAGCCGCTCCCGGTCATGCCTGCGCCGAACAGGAACTTGTTCACGAACACGTGGTCGCCCACGAGCAGCGTCGGCAGCATCGAGTCCGACGGCACGTAGAAGGGCTGCACCAGCAGCGTGCGGATCGCGATCGCCACCGCGACGGCGCCGATCAGCGTGGGCAGGTCGCCTAGGAAGCCGCCTCGATCGCTCACTCGACTCGTTCTCCCACGCGGCTCCAGTGGGCGAGGCCCGCCAGGCGCTGATCCGAGGCCGTGCGCTCTCCCGCGCTCGACCAGTACAGGAAGGCCACCGGGCCGACGAGCGC
>Ga0187892_10011448_pt1 | contig 10878 bp, 18 predicted proteins | sample MA1701073metaG_FD_139345 | JGI IMG/M metagenome (GOLD analysis project Ga0187892, IMG submission 139345) | Bio-ooze microbial communities from a basaltic lava cave in the Kipuka Kanohina Cave System on the Island of Hawaii, USA - MA170107-3 metaG ... | reverse complement strand
GTCTCGGCTCATGACCTGACCCCCGTTCCTGATCCTGTTCCGGATCCTTTCGCTCTCCCGCGTTCCTCCCCTGGGTCACTCCTGCTGAGCGTAGGCGGTCCACTTCTCGCGAGCGTCGAAGTCTGCCTCTGTCCAGCGGCCGATGCCGGTCTCGGAATCGGGGGTTATGTTGCTTCCGGTCCAGCGTCCGAGGACCGGCCCTTCGAAGCCGTAGCCACCGGCGAGGTGCAGACCGGGTAAGTCCACCTGACGGTTGTTTTCGAGACGCTGCGGCGTGTGACAATGCCCGCAGGCGGCGATGGTCTCGACCAAGTAGCGGCCACGAACCACGAGATCCGCCCCTGTCTGCGCAGCCGCCGGCGACGCCAGGGTCACAACGCCGACCATCAACCCACATAGCTGTATGAACCGCCTCATCGTCCCGTCAAAGGCCTTCAGCCCATTCTGTCGTTGCATGACGTCCTCCAACAGGACCGCCGAGGTATCACGTTAGCCGTCTAACGCCAGGCTGAGCGGCCGGCACGAAGGGCTCAGAGCCACGGGCGCCGCAGCAAATAGCCTCGGTTGACGAAGAGTTAGCGCGAACTACGCGAACCGAGGGGAGGGCTTGGGCGGGTGCTCGTGACCGGCGAAGGTATTACGGGGGTGCTGCCTCGCCGTGACGACATAGAGCGGTGATACAGGCGCAGGCGCCATCGACAGGACCGGGGCGCCCAGCGCGCACGACGAGGCGTTGCACGGAGCAGCACACAGGGCGCCGCTCGCAGCGCAGCCATCGAAGGCCATAGCGACTGGGCCAGACAGGACCAGTGCGACCAGGACAAGTATGCTGATCACGCCTCGTGAGTTCATGTCGCCTCTCGTTCAGTCTCTGAGACGCGCCGGGGCCCGTCAAGGATTCGCATCCGGCTCCGGGGCCAGCACGCGGCCGAACGCCACGACTCTCTGCGCGAATCAGGCATAGAAACTCTTGCGAACCGCTCGTCTTGCACGGGTTGCGTAGCTCTGTGATAATGCCCCTGAGATGCCCTTGCGGGGCTTGATCGTTCTGACAGTGCTTCTCACGCTCGTCGCGGCGCCAGTCGCGATGGCGGTGGATGGCTGCTCGGGCATGGGCACCGTCTGCGGCGCGTCCTGTTCAGCGCCATGCGCGGCGACACCGACGGTGGCCGCGGGTCCTGTTCTCTTGCCGGTCGCGACTCTCGTGCCGATCTCGTTCGCTCGCGTCCCGGGTGCCGTGGTTCAGGCACCCGACGCTCCTCCCAGGTCGCTCCTCTCCGCGTAGTTCCCGGTAGTCCGTCGTCCGCATAGGTCGCTCGTTCGCTACTGAGGCCGGCATCTCTTCGCGCGGAACCGACGGATCCGAATCGCTAACAACCATTGTGCGGAGAGGGAGGAGTCTCATGAAGACGGTTTTCGTATCGCTCATCGCCGCATCGGCTCTGTCGGCGGTCGTCCTCGCCCCCCTGGCGATGGCGCAGCAGCCTGGCAAATCGACCGAATCGCCGAGCGGCGACGCGAAGGCGTGCATGGACATGATGCACGGCGCGGGAACGACGGAGGAAGGGACGAAGGCGATGCGCGAGTTCATGCAATCACCCAAGGCACCCCGGGCGATGAACAACATGATGGAGATGGCTCGCCGCATGGGGAACGGTGACCCGATGCTCGGGATGACCAAGATGATGGAGATGATGGGCGGCCAGCGCGGCATGATGGGCGGCTCCGGGTCGATGGGTCAGGGCGGGATGATGGGCGACCGCTCTGGAGGGAGCAAGTGATGCGCGCCGCTGACGAGACCGTGACCCGAAGCGGCCGGTATTGCGCCTACTGTGGCCACGCGCTGGCCGGCGACACGTCCGTGATCGTGCGATTCGGAGAGCCGTTCTGCTCGGAGGCGCATGCCGAAGAGTTCACTGCTGGCGTTCGAGCTGCGCGGATGCAGGCCGCCGCGCGGAGCGATTCCGCGGGCACCGCGTGCGCCCTGTCGCCGGTAGCACGACAAAGCTGGCGCGACCTCCTGAAGCGTGCGGCTTGCTGGGGCGCGCCGGTCCTATTGCTGCTCGCGATCCCGCTGATCTGGAGCGGGGGGTGGGCGGCAGCGGGCGGATCGCTGCTGAGTGTGCTCGCGGTGCTCGCCTGCCCGCTCGGCATGTACTTCATGATGCGAAGAATGGGGAGCATGCAGCACCAGCACGGCGCGCCCGAGGCGGAGCGGGGCAAGGAGAATCACCGTGCGTAGAGCGGGCCTCTTCTCACTCGCCGTGATCCTCCTGGTCGCGCCGGCTGTGTCGAGCGCGCAGCCGGTCGCTTCACCACCGGCCGTCGAGCACGTGCACGCGCTCGCGTTCGATGCCGCTGGCCGGACGCTGTGGCTCGGTGCCCACACGGGGCTCTACCGGAGCGAGGACAACGGTCGGACGTGGACGAAGACGGCTCTGCCCGCTCACGATCACGGCCCAGACGTCATGGCGATCGCGACCCATCCTGCCGAGGCGGGCGTGCTGTACGTCGGCACGCACGAGGCCGGTGTGCTGAAGACGATCGATGGCGGAAAAAGCTGGAAGGCAGCGAACCGCGGCTTCAGCGGCCTCGACGTCCATGGCCTCGCGATCGATCCCAACGCCCCTGACAAGGTCCATGCGGCTGTGAGGGAGAAGGGCTCGGGCATCTACCGCACGAAAACGGGGGCCGAGGGTGGTTGGGTGCGCGTTGATGACGGCCCGGCTGGCGAAACCAAGGCCTTGGTCTCGGTCAACATCTCGACCGGCATGGGCGGGATCTTCCTCTACGCCGGCACTGGCGAGGGGTTGCTGCGCAATCCGGATTGCTTCTGAGGATGGCGCGCGGTGGGCGGTCTGCCCACCGGAACCGTAAGCGGTTTCGCCGTGGATCCGGCGAATCCGAAGATGATGCTGGTTGCCATGCGAGAGGGAATCTTCCGCTCGGAGGATGCGGGTAGCCGCTGGACGCCTGCGCGGGGAAGCCCGAAGAACGTCGCCGCGGTGGTGATCAACCCCAGGCAGCCTCGCGAGGCCTATGCCGCGGCCGCGGAAGGTCAGATCTTCGTCAGTTCAGACGGAGGGCAGACATGGGCAGCCGTCCGTTGACGCTCGCCGCCGCGAGTCTCGTGCTTACCATGGTCACAGCCCTGGTGCCCACCGAGGCACAGCCCGATCCGTTCGTCGCGATGAACGCCCTGCGCGCGGCAGCACCGGCGCCGACGCCAGACGTCGCGTTCCAGGCGCTGGATGGGCGCGAAGCGCGCCTCGCGACGCTGCGCGGCCGCCCGGTCCTCCTGACGTTCTTCACGACGTGGTGACCGCAATGCCGGCGGGAGGCTCCCGCCAAGGCGGCGCTGTACCGGGAGTTCCACGAGCGGGGACTGGCGATGGTGAGCGTGAGCCTTCGCGAGCCGGCCGACACGGTGCGCGAGTGGGGCAAGGACTTCGACGTGGGGTTCCCGCTCTGGATCGACCCGGGCGGTGAGAGCCCGGCCGCGTTCGGCGTGCACGGTCACCCGAGCACGGTGCTCATCGACCGAGGGGGTCGGATTGTCGGGCGCGTGCCCGGCGAGCGCATCTGGAGCTCGCCGGAGGCGCGGCGGCTGGTCGAGTGGCTCCTGGCGGAGGGAAAGCGCTGATCTGACCATGACAGGACGACGGCTTTTCGTGGCTGCTGGGGTCTTACTGCCCGCGCTGGCAGTGCTGGGCTACGGCTTCACACGAGAGCCGCGCTACCTTGAGAGCCCGATCGTCGGCCGCCCGGCGCCGGGCTTCGCCCTGACGCTCTTCGACGGCCGCATCGTCCACCTCGAGGACTTCCGCGGCAAGGTCGTGTTCATCGACTTCTGGGCGTCGTGGTGCCCGCCGTGTCGGGCAGAGGCGCCGGTGCTGGAAGCGACATGGCGACGACTCCGTGAACAGGGCGTGCTCTTCCTCGGGGTCAACACGCAAGACGAGGAGCCGAGGGCCCGCGCCTTCCTCGAGGAGTTCGACATCAGCTTTCCGAACGGCCGCGATCCGGGGGGCCGCATTGCCATTGACTATGGAGTGTGGGGACTCCCCGAAGCGTTCATCGTCGACCCGGCAGGTCGCATCACCTACAAGCACATCGGCACGCTCGGAGCCGTGCTGCTCGCGGCGAAGATTGATGAAGCGCGACGCGGCGTGGTGAGCGCGACTCAAGGGCGCGGCGACTACCAATCGACCCGATGAAGCGAGGATCGCTATGAAGCGCAAAGACTCGAGACGACGATCCCCAGGAATCGCGCGCCGGGCGTTTCTGTACGGTGCTGGTGCTGCCGTCGCAGGCATCGCGTCCTGGCAGCTGTGGCCAGCAGCGAGCGGAGGCGCCCCGCCGGTGACGACCGATGCGATCGGCGACAGGGTTCAGACCCTCCCCAGAGGACAGTTGCCGGTGTTCGCCAGCGGCGAGGCGCAGGCGCTGTATCGCTACGCCGTCGAGCACGGGGACGAGCTGCAGTACGTCCCATGCTTCTGCGGCTGCGGGCGCCTTGGTCACAAGAGCAACCGCGACTGCTACATCAAAGCCTTCAACGCCAACGGCACGCTCACGTTCACGAGTCACGCGGCCACGTGAACGGTGTGCCTGGACGTCACGCGTGACGTGACGCGCATGCGGAGCGAAGGCAGGTCGCTGCTCGAGGTCCGGCGCGCGATCGACGGCAAGTACCAAGGCACGCCGACCCCGACCCCGTACCCGAAGGCGTGACGTGAACGAGCTCGTGCTTGCCTGGTACGCCTGGCTGAGTGGGCTCACGCAGGGCCTCGTCGTCGAGCTGCAGCAAATCGGAGACAGCGCCTCGGTGCCAGCGGCGGCGGGGCTGGTCTTCGGGTTACTCGGCGCCACAGCGCCGTGTCAGCTCTCGACCAGTCTCGGCGCGTTGGTTTACGTCGCCGCTCGCCCGGATCGCGCCCCGGCGATCAGTCTCGCCCTCGCCTACGTTGCGGGCAAGATCACCGTCTACGGTCTCGCGGGCGGGGCTGTGGTGCTGGCCGGGCTACAGCTGCAGGCCGTGTCGATTCCAGTCGTCGTGGTGGCCCGAAAGGCGCTCGGCCCGCTCATGGTCGTGGTCGGCCTCGTCCTGGCCGGCGTGTGGCGGCCGCGACGGACGATGGGGTGGCAACTCGCGGAGCGCCTGCAGCGCCGTGTCGGAATGAGCGGCGCGGGTGGTGCGTATCTGCTCGGATTGGTGTTCTCGCTGGCATTCTGTCCAACGCTGTTCTGGCTGTTCTTTGGCCTGACGATCCCGCTAGCGCTCAACAGCGCCGGCGGCTGGTCGTTCCCTGGACTGTTCGCGATCGGCTCGTCGTTGCCCTTGCTCATTGTGGCGCTGCTGGTGGCGGGTGGTATCGGTGTCGCGGCCAGGGTACTGGGATCAACACGCCGACTCGTACGGCCCACCCGCCTGGGCGCCGCCTTCGTTCTCCTCTTCGTAGGCCTGCACGACACGCTGCTCTACTGGGTGCTGTGAACGCCATGATCTGGGGACGGCGTGCGCTCATCGTCTCGGCGGCCCTCGCGGGTGTGACCGCCACGCTGCTGGGCGGTGTGCTCCTCATCGCACGTCGCGATACCTCGTCGGCAGCGCCGACCGACCTCGAGAATCTGGGGCGCTACGGAGAGGTCCCGCCCTTCGCGTTGACGGAACGGTCGAGCCGTCGCGTGACGCGCGACGACCTCCGCGGCTTCGTGTGGGCCCTGGACTTCCTCTACACGGAGTGCACCGAGACGTGTCCGACGCAGAGCCTCGCGTTCGCGCAGCTGCAGCGCGAGTTCGCCGCCGAGCCGAGCTTCCGCCTGGTGTCGATCACCGTCGATCCGGCTCACGACACGCCGGCCGTGCTCCGGAGCTATGCCGAGCGCTACGGCGCCACCGAACGGTGGTGGTTCCTCACCGGCGACAAGCGCGCGATCTACTGTCTCGCGCGTGCCGGCTTCCGGCTGGGGGTCACCGATCCGCGGTCCACTGACCCAGCCGATTGTGGAACCACCTCGTGGCTGAGCCCGGGCGCCGCCTGGGCGAGTCATGGATCGCAGGGGCTCGTCATGCACAGCGCGCGGATCGTGCTCGTCGACCGGCATGGCCGCATCAGGGCCTACCACCTGGCCACCGATCCGGATTCGCTGGCGCGGCTGCGTGCCAATGTCCGTCGGCTGTTGCGCGCACATACTGAGGAGGAGGGCGGATGAGGCGGACTCCCACACCGTTGATCGTCGCGTTGATGCTGGTCGGATTTCACGCGCACGAGCTCGCGGCGCAGTCGGCTCAGGGCAACCCGATCCGGGGCGCGGCCCTATTCGGTCAGTGCACAGCGTGTCACTCCGTCGAGCCCGGCGTGCATCTCTCAGGGCCGAGCCTCGCGCGGATCTGGGGTCGCCGCGCCGGCACCGTGGAGGGGTTCACGCGGTACTCCGAGCCACTCGCCCGGGCGAAGGTTATGTGGGACGAGGGCACGCTCGATCGCTGGCTGGAACATCCCCAGAGTGTGGTTCCCGGCAATCTCATGACCTTTCCGGGGGTGAAAGATCCCGGCCAGCGTGCCGACCTCGTGGCCTACCTCAAGGCGGCGGCCTCGGGCCAGGCGCCGTCCCCGGCTGGCGGCCCGATGATGAGCGGCCCGCAGCGTCCCGATTTGAAGACCGTGGGGGCCGGACAGCGCGTGCGGGCGATCCGGTACTGCAACGACGGGTACCACGTGAGGACTGAGGACGGCCGCACGAGACCCTTCTGGGAGTTCAACCTCCGCCTGAAGACCGACTCGAGCCCGCTCGGTCCTCCGAAAGGCCGGCCCGCTCTCGTCGGAGCGGGAATGCAGGGCGACCGTGCCTCGATCGTGTTTGCCTCGCCCGAGGAGATCAGCCGCATGGTGGAGATCAAGTGCCCATGATCAGCCGCCGCGCGTTCATCGGCATGCTGGCGGCCGGCGGCGCGGTAGCCTGGATCAGGCTCGATTCACTCGAGCGTGCTGCCGCGGAGTCCTCCGCCATTCGCACGATCTACCTCGAGGCTCGCGTGGTGTCGTGGGAGCTGGGGCCCGGCCGGACGATCAAGGCGATGGCCTACAACGGCCGAGTGCCGGGCCCGGAGATCCGCGTGCGCGAAGGCGAGCGGGTGCGCATCGTGCTGAAGAACTCGCTCGGCGAGCCGACCACGATCCACTGGCACGGCGTCGACGTCCCGAACCCGATGGACGGCGTTCCCGACATCACGCAGAAGCCGGTCCAGCCCGGCGAGACGTTCGTCTACGAGTTCGAGGCGCGGCCCGCCGGGACGCGCTGGTACCACACGCACGTCCAGGAGCACCGCCAGATGGATCTCGGCCTGGCGGCGCCGCTGATCATCGAGCCGGCCGAACCCGAGCCGATGCCCTATGACCGCGAGGTAACTCTCGTCCTCGATGACTGGGTCACGGGCGCAGCCAACGTGCTGCCTTCCACGCGCGAGGGTACCGCCGGGGGCCGCGGCAGGATGGGCGGGATGATGGGCGGCATGATGCGCGGCGGCGGGATGATGGGTGGCCGCGGCATGGGCAGCATGATGGGGCGTGGCGGCGCGTCCCACGAGCCCGCGTACGACACGATGACCATCAACGGCAAGGCATATCCCACCACCGAGCCGCTACGCCTGAACAAGGGCGAGCGCGTGCGGGTGCGATTCATCAATGCGAGCAACGAGCACACGCACGTCGTCCGTGTGGGCGGCCATCGCCTCCACGTCACCCATACCGATGGCAACCCTCTCGACTCACCGGTGGCCGTCGACGCGATCCCCATCGCGCCCAGCGAGCGATACGACGTGGTGCTCACCGCCGAGCACCCGGGCGCGTGGCTGCTGCACTGCACGCAGCCGGGCCACGCGGCCGCCGGGGAGCAGATGCTCGTCCTGTACGAAGGGCATTCCACGCAGAGGCCGGCACCGCCCGAGACGAGCCTGGAAGGCCTGCGCGTGTGGCGATACGGGCTCGGCCGCGGCCGCCCGATCGGGGCAGCGCCCGCCGAGGCCGTGCGGACGTTCGAGCAGACGCTCAGTGGCGGAATGATGGGCAACGATCTCTGGACCATCAACGGCAAGACCTGGCCGCGCACGGACCCGCTGGCGCTGGCGCGTGGCGAGCACGCCGTCGTGCGGTTCCGCAACATGAGCATGGAGGCCCACCCGATGCACCTGCACGGCCAATCGTTCCGTGTGGTCGCGATCAACGGCGTGCGTCTGGAGGCGCCGCTGGCCAAGGACAGCATCGACGTCGAGGGCCACATGGGGTCCGCCGTCGTGGAGTTCACGGCTCACAACCCCGGCGACTGGCTCTTCCACTGCCACAAGCCGACGCATATGGACGGCGGGATGATGAGTCTCGTGAAGGTGCGCTGACACCATGTCGGTGTGGGGCCGGGTCATCCTGCCTCGCCTCATCGACCTGGTCATGCGCAACAAGGCCGATGCGGCCGAGCGCGCGCGGCTCGTGCCGCTCGCTGCTGGCCGCGTGCTCGAGATCGGCATCGGCTCGGCGCTCAACGTTCCGTACTACACCTCGGACGTCCGGTACCTGGTCGGTGTGGACCCATCGCGAGAGCTGTGGCGCATCGGGCGCCGGCGCCTCGGTGCCTCGACGTTTCCCGTCCGCTACGTGACGGCATCCGCGGAGAGACTGCCGCTCGCCGACGCGTGTGTCGACACGATTCTGATGACGTGGACGCTTTGCAGCATCCCAGACGTCCGCTCGGCGCTCGCTGAGATGCGACGCGTGCTGAAGCCCGGCGGCCGGCTCCTGTTCATCGAGCACGGCCGCTCGCCCGACCCCTCAGTGCGCAAGTGGCAGGGCCGGCTCACGCCACTCTGGGCTCGTGTCGCGGGCGGGTGTCATCTGAACCGGCCCATCGACGCGCTCCTGGAGGGCGCGGACTTCCGCGCGATCACGCTCGACCGCGGCTATGGAGAGGGCCCACGAGTGATGAGCTACCTCTACAGGGGCGTGGCTGTGGCGCCAGGATGATGGACTCCTGCAGCCAGGCGTTCACGACGGATCGCGGAGCCCAGGCCGCCGGGGTGCGATTCCACACTGTCGAGTGCGGGCGAGCACAGCGCAGACGTCCCGCCGTTGCGGCCCACATCGTGACAGGCGTCGCCGTCGCGATCGCCGTGAGCCTCGGCTCGGGTCCCGCTTCCCCTGCTACGGCGGCCGATCCAATTGCCGACCTCGCGCTCATCAGGCCACCACACACAGCGCGGGCGCCAGACTTCACCGTCCCGCGTTTGGGCTCGGGCTCGCTGTCGCTGAAGGACTTCCGCGGCGGCGGCGTCTTCCTGAACTTCTGGGCGACATGGTGTACGCCGTGCAAGAAGGAGATGCCGTCGATGGAGCGCCTCTATCGGCGGCACAAGGACCGCGGCTTCACGATCGTGGCGATCTCGATCGACACCGGCGGTACCGATTTGGTGGCTTCTTTCGTGAGGCAACTGGCGCTCACGTTTCCGATCGGCCTCGATCCAGACGTGCAGGTCGCCAACCGCTACACGGTCCGGGCTCTGCCCTCGAGCTTCCTGATCGACCGTACGGGCAACATCGTGGCGATCGCCATCGGGCCGCGCGACTGGGACGGCTCCGCGGCCGATGCCCTCGTCGACATGTTGTCGCGATGAGCCCGGGCAGGCATCGGCCTTCGGGGATGCGCGACGCGACGAATGCGCGTCACCGGGCGACGGAACGCCGGCAGACGTTCGTCCTCTTGACGGTGTTGATCCTGGCCTTGATCGCGATCGGCGGCTCCTGCGCCATTTTCAACGCGGCATGACATCGGCGATGCCGATCGGGGCGTCGGTGGTCCTGGCTTTCGTGCTCGGCGGGTCACTGTTGCCGATAGCGGACGCGCACGAACTGCCCACGTTCCCTCGCGTCACGGTCCTTGCTGCACGTCCTGATCCGCTCCGCCCGCTGTCGTGGAATTACGCTGTGCGCGTGCTCGATCCATCGGGTGGTAACGCGGTGTCCGGTGCTGACGTTCGCATCACCGGGTTCGAGCGACGCCGTGGCTCGGGCGCGCGGCTCGGCACGTTCTGGCTGGCGCCCTCGCCAGTGCCCGGCGTCTACCAGGGGACCGTGGAGTTCCCCGAGGCCGGCACCTGGGAGGTGACGGTCACCGTCAAGGGCCGATTCATCGGTGAGGCGCACGTTCAAGCCGATGTCGGAGCATCCGCACCGGTCCAGTCGCCAGATACATCTTGCGCCCACCCTTCGCGCAGGAGCGGTTGCGGCGGCGGGGCGACGGGCGCATTGCGCTCGAGCTGAAGCAGGCGTGGCACGACGGCACGCGCGAGCTGGTGTTCGAGCCGCTGGAGCTGCTGGAGCGTCTTGCGACGATGACGCCGCGGCCGGAGACGAACCTGCTGATCTGCCATGGGCTATTGGCTTCACGCTCCCGCTGGCGCGCGCGCGTGGTCGCGTACGGGCGCGTGGCGGCCGAGCCCACGGCCTTGGCGCCAGCGCTGGTCGCAGGCGCGGAGGGCACAAAGGCGAAGAGCGGTTCGCGCGCGTGGAGCTGGGCCGCATTGATGCACCGGGCGTTTGCGATTGATGTGCTGGAGTGCCCGCATTGTGGGGATCGGCTGCGGCTGATCGCGACGCTGCACGATCCCGCCGTCATCCGGAAGCTCCTCGCGCACCTGGGGATGGCCCGCTCAGGGCCGAGCCCCGGTCCCGCCCCACCCGAGCCCGGCGGCGCCGCGCCCTGATCGAATTCCGGGGCGCGGCGGCCGCCATCGTGGCTGCGCCGCGAGGTGTCAGTCCTGCTGAGCCGGGCGGGTCATTTGCCGCTTGACGGCGGCGGTGCGCGCGCCTAGCATCCCGCTCACAGCCG
>Ga0187892_10011447_pt1 | contig 10879 bp, 8 predicted proteins | sample MA1701073metaG_FD_139345 | JGI IMG/M metagenome (GOLD analysis project Ga0187892, IMG submission 139345) | Bio-ooze microbial communities from a basaltic lava cave in the Kipuka Kanohina Cave System on the Island of Hawaii, USA - MA170107-3 metaG ... | reverse complement strand
CGTCTACGCCCGCACCGGAAACCCCATCCGCACCGCCCTGGAGAAGTGCGTCGCCTCTCTCGAGGAAGGCGGCAAGTTCGGCCTCGCCTTCGCGAGCGGCATGGCCGCGATCAACAACGTCCTCAACCTCCTCCGCGCCGGCGACCACGTCGTCACGTGTCAGGACCTCTACGGCGGCGCCTACCGCATCTTCACCAAGCTCTACGACAAGTTCGGCGTCAAGTTCACGTTCGTCGATGCGACGTCGCTCGAGAACATCGAAAAGGCCTTCACGCCCCAGACGAAGCTCCTCTGGCTCGAGACGCCGTCCAACCCGCTCCTCCGGATCGTCGACCTGGCGGGCGCCGCCAAGATTGCCAAGCGGCACAAGGCCCTCACCGTCGTCGACAACACGTTCGCCTCGCCCTACCTGCAGGCGCCGATCCCCCTGGGGTGCGAGATCATCGTCCACTCGACCACGAAGTACATCAACGGCCACTCGGACGTCCTGGGCGGCGCGATCGTCACCGCCGACCCCGAGCTCCACGAGCAGCTCAAGTTCTTCCAGAACTGTACGGGCGCCGTGCCCGCGCCGTGGGACTGCTACCTCACTCTCCGCGGCGTCAAGACCCTGGCCATCCGCATGGACCGCCACTGCGCCAACGCCCGGAAGATCGCCGAGTTCCTCAAGAGCCACCCCAAGATCGCCAAGGTCTACTTCCCCGGCTTCCCCACGCACCCCGGCCACGACGTCGCCAAGCGCCAGATGCGCGACTTCGGCGCCATGGTCTCCTGCGAGCTCAAGGCCGACATCGAAGAAACGCGCCGGTTCACGTCCAACGTCCAGCTCTGGACGCTCGCCGAAAGCCTGGGCGGCGTGAAATCGCTCCTCTGCCAGCCGGCCACGATGACCCACGCCTCCGTCGACCCGCCGATGCGCCGCCAGGTCGGAATCGCCGACGGGCTCATCCGCCTCTCCGTGGGCATCGAGGACGTCCGCGACCTGATCCGCGACCTCGAGCAGGCGCTCGAACAGGTCAAGGTCAGCGCGCCCGTCGGCGTGGCATGACCGGCCGAGGACGGCCGGAGTCCCCAGTCCCCCGTCGTCGGGGCGGGGGCGGACTCAGGACCTAAGCGTGTCACAGTGAAACAGTAAAGACTTGATTCACCACAAAGGCACGAAGATCTCAAAGGAAGAGCTTCTCCGGAACGGGTTCCTTTGTGCTCTTCGTGTCTTTGTGGTGAAAACCGTCCTTAGGAATTCGGTCGATCTGACTTAGGACGCAGGACGCCATGAAAAGGGTACGCATCGGGCTCCTGGGCTGCGGCGTCGTCGGCGGCGGCCTGTGCGAGCTCATCCGCCGCAACCGCGCCGTCGTCTCGGACCGCACGGGCGTGGAGCTGCACGTTCAGCGGGTCCTCGTCCGCGACCCGAAGAAGGAGCGCCCGGTGGCGCGCGATCTCGTGACGACGGACGCCTCGACGATTCTGGACGCCCCCGACGTCGACATCGTGGTCGAGCTGATCGGCGGCCTGGAGCCGGCCCGCGCCTACATCGCGCGGGCGATCGAGGCGAAGAAAAACGTCGTCACCGCGAACAAGGCGCTCCTGGCCGTCTCGGGCGCCGACCTCTTCCGGCGGGCGGCCGACCGGCGGGTCAAGATCGGCTTCGAAGCGTCCGTCTGCGGCGGGATCCCGATCATCCGGGCCATTTCGGCAGGGCTCGTGGGCAACCGGATCTCGACGCTCGTCGGGATCGTGAACGGCACGTGCAACTTCATCCTGACGAAGATGGCCGAGGAGAAGTGCTCGTTCGCGGCCGCGCTCGCCGACGCGCAGAAGCGCGGGTTCGCGGAGGCGGACCCCTCGCTCGATATCGACGGCCGGGATGCCGCCCAGAAGCTCCAGATCCTGGCGGAGATCGCCTTCGGCGTCGAGCTCGACGAAACGAGCTTCCCCGTCGAAGGGATCCGTCACGTCGAGGACGAGGACATCCGGACCGCGGCCGAGCTGGGGTACGTGCTCAAGCACGTCGTCATCGGGAAAGACCTCGGGGACGCCCTCGACCTCCGCGCCCACCCCGCCCTGCTGCCCGACGTCCACCCGCTCGCCCACGTCCGGAACGAGTTCAACAGCGTCCTCCTCCGCGGCGACGCCGTCGACGAAATGATCTTCACCGGGAAGGGCGCGGGGTCCCTCCCCACCGCGAGCGCCGTCCTCTCGGACATCATCGACATCTCGCAGAACGGCCACGGCCACGCCGATGCCGTCTGGCACGTGCCCGAGGGGCGTCCCAAGCCCGTCGCCGGGGACGTCGAGTCGAAATACTACCTTCGCTTCCCCATCCGGGACGCCCCGGGCGTGATCGGCCTGATCGCGACGGCGCTCGGCAACCGAGGGATCTCGATCTCCCACGCCTCCGCGACGCTCGTCGAAGGGAAGCCCGGCTACGGCAACGTGAAGATCCTCGCCCACGACTGCCGGGAGTCGTCGCTCCGGAAAGCCCTGGACGAGATCGCCCGCCTGCCCGTCCTCGCGGGCAAGCCTGTCATGATCCGGATCTTCGAAGAGGGATAGCGCGATCGGCCGCCCCCGACTTGAGATCCCGTGATGAAGCCCGAGATCCCCTGATCGTTTCGTTCTCTTGAGGGATCACGCGATCACCGGGAATCACGCTGTCTCCTTCGTCCGAGGCGCGTCGCCCCAACGAGGGAGAGCAGGACGATCGCCTCCAGGCCCGTCGCCCCGCAACCGCCGTCCCCTCCTCCTCCCCCTCCCCCCCCGCCCGGGGGAGGTGCCGTGTCCGAGACGTCCACCGCCACGTTCGACGTCAGGTCTCCGAACCACTCCACCCCCGACTGCCTCATCCGCCATTGGAAATTGTAGGTCGCCGGCGAGGTCGGCGCCGTGACATCCCACGAGAAGGTCGTCTCCTCCCCCGGCGCGACCGACGGTCCGGCGCCCATCGATACCCGGTTCATCCCCCACGTCATGTTGTCCTGCGGGTTCTGCGACCCCAGCCGGTAGGATGAATCCGTCCACGTCGTCGACCCGGAGTTCCTCACCGTCACCGACACCGTGTACGTCTGGCCTGGCAACATCTCCGGCGGGACGTTCTGCGAGACGAACCGCGCCCCGTTGGTCCCCGGCGGCGGAGTCGCCGTCACGACGACGTTCACGTCCCGCGTCGTCGCCAGGAAGCCCCCCACGGCGTCGTTGGCCATGCTCCACCGCGCAAGGTAGGTCCCGGCCGTGGCGGGAGCGGTCATCGTAAACGTGAAGGCCTTCGTGTCACCCGGGTCGATCGAGTCGGCGGCCGCCAGGGCGACTCGGTTCACGCCCCAGGTGGTGTTATCGAAGGGACCGCGCGAGTTCAAACGGTACCCTTCCGCCGAGGTCCAGCTCGTGGTGCCGTTGTTGCGCATCGTCACCGTGACCGTGTAGCCCTGGCCGGCGGTCATGCTCGCGGGGATGTTCTGGGAGACGAACGCGGCGCTGTCGACGCTCGCCGGGGCCCCGAGCTCGTTCTGGAGAAACGACACGCGCTGGAGGATCCAGTCCTTGACCTGCTGGACATGGGTGTCGAACTGGCCGTTCGAGATCGGCTTGTACGGGTCCGCGTACACGTGCGCCTTGATCTGGTTGTAAATGAAATCGGCCCGGCTGCGGGCGGCGGGCAGCGGCCCGGCGACGACGCCGCGGGCCTTCGACTTGAACGTTTCGAACGCGACGGGATCGTTCGGAATCCACGCGTGCAGCACGCTGGGGTTGTTGCCGCCCTGAGCGGGCCTCGTCTCATAGAACCATTTGAAGACGCTTGTATTCGCCGGCTGGTAGACGAAGGACCCGTCGGTGTCCCAGGGAAGGGCCTCCAGTCTGTCGGTGTCCTCCCGGTGATACCAGAAGTGGTTGTTCAGCTCCCTCATGTTGTTGAAAATACCGTCGGAGTCTCCCAGGCAGCTGCAGGTGGCCAGGACGGCCAAGTACCCGTCCAGGTTGATGATCTTCTCGAGCTCCGTGCGCCTGGAGCTCTGGGAGACGTTGTTGAGGACGTTGCACAGGTTTACGATGTCGCGGTAGTCGCCTCCCACCTCGTTGGTCTTCGGGGCGAACGGAATGGGGACGTACTGGGCGGGGTCCCATCCCCTCCAGCGGTAGCTGTCGACGCTCCAGGTGGACGTCTGGTTGTCCAGCTTGTAGAGGTTCCCGTCGCCGCTGAGGCCCAGGTGATAGCGGATGTACGCCTTCTTGATGACTTCTTCGACCCCGTAGCAGCCGCGGTAGTCGTTGTTCACGGTCAGCCGGCCGCTCGACTGCCGCGAGGCGGCCAGGCCGAACTGGCGGTAGACCCAGTACCCGAGACGCTGGGAAAGCCCGTAGCTCGATCCGGCGTCGAGCTTGATCTGCTTGAGCCCGCGCCAACTCCCCCCGGGAACGAACTGTTCAAAGCTCACACGGAGCGATGGTTTATTGGGGTCCGCGCATCAGGTGACGCTGTAGCCGCCGCTCGCCCGGACCCCCGCGTTGGCGAACGTCTCCACGGCCCCGCCTGGAGGTTGCCAGGTGAAGGTCGCGGGGAACCAGCTGTCGTTATCCGCCTGGTTGTTTCGGATGTAGCTCCAGTCGGTGGAGTTCATCGTCAGCGTGATGTTCGCCACCCCGCCTTCGTCAAAGACCGGATCCGAAGGGTCTTGTGCGGCCGCGGGCAAGATCCCCAGGAACAGGAAGACTCCCAGCGCGGCCCAGAAGCATTCGTTCCTCACGTCCGTCTCCCTAAAAATCACCAGGCAGACTTTGAACGGGATGCGGCTCGCCCGAATTCACCCGCGCGCTACTTCTTGCCGGAATCCGGCCCGCGATGATCGTCGGCGGGCCGGGTTTTCTGCGTCGTGGACAGCCAGATCGCGTCGATCCGGATGGGCGCTTCCCAGGCGTAGAGCCTGAGGGTCTGCTCTCCCGAGCGAAGGAAGCGCATCGAAACGGGGCCCGAAGCATCGCTGGCCCCCCACCCGCCAAGCCACCCATACCCCTGCCGGTCCATGAAGCCGTTGTATTCGGCCGATTGAGGCCCGCCGGAGCTCTGGAAACCCGGCTGAGTGACCCGGCAACGCGGGACTTCGAGGATCACCGCGTCGTGGAGGGCCGGGTCGCGCGGGGTGGGCAGGGCGAGGCCGCGGACCCATACGAAGTATTCTTTGTTGGCGTCGGCCCGGAACTTGAAGGAAACGTACGAAGGGATTTTCGCGAGCGGAGTCTGGGGGACCGTCTGGCTTCTCGGGAGGTCCAACGGGACCTCGAGCGCCCAGCCCGTGGATGCCTTGTTGTCGACGGTCAGGCGCCATTCATTCCCCACGCGAGTGCCCTGCTGCGGCGCGAGGAAGATTTCGTCGATCGGGGTCGGCCTGGCCGCGAATTCCACGCCGGTTGCCAGCAGGGCCGTATGGCCGCTGGTGACCTCCGTCGCTTTCCCGTCGGAAAGGCGCTTCAACCGCACCCTCCCTTCCGTGACCTCCAGAAGAGTGGACCTCGCATCCACCGCGATCCTGAGCGTGGTCCCCAGGACCGTCGCCTCCCCGTGAGGCGTTGAGATCACCATCGCCCGGCCGGGCGGCTGTTTCTGGATTTCGGAGCGGAGGGTTCCCTGCACGAGGTCTACCCACTTTCCGGCCCGATCCCCGAGTTCGCGGATCAGCGTGCCTGGAGCCAGCTCCACCCGCGACTTATCCGCGTAAAGGATCACGACTCGGCCCGCGTCGCCCGTTTCCAACCCCTGGCCGGGCAGAAGAAGTTCCCCTTCCTTGGCCGAATTCTTCTCTCCCTTGCCGACGACGAAGACCTGGCCCTGCACCAGCTCAAGCTGGGCCACAGGCACCACCGTGGACGGGGGGGAAGGTGCCGCGGGCTTTGCCGGCTCCGGCGGCTCCCGATTCGCCAGCCGCTCCTGAAGCTGCCTGAATTCCCGGGCGAGCCTTCCGAGCTCCTCCTCGCTTTTGCGACGAAGGTCCTCCTGAAGGGTCTCCTCGGCCCGTCTTCTCCTTTCCTCCTCCTCCTCGAGCGCCCGACGGACTTCCGCCAGGCGCGCTTCCGTCGCCTCCCGCGGCGCGCGCGTCGGCGGATCCTGGGGCTGGGCCCGGTCCTCCGGAATAGGGGGAGGGAGGGGCGCGGCTTTCGTGCGGCGGGCGGCCCGGTTGACTTCACTGGGGTCGGATTGTGATACGAGCATCGCCAGAAGGAGAGTCCCCGCCGCGACCAAGCCGGCGGCCGCGACCGCGGTCTTCCAGGAAGTTCCCCTGGCGACTCCCCGTTCGCGCAGCGCGGCGCGAAAGGCAGTCGACCCTCGGAATCGCGCCGTCCCGGGCCGGTTCACGGCTCCGGCCGGCGCTTGCGAAAGCTCGAAATCCCGCAGAGCGGCGTCGATCTCCGAGGTCAGCAACAGAGACCGTTGGGCCTCCGGATTCTCCCGGAGCTCGCGGAACAGGGTCTCGGCCTCCTCGGGGCTGAGAGCGTCCTCGAGGTACCCGGAAATCAGGTCTTCGAGCTTTTCCGGGTCCATGCTTAACCTCTTCCCGGACTCAGAGCGTGTCCCGTGCAGCGGACCAGGAACGCCCGCGCGCGCGACAGGATCTTGTACACCGCGGCCATGGACTTCCCCAGCCGTCCGGCGATCTCCTGAGGGTGCAACGCCTCGCCGAACCGAAGGTGCACGACATCGCGGGCGGAACCGCTCAGTTTCTCAATGCATTGGGCGAGGACCTTCCGGCGCTCGGCCATTTCGTCCGAAAGCCGGCCGGCACGCTCGGACAGGCTCTCGGCGATATCTTCCCGGAGAACCACGCGGTATTTCCCCCGACTCCGGAGGAAGTCCACGCACTTATGCCGGGCGATGCCGAGCACCCAGGCGGCGAAGGGCTTGGTGGCGTCGCGGGTGTCGAGCTGGCTCCACGCGGCGGTCGCAATTTCCTGAAGGAGGTCATCCGCCAGGTCGAAATTCCGGACCAGAGAAAGCACGTAGGCCCGGAGCGAGGGCTGAACCCCCATGAACTCGTGGACAAACTCGCGATGGCGATCGACGGCAGGTTCCTTCTTCACGGAGATCTCCCGTAAGGATAGTCGGAGCACGGGAGAATCTTGGACACGAATTCGTACACACGCCACCATCCGTGCCCGATGCCCGTTCAGGTTCGTTCATCGGCCCAGCGCCCTTCGGAGGAGGTCCTGCTCCGGTGCGGCGTACGGGAGCGCGACCGCGAGCTCGCGCGCCCGGGCCGACATCTTCTCCCAGGTTTTCCGCAGGATGTCGACGACCTTGTCCGGGGGTGTCTTCCGGGAGAAGTCGGGAAATTCGTGCTGCAAAAAGACGAGGCAGGCGGCGTCCTCCAAGACCTGGCCCTCGGGGTCCGGGGCGAAGTTCTTCCGCAGGATGAGCTGCCGAGCCTTGGCGATGGAAGCGTCCGTGCAGCCGGCGTCCTTCATGATCGCGCCGAGAGTGTCGGCGTGGAACTTCTTGAGCTTCTCGCGCCACTGGAGGTAGCCCGTCCGACCATCGGGGAACGTCGATCGCGGGACCGTCCAGCGCCGAATGTGCTGCGCGCGCACGGCGAGCAGCAGCTCCTCGCTGGCCTGGGGAGCGAGCCTTCCGGCCCAGTCGACCATGCGTTCCGAATACCGAAGCGCTTGACCCTCAGGGTCTTCGGCGTTCGCGCCATCAATGGCGCAACATGCGGCGGCGTAGCGCACCGCGTCCATGTCACGCGAGCCTGCGAAGGAGCGTAGCCACGTCCGCGGCAGGGTCCCCTACGATTCGGATCGCGAGCCGGCGGCGCGCGTCCGCGGCCTCGCGGTGAAGCTCCACGGGTCCTCCGTAGAGCCGGCTGAAGGCCGCGCTCAGATCGGGCCGGAGGGCGGCGAACGCCTCCGCCGTGTTCGGCGCGGCAAGACGATCGTTGGCAAGGAAGAGCGCCTCGCCGCCCGCGAAGCGAAGGCGGCCGTCGAACTCGGGCTCGTCCTCGAGTTTGGCGCAGGCCGTCAGCGCCGTCCGGAGGCAGGCGCGGAGACGCCCTTCCAGCGGACCCTGCAGCGGGGCCTTCCGCGTGTAGAGGAGCCCGAGCGGGCCTTCCATCGTGTCCAGATAGTAGTCGCTGTCGTGGCCTACGAGGGTCACCCCGGGCCCGTTCTCAAGGTGCGAGTAGTCGGCCACGTCGATCAGAAGGCCCTCGACCGCACGCGTCTGAATCCACCGGTGAAAGACCGGGACGAACTCCTTCAGGCGGGCGGCTTGGGCGTCCCGGACGAAGAACTTCAGGGCGATCTTCTGGAGATTCGCCGTCATGAATCAAACTCTTTGATTCGTGACAGGCAAGCGGGTGCGGCAGCTGTGCGCCGCCTCGATGAAGAGCTGCGCTTCTTCGACGAGCCGGTGGACGCCGTCCGCCGTGGGGGCGGTGGCGGGATGCTCCCTCGCGAGGAAGAGGTACTGGGCGAACTTGCCGCCGGCGAAGGGGTCGAAGAAAAGCTTGGTGTCGTAGAACCGGGCGCGGAATTCCCGGACGACGACCTCCGGATCCTCCGAGACTTCCGCGAGCTGCGTGGCCACGAGCTCGCGCGCCGCATGGAGCATCGCCCCGACGGCGGTGTCCGCGGCCTTCCCGAGCTCGCCCGCGTCGAGCGCGAGCTGGGCCTCGAATGCCTTCCTCTCTGCGGCCGCCAGGCCGAAGTCGATCGCCGAGACGACCTCGCCGGCGCACTCGCCCACGCCCATGTCGCTCACGCCGTACTCGCGCGGGTCGCCCCAGTCGGAGTAGAAGGACCGGTCGGCGTCGCGGGCGGGGACTTCGGCCAGGTCCTCGATGAGGGAGCGGGCGCGGGCCTTGCCGATCCGCTTCACCCAGGCCTGGAACGTCTCGCCCTTCTGCCGCTCCCGGAGGAAGGCTTCCGTCAGGCGGTCGACCGTCTCGGGGATGCGCTTGGAGGGGATCGCGATGACGGCCAGGCCGTACGCGCCTGCATTTTCGGTCCACTGGCCGCCGAGGAGGACCTGAAAGTGCGGGACGGTGAAGTTGCCCTTCTTGCGCGAGACGCCGTAGAAGCCCAGGTCCGCCACGTGGTGCTGGCCGCAGGAGTTGAAGCAGCCGCTCACCTTGATCTTGAGCCCGCGGACGGCCTCGTCCATGGCGACCGCGCGGGCCGCCAGGCGCGTCCGCAGCTCGGCCGCCAGGCCGCGCGAGGACGAGATCCCCAGCTTGCAGGTGTCCGTTCCCGGGCAGGCGGTGACGTCGACGACCGTCCCCGCGCCCGGTTCGCCCAGGCCCGCGGCCTTGAGCTCGGCATGGAGCGCGGGCAGGTCCGCCTCGCTCACCCAGCGGAACAGGAAGTTCTGGTCCACCGTGATCCTCGCGTGACCGCCCGAGTATTTTCGCGCGAGGTCGGCGAGGACGCGCGCCTGGCGGGACGTGAAATCGCCCAGGGGGAGCGTCACCGTGACGACCACGTAGCCGGGCTGGCGCTGGCGGTAGGCGTTCGAGGACATCCAGGTTTCAAAGCCTTCGGTGCGATGCTGACCGTTCAGCGGCTGAGCCGCCTTGGGAGGCTTCTCATCGGTAACGTGGAGATCCTCAAGGAAGGCGGTCCAGGCCGGGTCGGGCGCCAGGGCCTTTCGCTCCTCCAGGACCACCCGTTTGAACTCCTCGATCCCGAGCTTGTTCACGAGAAACTTGAGCCGCGCCGTGTTCCGGTTCTTCTTCTCCCCCAGGCGCGCGAAGATGCGCGAGATCGCCTGGGAAAGCGGCAGGAGCTCCTCTTCGGGAACGAACGCGTCGAAAAGCTTGGCCTGGTGAGGGACCGAACCCAGGCCTCCGCCCACGTAGAACTCGAACCCGCGCTTCCCGTCTTTCACCTTGGCCACGGCGCCGATGTCGTGCATCATCGCCAGGCCGCAGGCATTCTGCGCGCAGCCGGAGAAGGCGATCTTGAACTTGCGGCCGAAGTTCTGCGTGTCCTTGTGGCCGAGCAGGAACTTCGAGCAGGCCTTCGCGTAGGGCGTGATGTCGAACGTCTCCTCGCGGCAGACGCCGGCGAGGGGGCAGCCCGTGACGTTCCGCACGGTGTTGCCGCACGCCTCGCGCGTCGTGATCCCGACCGCGGCCAGGCGGCGGAAGAGCGACGGAGTCTCGTCGATGTGCACGAAGTGAAGCTGGATGTCCTGGCGCGTCGTGACGTGGAGGACTCCGTCGCCGTACTCCTCCGCCACGTCGGCCAGGACCTCGAGCTGCCCGGGGTTGAGCCCGCCGTAGGGGATCTTGATCCGCTGCATGCCGGGCGCGTCCCACAGGATGCCGGGCCCTTTCGTGACGTCGCCCGAGGGATACGTCAGGGTCTGGGTCTTCTGCCCGTCGTGGCGCTGGCCGTTGTCGTAGCGCTGGCCGTACACGCCGCGGCGGAGGCGCGCCTCCATGAAGACCTTCTCGTCGATCTTCCCCTGCTTGCGCAGGACGATCTCGTTCTCGAACTGGTCGATCTCCTGCCCCAGGTCGGGCGGGATCCGGTCGCCCAGCTTTTCCTTCCAGGTGGTCATCGCGTCAGGTCCGACAAAAAAACCCCGATCGTCCGCACGTGCACGCGATCGGGGTTCGGCCTAGTCTCGGCGTCTCAGGGCGTTTCGACCTCCGAACGGAACCCGTTCACGCGCAATGGGGTACACGCGACGGTAACTCCACGACGAAGCATCATGGCGCCAGTATAGGGATTCGCTCCGCTCCGTCAAGCCAAACCCGCGGTATGCAGGAATTGCCCATCCTACGTCAGATACCCCGGAATTGAACCGCCGAGCGCGCCGAGACCGCCGAGAAGGCGCCTTTTGTGGAGGATTCCTGCGTTCCTTTACTCGGCGATCTCGGCGTCCTCG